>OFFY01000005.1_pt1 | contig 206222 bp, 186 predicted proteins | sample 1521481 | NCBI WGS metagenome assembly OFFY01 (sample SAMEA3504117, study PRJEB24116) | mouse gut metagenome | biome: mouse gut; feature: mouse-associated habitat; material: faeces | place: Denmark | collected 2011
TTTCTCCGCCGCCGAACTCTTCTCTCTGAATCATAACCAAGTCCCAGTGAATGGCGCTGGAATTGCCGTTAGGCGCATCCTCGTAGCAATTCCCCGGCGTAAAGTGAATGGAACCCATAATCTTCTCATCGAACAAGGTATCCTTCATGGGGTCCAGAATATAGGGATTGACGCCGATTGCAAATTCGCCCACATAACGCGCACCCTCGTCCGTATCCAGCAGCTCATTCAGACGCTCCGTATGATTGGATACCGCATTTACAATCCTGCCGTCCTGAAACTCCAGACAGATGTCCTCGAACGTAACGCCCTGATAGAGGGAAGGCGTATTGTAGGTGATTTTTCCATTGATGGAATCCCTGACAGGCGCCGTATAAACCTCTCCGTCGGGAATGTTCAGTTCTCCCGCACAGGCAATTGCCGGAATCCCCTTTATCGAGAAAGTAAGATCCGTACCCTTTCCGGTCAGACGCACCTTGTCCGTGCGGTTCATAAGCTCCACCAGCGCCTCCATTGCCTTTGCCATTTTGGAATAATCCAGATTGCACACCTGGAAATAAAAATCTTCAAATGCCTCCGTGCTTGTACCGGAAAGCTGTGCCATGGACATATTGGGGTAGCGTAGTACAACCCAGCGTGTCTTAGGCACCCGGATATTGTGGTGCACCGGTGTGGAGTACAGTGTGTCGTACAAATGCATCTTTTCCGAAGGAACATCCGAAAGCTCGGAAACATTGTCACTTCCTCTCACGCCGATGTAGCAGTCCATCTGAGCCATCTCCTGACACGCCAGATCCGCCATAAGCTTCAGCTGCTCCTTGGTACAGCCCATCAGAACCTCTCTTTGAACCCTGGGATTGATATAATGTACAAAGGGAATTCCTCCCGCCGCATACACCTCCTTCACCAGCTGTCTTGCCAAATCCTCCGTAGATGCTCCGGTATAATTGATATATACCTTATCTCCTTTTCCCACCTTGCAGGAATAGTTTACAAGATTTTTTGCCAATGTCTTAATTCTCCCGTCCATTTAAAAACACTCCTTCTTCTATTATTTTATCACTGATTTTTTGCGGGCAGGCAGACGATGAACAGATTGCCCAGCTCCTCAAACAGCTGTGTGCTGTCGTTCATTCCCCTTCGATAGGTCTCGCCCGTAAGGGGATTCATAAATATTACATTCTGCGGATCATATCCCGTAATCAGTTCTGTTTCCGCAGCTCCGTTCAGGGCCAGCACCGGGTAGCCCTGGCTGACATAGTACAGCACCATTGCAACGGAACAGCCTGACAAATCCAAAACCCTTCCGTCCAGATGCTCCGACAGGATCTCATAAGGCGTCCGTCCTTCCTCAAGCTCCCGGGTGGTATCCAGATAATTATTTTCATTGCTTAAGAGGATCTCAATAGCAGCCTGCATACCGGATGCCTCCGGTCTTTGCTGCGGATTCTCCAGGGCCGGAATCTCTGTCCTTGTCCGCCTTCCTCCGCGCCTCCAGATATAGTCCTGACTGCTGTCTACGACTACTCCCATCTGCGCGTAAGCCTCCCGCACCGCCTCATTGACCAGCTCATAAGCTCCGGCAAAGGTTCCGTCATAGGCATATACAAAATACCGCGGGTCCCGCCCGTCCTCTTCAAGCTTAAGATTCCGGCTTCCCTCAAAGAGCACCTGCCTTGGCATCAGCCTCTGCATCTGATCCTCTCCCCGGTTTTCCGTGAGATTGAAATAATATTCCCGCTTCTTTACCCCCAGGCTTCTGGTTTCCAATGCTATTTTTTCCACAGTTTCCGCCGCATTATTCGTGATCGGCTCAGGAGTCGCTTCGGTGTAGCCGCCATCCTCCGCCTTCTGCACGCAGTTCAGAGAAATCCGGTTGTCCTCAATGGCAATCGACACCACATATTTATTCTGCTCCTCATAGGAGAATTCCCGAATCACATTTCCTCTTTCATCCTGAATTGTTACCTGCCCCATGGGGAAGATATAATTTCCCGTTACATCCTTTACAATATCCTCTTTTCTCGCCTCCCCGTAGATCAAATCCGTTCCCATAAAGCCAAGGACGCGGATGTAAAAGCCGTCCTTTGCCTTAACCACCTGCCTGCTGTAAGTCTCCAGATTCAGGACCTCAATTGCTTCAGACTCATTCAGGGTTTTTTCTCTCTGCCAGGCTGCCAGATGACCGTCCTCCGATATCAGGCAGCTCTCCTCTCCGATCCCTGTGACAATCTCTTCGTAGCTTCTCTTATTCAAATCAATGCGGCAGATATTCCCGTCAAGATAGAGGTACAGCTTCTCCTTCCTATTGACATAGGCCAGCCTTCCCACCTCGGACCTGAGAATCCGATAAGGCTTATCGCTTTCAATAAAAATACGCTCCTCCACGGAATTCTTCATGGCATCATAGGTATAAACGGCAACGCCGGTCTCTCCCTCATGACGTCCGCGGTTCATATAACCGTATACCAGGAAGTTCATGCTTCCCGACTCTTCCACATTTATAATTTTAATAGCGTGCTCCTCATAGCTGCTACGCAGATCATCCTCATCCCGGAATCCAAATACACAGGAAAGCTTATGCTGAGCTGCGTCGTAACACCAGAGATCTCCGTTTTGAACAAAAGCAATTATATTTTCTTCTTCATTCTTCTGATACTCCACCTCGGTATTCAGGATACCCAGATCAATAGTCAGCCCGGAAAATACGTCCAGTGCGGGATCAAAGATTCGATCTGTCTTCCGCTCGTAATTCAAAAGATACATCCTCTGTTCCGTATAGCGGACACGGTAGGATTCCTGTACCTGATAGCGTTCTGTCTCTCCTTTTTCATTCTCATGGCTCACTTCATATTCCAGCCGGACAGAGGCAATGGAATTCTCCAGCTCTGTCAGATAGGTGCGCACCGGACCACTCTTTTGTACCTCCATCTCGTCCCAAATCATCTGCCGATAACGGGAATGAATATTCACATATGCAAGGGTTCCGTTATCCGCAGAGGTATCCGGCTCCAAATAGGAGGTTATATTGACCGTGTTCTCTTTGTCAAAGAGCGCTTCATGAATCTCCGTAATAAATGACATGCACTCTTCCAAATGGTGCTCCGGCAGATTCAAAAGGCGGGTGTAATAAAGGGCCTCCCTTCCGCGCTCCAGCTCCAGGCGGATCACCAGAAGATATTCCTCTCCCGGGTCCAGAAGATCCTTAAGCTGAAACTCTGTCCGTATCTTCTCATCCTCCCATGTATAATCCGTAACCTGTGCATCCTCAATCAACCGTTCCGTGTCCAGACTTCGTACTTCATAAAAAATCTGCTTGACATTTGCATTGGGGCACTCAATGGACAGGGCTACCGTCCGTTCCTGCGGCAGCGGAAGCACACCTTCCCGCAAAAGGCTTCCGTCCATAGGATTAGTGTATCCATGCATCAGGTTGAGAAGGCGCCCGTTCTGTTCCAGATAAACAAGCGGAAGCGTGGCCGCTGACATAGCATCCGTCAAGTCCCGGTTTCCAAAGGACATAAAATAGCTCATGAAAAAAATCCCCAGAAAAAAAGCGGCCAGAATAGACAAAATTTTTAATATCAGCTTTTTCATCCGGCTGCTCCTTTCTTCCCAGGTTGGTTCTGCCGGCGCTGCTTATAAGCCTCCGAAGGCAGATGCTCCGATGCAAGCAGCCGTTCCAGCGTTGGCCGCACATGCAGGCCCTGTGTGCAGCTTTCATAAGCCCGGCAGTCTGTCCTGCTCTCTCCCGTACGCTTCACCGCCCGGATCAGAATATTTTTCGGCGTATGCTCCATATCTATAAATTCCAGAACCTGTGTATCATATCCCTGCTGCTCCAAAAGCTCCGCACGCAGACCGTCCGTCACCAAAGCGGCAATTCGTTCCTTTAAAAGGCCGTACTTCAGTACGGGTGCAAGCATTTCATTTTGCAGCTGTCCGTTTAATTCATGCTGACAGCAGGGAACGGACAAAATCACCTTTGTATTCCATCCGATGGCTTTATACAGAGCATAATCCGTGGCCGTATCGCAGGCGTGAAGAGTTACAACCATATCCACCTGCTCTTCCCCCTGAAACCCTGCAATATCCCCTTTTAAAAATTCCAGCTTTTCATATCCGTATTTCTTTGCCAAAGCGCTGCATTGGCAGATAACATCCTCCTTGAGATCCAGACCCGTAATACGGATATCCAGCCCGCGGCACACCTTCAGATAATAGTACATGGCAAATGTCAGATAAGACTTGCCGCAGCCAAAATCCAGAATTCTTATCTCCCGTTCTTCCGGCAAAGCCGGCAGCACATCCTCTACAAATTCCAGGAAACGGTTGATCTGACGGAACTTGTCATAGCGGGCGCGCACCACCCTTCCTTCTGCCGTCATCACCCCCAGAGCCACCAGAAAATCAATGGGACGGCCTTCCACCAGAAGATAGCGCTTCTTTTTATTATGCGCAAGCTCAGGGCCTTTTACACCTGTGCTGCGAGCTTTCTCCTTAATCGTTACTTTCCCCTTTTTACTCACCAGAACGCTCGCTGTACCGGCCGTACTGTCCAGCTGAAGCTGCCGGAAGGAATCCCGCATCCACTCCGAAATCCGGTCTATGGCCTCTTCTTTCTTAAGATTCTCATGAAAAGCCTTCGTTCCCCGGAACAACTCCGCCTGAAATCTGAGCTCCTCCTTTAAAAGCACGGGGCGAATTCGGATCTTTATGATATCCGTTACGCCCCTGGAGCCGCTTATTACCATAGAAAGCAGTTCTTTATTTAAATATTTTTCCAATAAGCTCTTTAATTCTTCCATCCAAAATCCTTATTTTCTTCCTTTAAAATCCATCTTTCATTTTCGTCTACTATAGCACAAACTTTTCCAAATTACCAGTACAGCATTGCACAAATAACCGGACAATAAACCTCGGCAAATGAAAAACCGGAAATGCGTCTGTATTTCACACATTTCCGGTTTTCTGATTTTCAATACATCCAATTGCACCGCCGGTCCCTTCGGCGGCAGCGGCGCTGGTACATCTCATTGAGAAGCATCATCGTGACGAAATCCTCCATCCAATTCCGCCCGTTTGTCTCCTGCATCATCAGATCGTCCTCATATTCTTTTTTATTCAGCCGATCATAGACCCGGCGGCTGACCCGGCGGATTTGGAGCTGATCCGGATATTCGTCGAACATAAAGCTTCCGTCATACTCCATACGGTCACATTCTTCCTCTACCAGCGGTTGAATTTGTCTTGCAAGAGCCGGATAGAGTTCCCTAAATTTTCTTTGATCTCGCGCTTTTTCATCTTCCCAAGGGCAGAAAGGGCAAAAAGGGTATCGTCCATACGCTTGGTAAAAGGGCGTGGGGTTTTGTCCCGGTACATATTGCTCATAATAGGGGTTCATAAAAAAATCCTTTTTGGATAGTATATGCCAAAATCTTTTTCCTGTGCTACTCCTCCTGGGCCGCTACCCGCTCAATATGCATAGCCAGATAGCCGATTTCTACCTCGTCCAAAGGTTTGCGCAGATAGGATTCCAGGTATTTGCACACCTGCGCCGCCAGCTCATAGGCTTCCGGGAATTTTGTGGACATATAATCATTCATATTCAGCTTCAGCTTTTCCCCTTTCACCGCCCGGGCCGCCATATAACGCACATGGTTCATCAGCCGGTTGTAGGAGAGGGACATAATGTCAATCGTCTGACCCGTTGCCTCCTCCACCATGCGGATACACTCCCGGACCGTCTGGGCAATCTGCATGGAAAGAGCCACATTTTCATCCTCAATGGCCGAATGAATATGCAGGGCAATGTATCCCACCTCGTGCTCGTCAATCTCCACATGCAGGCGTTCCTTTAAAATCGGCCGGATACATTCCGCCGTCTTATACTCCATATGAAACAGCGCCCGGATATCCCCGGTCAGAGGATTGCTGATCTGATCGTTATTCTGAATCCGGCGGACCGCAAAGGCAATGTGATCCGCCATAGGGAACAAGATGCTCCAGTCAATGCGCCCGAAGGTCCGCTCACTCTCTTTCAGCACCTGTTCGGCAATCTCCAGAAAGATCGGATCCATATCCTTGACCAAATCTATAGCGTCGCCGCGCTCCGTGTGCTCACGCAGGGAATATACGGTGCAGTCTGCGGGAGCCTCTATGCGCTCGCTGACCTTTCGCCCGAAGCCAAGTCCCTTTCCGATAAGCAGATATTCCCGGTTGTCCGCCATGTTGATCGCAATGATTGTATTGTGATTCAGCGCTTTTTTTACTCTGAACATCTTCTTTGTCCCCCATTTTTATCATACGCCAGGCTTTCTGTCTGATACGCCGAACAGAAAATCATTCCTTGTATCATTTATAAAAAATATTTTTTATCCCTCATAGGTATCTACGGCATACAGGGCTTCCCCGGCCTTTACCGCTCCCGTTGAGAGCAATCGAATCTTCTGGTTCTCCCCAAGCTCCGTGCAAAGCACCGGTGAAGCCAGGGACGGCGCATGGCTCTTTAAATATTCCAGATCAAGCTTCATCAGTACGTCGCCCTTTTTCACCTGATCTCCATCCTTCACCAGAACCTCAAAGCCCTCTCCGTTTAAATTTACCGTGTCAATTCCCATATGAAGAAGCATGGCAATTCCTGACGCGGTTTGGAATCCGACAGCGTGCTTTGTCTCAAATACAAAACAAACCTCTCCGTCATCCGGCGCGCATACAACAGGCTCTTCGGGGATGACCATAGCTCCGTCACCCATCATCCGTCCGGCAAATGCTTCATCCGGCGTCTCGGATATATCGGCCGCCGTACCTGTAACCGGGCTGTAAATGGTAACGCTCTCCACAACTCTGCCCGCTGCTTTTTCCGCCTCCTGCTCCGGCTCTGCCTCAGTCTTCTTTGCCTGCGCCGGGGAATACTCTTCATCCGGCGCGTATTCCAGATAGTCTTCCAGGTTGGACTTAATCACCGTTACACGGGGGCCGTAGATTACCTGTACGCCGTTTCCTTTGTGAACCACACCGGAAGCGCCTGTGGACTTCAGCAGCGCATCGTCCACCAGGTCGGACTTGTGAACCGTACAGCGCAGTCTTGTAGCGCAGCAGTCCACATCGGAAATATTCTTCTTACCGCCAAGTCCCCGGCAGATAGCCTCTGACAGAGCGTCCTCCTCGGAAGCGCCGCCCTCCTGCGCTCCCTGTGCGCCTTTTTTCCTGGCGTCCACATCACTTCTTCGGTAAAGCTTCACTTCCTCATTGTCGTCACGGCCGGGAGTCTTCAGATCCATTTTGCGGATCAGGAAGGAAAACAGCAAATAGTAAACAACAAAGTAAGCCGCACCTACCACCACAATCCATACCCAGCTTGTCTTTGCATTTCCCTGAAGAATACCAAACAGGAACATATCAATAAGACCGCCGGAGAAGGTCATTCCCACGCCTACGCCGAACACATGCATCAGCATATAAGCCAATCCTGCAAATATACAGTGGATGGCATACAAAAGCGGCGCTACAAAGAGGAAAGTAAACTCCAAAGGCTCCGTAATACCGGTCAGCATAGAGGTCAGAGCCGCGGATAACAGAAGACCGGCGACGGCTTCTTTTTTCTCCGGCTTCGCTACCTTGTACATGGCAAGGGCCGCTCCCGGAAGGCCGAAGATCATCAGCGGGAATTTGCCGGCCATAAACCGTGTTGCGGATACGGCAAAATGCTCGACTGTCGGATCTGCAAGCTGCGCGAAGAAGATATTCTGGGCGCCCTCTACCATCCGGCCGGCAACCTCCATCGTTCCGCCAAGGGCTGTCTGCCAGAAGGGGAGATAAAATACGTGATGAAGGCCAAAGGGAATCAGCGCGCGCTCCATCAGACCATACACCCAGGTTCCGGCATAGCCGGATTCCAGCACCACGCCGCCTACCGCATAGATGCCCTGCTGAATCACCGGCCAGATATAAAACATCAGAATACCTACAATGGTATAAGTAAGGCCGCTGACAATGGGTACAAACCGGGTGCCGCCGAAGAAGGACAATACCTGAGGCAGTTCAATCTTGTAGAAACGATTGTGAAGGGCCGCAACGCCCAGTCCTACGATGATACCGCCGAACACGCCCATCTGCAAAGAGGTGATTCCCACAACGGAGGCGGTAGCGCCTTCCAGCATGGCCTCCGCTCCCCCGTGGTTTCCGATCATGGCTCCGATAGATGCGTGCATAATGAAAAATGCAATCGCCGCTGCCAAAGCCGCCACTTCCTTTTCCTTCTTTGCCATACCGATAGCGACGCCCATAGCAAAGATAATGGGAAGATTGGCGAATACGATATCGCCGGCTGCACTCATTACCTTAAGAATTGCGTTTAAAAAGGTTCCGGGACCCATAATCCCCATGAGGCCGTAAGCCTCGAGCATTGTTTCGTTGGTGAAGGAACCTCCTACACCAAGCAGCAGACCTGCCACCGGCAGGATTGCGATTGGAAGCATAAAGGAACGTCCCACTCGCTGCAGTACTCCAAAAATCTTGTCTTTCATACTGAAACCCTCCTACTTATTCGTTGCGCAACATTCCTTCCAATGTTTGCAGATTGTAAGGAATATTACTGATTTTAGTTCCGGACGATTTATCCACATCTTGCTTCCTTACTATGCCCATTTTTCCCCATTTTTTACGCAAAAAAAGCATTAACGTGCATAAACATCCAAAATATTCATGCATAGTTAATGCCTGCCTAACAGTTACATACTATATCACTGGAATTAAAATAGCATTTGTGGAAAGATTTGTCAAGAATTTTTTTACATTCTAAATTAATTCTAAATTCAGGCGGCAAATCTTATTAAAACAAACATTTACACCTTCTTAAGCGTAAAAAAGTATACAAAAAACAGTTCATTTCCGCTTATCTGTTATATCATACCTGTTCAATGTGCTTATGTGTCTGTCCCGAAACCAGAGCGCAAGAAACAGCAGCGACATTGCCGCCCAGTACAAAAATTTGATCACTTTTTTCAAATTATCACCCGACTCTTACATGGTTTTTACGGGAAAAGTTCTCGTCGCTTGAACACAAGTAAATTATGCCTTCAACAAAGGATACGAGTGCCGGTATATAGGTCCAGCAAAAAACCAGGTACAGAATCCCCATACCAATCTTCCCCAGATAAAACTTATGTACGCCGAATCCTCCTAACAGAAGCGCAAGCACTCCGGCTGTCACCTTACTCTTTACCGGCCATCCGGCATTCGCTTCGGATGCATAAACCGGCGGCTGCATTCCCTGGTAATTCACAGGCTGTTGCTGCTGAACGTATACTGTCTGCGGCTGCTGAACATATATCGGCTGCGGCTGCTGGGACTGCAGCTGCTGCGCTGCCTGCCGGACACTCAGCTTTTCTCCGCAATATTCACATTCGGTTGCTGTGGGATCAATCGGTGCTCCACACTGTGGACATACATATCCTGCCATAACATCTTCCTCCTAAACAATTATCATTTATCGTTTGCCCATCAATATACGGGCTTCTTTTCTCAGCGCTCTACCTTCTTTCCGCATTCCGGACAGAACTTCATGCCCGGAGTCAGTTTGCTTCCACATTCGCAAACCATCTCACTGTTATTAAACCCGCATTCGGGACAGAACTTTGCATTCACGGGAATACGCGCCTTGCACGAAACACATTCCTTTGTGTCTTCCTTGTGCAGGGGATTGCCTACGGTCTGGCTCATGGATGCGCCTACCCCCATAGCCGCCCCCAGGCCCATGCCGCCTGCTACAAATGCTCCCGCTATGCCGCTCTTGTTATTGGCCGCGCCTTCGTAGACATCGAAGGAACGCTTTGTTGTATAGCGCCCGTCTCCCATAATCTCAAAGGCGGCCTTATCCTCAAGGATCTCATTGATTTTCTCAAAGTCCTCATCCGGAAAATTAATGGATTCTATAAAGAAATTCACAACCTTGAAGCCGTATTTCTCAAATTCCGGCGTGATCTTTTCTTTTACCTTATCTGACAGGCCCTCCAGCCGGGCGGCAATCTCCAGAGCCGATATTTTATTCGTTATAATGGCATCTGCTATGACAGACTTTGCCTTGATTGCCAGGATGCCCCGGTAGTATTCTTTGATCTTATCAAACTTTACAAGCTCATCCTTCTGCATACCGCCAATCAGTTCTTTAAACAGTGTGGACACATCCGTAACGCGAAGTCCCATCTGGCCGAAGGCGCGAACTCTCAGCTTTACATAATACTTGGGGTCGATCAGCTGTATGGGATCGGTGGTTCCCCAGTTAATGTCCAGTTTTAAAATTGTGTTTATAAAATAAACTTCCGCGCTGAAGGGCGTTTCTCCTCCGAAGGGCAGATTTACAATGGAATTTAATATCGGCAGATTGGCTGTGGACAGCGTATATGTACCGGGATAAAATACATCCGCCACGGCTCCGCCCTTTACAAAAATGGCGGCCTGCCCCTCCTGCACAATCAGCTGCGTGCCCAATACCAGCTTTTCGCTTGGATGCTTGTATGTCAGCCAGTCACGGCTTTTTAATCCGTCAAATCTTACTACATTTATAATAGCCAATGCCTTTTCCCCTCTTTCTTATACGGCTGTCTTTGTACTTCATATCTGTTTTGAAGATCTTTTCTTTACATCTTATTTTAGTTTACAACAAATATATATGTTTTGCAATCATTTCTAAAAGTTGACAAAAATAAAACAGGGCAAAGTCAACCAAAAGTCAACTTTACCCTGCATAAATTCATTTAGGCCTGCGCTCTCTGCTGTTGTTTCTCCTTGTAATGATGCTTCTCCTCCAACATCATATCCTTTACCTTCATCAGACGAATCTGCGTACTTCTCTCATTTTCATCCAATTTCATGGTAATATACTTGATGTTGCTCTGGGCCTGAGGAATGATTACGTGCTCCAGCGCGTTTACACGGCGGCGGGTTTTCTCAATCTCGCTGGCCATCAACTGGCAAGCCTTCTCACGTTCCGCCAGCAGCAGCATATCCGGCAGAATATCCGCCAGAGACTTTACCGCGTCATCCAGATCGCTGGATGTAAACGCAAAGCCGTAAGAATAAATATCATTCGTATCCGCAGTCCGGGTCTTGTACTCAAACACCGGAATATCCACGCTCATTACATTCTTGGTAGAGGTTTCCAGATATACCTCCTGCTTGGGCGCCATCAGCGCAACACGCAGAATTTCCTCCGACATTCCTGCCTTGGCAATGACAAAATTCTTGTTGGCAGATTTGATGCCTGCCTCCACTTTCTCACGAAGAGCCATGTTTTCACGGACCATCTCAAGGAACTGACGCATCAGCTCGTCTCGCTTATCCTTCAGAAGCTTGTGCCCCCGGGTAGCCGTAACCAGCTTTTTCTTCTGCTTGGTCAGCTCCATTCGGGTTGGAGTTACCTGGGTAGATGCCAATCAAATCACCTCCCTAGAACTTTCCGTAGTATTCATCCAGATACTTATCGTCGATACGTTTCAGCTCGGACCTCGGCAGAATGGAAAGAAGCTTCCATCCAATGTTCAGAGTTTCCTCAATATCACGGTTTGCCAGATAGCCCTGAGATACATATTCCTTCTCAAATGCATCCGCAAACTTCGCATAAATCAGGTCAATATCGGAAAGAGCGGCCTCTCCCAAGATTACCATCAGCTCCTTCGCCTCCTTACCGCGGGAGTAAGCGGCAAACAGCTGGTTCATGGTATTGGAGTGGTCGGCACGTGTCTTTCCGTCGCCGATACCCTTATCCTTCAGACGGGACAGAGAGGGCAGTACGTCGATAGGAGGCGTTACACCCTTACTGTAAAGCTCACGGCTTAAGATCACCTGACCCTCGGTGATGTAACCGGTCAAGTCGGGAATCGGGTGGGTCTTATCGCCCTCGGGCATGGTCAGAATCGGAATCATGGTGATACTTCCGTCCTTGCCCTTCTGACGTCCGGCACGCTCATACAGCGTAGCCAGGTCGGTATACAGATATCCCGGATAACCGCGGCGGCCCGGAACTTCCTTACGGGCTGCGGATACCTCACGGAGAGCGTCCGCATAGTTGGTAATATCGGTCAGAATAACCAGTACGTGCATACCCTGTTCAAATGCAAGGTATTCCGCTGCCGTCAGAGCCATACGCGGTGTAGCAATACGCTCAACGGCCGGGTCATTTGCCAGGTTGACGAAGAGAACGGTACGGTCAATGGCGCCCGTCTCCTTAAAGCTGTTGATAAAGAAGTTGGACTCCTCGAAGGTAATACCCATAGCGGCAAATACTACGGCGAAAGACTCATCCTTGCCCCGAACCTTTGCCTGTCTTGCAATCTGCGCTCCAAGCTGTGCATGGGGCAGACCGGAAGCGGAGAAAATGGGCAGCTTCTGTCCACGTACCAGAGTATTCAGTCCGTCAATAGCGGAAATACCGGTCTGGATAAACTCGTTGGGGTAGTCACGGGCTGCCGGATTCATGGGCAGGCCATTGATGTCACGGCGCTCGTCCGGCAAAATCTCGGGTCCCTTGTCAATGGGGCGTCCCATACCGTCAAACACGCGGCCAAGCATATCCGCAGACACGCCAAGCTCCAGGGTTCTTCCCAGGAAGCGCACCTTACTGTTGGACAGATTGATACCGGTTGCACTCTCGTAAAGCTGTACCAGTGCGTTTGTTCCGTCAATCTCCAGAACCTTGCACCGACGGGTTTCCCCGTTCGCCAGCTCAATTTCACCGATCTCATCATAGGTTACATTTTCAACACCCTGGACCAGCATCAACGGGCCGGCAACTTCTTGTATTGTTCTATATTCCTTTGGCATTTAGAAGTCCTCCTTCCCGAGTAAATTGGCAATCTCTGCCGCAAGCTCCTTGGTGATTGCATCATATTCCTTCTGAATGTCGTCATTCAGGGTATATTTGAAACGTCCGATACGCTCGCGAACCTCCATCTTAATAAGTCCGTTCACATCAGCGCCCTTATTCAGCGCCTCAACGCCTTCCTCATAGAACTTAAGCACCAGCTTCATCATTAAATACTGCTTCTCAAGTGAGGTGTAAGTATCTACCTCATGGAAGGAGTTCTGATGCAGGAAGTCCTCACGGATAGACCGGGCTGCTTCCATCTTCAGACGGTCCGGTGCGGAAAGTGCATCCATACCTACCATCTGCACGATTTCATTTAACTCCGCCTCTTCCTGGAGAAGTGACATCAGGCTCTGACGCAGCTCCATCCAGTCCTCGGCCACATTCTTGTTGAACCAGTCAGCCATATCATCCACATACAGGGAATAGCTGGTCAGCCAGTTGATAGCCGGGAAGTGACGCTTGTAGGCCAGAGCGGAATCCAATCCCCAGTATACCTTTACGATACGTAAGGTTGCCTGGGATACCGGCTCGGAAATATCTCCGCCAGGCGGTGAAACGGCTCCGATTACGGACAGCGCTCCAATGCGCTCATCCTTCCCAAGAGAAACCACACGTCCTGCACGCTCATAGAACTGTGCCAGACGAGAGCCTAAGTATGCCGGGTATCCCTCCTCACCGGGCATCTCCTCCAGACGTCCTGACATCTCACGGAGAGCCTCGGCCCAACGGGAGGTGGAGTCTGCCATCAATGCTACGGAGTAACCCATATCACGGAAATACTCCGCAATGGTGATACCTGTATAAATAGACGCCTCACGAGCCGCAACGGGCATGTCGGAGGTATTGGCAATCAGTACGGTACGCTCCATCAGAGAACGGCCGGTCTTCGGGTCCTTAAGTTCCGGGAACTCGTTCAAAACGTCCGTCATCTCATTTCCACGCTCACCGCAGCCGATGTAAACTACGATGTCTGCCTCCGCCCACTTTGCAAGCTGATGCTGGATAACCGTCTTACCGGAACCGAAGGGTCCGGGTACGGCTGCCACACCGCCCTTGGCTATGGGGAAGAGTCCGTCTACAACACGCTGACCGGTAATCAGAGGCATCTCCGGCGGCAGCTTTTCCAGGTAAGGACGGCCCTTACGAACAGGCCAGCGCTGCATCATGGTCAGCTCTTTGTCGCCGTCTGCCGTAGCAACAACAGCTACTACCTCTTCTACCGTAAATTCGCCTGCTTTGATCTCTTTTACCGTGCCTGCAGTTCCCACAGGCACCATAATCTTCTGTACTACGGAAGCCGTCTCCTGTACGGTACCCAGTACATCGCCCGGCTCTACCTCGTCGCCCACCTTGGCAACGGGTACGAAATTCCATTTCAGATCGCGCTTCAGGGAGGGAACCTCCACACCGCGCTTCAAGTTATTGCCAGACAGCTTCATAATGTCATCCAGCGGACGCTGAATACCATCGTAAATACTGCTGATAAGTCCCGGTCCCAATTCTACGGACATGGGTACATTCATGGATTCAACGGGTTCGCCGGGTCCAAGTCCGGAGGTTTCCTCATATACCTGAACGGACGCCTCGTCCCCGTGCATCTCTATGATTTCGCCGATCAAACGCTGATTGCTGACACGAACCACGTCGAACATGTTCGCATCGCGCATTCCGCTTGCAATGACCAGCGGTCCTGCTACTTTCTTTATTGTTCCTATACTCATTTGGACGAATCACCCACTTTCTGTTTAATTATTACTGAATAAAATATCCGATCCAACGGCCTGCTCCACGGATTTGCGGACGCTCTCGATTCCCTTGCCCGTATTGCCGGACACGCCGGGAATCAAAATCACAGCCGGAAGCACGTGCTCCCTGAGCTTTCCAATCTCGTGCTCAATCTGGGCTGCCAGACTTTCCGTAACGTAGATCACGGCATACTCGCCGCCGGCCAGTTGGTGCAGCTTTTTTGTGGCCTCCACGGGTTCTGTCACAGGAAATGTATCAAGTCCCAGTGTCGCAAAGCCGTATATGCTGTCATAATCTCCCAGAACTGCAATCCTATACATACATCTCCCTTACCCTTTCCCGGATGGAATCATCCGACAGGCCGTTGAGCTTCCCGGACAGGATAATTCTTACCGTTTTAATCTCATTTTCCCGGGCCAGGGCGTAGGCCACAATCGGTCCCACGGAAAATGAGTTGTATTTCTGCGGACGGATGGTGTAGATAATCCGGTTGTCGCACCAGCGCTCAAAGGCGGAAGGCGATACGGCCAATGCCTCCGCACCCTCTGCATAGTCCGTGCCTGCCAGATAGTCCCGAATGGCTTCCGGGCCGCCAAGGGCCGCATGAGCCAGGGCATCTACGCTGAGGCTGTCGCAGGGTGCAAGCGCTCTTTTCATAAACTCCAAAGATTTTGCGGTTTTCTGTGAACGAACTGCAATCTTGATATCGGCCACGGCCACGGCGGATTCCGCATAATGGCGGATGACTTCATCCTTTGCCGCCCTGCCTGCCTGGTAAATGGCGTCAAGAGCCGCCCGGTCCACAATCACATCGCAGAGCTGACCGTCCCTTGTATGAAGCAGCGTCTCGAAGGCTTCTGCCGCGGCGCCTGCCATATACTCCGGAAGGCTTCCGAAATCCCGGCTTTTTACTGCTTCCAGAATCTCTTCCGCGGAAGGGTTCGTATCCTTGTAAAAGATGTTAGAGGTGTTCCCCTCCGTGCATACTTCCTTGATAGCCGCTTTCAGATTGTGAAACACATTGGGATAATCCAGGATGCCGAACACGGACATGTCAGGCACAAGCTCGCGAATATCCTCCCATGTTTTTTCCCTCTCCCGGGTCAGTATCTTCTCTGCGTCCATTGGAGTATCCGAATCTCCCCAGCCCTTTTCCTGCAGAAACTGAAGGCAGTTTTCGTAGGTTTTACGGGCAAGCAGCTGTTCAATGGTAGCTGCCGAAAAGAGGGATAACTCCTTGGAACGGATTCGCGCAACCGCATAGGTATATTGTAAATCAGACATGTTGTAACCTCCTTATGCGTGTTATGCGAACAGCTCCTGATGGACCTTATCCTGCAGGGCATCTCTCTGAGTATTGAACAGCGCCCTAAAGGTACAGTTCTCCTCGATGCCTCCGTATACCAGAATAAATCCGTTTTCTATTCCTTTGCTTTCTTTCTGAAGGGTCAGACTGCCGCCTTTCTTTGCGGCAATTGCAGAAATTTCTTTCTCAAACCCGGCAGGAAGACGCTTTAAATCTGCCGCGGAAAAATAAATCTCTCCGCTTTCCGATAATGCAAACTTCTCAAGCATCTTTCGTATCATTGCGAAATATGCTTCCTCGTCCATTGTATTCAGAGATGCGTATGCTTTTTCCAGAACGGAGGCAATCACTTCCTGCTTTGCCTGCAAAATTAAGGTTCTGCGCTGCAGGTCTGCGGAGGATTTAATACGCTCCAGGTAATTAGCGGCGCTTGTCTCTGACTGTTCGGACTTCTGCTCTAAGAGCTTATCCGCTTCCGCCTTTGCTTCCGAGACAATTTTTTCCGCTTCTTCTCTGGCCGTATTCAAACGGCTCTCAGCTTCTGCCTTTGCCTCGTCCACAATTTGGCTTACCATTTTCTCTAATCCAGTCATCAATCAGCTCTCCTTTTCTGGGATTTTTCCATCTGTTGCTTAAACCGGGATAGAGTTTACGGCCAGGATGGAAACCAGAAGTGCAAGGATCGCATAGGTCTCAACCATAGCAGGGAACAGCATAGCCTTACCAAACTGCTCCGGCTTCTTTGCTACGATGCCGATGGATGCAACGGAGGTCTTGCCCTGGTTTACTGCGGAAATCAGACCTACAATACCAATCGGAAGGCAGGCTGCCAGAATCATAAGGCCGGTAGGAACATCAATTGCTGCCATGCTGCCACCAAGAAGACCTGTCTTGGACAGTGTAACGAAAGCTACCAAAAGTCCGTAGATACCCTGTGTACCGGGCAGAAGCTGCAGAATCAAAACCTTAGAGAACTTTGCCGGGTCCTCTGTTACAACGCCTGCTGCTGCCTGACCTGCGATTGCAACGCCCACTGCAGAACCGATGCCTGCCAGAAGTGCTGCAACTGCTGCTCCTAATAATGCGTAAACGCCTCCTAATTGACCTAACATAATTAATTTTCCTCCTTAATATCTACATATTTTGTTTTCATATTAAATGGGTTGAAGGGTCTTCCTCCACCCTCGTAAAACTTTCCGAAAAACTCTACGTACTGCAGACGGTTGGTATGCACATATGCTCCCAGAATGTTGATAGCCAGGTTGAGCACATGGCCTACCACAAATACCAGGATAAATACGATTGCTCCCACAACGCCGCTTCCCGCCATGCTTCCCATAGAGTTGATAACGGAAGCGATAACGCCGGTTGCCAGTCCCAGAGCAAGAAGTCTGGAATAGGAAAGCACGTCGCTTAGCCAGCCTGTTACATTGTAGAGATCGTATGCGCCCAGGGCGATACGCAATGCAAAGTTCTTGTTGTCGCGGCCGGACATCAGGCAGATTCCTGCCGCTCCGCCGATTGCCATAGCCTTTGCCAGCGTATTCACTGCCGGCGGGAAGGTGAAATACATCTGAGATATGGATGCAAACATGCTGCTTGGCAGGAACATCAGTATCAATCCCATCAGGAAAATAACCCAAAGTCCCACATCGCAGAAGCAATCCAGGTATTTTTTGTCCCTTATCAGCATATATGCTTTGAGGCCAAGTCCCAGGAACATATGAATCAGTCCGAACAGCATGGAATAAACAAGCATCTTCATAGGATCATTCAGCGGAACAAACCAAAGCGCTTTTATAGTCACCTGCTGTCCGAAGAAGGTCCGTGATACAACATCCACTACATCGCCGAAATAGCCGCCGAAAAGCACGCCCCATACTAATGTGGAAATACCGCAGTACATGAACAGCCGAAGGGACTTTTGCATACCCTCGCCCATGCGCGGGAATTTCTTAAGTACGATGGCGCAGGCCAGAAAGACCATCAGTCCGTAGGCCGCGTCGGAAAGCATCAGTCCGAACAGGAAAATGTAGCACCACGCCATAATCGCGGTGGGATCAATCTCGCCCTTGCCCGGAAGTCCGAAGGACTCCACAACGCCCTCAAAGGAAGCGGCCAGCTTGCCGTTCTTGAGAAGAATGGGGGGAATATCCTCTTCTTCCACATCCGTTACCTCTACGCTTAAGGTAAAGTTCCTGTCAAGCTCCTGCTTTAAGCTCTCTCCGTCGCGCTTGGGCACATAGCCGGTTATCAGGAAGGTACTCTTAGACTGTATCAGTCCTCCCAGCACCTCATACTTATCCAGTCTTACCCGGTAGTAATCCGCTACCAGCTCCAGATCACGTCTTGCCTCTGCGAAAGCGGCAATCTGGGAAATGATTTCCTCATTTTTCTGAATGAGGGCTTCACGTTTGCCCCGAAGCTGCTCCTGCCGGTCTGCCGGTAAGAGGCTTCCTATCTGGGACGGTCTTGCAAAGCCGATGCTCCGCAGTCCTTCTTCCATGACAGGCGCATCCTTTTTCCCGCAGATTACACAGAGATACGTCTGATCCCGATCTGTGGAGATAACCTCCGCAAAAAAAGCGTCCACATCGGGGACGGCCTGGGTTACTGCTGCGTAAAGCTGCTCGGTGTTCATTAGCTCCGAAACGGTACCCACAAACCCTTCTGTTTTTCTGGTTCCCATGAAGTTCATGGGGACATCCAGGTTCTTCCAGGGTTCAAGGGCCTCTATCTGGTTTTCCCGTTTCTGAATATTTGCTTTGTTTTCTGCTATCTGTCTGGAAAGGGACACCAGTTGGCGTGCCTTTGACATAATTGCATCCTGACGTTTGATCACACTGTCGTAGCTCCGGGCGTCTACCAGGGCTTTTCCTTCCAGTGAGGCCAGCATGCCTTTCTTTTCCGGAACATATTCCTGCAGTATCTCTAAGGCGCGTTCCGCAGCCTGTGCATTCTTTTCGAAAATATTTCTGGAGCTAGACGTATCCATTTTCTTAAAAACTTCATCTTCTTCCACATGGGCGTCAATCTCTACCACGCCTTTTTGCTGAAGAAGCTCCAGAAGCTTTTTTCTGTCCTTTTTCATTGCACAGATGCCGATCCGCTGCATCTCCAATACTGCCATATACATCCCTCCTCTCTGTTATTCTCCTAAATTTGCCTGCGCAAGCTCTTTTATATGAGTTCAGAAGTTACGGCTTTTACTGCTTTGGCTTCCTCCTGTGCCGCAAGAGCTTTCAACGCGTCGGCTTCCTTCTGTGCTTCCGCGGCGGCTTCCTCCAGGATCTTACCTCCTGAATCTTTTGCTGTCTGCATGCGCAGAGCTTCCTGCTCCTTTGCCTGGACAGCAGCCTTTTCCCGAATCTCACGGGCTTCTTCTTTTGCCTTGGCAACAAGCTCTTCGCTCTGCTCCTGGGCTTCCCTCAGAATCGCCTCTGCCTGGGCTTCCGCTTCTTTCACAGCATGAACTGCTTCCTGAACCACTCAATCACCACCTGTTCTTTCTCAATTCATGTAAATTATTTCTTTACACATCCCTTAAATATTAGCATTTTCTTAATTGATAGTCAATGTGCAAATCCGTAATTTTGCCTGATATCCGCCCAATTTATGCGATAGTTTTTTATATTAAGCGTCAATTGGTTTACTATAATTTATTATTTGTAAGAATTTATAATATTTTCTATTATTTTACATCCATTTTTTTGTTATCTGCTGCGGTATTGTCTACGTTTCTATAAATGCCCCTTGTATCCGTATCATACCGAAAAATTTCATATTTTCTTGTATTTCATCAAAAAAGTATGCTATGATTAAAACCAGCCGGTTATCCGGCAATTTAAGGGAAAGATGTGAGGAGTGAATACGATGCTGCAAATAATTACGGACATCAATACTGCGGTGAATAACCTTGTGTGGGGAATCCCGGCTATGGTCTGCATTATTGGTGTGGGACTTTATCTTAGCTTACGCACCCGTTTTATCCAGTTCCGCAAGTTCGGCCATACGTTCCGGGTAACTATCGGAAAGATTTTTGCCAGATCCGGCGCAGCCGAGGGCGCGGTTACACCCTTCCAGGCCGTATGTACGGCTCTTGCCGCTACGGTAGGCACGGGGAATATTGCCGGTGTTGCCGGCGCTATTGCCATCGGAGGTCCGGGAGCGGTGTTCTGGATGTGGGTTTCTGCATTGCTTGGTATGTGTACGAAGTTTTCCGAGGTTACTCTGGCCGTGCATTTCAGGGAGAAGAATCAGCACGGCGACTGGGTAGGCGGTCCGATGTACTATATTAAGAACGGCTTGGGGCCTAAGTGGAGATGGCTGGCCGTGGTGTTTTCCGTCCTTGGTATTCTGACGGTTTTCGGTACGGGAAATGCGACTCAGGTGAATACGATTACCACGGCGATTAATACGGCTCTTTTGAATTATAATGTTATTTCTTCCGATTCCGTTCATACGCTTAATCTGATTATCGGAATTGTGATTATGGTTCTGGTTGCTATGATTCTCTTAGGCGGCATCAAGCGGATCGGCCGGGTTACGGAACGTCTGGTTCCTTTTATGGCTGTGTTCTATATTATCCTGGCTATCGGCGTGATTGCGGTACATATTGAGAATGTTCCCGGTGTTTTTGCCGCTATTTTTCAGGGGGCCTTTGCTCCTTCTGCCGTTACGGGCGGTGTTGTGGGAACTATGTTTTTAAGTATGCAAAAGGGCGTTTCCCGGGGTATTTTTTCCAATGAGGCCGGTCTTGGTACGGGATCGATTGCTCATGCGGCGGCGGATACGGATGATCCGGTGAAGCAGGGGTATTTCGGTGTTTTTGAAGTGTTTATGGATACGATTATTATCTGTACCACTACGGCTTTGGTTATTCTGTGCAGCGGCGTGCCGGTGGGCTACGGGTCTGCGGCGGGCGCGGAGCTGACTATCAGCGGATTTACGGCTACTTACGGGAATTGGGTGTCTATCTTTACGGCGGTGGCTCTCTGTTGCTTTGCTTTTTCTACGATACTTGGATGGGGGCTTTATGGGACGCGGTGTATTGAGTTCCTGTTCGGGTCTAAGGCGAATAAGCCCTTTATGCTGGTGTATTCGGCAGTCGCGATTGTGGGGGCTACCGTGAATCTGGGGCTGCTGTGGAGTATTGCGGATACTTTTAACGGATTGATGTCGATTCCCAACCTGGTTGCTTTGTTCCTGCTTGGCGGGACTATTGCGAAGCTTGTGAAAGGGGCGGATGGGAAGTAAGGCAAGGCTGCTTTCAGGATTGTGTTGTTTTGAAGATGGGTGGATATTTATATTTGAAGAGTTTGGATAGTTGGATAGCCGCGGTGTTTTTTGGAATGCTGCGGCTTTTTATTTGTGTTTGTATATGCCTGGGGGCTGCGGGTCAGACGGACATGGCCCGGGCTGCCCTCGCAGGCCTAAGTGTTCATCTTGTGCCGGCATGTTCATTTGACTGTGCCAGGATGTCGGTATTGTGAGTCGCTTCTTTGCTGAAATATATTTAAATAAATTTAAAGAGCATCAAATTATTTCTGTTGTTTTTTCTTGTTTTTCCCATTTCCGCGTATTATAATATTACTGTTCATGTATTAAAAAATATGCTGTCGGCGAGGGAGTAAACGGCGGTATAGAAAGTTTCTTTTTTTAATATGCGCGTCAAAGCGACTTTACCTTTTGGCGCTATTGCGCAGCGATTTTAAATAGTAGGAGGAAAAAGCCATGCCGGTTATGAATGTAATCAAGAATGAGGCATACGGCAATATGCTTTGTGCCAAGATTCCATGCGAGGACTTTAATATCGGTTCTCAGCTCATTGTGGCGGAGTATGAAGAGGCATTGTTTGTAAAGGACGGTGTAATCGAGGAGATCTTCGGGCCGGGAAAGTACACGCTGAACACAGAGAACTACCCGTTTCTTACAAAGCTCGTGTCAAAGCTTCTGACAGGAGGCGTAAGCGCCTACAGCTGCAAGGTATATTATATCAACAAGTCCCATCACCTGGAATTAAAATGGGGAACGCCCATGCCCATCCGCTGCATTGACCCCGTATGGGGAATTGAAACGCACGTCCAGGGGCGGGGAGCCTATTCCGTAGTCGTGAAGGACGGCAAGAAGTTCTTTGTAAAAATGGTGGGCGCCAATGAGGCGGCAGCGGAATCGGATATCATCAAGCAGTTTAAGACAGCATTTCTGCAGAATATAACAGATCAGCTCTTTGAATACTTAAACGGAGCGGAGACAGAGGTCATCGTTACCTGCAACCGGAAGAACGCCCTGGCTCAGACCCTGACCCCGATCCTGAACCATGTTCTGGATGAGTATGGCCTGGAGTTGGTGAACTTCTATATTGAGAATCTGGAGATTCCGGAAAAGGATGATTCCATGCGACGTATCCGCGAGATGCGTATTCAGCGGCAGGAGCGGCAGTTCGAGCGTGAGCAGACGATGGCGGATCAGCGCCTGGAATTTGGCATGCGCCAGGAGAGCGCGGTGGCGGACCGTTTTGTATCCGGCCAGAAGGCGCAGTCCGATTACGAGCGGATGAAGATTCGGGATCAGGACGGCAACAACGGCTGGGCAAGGCAGGAGGCCGCGGAGATTATGAAAACAATGGCGGAGAATCCGGACGGTAGCAGCAACATTATGGCAGAGATTGGAATGGGCCTGGGAATGGGACGGGCCATCGGCAACGCGGCCGAGGATATGTTTGCCAACCTGAATGCGCCGGGAGGAACAGGCGGACAGAAAACCATCATTTGTCCTGCCTGCAATGCGGCGAATTCCGAGGGCACCAAGTTCTGCGGAAACTGCGGCGAATCCCTGGCGCCGAAAGCCAACATCTGCGCCAACTGCGGCGCCGAGGTGGCGCCCGGCATGAAATTCTGCGGACAGTGCGGAACACCTGTAGCGCCTGTAGTAAAGCACTGTACCAACTGCGGGACCGAGCTTGCTCCTGATGTAAAGTTCTGCGGAAACTGCGGAACAAAGGTAAATTAGTAGGAGGAAGCCGGAATGAATAAAAAAATAACAAAGCTGGCAGGGGCCGTCGTGTTCCTGATTCTGATTAATATAGGCCTGTTTTCCCTGGCCGCCATAAAGCTAACATCCTTTTGGATAAGCTGGATCTTTATACATATTGCATTTCTCATATTTGCCGGAATCCTGATCTTCAGCGCGCCGGAGCAGAGAAAGCTTAAGTTTGCCTATTCCGAGACGGCGGTAGCGGCCTATTATTTCATTATAGAGCTGATCGCAGGCTATGTGCTGCTGACGTATTTTGTATTTATTCCCGTGATATCTTTTGTGATACAGACGGTGATTCTTGCGGTATTTTTGATCGCCTTCTTTATGCTGAAAGGAATGAACCGCGACATAGACCGGAAGGAAGACGCGGCAAAGGCTGATCTGCGTCAGTTCCAGGCCATACTGGAATTTATGAAGGATGTGCAGAGTCAGGTGGACTACAGCGCTCCCTATAAAAAAACCATACAGCACGCCTACGACGCCATCAGCGGCTCCCAGGTAAAATCCTCCCCCGCCGTATATGAGATGGAAAAAAACATCTGGGACCTGATCGGCCAGTTAAAAAAAGAAGTCGCAGCGGAAAATGAGGAGCGCATAAACGCCCTTTGCCGCGACATCGAGAATCAGACGGCAGAGAGAAACCGCCGTCTCCGGATGGAGCGCTAAAAAAGATAGCTTCCGACAGAGAGAAAAATACAAAAGGAGAATATACAAATGAACAATACATCTTATCCCTGGTACTTATCATGGCCGGCAATTATTGTTGTTTTCATCTTTTTCTGGCCGGCGGCCATCGTTTTAATTTATCTGAGAACCCAGAGCACAAAGGGAGGCGCGTTTGCGGCGGCGTCCAACAAAAAAATTTATATGATTCTGGGCGGCGTCCTGATAGTATTCGGCCTGCTGCGCTTCAAAAACTCCGTTCCAATGGCACTGTTTCTGATTGTGGGCGGCGCCGCGATGATTTATTATGCAAATACACTGGCAAAAAAAGCCTCCAGAAATAAGAGCTACATCGATCTTCTTGTAAATCAGGGAGAAACCAGTATCGACAAGGTTGCTAACATGCTGAATGTAAGGTATGATATAGCCCTGAAGGAGATAAAAACCATGAAGTCTCTTGGTATCCTGAAGGGGGCCAATATAGATGAACAGACCCGCAGCGTATCCATTACAAACGTTCAGAACGCGGCGGGAGAGATCACCGGCATGGTAAGTTCCGTCACGGACGCCCTCTTGGGAAGCGCTTCCACCCCAGCCGCATCCGGAGCCGCGGAAACCGTAGAAGGCGCATGCCCCGGATGCGGAGCAAAATATACGGGACCAAAGGGAAGCACCGTAACCTGCAGCTATTGTGACGCCACATTCGTACTGCATTAAGCCGAATACCGCACAGGAAATAAAAATAAAACAGGGGTCCGTCTCAAAAGTAAATATCCGCGAAAAGCAGACGGCCCCCCGAATGGGAGAAACAAATGGACATATTTAATAAAGCAAAGGAATCCCTGAGCGCAGCCGGAAAGGGCTTCACCCAGAAGGCCAGCGACGTATCCGGACTGGCAAAAGTAACCATGAAAATCAAAGAGGAGGAAAAACAGCTTGACCAGTCCTTAAAAGAACTGGGAACCCTCCTGTTCAACCAGTACAACGAAGAGTCAAAGCAGCTTTTTCCTCAGCAGTCGGAAAACATCCGTCAGCTTTACGCCGCGCTTCAGCAGGATCGGGAAGAACTGGCCTATCTGAAAGGAAAAAAGATATGCCCCAACTGCGGCGCGGAACTGGACGGCGACGTACAGCGCTGTACAAGCTGCGGCATGAACGTAGAAAACGTAGTAAGGCCAAGCCGGATCCAGGCATACTGTCAAAGCTGCGGCGCCCAGCTAACCCCAGGCTCCAGATTCTGCAACAACTGCGGAGCAAAAATAGAGTAACCCCGTTCGCTGTTCACGGCCTCCTCCGTATGACAGACAAAAGCCATACGAAGGAGAAAAAAGCAGCAAACCCGTGTGTTCGAAACCATCCTAATCAAATACAAAAAATCATTTTCCGAACCGCATAAAAGAACAAGAGTCGCCCCTCTTCCCCGTCCATTCCCCCCAAAAATATTTAAAGAGATATATTTTAAGACAAAAAAAACTTGATTTTCTTCTATAAAGTAGTAAAATAGAGTTTACAGGAAACAAAAGCATATGGGCTCGTGGCTCAGTTGGGAGAGCGCCGCGTTCGCAACGCGGAGGCCGAGGGTTCGAATCCCTTCGGGTCCATTTTTTGTATACATTTGGAAGCATAGCTCAGCCGGGATGAGCGTTCGCCTCACACGCGAGAGGTCATGGGTTCGAGCCCCATTGCTTCCACTTTTCTATTTTTGCAGATTTATGGCAAAACCCTTGATTTTTCTTTCGGAATCAAGGGTTTTGAGCTTTTTGCAATCAAAAAAATAACGGCATGATATATTAAACATCAGGCTTATCTGCAATTTTTTGTCACAGATTTTATCATGAGATTTATTGCAAAATCTAGTTAAATCTAAGTACATACACGGTCACTGCGCCAACAATGCCATCCACTGCAATGCCATAATGTGCCCGAGACGCCATGACCGCCCATAATTATTTATTCTTATACTTCGTCCGCTGCCGCATCTCTACTACACGCTCCCAGCCTCCGGTTGCCACCAGATATACAATAAACGCAGCAATAAAGGACGCAAACACATAGTACCAGACAATTACTACAGCCAGAGGGCACAGGAGCAGCGAAACAGTCAGTGCCACCACACTGGTAGGAATTCTCTTTAACCAAGGCAGTTCTTTGATCACCTGCACAATCACTGCAACCAAAAAGGCTAATACACCGACTGCCATAAGCAAACAAACTTATTTTTCTAATTCTAACACCTTCCATAACTGCCCTTCCTTCAAGCACCGCCGTCTTTCTATATCGGAAATTCACACACAGTGGAACAATGTCTGGTGATACCTGTCGCTGTTGGCGCACTTTGCAAGCATGGAATAAAAGAATTTCTCATGCTCCTTTGAGTCAAATTTAATTTCACTCATATCTTTCTCCTTTTCCAGACGAAAAAACGTATAAAACTGTTATGTCTTATACGTCTCACTGCTTTCTATAAATATAATACTATTTTACTTTGAATGGCTGACTATCACACAGCTCTTCTCCTCCAAAAGATTGAAAAGTGCGGATTCCAGTATTATTGAGCAATGTATCGGAAGAACCTGCACTACTGCAGAGCTTCATTCCATACTCGTTCATATTACGGCAGAAGTTGAACGCTAAACTCCAATAATCAGTAAACCGAAAGCAGTTGTGCTTTGCTATACCGGAATTGGAACCGCAAACTTTCTTGCAAATTGTTTGACTGAAGTCTTTAATATCAAAATTATGGAAGTAACAACAATAAAACTTCCCAAGATATTAAAAAGGAAGCATTGTGATTTACTTATCAGTACAATTTTTTTAAACCCCATAGAATTATCCGTACATCTACTTATTCTTTGTGTTTGCACATTCCAATACTATCCGGTACATTTCCCTGTAAGCAATCCCCTGCTCTTTGGCAAGCCTCTTCACACTCTCATACTCCGGGTAGCGCATCTTGTCATTCCCCCAAAAGCACACCTTCACTTCCGCCGCTCCAAAAGGCGTTACAACCTCTTCCATCCGCCTCTCTAATACATCCCGTTCCACAGCATAGCGGCGCACGCCGATGGTCGTTGTCTCCCGGAATAAAATCGCATTCATTTCCTGAATCTGCTCTTCTTCGCAAAGTACGGATAGCTGATAAGCCGGCCGATTCTTCTTCATATAAATAGGCGTAAAAAAGGCGTCTCTGGCTCCGGCCTCCATAATGCGCTCAACAGTATATCCGAGAACCTCCCCGGAGCAGTCGTCAATATTGCTCTCCAGCATCCAAAGCTTTTCTTCCGGCTCCTTTGCCTCCTCAATCAGCATGGCCCGAAGTACATTGGCCCTGGGAAATACCTTCTTCCCGGCACCCAGCCCTATTTTTTTAACGGTGAACCGCTCCGGCTTCCTTCCTTCTGACAGAGCCGCAACCGCCGCTCCTGTTGGCGTTACCATCTCACCCTGCTGCTCCGTCTGTCTGAGGGTAAGCCCATGACCGGCCGCAATCTGCAAAACAGCAGGAACCGGCACCGGCAGAATCCCATGCTGACAGTGCACATGCCCCTGCCCTTCCCAGATGTCGGAAACCACAACCCTGTCTATGCCCAGCTCCTCCATACAGGCCGCTGCACACACAATATCCACAATGGAGTCCACCGCTCCCACCTCGTGAAAATGAACTGCTTCCGCCGGACGTCCATGGACCTTTCCCTCCGCATCCGCAATGATTTGAAACATCTGCTTGGATAATTCCAAAACTCTCGGCTTCAGATCCGCCTTATCCAGCATTTGCTCAATATCCCTCCAGGTACGGTGCTCATGCGTGTGTATATACGTTCCATGCTCATGACTATGCACATGCGAATGTCCCCCTAATTCCTCCGCATGAGCATCCCCCTCAAGTATCACATCAAAATCACAGGCATCCAACCCTGACTTCTGAGTTCTTCCAATCCGCACTTCATACCCCGTAAGCGGAAGCTGTGCCAGAGTTTTCCTAAGATTCTCCTCCGTTGCTCCCAGATCCAAAAGCGCCGCCACAGTCATATCACCGCTGATTCCCGAATAACATTCCAAATATAATGTCGTCTTCTCCATATCACGCCTCCTGCCCTTTCCCGAAATCACGAACCGCCAGACGATTGATCTGCGTAGCAACGTAAGCAGCTCCATAGCCGTTATCTATATTCACCACCGTAATGCCATTCGCACAGGAATTCAGCATCGTAAGCAAGGCCGAAAGACCATGAAAGCTTGCCCCATATCCCACAGAGGTCGGCACGGCAATCACCGGCACATCCACCAGCCCCGCTACCACTCCGGCCAGAGCCCCTTCCATACCCGCTGCCGCAATCACACAGGTGGCCCCCTCAAATGCATTTATATTGGAAAGCAATCTGTGTATCCCGGCTACTCCCACATCAAAAAGCCGCACCACCTGCGTACCGAAAAACTCCGCAGTCTGAGCCGCCTCCTCCGCTGCCGGAACATCCGCCGTTCCCCCCGTGCACACAACAATCTTCCCAATCCGCTCTTTTCTCTGCCTCTCAACCTTTAAAATTCGGGAAACAGGATCGAAAACCGCCTCCGGCACCGCTTCCCGTACCGCTTCATACTGCTCCTGATCGGCCCGTGTCCCCAGCACGCTGATGCCTTCTTCCGCAAGCGTCCGATAGATTTTCACCAGATGCTCCGTAGCCTTTCCGCTGCAGTAGATCACCTCCTCAAATCCCTGACGAACCTTCCTGTGGTGATCCAGCTTTGCAAATCCCAAATCCTCATAGGGGAGCTTCTTAAGCTCCTTTTCCGCCGCCTCTATGCTGACCGCGCCTTCTTTTACACGTCTTAATAATTCCGCCACATCCATAGTCTGTTCCTACTCTCTTTTCAACGTTTCATTCATGCTTCCCATTCGGTATCCCTTAAGGTCCAGCGTTACATAGGAAAATCCCAAGCCCTGAAGCACTTCGCTCACTCTGTCCCGCATCTCCCGCTTTGCCGCCTCAGCAAAATAGGCATCTGACAGCTCAATCCGCGCCAGTGAGCCATGGACGCGCACCCGAAGCTGCCCAAATCCCTGATCCCGCAGAAAATCCTCCGCCTGCTCAACCATTGACAATTTTTCTTCCGTAATGGATTCTCCATAGGCAAACCGGGATGCCAGACATGCGGCTGACTGTTTGTTCCAGGTCGGAAGCCCCCACTCCCTTGAAAGCCCCCGAATCTCGGCCTTGGTAAGCCCCGCTTCCTTTAACGGGCTTAAAATACCCTGCTCACGGATAGCCCTTGCACCGGGGCGGTAATCCTTATCGTCATCCACATTGGAGCCTTCCATAACATGTGCAATTCCTTCTTCCCCGGCAATCTTCTTGATCTGTTTCAAAATTGCCGTTTTGCAGTAATAGCAGCGATCCGGCGGATTTTCCGCAAACCCTTCTACCCGGAATGCCGGAAACTCAAATTCCAGATGGCGGATTCCTTCTGTTTTTGCCAGTTCCCTAGCTTCCTCCAGCTCCCTTTTGGGAAAAGCACAGGAACGGGCTGTCACGGCAATTGCCGCCTCCCCCAGTACACGATGAGCCGCTGCCATCAAAAAAGCGGAGTCCACCCCTCCCGAAAACGCAATCATAGCACTCCCTGATTTTTTCAGATTTTCCTCCAGCAATTGCAGCTTTGTATGCAGCGTATCCATTTTCCCCGATCCTTTCCCCCAGAGCGTGTTTGAAAATTCATTCCCGCCATCTGCACGCCCCGCTTTGCGGTATATTTGTGCCAAATTCAGGTTACATAGCCCGGCATTTAATCAAATTCTAGCACGCAGATCATGAATCCGCAAGAAAAATAAAGTTTCAGCGGAAACGATACATATTATAGATGCAGATCACCATGATAACGGCCATGAGCCCCTCAAACAGCCGATTTACATGCTCCGCCTTGATATTTCTGTTAATTCTGCTTCCTGCTTTTCCGCCTAAAATTCCTCCAGCAACCATTAACAAAAGAAACATGCCTTCAAGCTCCGGGATTCTCCCTGACAGCAGGGTTTGAATCAAGCTGAAAACCTGAGATACAAGAATCACAAACAGGGAATTTGCGGCCGCCTCTTTCGTATCCATAGAAAAGAAATAGCTTAGAATCATCAGATTAATAGGGCCGCCCCCGATACCCAGAAAGGCAGAAAAGAAACCAAGAAGAATCCCCACACTCACACAGACCGGAATGTTTTTCAACCTTAATGTATGTACCTTATCTTTTTTCAAAGTGTAAATAAACGTAATCAGCGTAATCAATAAAAGAAGCGCAGCCTGAATCAGTCCAACCGTATTTTCCGCTGCGGCCCGGTTTTTGATCTCCTGAAAAATGACCTTTCCCATTATGCCGCCGACTGCGGAGCCTATAGCAAGCGGCAGAGTCACCGCAAATTTTACGCAAACCGTTTTATTCCGCATGGAGCTCCCGACAGAAACGACGGCCATAGACAGCACCGTACAGCCGGAAAGAAAGCTTATGGCCGAAACGCTCAGAATCCCTGTTGCGTCCAGAAGCGGCTTCATAATCACACCGCCTCCGATTCCGCAGATTGCCCCGACAATGGATGCCAGAAAGCTTACCAAAAAAAATGCAAAATACATTTCCTATCCTTCCCCTAATAAAATTTCCCGTTTTTCTTCCGCCGCCCTCTGGAACGCCCGGAAAATCAATTCCTGCCGACAGGCTAATTCCAAATCCGGCTGAACGGATGCTTCTTCTTTCATAGATTCCACCCAGACCTTTGCCTGAAGATAGTAGGTATCCTCTTTCTCCTCCCATTCCAAAAGCCTCGGCTCATTTTCCATGGACCCGTCCCTGCATTTTTCCCACAAGTAAATCCTCCCGGGGGTCAGCGCAGTATAATAGGCCATGCCTTCGGAGCCTACAATCTGAATCTCCTCATAGGTAACTCCCAAGCGGCTGCAATCAAATCTTCCCATTGCACCGTCGCAGGTCCTTACCGTCAGCATAGACATGTCATCCGTATCAACGGCCCGCTCTGTTCCCGTCTCATCCGCTCTCTCTTTCACAAAGGTTTCCGCCTGGGCCGCCACAGATGAAATCATCTCCGGCTCATACCCCCCTATGTACAGAAAATTGTCCAGCAGATGAGAACCAAAATCAATTGCCGCTCCCATTTTGCTCACCCGCCTGTCCATCCTCCATTCGTAGGAAATGTTTTTATTTGCCAGACGGTTCCCGCCCTTTCTCTGATAAAAAGTGTACATCCGCCCCAGCCTGCCCTCTGATATCAGCTCTTTTAGTTTTTGATTCTCCGGTTCATACCGGTAGTTAAAGCCTGCCAGGTGCCCGAAAGAGCGGCTCTTTGCCTCCTGCCATAATTCCTGAATCTCCTCGTCCGTTCCAAACATGGGCTTTTCGCACAGAACGCCCTTTCCTGCCCGAAGTGCTTTTGATGCCATTGATGCATGCAAATAATTGGGCGTGCAAATGCAGACGCCGTCTACCCTGGCGAGCAGCTCTTCATAGCTTTCGCATACAGCAGCATCCAATCCATATTTCCGAACAAAATTTTCCCCCATTTCCTTCCTTCTTGTAAATACGGCTGCCACCTGTATCTCCGGCAGCCGCAAAAAGGCTTTTAAATGGTAATCCGCTATCCCATAGGTACTGCCCGTACCCGCAATTCCAATCTTAATCATCTGTTTTCCTCAAATAACACACTCTGTTCTGCGTATAATCTCATTTTGCAGCTTTCGATCCAGGGCCGTAAAATATGCCGTATAGCCTGCCACGCGGATAAGCAGATTTCCATACTTTTCCGGCCGCTTCTGAGCGTCCAAAAGCTCTTCTTTGTCTACCACGTTAAACTGCACATGCTGTATCCCAAGCTCCACAAAGCTGCGGAGCAATCCATAAAACCGCTCCCTGCTCCGCTCCTCCTGAAACATGGAAGGGGAAAACTTCATATTTAAAAGCGTCCCGTTTGCAATATGTTCAAAATCCAACACAGACGCCGATTTCATCATTGCCGTGGGACCGTTTCGGTCACAGCCGCCGCATGCCGAAATGCCTCCGTCAGCCAGGGGCTCCCCCGCCCTTCTGCCATCACAGCCCGCCCCTACATTTTCCCCCATAGGCACATGGGAGGACACTGTATAAAGCCCTACATGAAAACGGCCGTTTCTGGCATTGCGGTATTGTTCCAGTTCCTTTGCAAACAATGCAATCCATTTATTGGCAAGGATATCTACCTCATGAATATCATTGCCGTACTTTTGGGAAAGCCCCTTGACCCGGCTGCGAAGCTCCTCGTCCGGCCAGTTCCTGCGGAGCTGATCCAAAAACACGCTCCCTTTGATCTTCCCGGAAAACACCAGCTCCTTTAGAGTCTGAAGGGAATCAATAAGATTTGCCACCTGTACAAACTGCATACCGGAGGAATTATAGACAGCTCCCCCTTTGGTCACATCCAATCCCTTCTCCATACATCCCTCCACCACGGAGGATAAAAGCGGTGTGGGCAGGTATGCTCCATGCATGCGATCCACTACCATGTGGTGATCCACCATTTTTTTCACAAAATAGCTCTGCTGTTTTTTCAGCGCCTCCTCAAGCTCCCCAAAGCTTTGATAAGTATCCAGACCGCCCAAATCCGGCCCAAGCTGTTTTCCGGTCAGAAGACAGCTTCCATGATTCAATGTCAGCTCCAGCACCTTTACCGCGTTAAACATGGAGGCATTGCTCCATCCCAGCATATTTCCGCAGCCAGCCAGCTCCACGCAGCCCACAATCCCATAGTCGGCGGCATCCTTCCTGCTAAGTCCGGCCTGTTCCAATGCCGGAATAATACCTTCATCATTAAACAACTGAGGAAGGCCGCCCCCTTTTGCTATTCCATCCGTACAAGCGGACAGAAATTCCCTGCTGCTCTCCCGGCAAAGTCTTGCCGAAAGATTGGGTTGAGGTAGATGAAGCTCTCTTTGTGCCTCCAGGAATAAAAAGCTGAGCTTATTTTCCAAAAGCCCGCCCTTGGCATCACGTCCTCCGACAACCAGGTTAAACCCAATGGGAAAACCGGCAAAATACCGGGCTTCAATTCCGCTGCGCATACATACGATCTGATTAAATTTTAAAAAGAAAGCCTCCGTCAGCTCCAATGCAGTCTCATGGGAAAGCTCTCCTGTTTTTTGCTCCCGGTCATACCATTTCCAGAGATACTGATCCAGCCTCCCCAGAGAAATAGATGCCGCATTGGATTCCATCTGAAGGCAGACCATCAAAAACCACACGGACTGCAGGGCCTCATGATAAGTCTCCGGCGGCCGTTTCTGCAGCTTCCGGCAAGTATCCGCTATTTTCCTGTAGTCATCACGATAGGGTGAATCCGGCTGTTTTTCATATAAGCCGTCCGCCAGTTTTGCATATCGCTCATAAAAACGCAGGATTCCCTCAAGGGAGATCCGCACGCCCTGATAGAACGCTCTTTGTTCCCCGGTAATCCCCGGGGACTCCATTCGTTCCTCAGCCTCCTTAAGAAGCCCGGCAGGTCCTGTCTCCAGCCACTTTTGAATGTCCGGGATAATGTGTCCTTGTGCGCGCCCCTTTTGATTTGTTTTCACGACGGAGGAAATCCGCTCCTCCTCCCGGCCGATTTCCTGGGCGATTCTGCTTTCCAGAGCCTTTTCCTTCCATACCGGAAGCAATACTTCTCTGATATAATCCGCATCCTCAGGACGTACGAAAAACGGGTCCTGTCCCCGCACCGGCAGCGAATCCAGCTCATCCTCAAGCCATGCTATCCCGCATTCCGGAAATACAACGCCGCTGCGCACCCCGCAGGTTCTGTTTCCCACTATCAATTCGCCTTCCTTGATGCAGATTTCCATTTCATCAAATGCCGCCGCAAGAGCATATGCACGACAAAGGCTAAGCGGTTCGTCCCGCTTTTCCATATGTACCCGGTGAATGATTTTGGCCTGCTCTACGCTGAGGAATCGTTTTTCTTTTTGCATTTCCTGTCTTAATCGGGCAATCCGCTCTCTCATTCCTAGCCTCCTATTTGAACGCACTCCACATACTGCTCCATAATTTCCTTCATACCAGTTAGTTCTTCCGGCTTCATGGACGGAATCCCTGCCATCTGATATGCAATCCCCAGACGCTCATACTTTCCTTCTCCAAATTGATGAAAGGGAAGCAAATGAACCTCCCGAATCCCCATGGATTTTAAAAGTCTGCCGAAGCCGTGAGCATCCGCCTCCTCATTATTAAAGCCGGGAATCACCGGTATCCTGGAAATCACCTTGCATCCCGAATCCAGAACCAGGGACAGATTATTCAGAATGTTCTCCTGTACCGCTTCCGTCCCTTCCAAATGCTTCTCCCCGTTATAATGTTTCATATCAAACAGAAACAGATCCATACAGGAAACGGCTTCCTTCATCTCTTCCTCCGTCACATATCCCGCTGTCTCACAGGCCGTATGAATGCCCCGCTTTCTCAATTCCTTGGCAATCGGCCTGATAAAATCCATCTGCTTTAAGGGCTCGCCGCCGGAAAAGGTCACGCCTCCCCCGGAGCTTTTATAAAACACCTCATCCTTTAAGACCTCTTTTAAAACCTCCCCGGCAGTCATTCTTTGCCCTTCCATGGTCAGGGCTTTTTCTCCGTTTCCCAGGCAAGCATTGACACAGCTTCCGCAGCCCTGGCACAGCTCTCTGTCAAAAACGGGATATCCTGTCTCCGAATCCGGCCTTATCCCTCCGTTGGGGCACGCCGCCACGCAGCGGTGGCAGCGTACGCATTTCCTTCGATCCAGCATCAGCTGGCTTCTCTCTAATTGGGATTCCGGATTGGCACACCAGCGGCATTTTAAAGGGCATCCCTTCAGGAACACGGTGGTTCGAATACCCGGTCCGTCGTGAATACAGAATTTCTGAATGTTAAAAACCAATCCCGTGTGTTCCATTATTTATCTGCAATCTCCTTCTGAAGCTTTGCCCAATCATCCATAAACATGTCAATGCCCTGGGCGCTTAAGGGATGCTCAAAGCACATCTTCAGCGCTCCGTAGGGAATTGTCGCATACCCCGCGCCGGCTTTTGCCACCTGCTCCACCTGATAAGGCTGCTTCAGGCTTGCACACAGTACTTGCGTGGAGCTGTTCTGTGCCTTAAATATATCGCAGATGTCCTTAACCACTCCCAAGCCATCCGCACCGATATCGTCCAGCCTTCCCACAAAGGGCGCTACAAAGGCTGCGCCGGCCGAAGCCGCAAGCAGGGCCTGAGCAGGTGAAAATACCAACGTCACAGCCGTGGAGATTCCTTCCCTGCTCAAAGCACGGACGGCTTTTAAGCCTTCCCTGCACATGGGGATCTTGACTACAATCTTGGGCGAAAGCTTTGCAAGCTCCCTTGCCTCCTCCACCATCTTCCCACTCTCCAGGGAGACTGCTTCTGCAAATACAAGAGCTTCATCCCCAAAGATATCCAGAATTTCACGAATGGTTTCCCCAAACTCTCTTCCCTCTCTTGCTATCAGCGTCGGATTGGTAGTCGCTCCGCAAATGACGCCTGAATCATACATTTCTCTAATCTGTTCCACATTCGCCGTATCAATTAGTATTTTCATTATTTTCCTCCGTTCCGGTTCCGCAGAACCTTCTGTTCTCTAAACCGTATGCTCCGTTCTCTCAATGATATCGTCCTGGGTCTGCCTGGACAGTGAGTTAAAAAATGCACTGTAGCCTGCCACACGGACAACCAAATCACGGTATTCCTCGGGATGCTTTTGGGCCGCCCTCATGGTTTCCCCGGACACAACATTGTATTGTACATGAAATCCTTCCAAGCTATCAAAAAAGGCTCGTATAATGCTAATCAGCTTATCCGTATCCTTTTCATTTTCCAGCACGGAATGATTTATTTTCTGATTCAGCAGAACTCCTCCCGTAATCTGGCGGGTGGGAAGCTTGGATACAGACTTAAATACGCTGGTGGGCCCATGCACGTCCACTCCATGCTGCGGTGAGCACCCTTCAGCCAAAGGACTTTTTGCCTTCCGGCCGTCCGGCGTAGCCATAGTCATTCCACCCTGGGGAACATTTGCCGATATGGACGAGGTTCCTGCATAGTACATGCCTCCTATGGGCCCCCGGCCATAGCGTGTATTTTTATATTTTATAATTTCCTGAACAAATGCATTGTAGGCATCGGATGTAATCCGATCCACATAGTCGTCGTCATTTCCGTATTTGGGCGCATTTTGAATCAGTATTTGGCGGACACGTTCTCCCTCTTCTCCCGCAAAATCATGCGTCAGCCCGTTCCATACCTCTTCCCTGCTCAAAATCCCTTCTTCAAATACACACTTTTTCAGAGCGGCAAGGGAATCTCCCAGATTCGCAATGCCCACCTGCAGACCGCTGATAAAGTCGTAAACGGCTCCGCCTGATTTCAGATGCAGGCCCCGCTTTACACAGTCATCCACCAGGACAGAGCAAAGAATATCCGGGGTCTCTTTTTCAATAACCGTATCCGCATAATTATCCAGCATGACGCTCATAGCCGCAATTTTCTTTGCGGTCCCCTGCCATTCCTCAAAGAGCTCTTCGTAACTTTCCACCTCAAGAAATGGCTTGCAGGGAGGAAGTACCCGGATGCCGCTTGTCATATCCACGCCGCCGTTCATCATGGCAAGCAAAAACCGGGGCAGATTTGAGAATGACATACCAGTGCAGCGGTAGCCCCATTTTCCGGGAACAGCTACTTCCACACAGCCGATGGCGCTGTAGCTTCGGGCATCCTCAAGCTTCACGCCTTTTTCCACAAAGGAAGGAATGATTACCTCATCATTGTTAAATGCCGGCATTCCGAAGCCAAGGCTGACAACCTGCATACACTCCCGCATAAAGTCCCGGGGCAGTCCCCTGTGATACCGAACCGTGAGATTCGGCTGTGGAAGGCGAAGCCTTGCAACGCTTCTCAGTATCAGCCAAGAAACCGGATTGGTGGCGTCCTCTCCATTTTCCTTCTGTCCGCCCACCGTTACATTTTGATACAGAGGGCTTCCTGCTGAAAATTGTGTGTGAGCCCAGCTTCGCACTTTATTAATGGTGAAGGTTTTCAGCCAGAAATTTTCCAGAAGCTCACAGGCCGATTCTTCCGTGACAATCCCCTGCTCCAGATCCTTTTTGTAAAACGGAGCCAGATATTGATCCAGACGTCCATAAGAAAGGGAATGTCCGTTGGATTCAATTTGGAGAACCAAATGAATCAGCCAGATGCTCTGCAAAGCCTCCCAAAAGCTTCCTGCCGGAAGCTCAGGCACCCGATTGCAAATCTCGGAGAGCTTAAGCAGCTCTTGTTTTCTTTCCTTGTCCTGCTCCTGCTTCGCCATCTCCCATGCCAGCGAAGCAAACCGGTGGGCAAAGGCAACCGTACTGTCAAGCATAATCAGCGCCGCATCGTAAAAATAACGCTTCTCCAGGCTGCTACAATCCGTCAAATCCAGCTTTTCCCGATACTCCAATACCTGCTCCCGGAAATACTTAAGTCCTTTTTGAATCAGCTTGTCATAGTTGACGGCCAGATGTGCGTCCCCGGATGTAATGGAGCCTTCCATTTTGATAATTCCCAGATCATATATGGTACGCAGCTCCGGCGGAAGGGCAGCGAGCCCTTTATCCTTCAAGGTGAGCTTTTCCCAATATTTTCCGATATCACGGATTACATCCTTATCTTCTTCTTTTACATAAAAAACATCACCGTCGCGTTTTTCAAAGGTATCAAGCTCCTCCACAACCCAGTCCATCGCATATTCGGGAAATAACGGGGCTGCCCGGTTATACTCCGCCTGATTTCCGGCAATCAGTGTCTGGTCCTCAATAAAGATTTTCATATCCCGCAGAACTCTGGCCACACAATGGGCTCTCTGCAGAATAATCGGGCAGTCCCGATACTCCCGGTGGGCCTGTGTATACAAAATCCCCCGTTCCGCACTGATATACGCCTTTGTGCTCAAAAGCTCCTCCCGAAAGCTTTGAATTCTCTTTGTGGATTCTCCAAAATAATTCATGTCACCTTACCTCCATTCAAGAGCCTTCCTTTTAATCGGATGCCGGAAGCTGCTGCCAGCCTCCGGCATCCGATCTTCTATCATTTTATTTCTTTGTTATGTACCCAATTAATTGTAAAGACTTTCGGCCGCCTCAAGTATTACGTCAAACATTACGTAATCCGACACCTTAACCTCTTCCGTTGCCGTCTCGTTTGCAACCATCTGGTTTAGCTGCGTCTGATAGTATCCTTCGATGGTTCCGTCCTTTACCGCAGCGTATAATTCCTCTCCGGTAAGCCAGTTGCCGTCATGACACTGTGCCTCCACGGTAGAAACGTCTGCCGCAAGCTGCGTGGCAATCCACTGGGAAACCTGTGCAAGATTCTCTTCCTTTGCTCCGAAGTCCATAGCTTTCAGCAGCGCCCGTGTAAAGCGGATCAAAACCTCATGATTTTCAGCAGCCCAATTTTCCATAACCACAAAGCTGGAAAGTGCAACTGCCTTATCAATGTAATCCATTGGGGAACACAGCTTTACGGCATCATCCATCTCACCTAATATCTGCCATGTATTGGGTGACCAGGTACAGCAGGCATCCAGAGAGCCGGAAACCATTGCGGTAACCATATTGCTGGTATCCATATCGTAGGGCTCAATATCGTCCATGGTCAGCCCCGCATCCTCCAGGGCGCGCTGCAGCATGGTTTCGGATGAAGTTCCTGAGGCATAGCCTACTGTCTTACCCTTCAAATCCTCCAGAGAATTCACACCGTGGGAGGTCAGCCCGATTACCATCTCCGCATCACCGATATGGGAATAGCAGAAGATCTTACAGCTTCCGTTTGCCGCAAGCTTGTGTGCCCCGTCTCCAATGTAAGCAAGATCAATGGAGCCGGATTCCATAGATGCAATTTCCGTTGGTCCGTCTGCAAATTCATACAGTGTTACGTCCAGACCCTCTTCATCAAAATAACCGCCCTCCAATGCGGCCATAATTACCCACATGGATGCATAGTTGGGCATGTAAGCCACATTCAGCGCCCTGCGCTCCACGGCTTCTGCCTCCGCCGGAGCCTCCGTCTCTGCCGGTTCTTCTGTTTCCGCCGGAGCCTCTGTTTCTACAGGCGCCTCCTGTTCCGGCTGTTTCGGGCTCCCGCAAGCCGCCAAACCAAACACCATTGCCGCAGCAAGCATTAAACTAATTACCTTTTTCATACACTTCTCCTTTTCTTTTTTATTTTAACCATTATGAATGGTTAAGTTACTTTCTTACTTCCAGGTATTCCTGATATACCTGTGACCAAATATGTGTCTTAAGCTCTATAAACCTTGGGTCCATACGCGTCTCCTGCGTACGGGGATAGGGAATATCAATGTCCACAATCTCCTTGATTCGTCCGGGACGGGCGCTCATGATCACCACTCTCTGTGCCAGAATAATTGCTTCCTCCACATCATGGGTAATGAAAAAGCAGGTTTTCCGCTCCTCCTCCCAGGTTTTAAGCAGCTCTGACTGAAGCTGTGTTCTCGTCTGGGCATCCAGGGCGCCAAAGGGTTCATCCATCAATAAAACTTCAGGATTTACCGCATAGGCCCGGGCAATGGCTACTCTCTGCTTCATACCGCCGGACAGCTCCTTGGGATAAGCATTGGTGAATTTTTCAAGGTCAACCATGCGTATGTATTTCATGGCTGTCTCTTCTATTTCATCCTTTGAGAGCCCCTTCAGCTTTAAACCAAACTCCACATTTTTCTTAACCGTAAGCCACGGAAACAGCGCATATTGCTGAAATACCACGCCCCGCTCCACGCCGGTCCCCACTACCTTTCGTTCATCTACATAAACGGCTCCGTCCGTAGGCTCCAAGAGCCCGGCAATGATATTAAGCAGTGTTGATTTTCCGCAGCCGGAAGGTCCAACCACACAGACAAACTCATTATCGGCAATGTCAAGACTTACTCCGTTTAAAGCGACCATTTCCCCTGTGCGCCCGTTATACACTTTTTTTACCTGATCGATCTTAACCTTTATATTTCTCTCTTCTCTTGCCATGAGGTCAGCTTCCTTTCAAAATATTTCAGTATCTTTTCCGCCAGCATACCAATAATACCTACTATAATTATGTACAGCAGCATCGGCGCCGTCTCATAGGAATTAGCCAGAGCTTTGATCCTCATTCCAAGGCCGCAGATTGCACCCGTAGATTCCGCCGCAATCAGCGTGGTCAGCGCAGTGGAGATACCCAAACGGATTGCCGTAACAATAAAGGGTGTCGTTGCGGGAAAAATAACCTTGACCAGTATCACGCTGTCATTTGCCCCAAGGACCCGGGCCGCCTTAATCAATGTTTCATCCACATTGATTACACCCTGAAAGATTGTAATGGTCATAACCAGGAAGGTAGACAGGCAGATAACGATAATCTGCGGTGTTCTTCCGACGCCTACGGAAAGCACCACCAGAGGAACATACGCAAGCGGCGGAATATTACGTATAAACTGAATCCATGGCTCTACAATAAAGCGAACCGGCCGGTACCATGCCATAAGAAATGCAACAGGCACGGCAAGGCAAAATCCGCAGGCAAAGCCTCCGATAGCCGAAATCAGACTGTTTCCAATGTCCTTCAGCAATACACCCCTGCCATACATAATCTGTGCGGACGCCAGCACCTCCGTAAGAGGCTTGAAGGTCCGCCCCGTCTTCGGATTCACCGACAGGAAATACCAGACCGCAAGCGCCGTCAAAAGCGACAGCAGCAGCCATGCCCATTTGGGTATGGAGCCTATGAAATCCTTTTCCTTTTTATTTTTCATTACAACCTCCTTATTTTCTATACATTTTTATAGTTATTCCCCTGTTTTCAACTTCATTTTGTCATGTTTTTACACGAACTTCAATTTGTTTTTACCCAAACGTTTGGGTATATTCACTATACGCTTCTCCCTTTTACATAAACAGCTTTTATGTTATTTTTATCATCCAGCAGCAGAAAATTGGCATCCCTCTTTTCCTCAATCATACCTGTCTTACGCTCCATTCCCAAAAGCCTGGCCGGATTTTCCGTAAAGAGCGGAAGTATCTCCTCTGCCGGATATCCGGTAAAATCCAGAAAATTATGAAAGGCGCGCTTGGCTGTCAGAACGCTCCCTGCCCGTGTTCCGTCAGAAGCAAGCCTGGCATCCCCGTTCTTCACAACGACATCGTTTACCCCCAGCTTATAATTTCCTTCAGGAAATCCGGTGGCCATGATGGAATCCGTAATTGCAACAACCCGTTTATTTCCCTTGGTTTTCAGGAGAAGCCGGACGGAACCTGGGTGCAGATGCAGTCCGTCGCAGATAGCCTCACAGTAAATATCCGATTCCAGCGCCGCCCCCATAATCGCCGGCTCATGCTGGTGAAACAGCCGCATAGCATTGAAGGTATGCGTGCAGGCGCCGACGCCCTGCTTTATGGCCGTAACCGCTTCTTCGTATCCTGCTCCCGAATGTCCCATAGCTACCTGGATTCCCATGCTCCGAATTGCCGTGATTGCTTCGATGACACCCTTTCGCTCCGGGGAGACTGTAATATAACGAATATCTCCCTCCGCTTCCTCCTGATAGCGCCGAATCAGCTCCAAATCCATATCCAGCAGCAAGCTCTTCGGCATTGCTCCGGCATATTCTTCACTGAGAAAAGGACCTTCCAGATGAATTCCGCACAGATCCGCTCCCCAGTGCTCCAGTGTTTTCCATCTTTTATATTCCTGAATACACCGAAGGGTCTGCTCCTTCGTATCTGTCAGAATGGAACATAACCAGTTTGTCACACCTTGCTTTGCAAGGAAACAGGAAATTTTTTCAAGTCCCTCGGCCGTCGCCCCGTTGATGTCCACCCCCACAGCGCCATGGGTGTGAATTTCAAAGAATCCGGGCGCCATGCGGAACCCCCGGATATTGATTTCTTCATCACCGGAAATGGCGGAACTGATTTTTATAAATTTACCATCCCGGATTTCAACATCCTGTTTTCGGAATTCTCCCTTCTGATAAACAAGACCATTTTTTACTATCATTTCCCTGCCTTTCCTCACCTATAACTGCGCCACAAATTCCGTAAAGCTAATTGTAATATCCGAATGTTCCTGCAAAAGCGTAACCGGGAAGTCGCCGGAAGGCTCTCCGTACGCCGCTCTTCTCACAACGGCGCGGTGCCAGCTTCGGAAGCATCCCAGCCGTATTTTCTTTGCCTTTAAAATCTCGGCCATCCCAATTGATACGCAATAATTGGGCATATCCTCCAAAGCTCCGTTAAAATCCCCGATGGCGTTTGCCGCCTGTGTTTCCCGCGATACCGGAAGCACTCTTGTCCGAAGCGCCCGGAATTCCTCCGGGCTTTTGGAGGTATCCGCCTCGTTAAAGGCAATGTGGCCATTAAGCCCGATTCCGCCAAAGCAGATGTCAACGCCTCCCAGCTCTTCTATCACCTGCATCATATGCTCCGTATCATGGGGGTCGGGGAAGATTCTCTGTTCCTTTGGCATTACCAGGTCTTTGTCGATTTTGTTATAAACCTCCCGCTCCATAAAACCGCGGAAGCTTAATGGGTGTGACGGATCGATCCACTCCTTTGCATCTGTCAGGTATTCATCCATGTTCAAAAACCAGACATTTTTCAGATCCAGCCGTCTCCGGTTCACTTCCTCCGTAAAATAGGGATACTGTCCTACCGGACCTACCGGACAGATAAATACGGTGTTCTTCCCTTGCGCCTCATTTTTGCAGATAGCCTCCACCATTTCCTGCGCCATATGGCGGAATACGTCCTGATCCGTTTCATAGCACAGCAAATGAATTTTGGGCTGCTTTAACAATTGCTCCTTTGTATAGGAATAGTAATCATGCCTCATGTTCGTCCTCCATGCACAGATGGGGTGCAGCCAGCTTAAACGCCTTTGGAAGCGCCAGGATATTGGGATTGGGTCCCACATATTTCTTTTCTGCATCCTCTAAAGCTTCTTCAAAGGTGGCCCTTGTCTTAAGTCCCATACTGCGGGCGATTCCGGGCTCCTGTGCACCTACAATATAGATAGCTGCCGTATTCATCTCCGCTATATGTCCGCAGCTCATCATAGAAAAGCCGTGGAAGGGGTGAAAAGCATTGCCGTAACGGTATTTTCGGATATATTCTTCATGTGTGGCAAAATACTCGCCATAGCGATCCATATCCGGAAGCACATTCATATAATCATGCTGAAACATTTCATACTGTTCCCGCAGGTAAGGCCATCTTTCATCATGAAAATATCCGTTGCAGATCGAGGAACAGATGATCACACACCGCTCGCTCATCACACGCTTATGGCGAATTACCTGGGCGGAAAGGGCCTGCATCATTTGAATGGGATTTGTCCCCATTCCGTCACCATAGTGGAAGTTCTGCGGCATGCCAAATACCATAACGTCATATTTTTTCTTTGCCCAATGTACATAGGTACGTTTATCCGCCACCTCCCAGGAGACAGGCTGCATTTCCTTTGCATAACCGCTGAAAACGGCAATCTGCCGGGAATATGTATCCAGCACGGCATCGCAGCAGAAGAATTTTTTCCCCATGCATTTTTCCATGTGCATGCCAATCTCATCAAATTTAGTTCTCATAAGAGACTTTGTGCTTACCGGGGTAAAGTCTTCCCTGTGCATCACCTTCGGTACATGATGGGATGCTATGGAACGCCAGTGGGTAATACCGGTAGCACAGTGCTTGTAGCCTCCTGAGTATCCGCCGTAGGGATTTCCCTGAACATGTCCTATCAGAATTGCAATATCGCTGTCATATACATACTTGTTCATCAAAACCGGGTCGCCGCGGTCCGTTACGCCCAGATCTGCCAGATGTTCATAATCCTCACTGTCATGGCTTGTTATCTGATTGGTGTAATAAAATTCATCGAAAAGCTCTTTCCCAAGAATCTGCTTCATTTCATTTACTGTTGTACGCGGATGGAGCCCGTTGGAAAAGATCAGTAAAATGTCTTTTTTCTGTACACCCGCCTGATACAGTTCCTCCAAAATGACCTTTATGGCAATTTTTCTGTGTGCTGTCGGCTGTGTGCCGCCCTTTACAATATCGGGAATTACAAAGGTGACCTTGCTTCCCTCTTTGGCAAGCTCGGAAAGGGGCTGCATACCAATTGGATTGCGGACCGATTTCCTTGTTTCCTCCTCCAGCCGTTCCTCAGGAATAGCCGGTTGATCCGGAACCGTTGTTCCAGGTATAAACACATCCGTATTGTCCGGCAGCTCCGCTCCCATAGTTCCATGACCATATTCAAATTCTAATTTCATTTTTCCCTCCGTTCTGTTTCTGCAATGTTTGCTGTTTCCTGTTGTTTTTTACTGCCTGCCCATATAAATTCGGATAATTTCCAGATATTCTTCCGGATAAAATCCAATGTCGCCCTGAAATCTCGTAAGCGCAATCAAGCCTCCGTCTATCTCCGGAATGGAAGCCAGCATTTTCGCATTATCCTGCTTTAAACCGCCTCCGTACACCACATCCATTCCGCCGGTAGCATCCTTTACAAAGGCTCCTATCTTTGTAATATACGCTTTATCGGGAGGCGTCTTGCCCGGTCCGATTGCCCAAACCGGTTCATAGGCAATGGTGATTTTAGACTTATCGGCCCCCTCCAAGCCAATGGAAAGCTGTTCCTCCAGAATGTCCTGCCACTCTTCCTGCTCTTCCGCCTTTTCTCCGATACAATACAGCACCTCCAATCCTGCCTTCTGTGCCGCCAGTATCTCCTGATTCAGGATACGGTTTACCGCTTTTTTGTCTGTTACGCCGGCCTCCAGTAAAATTCCGCTCTTATCGTTTCGCTCCTCGCAATGGCCGATAATGGTTGTCCTGCAGCCCAATGCGCGCATAGCGTTTCCCGTTCGGTTTGCGGTAAAAGCGCCGAAATTTCCGCCTTTGCTTGTATCCATGCGGAAAACGCTCTGGCAGCCCAGCTTTACCATGCTGTCCTCAGACTGCGCCGCAGCCGCCGTCACAATATGAGCCTCCGGGAAAAACACTCCAAATTCCACAGCTTCATCCCTGTAAGCTTTAAGCGGCTCCTGGATCTCCTTTACTATAAAGCTTCCCCAGTCTTTTACCGGCGCAATGCCGTTCACGCCGTCCAGCTCCTTCGGGATATCAAACCGTTTCAAGTTTAAAAAAATGTGCTTCATCTGCTTTCTACTCCTTTTCCCTTTTCTTTAATTTGAGCATTTTTTGAAGTCCGTCACCCGCCAGCGGCTCACACCAGTCCAGATATTCCTGTGTCACATCATTTCCCCTTTCATTGATGTAGGAATCCGGCATTTTTTTCTCATGTAGCATTACCTCCTCCACAGGAATCAAACTCGTATGTATGCGATAGCTCCCATCCTCGGTTTCTGTCCGAAAAAGACCTACCATCCGCCCGCTTTCTCCTTTTACTGCCGCTTTAACGGCCTCACGCCCTACCAGAATTGCTTCCTCCACATCTGTTTTTGAGCGTGTGCTTATGGAGGTTCTTCCCAGAAGCCCCGGCTTTTCGGAACGCGCTTTGATTCCCAGCTTTTTAATCACCAGCTCCGCCAGATACGCGCCCACATCTCCGAAATACTCCGCTCTGCCGGAAGAATAAATAAGCGGAACAATCGGCTTTTTGTCTTCTCCCCGCAGCCCTTCGCTGGCCACGACTACCACACCCCCTTTTTCCTCATACAGGCGACGAACATCCGCAAGAAACTCTTCTTCCTTAAAGGGACGTTCGGGCAGATATATCAAATGAGGCGCATCACCCGGCTCTTCTCTCGCCAATGCGGAAGCTGCTGTCAGCCACCCGGCATTTCTTCCCATGGCCTCCACGACACACACGTGGATCGGAAGGGAACGCACGTCCGCCCCAATCTCCCGCACGGTCTCTGCAAGAAAGCTGGCCGCACTCCCGAAGCCCGGCGTGTGATCCGTTATGGTGATATCATTATCCACGGTTTTCGGAATCCCCATTACAAAAATCCCGCTGTCTTCACAGACATGGCAGATTTTTCCACAGGTATCCATGGTGCCGTTGCCTCCGTTTAAAAGCACATACCCAATCCCATATTTTTTAAAAATTGCCGGCATTGTTTTGTAATCCGCAGGTTTCAGTTCAAAGCGTGAGGTTCCTATCACACTTCCCGGTGTCTGAAGCATCATTGCAAGCTCTTCTGCTGTAAGCTTTTCTAATTCAAAAAAGCTTTCCTTCAAAATCCCTTCGCTTCCTCCTTTTGCTCCATAAATCTTTGGTATCCCCTGTTTTTTCGCCTCTTCAATTACTCCGTACAAGGAAGCGTTTAATACGGCGCTTGGGCCTCCCCCATGTACAATTAATAGATTTTGCATTTCTGATATCCCCCTTATGGGATTTACTATAGCATAGAACCCTTCGGGTTTTGACTGATTTTTACGCAAACGTTTGGGTATATTCTTACTGAATATTTTATATAATTACATTGACACTTTTACTGTTTTTTTCTATGATAATCATAAATTTAAGTATATTTCATACAGGAAATGAGGAAAGTATTTCATGACTTTAAAAGAAATTGCACAAGAAGCAGGCGTCTCAATTTCTACGGTTTCCAGAGTAATTAACCAAAGTAATTCCGGGGCTGCAAGCAAAGAGGTACAGGATCGTATCTGGGAGATTGTCCGCCGTACCAACTATACCCCCAACTCCAGTGCCAGGAATCTTAAAAGCGGGAAGACCTCTTCCGGACAGGCTTCCTCCCATTCCATTGCCTGTCTGTTCGCCAGAAAGCCCGATGCCATCACGGATCCCTTCTTTTCTCAGCTGGCCCGCAGCATCGAAAAAGAAGCCTTTAAGCAGAATTATATTTTGAAGTATTCCTTTACTGCCATCGATATCCAGCACCCCAGCACCTTTCATCTTATTACGGACAACCAGGTGGACGGCGTTGCCATTCTGGGACGCTGCAACAAGCAGCTTTTAAGCTTTCTGAAAAAGCATTTTAATTATGTGATCTACACAGGCCTGAACAGCCTGAACGCCAAGTACGATCAGGTTCTCTGCGAGGGTCATCTTACCAGCGAGCATGCCGTGGAATATCTTATTGGTCTTGGGCATACCAGGATTGCCTATGTAGGAGAGACGCAGAACGAAGAGCGTTATGTGGGCTACTGTTCTACCCTGCGCAAACACAAGCTTCCCGTTCAAAGCGATTTTATTTCCAATGTAATGCTTTGTTCCGAGGGAGGCTATCGCGGCACAAAGGCGCTGCTTAAAAGAACACGCGATATTACCGCCGTCTTTGCGCCAAACGATTTAACTGCAATCGGTGTTATGTGTGCTATCCAGGAGGAGGGCTTAAGAATCCCTGCCGATATCTCGGTAATCAGTATTGACGATATTGACATGGCTCAATACCTCTCTCCCATGCTGACCACCGTCCATGTTCCACTGGACGAAATGGGAAAAATGGCAGCCAAAACCCTGATTGACCGAATCCAGGGTGGACATCACCTTCCAATGAAAATTTCCATGCCCTTTTATCTTGCCGTGAGAGAAAGCTGCGGTCCTCCGCGAAAAGAAAGCTTATAAAATAAATCAGTGCATCAAAAAAGAGTATCCGTTCGCAATTCCCTCGAATTGCGAACGGATACTCTTTCTTCTCCAAACCCGTTCAATTATCCGTCTATTTTTCTCTCCGTATACACCTTGATCTTCGGTTCCGTTCCGGAAGGCCGGATTACAACCTCCGAGCCGTCCTCCATCCACAGCTTTATCACATCGGCCTTGGGAAGCTCGTCAATTCCTTCAAGGTAATCCTGATACCGGAGCACCCTGGAGCCCCGCATCTTCATCTCCGGCTTTTCCGCCAGACTTTTGCGGATATACCGCATCCGCCGCTGCGCCTCCGTTCCCTCAAAGGCATAATTTTTCAGCTCCGATTTGTAGCGCCCATAGGTTCGGTACAAATCCTTCAGCACATCAACCAGGGTCTTGCCTATGGATTTATAGGTGTCCGCCATCTCACAGATGAGCATAGCGGCTCCCACCGCATCCTTGTCCCGCACATAACTGCCGATCAGATATCCGCAGCTCTCCTCAAAGCCAAAGACAAAGCGCTCCGCTTCCCCGGCCTTTTCCAGACGCCCTATTTGCTCGCCGATATATTTAAAGCCGGTGAGTGTCTGAATCATTTCCACCCCATAATGCTCCGCAATACGTTCTGCCATGGATGTGGTGACAATGGTCTTGATAACAACCGGCCTCTCGGGGAGTGTTCCCGCCTCCTGCCTGCATTTTAAGATATAATCCAGAAGCAGAACACCCACTTGGTTTCCCGTCAGCTGCTTCCAGGCTCCTTGATGCTGTACGGCCACTCCCACACGGTCGCTGTCAGGATCCGTGGCAATGAGAAGATCCGCATCCGCTTTTTTGCAGTATTTCAGCGCCACCTTAAGTGCCGCCGGTTCCTCCGGATTGGGGTTCGGGCAGGTGGGGAAATTACCGTCCGGTTTGCTCTGCTCCGTCACAAGCTGCAGATTGTTTACCCCCACATACTTAAGGATGCTGCTGACACAGCTTAAGCCTGCTCCGTTCAGGGGGGTGTATACCACCTTCAGGTCGGAGGTCAGCTCTTTCTGGGTCCGCTTCTTAATAATGGAGGCCAAAAATGCCTTTATGGTCTTATCGCTGATAAATACAATGTCTTCCGACTCCAGAAAATACTCAAAGGGCAGATCATCCTGGGCTTCCTTTTTGTCTGCCTTATCAATACAAGCCTGAATGGCCTCCGCCGCGTCATTCGTCACCTGACAGCCGTCCTTGCCGTATACCTTAAAACCATTGTAATCCTTTGGATTGTGACTGGCCGTAATGCAGATCCCGGCATCGCACTTCAAATGACGCACAGCAAAGGAAAGAGCCGGCGAAGGCATCAGCTTGGGATAAATATATGCCCTGCATCCCCTGAGGGCCAGCACTCTGGCCGCTTCCTTAGCAAATTCCTCCGAATGATTCCTGCTGTCATAGGCAATAGCCACCGCCGGCTCTTCGCTTAGCGTTTTAACATAAGCAGCCACTCCAAGTGTTGCTTCCCTTATGGTTTCCAAATTTAAATGATCCGGTCCCTCCCCAATCGTGGCGCGAATGCCCCCTGTTCCAAACTTTAAATTCATCTGTCTATACCTCGCTTATTAGTATTTGCAGCCTTCCGATAAGCTGGTAGGCTCCCATTCCTTTCGGAAGAAGGATGCTGTCACCCTTTTGGACCTTCATGCTGCCGTATGCGCTTTTCAGGTCCCCTTCCCCCTCAAGAACGAGCAAAGACCGGAAGGAATTCCCGACAGTTCCTTCCATATTTTTCTCTATCTCGTATAATTGTACCACAAAATACGGACATTGCACCAATAAAGTTTTGGAATATCCAATTTTCCGAATACGGGGCCCCATGGGATGATGTCCGGCAAGGGGCGGCATAAAGCTTACGGCCCTAAGCGCCTTGTCAATATGCAGCTCCCGCTTCCGGTGTTCCTCATCCTCCCGGTTATAATCGTACACACGATAAGTAATATCGGAGCTTTGCTGCACCTCCGCTACCGTGATTCCTCTCCCTATGGCATGGATAAGTCCGGCCGGAATGTAAAAGACATCCCCCTTTTTCACCGGAATACTTCGGCATACTTCCAGGATGCTTCCGTTCTCAATCCGTTTTCGGAATTCATTGACGGAAACCTTATGCTTCAGGCCATAATACAGGCAGGCACCCGGCTCGCAATCCAGCACATACCACATTTCCGTCTTGCCTGTTCCCTGCTCAAGCTTTCGGGCAAGGTTATCCTCCGGGTGTACCTGTACGGACAGAGCGTCTCTCGCCGTGATAATTTTAATCAAAAGCGGAATTTCCTCCAGGCCCTCATTGAGCCAGGAAAGCATCCAATCCTCCGTTCCCCACAAATACGTTTTCCGAACCGGCTGCAATTTTACCGGGCCATGATTCTTCACCTCTGCGCAAACTCCCCTGTCTTATATTTTTCGCAAAACCACTTGTAAGTATTACGGATTCCTGTTTCCAAATCAATTTTCGGTCTCCAACCGGTCTCCAGAATACGGCTGATATCCGTAACCTTCCGCGGCGTTCCGTCCGGTTTGGAGGTATCCAGTACAATCCCTCCCTGATAGCCTACCACCCGTCTTACGAGCTCCGCCAGCTTAAGTATCGTGATCTCCCGGCCGGATCCCACATTAAAAAATTCCTCTCCTTCGTAATGATCCATTAGAAACAGGCAGGCGTCCGCCAGATCGTCCACGTTCAGAAATTCCCGGAGAGGCGTTCCGCTTCCCCACACTGTCACTGACGGCGCTCCCTGCTCCTTTGCCTCATGAAATTTTCGAATCAGGGCAGGAAGCACATGGGAATTCTCCAAAGCAAAATTGTCGTTTATGCCATAGAGATTGCAGGGCATCACGCTGATATAACGGGCTCCGTATTGGCGGTTGTAGTATGCGCACATTTTCAGACCCGCAATCTTTGACAGGGCGTAAGCCTCATTTGTCTTCTCCAGGTATCCACTCAGCAGATATTCTTCCCGAATAGGCTGGGGACATTCTCTGGGATAAATGCAGGAGCTTCCCAGGAACAAAAGCTTTTTTACCTGATTCTTATAAGCGGCATCTATGACATTACATTCTATCAGAAGATTTTTCATAATAAAATCCGCCGGGTAAGTGTTATTGGCGTGAATCCCTCCCACCTTGGCCGCTGCCAGAATCACATAATCCGGCTTTTCCTTCTCAAAAAATGCTTCCACCTCCGCCTGTCTGGTCAGATCAAGCTCCTCATGCGTTCTGGTGATGATTTGCCCGAAGCCTTCCTGCTCCAAACGCCGCACCATGGCCGAGCCTACCAGTCCCCGGTGGCCTGCCACATATATTTTTTTCGTTCTGTCTAAGGGTTCACAAATCATATCCTGCCTCCTGTCTCGGTTCCGTCCGTTCCATATCGTGCTTCATCATAAGCCTTACCAATTCTTCAAAGGATGTTTTCCTGGGGTTCCATCCCAACAGCTCCTTTGCTTTGGAGGGATCCCCCAGCAGCAAATCCACCTCCGCCGGACGGAAGAATTCGGGTGACACCTCCACAAGCACTCTTCCTGTTTTTTCATCAATTCCCTTTTCCTCTGCTCCTTCCCCCTGCCACTTAAGGTGTATTCCTCCATAGCGGAAGGCCGCCTCCACAAACTCTCTTACCGTATGAGTCTCACCGGTAGCAATCACAAAATCCTCGGGGGTGTCGTGCTGCAGCATCATCCACATACATTCCACGTAGTCCCGGGCATATCCCCAATCACGCTTGGCGTTCAGATTCCCCAAATACAGCTTCTCCTGACGTCCTGCCAGTATATTGGCTGCTGCCAGGGTTATTTTCCTTGTTACAAAGGTTTCCCCTCTCCGCTCGGATTCATGATTAAACAAAATCCCGTTTACCGCATACATTCCATACGCTTCCCGGTAATGCTTTGTGATCCAGTAGCCGTAGAGCTTTGCCACCGCATAAGGGGAGCGGGGATGAAAGGGCGTAGTTTCTCTCTGGGGAATCTCCTCCGCCTTTCCGAAAAGCTCGGAGGTAGACGCCTGGTAAATCCTTGTTGTCCCGGCAAGTCCGGCCGCCCGCACGGCCTCCAGAATACGCAGGACGCCGATGCCGTCCGCATTGGCCGTATATTCCGGCTCCTCAAAGGACACGGCCACATGGGACTGTGCGGCCAGATTATACACCTCGTCCGGCTTTATCTCCAACATCAGACGCATCAGGTTCAAGGAATCCGTCATGTCCCCGTAAATGAGCTTCAGGCATTTGTCCTTCTCCGCCCTCTCTTCAAGCAGATGGCCGATACGCCCTGCCGTATTGGTGGAGCCTCTGCGGAAAAGGCCGTAAACCTCATATCCCTTTTCCAAAAGAAGCTCCGCAAGATAAGAGCCGTCCTGTCCGGTGATCCCTGTAATCAGTGCTTTCTTTTTCATAATATATTGCTCCTCTCTATCTCATCCCATTCAAAGGTAATCCGATGAATATCATCGCTTCCTACGCTGGTTCCCACATGAATTTCAATATATTCAAAATCCTTCAATGCTTTTACCGCATGACGCTGGTTTTTTCGGATACAAACCGCCTTTCCGGGAGAAAGGGAAATTCGGTTTCCCTCCAGAATCAGTTCCCCCGTACCCTTGAGAATCGTCCAGATCTCATCCCGCTCCCTGTGATAGTGATAGCTGGAAGTCATACCGTCATAGATGTGTATCTTTCTTGTCAAGGTGGATAATTGCGCCGCCTCTGTATCATCCAGGGTTTCCAGGGTTCCCCATCTTCGCTCCTCAAACATGGGGCGGCTGTGCAGCTTTGCCGTCAGTTCCTTTACCCTGGCCGCTTCATTCTTATCCGTCACCAGGATTCCGTCCCGGGCGGCCACAATGACAAGATCCCTGGTGCCCACCGCCGCCACCGGCATTGCCAATTCGTTAATGACCTGTGTATTCCTGCATGCATCGTCCAGGACCACCCTTCCTATGGTGTCCGTGTTCATTTGATCTGCCATGGCATCCCAGGTTCCAAGGTCCTTCCAAAAGCCCTTAAATTCTACCGCGGCCAATCGCTCTGCCTTTTCCAGAACCTCATAATCGAAGCTGATGCGGGGCAGACTTTCATACGATCTGCACAAGCCTTCATAATCCTCAGGGACCCCGTAAAGCGCCGCACGTTCAAGCATATCTCCAATCCGCAGGCAGAATACGCCGCAGTTCCACAGCGCTCCTTTTTTTAAAAGCTCCTCCGCCCTGTCCTCCTTTGGTTTTTCGACAAAGCCGTCAATCCAAAAATAGCCGTCCTTTCGCTCTCCCGGCAGCATATACCCGTATTTTGTTGCCGGGTAGGAAGGCGCCGCTCCCAAAAGACCTATTTCCGCCCCGGAACGCTCCATAACAGCTTCCAGCCCTTTTACAGCATCAAAGTATGCCGCCTCGGTATAGGGATCAATCGGCATAACAGCCACATAATCTTCCCTGGAGGCTCCCGCACAGCTGTGGAGGTATGCACAGGAAAGCAGCACCGCCCCAAAGGTATCACGGCCGGCAGGCTCCGCCGCTATGCGTGCTCCCCGAACCTGGCTCAGAATCAGCTCTCTTTGTTCTTCTCCGGCAGTAATAATTGTATTCTCCGCCATGCCGGCTTCCAGGAGCTGATCCCAGACACGCTGCAGCATGGAACAGCGTTCCATGGCGTTTGTTTCCCGATTAACCAGCTTTATATACTGCTTCGGCCTCACCTCATTCGACAAGGGCCAAAGACGTCTTCCGGATCCGCCGGACAATAATGCATAGTACATAGCTCTTCCTTTCCACTCATACTTGTTTACCGGAAGGCGCCGCGCCAAATCCGGACAAGTGTAATTTTGCATTGCTTTTGACAGTATAAACCTGTATATTTAACTTAACAAGTGAAGATGTTGCTCAAAACAGGTATTATATTGCTGTCTCATTATCGCTTCTGAAATCAGTACGGATAGCTTTTGAAGCCTTATACGGAGCACATATACCGGCAGCCCGCCGGCCGGAAAGGAGTGACAGCTTATGAAAAGCTATTTTGATAAATTCCCGGATTCCTATGTGGAAAGTTCCCGGCGTATAATTCAGACTCCCGGCGCATTTGCCCGCTCCGGTCTTTATTATGTGCAGGAAACAGGATATCTAAAGCTGAAGGAAAGCCACCTGGCCCGGCGTAAAAATCTGGAATCCTACCTGGTGGTTCTTGTGCTTTCCGGAAGCGGCACGCTGATGTACAGGGATACCCCCTATCCTCTGAAAAGGGGCTCCTGCTTTTTTATCAACTGTATGGAACCCTATTATCATCAGAGCAGTAATTCCGATCCCTGGGAGCTAATCTGGGTACATTTTAACGGCTCCGGATCCGGGGAATATTATCAATATTTTTCAGACAAAAGTGCGCCTGCTTTTCTTCCTCAATCCTTTCCGGAGCTTTTGGAGGCTATGGAGCAATTGCTGGAGGTCAATCAAAGGTCCGGTCTTTCGGCCGAGATTTCCTCCTCCCGGTTGATTGTGGATATTCTTTCACTTCTGCTGCTGGATATCACGGAGCGCCAGACCAGAGAACATCCCGGTCATCAGAAGATGGAACAGGTGCGCCAATATCTGGATGAACACTACACAGAAAAATTCTCTCTGGACACGCTGTCGGAACAATTTTTTATCAGCAAGTTCCATTTGTCCAGGGAGTTTCGTTCCCTATACGGAATTACCCTCAATCACTATGTCATAACGCGGCGCATCACACTTGCCAAAAAGCTGCTCCGCTTTTCCGATCATACCCTGGAGGAGATCGCCGCAAGCTGCGGCTTTTACGATGCCAGCTATTTGAACCGGCAATTTAAAAAGTCAGAAGGCATCAGCGCTTCTGACTTTCGTAAAAAATGGATCAATTGATAATTTTTATTTCACCTTCCTGCGGCGGCGTCTTACCAGTACCAATGCTGACAGCAGAAGCAATGCCGCCGCTCCCTCCAGCGCCCACTGCCACAGCTCCTGCCCTCTCCAGACATGGGCATCCTCACTGATAATCTCTACAAGATATGCCTTCTCCACGCTGCTTTGCGCCTTCTCGTACATCTGTGTACGCAGCTCCTTTGAGTTTTCCTCCCACTTTCCATAGGCAGCGTCAATCTCTTCCTGGGTGGCTGTTTTTTCTTCCCGGGTGGCTTCCCGGAGAACCGCTCTGTAATTTGCCGAAATCTTATGCCATTCCTGATTTAAAACCTCTATGTCCTTTGCTGCCATCTGGCCCGGATTCCAGTCATAGCTGGCCAGATTGACGCCCTGGGCAAGCTCGGCTCCCGTAAATTTCTCCACCAACACGTGATCCATATGAACTTCATAAACCGTATCCCAGTCAAGCCCTTCCACCTGCAGAATTTCCCGGCTAATCTCATCCAACATTCCAAATGACTGATCCGCCGCCTTTACCTCCAGGGGAACAGCCATGGGAAGGCTGGCCGGCTGATAGGAAAACCTTACATAGCGGTTTCCCCTCTCTTTCAGAGACTTTACCTGTGCATTTTCCGTCACGACATTTCCTGTCTCCGAGATCCGCACGGAAGCAACGGTCTCCTCCGCCCCTTGCTGACACAGGAAAAAATAGCCTGCCAGCACATTTCCTATGCCGCTTGGGTGTACACTATCATCAATGGTCAGCGTTGCATCGCCATTTTCCTTCTGAACCATTGTGGTTGCCCAGAGAAGCGGTGTATGTAGATCAATATAGTATGTTCCAAGCTCCTCTGCCAGAATCCGCAGCCCGGATGTATATTCCGTTAGAAGATCGTCAAAGTGAGCGTTCATTTGTCCGTCCTCCTGATAATTGGAGGTTCTTGTTTGATCGAAGGGCGTAGGCGCCACCAGAATAATATCCGTACTCTCCAATCCCTTCTCTTCAAGAAGCTCTGTCAGCGCTCGAATATTTCCGATATATTCCTTTGCGTCCACGCCTGTAAGTGCTTCATTCATACCCAGCATGATAACGGCCTTTGTAATCCCTTCCAGCCCGGCGTCATATACCTCTGTTCCGCCATAAAGCTTCAGAACATCCTCAGCCGTAAAAGAGCCCGTCCCCAAATTGCGGAACTCCAGCTCCCGCTGCGGGAAACGGGTAATATAATAATTATATAAAAATTCCTGATAGCTGATCTGCGTATATTCCACATGGGTAATGCTGTCGCCGATAAAACCCACGATATCCTTATCCTCAAAAAGAAACTCCTCTCCGGATATTCTCCATTTATCCGTTCCTTCTCCCATACCGCTTCCCTTTCCCATGGCATTCACGGTTCCCTCTGCGCAGAGCAATGCCGCGCAGAGCAAAATTAATACGTATTGTTTCCATTTCACTTTTTTCATAAAACTCCTCTTTTCTGTCCACAGTTCCCGTCGTATGAGTTTAAAGCGCCCGCTCCTTTCCTCCGCTTTACATAATTACTAATGCTTTCCAGTATAACGAAAAAAGGGATATGCCGCAAGGCATATCCCAAAAATATTGCAAATCTTAAGAAACCGCTTCGATTTTGTTAAGATTATCCGGCTATTCCACCACTACGCCCTTTTGAAGCATCACATTGGCATACAGGGCTTTTTCGCTGGTAGCAATGATTGCATAAGCAGTTTTTGCTTCATCATAGAATTTGAAGCGCTCAATGTTGCCCACGCAGGCTGCGCCTCTTTCGTCATACTTTGCAATAATCTCCTTGTAGGTATCCCAGATCGGTGTCTCTACGTTATCCCCGGGCATAACCTCCATCAAGTTCACCGGATGCTCTACATAAGTGTCCAGCGGAAATACCTTTAAAATAGCCTCCAAAAGCTCCGGCACTCCATGGCCGTCGCAACGGATTACAATTGCGTCCTTTCCCATAGATTCCGCCGGAAAGTTTCCGTCTGAGATTACCAGACGATCGCTGTGTCCCATTTCACAGAGAACCATTAAAAGTTCCGGGGATAAAATTGGGGGAATTCCTTTTAACATGTCAATACCTCCATTCCAGTTCTAAAATTCCTTTGTGAAAAAAGGGCACACCGCAAGGTGCGCCCTAAATTCAGTTTACAACAAGAGATTAATCATAAAGGTTCGGAGCAATCTCCGGATCCTCAATGTTCTCAGCTGTGTACCACTGGCATCCGGTATCGGTATCCTTTACCTCTCCGCCGGTTGCTGCTGCATATAGAGTCTCAACAAGAATCTCGCCCATCTTTACAGGAGCCTGAGTAATAGATCCAAGAAGAACGCCATCCTTTACGGCCTGCTTCTGAGCTGCACCGGAGTCAAATCCTGCTGCAACGATCTGGCCTTCGCCTGTTCCGCACTTGCTCAGATTCTCATTTGCAGTAATAATTGCGTTTGCGGAATGCTCATTGGAACCATAGATAGCAATGGTATCTGCCTCGTTCATCAGAGCAGTAGCATCTGCTGCGGAAAGCTCGGAAGTAACCTGTGCCGGAACACGAACATCAATTACTACGTTAGCGCCTTCTGTCTTCTCGCACTTGGAATCGGAGATGTATCTGTCGTTTCCAACAACGGTAGCGGTATGTCCGTCAGCTACTGCCAGCTCAGCGAACTTATCAATAAAGCCAAGACCACGGTTTACAACGGACTCAGAGGTTGCATCCTGAGCTACAACACCGATACGAACGTTGCCGTCGATACGATCCTTAACAGCCTCGTAAACCTTCTCAGCTGCCAGCTCACCTGCCGCATAATTGTCAGTTGCACAGTTAGCCAGTACGGAACCTTCGGGAGCATTCGGAACGCCGGAGTCAAAACCAACAACGGGGATTCCGCCGTCCTTAGCCTGCTGAAGCAGATCCATAACGGAATTGGTATCCAGAGCTGCAAGACCGATTGCGGTCGGGTTAGCATTCAGAGCACTCTGAAGCTGCTGTACCTGCTGGTCAATGTTGGACTCGCTGTCCGGACCTACGAAGTTCACGGTAACGCCAAGTTCCTGAGCCTTGTTATTCACGCCCTGAAGAACTGCCTGCCAATACTGATGCTGTAAGCCCTTGGAAACAATCTCAAAGGACATGTTGCTTGCATCTGCTGCCGGTGTTTCTGCCGGCTCCTCGCCCTCTGCAGGTGCCTCGGTCTCTGCCGGTGCTTCCGTTTCTGCCGGTGCCGCAGGCTCCTCAGCCTTGCTGCCACAGCCGCTTAACAGGGTTGCTACCATTGCTACGGAGAGCAATGCTGCCAAAACTTTCTTTTTCATGTTTTTAGTTCCTCCTTATTATTTTTCTCCTTATTGGAGCATTTCTATGTAAACTGCTTATGCAGTAAACACCTTACGCAAGCTTCTTATTCTTTAATACATCAATATAAACGGCTACAATCAGAACGATACCAATGATAATCTGCTGGAAATTAGCCTGTATTCCAATGAGCGGCAACCCGGTCTGCAGAACCGACATGATAAACACGCCCAGAATAGTACCGGCTATGGTGCCGTAGCCTCCGCTCATTGAGGTTCCGCCAATAATAGCTCCTCCGATAGCATTCAGTTCAATTCCGCCTCCGCCACCGGGAGTCATAGACTGGAACGCAGAGCTGTAGGCCAGAGCTGCAAGTCCCGTAAACAAACCGGAGATAATGTAGGCCAGTGTCTGATATACGGCTACATTGACACCGGAAAGGCGTGTCGCCTCTTTGTTGCTTCCAATTGCGATAATATAGCGGCCTGGTCTGGTTCTGTTCAAAAAGATACTCATAACTACTGCCAATACCAGCACCCACAGAAAGCCCAAAGGAACTTTTGTTCCGCCCATATCCATCTTAAACAGCATACGTGTCCAGCCATTGGGTGCTGACGCGCCGGGCCAGGTAATGCTGGCTCCGTTGGTAACAAGTGCTCCCAAGCCTCTTACAATCATCATCGTACAGAGTGTTGCCAGGAAGGGTGCATGGCCTCCCTTGGATACAATCAGTCCGTTGACGGTTCCCATAATCAGACCGCACACAATCGTAGCCAAAATTCCCACTATAACCGGTGTATGTACATAGTTGATCAGATAACCGCCAATCAGTGCATAGCAGAACATTCCTGTTCCGATGGAAAGATCCACGCCTCCGGTAATCAGGCAGAAGGTAACTCCTATTCCCAAAAAGGCCAGATAGTAGGTGTAATCCATAATACTGAGAAGCGTCGAATACTGCCTGAATGCAGGGCTCATGGCGCTGAATAACAGGATCATGGCAATCAGCACGATTACGACAACGATTTTCTGTACTCCGATTGCTCTCACAATCGGGTTATTTGTAAAAGCATTTCCCTGTTTTTTGTCTGTCATCGTCTCATCCCCCTCCTAATCCCTAAGCGTAGCCGCATGCATGATACGCTCCTGCGTAGCCTCTGCAATATCCAGCTCGCCGGTCTTTCTGCCCTCACACATCACCACAATCCGGTCACTCATTCGCAGAATCTCCGTCATCTCGGAGGAAATCATAATGATGGATTTTCCTTCCGCCACCAGCTCATTCATCAGCTGGTAGATCTCGCTTTTCGCTCCTACGTCAATACCGCGGGTGGGCTCGTCAAATATCAGAATGTCGCAGTTGCGTACCAGCCACTTAGCAATAACCACCTTCTGCTGGTTTCCTCCGGAAAGGTTTACCACTAGCTGATCCACACTGGGGGTTTTTGTCTTCAGAGTTTCCACATACTGCTGTGCAATCTGATTTTCTTTCTTCTTGTCAATGAACAGGCCGCTCATAAAGCTTTCCAGGCTGGCCATGGTGGAATTCTCCGCAACGGTCTTATCCACTACAATTCCGTAACGCTTCCGGTCCTCGGACAGGTATCCGATACCGCACTTTACCGCGTCCTGCGGCGTTTTGATATCCACCTTCTGACCGTTTATATAGATATCGCCGCTTTCCTTGGGGTCCGCCCCGAAAAGGGCTCTCGCCGTCTCCGTCCGTCCGGCTCCCATCAGCCCCGAAAAGCCCAGGATCTCTCCCTTTCTCAGCTCAAAGCTTACGTCGCGGACCATTCTGCCCGCATTCAGGTGCTCCACCTTGAGTACCACCGGCGCATCCTCCGCCACCGCACTCTGGGTCTTGGGATCCTCATAAATAACACGGCCAACCATCATGTTGATGATATCGTCCTTGGTGCTGTCCTTGGTAATCAGCGTACCTACATAGCCGCCGTCACGCATAACCGTTACCCGGTCGGTAATCACCTTGATCTCGTCCATACGATGAGAGATATACACAATTCCCATCTGCTTATTCCGCAGATCCCGGATAATCTTGAACAGCTCTTCAATCTCGGCCTCCGTCAGCGCCGCGGAGGGCTCGTCAAAGATAATTACTTTCGCCTCATGTGAGATAGCCTTAGCAATCTCGCACATCTGCTGCTTTCCGACCGTCAGGCGGCTCATGGTCTCCTTGGGGTCAATGTCAATGCCCAGCTGTTCAAACAGCTTGTTTGCTTCCTCGTTCATCTTCTTATCATCAATAATCTTGCCGTTCATAATCTCCCGGCCGATAAAGATGTTCTGTGCCACCGTCAGGTGTCCCAGCATATTCAGCTCCTGATGCACAATCACAATTCCTGCATCCTGGGCCGCTCTCGGGTTGGAAAATTCCACTTCCCTTCCCTCATATGTAATCGTACCCTCATCCTTGGAGTAGATACCCGTCAGCACCTTCATCAAAGTGGACTTGCCGGCTCCGTTCTCGCCCATCAGAGCGTGAACCTCTCCTTTTCTGACCTCCAGGTCTACATGATCCAGCGCATGTACGCCGGGGAACGATTTGTCAATGCCTTTCATGGTTAAAATTACGTCGCCCATTTCTTATCTTCCCCCTTCCGCTTAATTGCGTCTGCGTCTGCTGCGCAGGTCGGTCCATACCACCACCAAAACAATCAGTCCGGTAATAATATACTGATAATGAATCTGGAAGCCCATGGCCAGAATCCCCTCCTGAAGAAGGGCGATAATCAGCACGCCAATCAGAGTTCCTCCGATGGATGCAACGCCTCCGGTCATGGAGGTTCCTCCCATTACACAGCCTGCAATGGCTTCATTGTTAAAGGCGTCGCCCAGGCCCGGAAGAACGGTGGTATTCTTAGCCACATAGAAGATGGCCGCCATTCCTGCCAGGGTGCCGCAGATGATATATGCCAAGGTTTCCCATCTCTTTGTATTCACACCGGAAAGCCGCACCGCTTCGCGGTTGCTTCCGATGGAAAGAATATAACGCCCTGCCATGGTTTTATTCAGAATAATTGCACAAATGACAGCTCCCAAGATTAAAAGCACCAGACCTGTGGGGAACTCTCCGTTTCCCATCTTGATTCCCACCAGGTTGCGGTACCAGCCGTTGGGATCATTCAGCTGGGGCCAGCTTACGGACTGCGTCTTGGTGAACACGGACCCGATACCCTTGGCAAGCATCATGCTGGCCATAGAAGTAATAAATGAAGGCAGTCCCGCATAAGCCACTAAAACTCCGTTGAGAATTCCAAACACCGTACCCACCAGGATACAAACCAGCAGGCAGAGCACCAGGGGCCATCCCTTTGCCGTCAGAAGATATCCTGATATCAAAGCCGCGCAGAACATCACCGGTCCGATTGAAAAGTCAATTCCTCCGGTGGCAATCACGAAGGTAACTCCCAGGGACAGGAATCCCAGAAAGTATGCGTACTTCAGAGCGCTGACCATACGGGCATAGCTCACAAAGCTTGCATTTGCCTTAACCATCGGTGTAATGAGCGCAAACAGAAGATACAGCAGTACCATAACACATAGCAGTACCAGCCGGTTAAACCCAATCCTTTTCACGATTGCATTTTGTTTGATTTTTTCCACCTTTTTCCCTCCAATACACCCGTCGAAAAGGCGTCAAAGGCGCCTTGTCTGTCTGTTGAATTTATGTCTATTATATGGCCAAATTATGAATAAAGTAATAGAAAATCCTTTTGGAAAAGGTAAATATTTTACGAAAAAACAGTCAGGATTCACCAAAATGTGAGAATCGTGACTGTTTTTCATGAAAATATTTCCCTTTTTCGGTCAGGTTTTATCTGGAAAGACGTTCCTCAAATATGCAAAGTCCCATTAAACAGAGAAAAACTCCCGCTATAATCAATACCGTCATTTCTCTTCACCTCTCCTTTCCCGTTTATCCGCTCCTTAAGCTCTTCCTCCGTCAGTTCCTCCAGTTTTTCCGGATTTCCGGCAGCAAACCGCTTAAGCTTCACAAAGGTTTCAAAATAAATTTTGGATTCCCCCTTTACTTTCCGTTCCTTCTTTTCTATAATTATAATCACATATTAATAGATAAAATATATTTATATCTCATATTTATATAATAATATCGTCATATTTGTGTTTATTATATCCATATAGGAGCTGCTATGAAAATCAGAATCCGGGAGAATCAGCTTGAAGAGATAGAAGGGCTTTCCACGGAATACCCTTACACCTGTCATCATGTAAACCTGACAGACACCAGAGTGCCCTGGCACTGGCATGAAGAGCTGGAATTTGTTTATGTTGTAAGCGGCGCCGTAACGCTCACTACCACCAATCAAAACCTTGTTTTTCAAAAAGGAGAGGGGTTTTTTATCAACACAAATATCCTCTGTACCATGAGTACCGGGGAGGATGGGCAGACCGCCGTTATCGATTCCCACCTGTTTCATCCCATATTTCTCGGCGGGCATTTTAAAAGTATTTTTTTTACCAAATATCTGGACCCCGTTCTCCAAAACAGGCATCTGGAGCTTTTGGATTTTCGCCGGACCGATGCACGGCAGATAAAGCTTCTGGAGCTTCTGCGCCGGGCCGCGCTCCTTTGGAAGCAGAGGGATACGGAGTTCCGGATACGTAATATTTTTTCGGAAATCTGGCTCCTTCTGCTTGAGGACCTTCGGGAAAGGGAGATTCCTTCCGGCTCCTCAAACGCTGTCAGCCGGGATCGCATTCAGACCATGATTGCATTTATTCAGCAAAACTATCAGGAAAAGCTGTCTCTGGAGGATATTGCGCGCTCCGCCTCCGTAAGCAGAAGCGAATGTCTGCGCTGTTTTCGCACCTGTATTCATCGAACCCCTTTTGAATATCTTCTGGATTACCGCATTGAATCGGCGGAGAGACTGCTGCGCACCACGGATGCCTCCGTTCTTGATATTGCCCTCAGTACAGGCTTTTCTAACGGCGCGTATTTCGGAAAAATGTTTAAAGAAGCCAGAGGGATACCGCCCGGACTTTACCGTAAGATACATCAAAGATCTCCGAAGACCAATTTCTGATGCTTTTTTAGCAAAAATCTCAAACAAAAAGGAGCCTTTACAGCCCCTTTTTATTTTTCCCGAAAAACGGAAACAACAGCTTTTGATTTTCCTCCGTATACATATTTTCCTTTGTAATCAGCTCCGAACCTGAATCCACATAAGGCTCCACCGCCTTCCCCCTGGCAGCCTTAACTGCCGTTTCAACCCCAAGGTAGCCCATATTAAAGGGCTTTTGTATGACAATGGCATCAAAAACGCCTTCCTCCAGCAGCTGAATCTCCTCAAAGGAGCTGTCAAAGCCCGCCATATGGCAGTCCGCGGATCTCCCCAGGTCCTTCACCGCCCGGGCCGCTCCCACAGCCGAATATTCATTCAGTCCTACAATCAGATTCATGTCCGGATAGGTTCTCACCAGCTCACAGGTCAGCTCATATGCTTTCTCCGGGGAAGAATCGCAGAACACCACCTCCGCTATCTGATTCTGCGCGTCCTGAAGCCCCGCCCGAAAACCTCTTTCCCGCTCTGTTGCCGTGGAGGTTCCCTTGACGTGTCCCACGACCCCGATTACCGTATTCTCGTCCACAAATTTCTTCATATAAGCCCCCATCTTATAGCCGGCCTCATAATTATCCGTAGCAATCAGCGACTCTCCCATATCCTCCTTCATAGTGGAATCCATAAGCACCAGGCTGATACCTGCTGCTTCTATCTGCTCCGCATAGGGTATGGTCTCTTCAAAGCTGCTCGGAGTCAGAGCTATGGCATGGGGCTTTTCGGCAATAGCATCGAGAATCATCTGATGCTGAAGCTCCGCTTCGCTCTCATGCTTGGGTCCCATAATTGTCAGCTCCACTCCCAGCTCATCGGCTGCCATCTGGCCCCCCTCATAGATGCTGGTCCAGAAATCCGTATCATCTATGGCCTTTTGAATCAGTACAACCCTAAGCGGGCCTAAGTTCTCCCGCCGGCCCTGCCAGAATAAGAGCCCCAGGATGACTGCCAGGCCAACAAAAAATGCGGCCGCCAGGAAGTTTTTCTTATAGCTCCTCATTGCTCCCCTCCTCTCTTCCAAAGGGAAGTGTTATGACCGCTTCCATTCCCGCTCCCGGACTGCTGTGGAAGCTGATTCCATATTCTTCTCCATAATAGAGCTGAATCCTCTCATTCACGTTGTTAAGTCCTACTCCGTTGGAACGGGTATCTCTCGTGTGTTTTTCAAAAATATGGGCCAAAGCTTCCGCTTCCATGCCCTTTCCGTCATCCTGCACCAGAAGAATCATCTGCTCCTCCTGACGGAAACCGCGGATACGTATGAGCCCTTTCCCTTCTTTGTACTTAATTCCATGATAAATAGCATTTTCCACCAGGGGCTGCAGAATCAGCTTAATAACCTTCTCCTGCATAACCTCCGGCTCCACCAGAATCTCATATTCCAGCTTATCCTTATAACGCATTTTCTGAATAGTCAGATAGGTCTCCGTGTACTCTACCTCCTCGGCCACGGTCACTACCTCCTGCTCATTGCTGATGCTCCGGCGCAGAAGTTTGGCCAGGGAGGATGTCATACGCACCACCTCCTGATTTTTTCCCCACTCCGCCATCCAGATAATGGAATCCAGGGTATTATACAGGAAATGGGGATTGATCTGGGACTGGAGAGCCTTAAGCTCCGACTTCCGCTTAATTTGCTGCTCCCGGTCTCTCTGCTCCATCAGATTTTGGATTTCTTCCGTCATCATATTGAAGTTCCGGCTTAGATGACCAATTTCATTTTCCTCCCGTACTGCCAGGGCCGCGTGAGCAAAATTACCTTTTTCTACTGCTTTCATGGATTTTTCCAGGGCTTTAATGGGCTTCGTAATCTCGTCTGACAAAAGATAAGCCAATGCCAGAGCCGCCATAAACAGAACCAGGGCAATCAGCAGATAAATCTTCCGTGCCGCGTCGGCTCTGTGCATCAGCTCGGACACCATGGATACCCCCACCACAATCCATCCCGTCCTCTCCGAGCGGGAAATGGTATAGAGCCGGCCGTCCTCCGTCACAAAGGATTCCTCCCTGGCATCCATCACCTGGGAAATCAGCTCCTGCTTCATGCCGCTGTAAATGAGCTGCTGCTGAGGATGGTATATGATTCCCCCGTCCCGATCCAGAATATAAATATAGCCCTTGTTGCCGAGACTGAGCCGCTCGCACAAATCGCTGATAGAGCTGTAATTCAGGTCAACAAAAAACACGCCCCCTCCCTCCGGCTCCTCCGGTTTGGAAATATTGCGGCTCAAGGTTACCACCCAGTCATAGCTTCCGTGAATAGCATTCTGCACATGAGAAGAGGAGACTACCGTGCTTCCCCCTGCCGCCACCGCCTCCTGATACCAGGACAGATCCGAAACACGGATATAAGGATTCAGCCGGGCGCTTCCCCGGTTGATAAGAGGTTCTCCTTTTCTGGGAAGAAGAGCGATGTTCACGATATCGCTCCGTGTATCCGTGATGGTTTTAAAGACTCCCGCAATCCGCTCCTTTAACTCCTGCTGCCGTTCCTGGGGAAAGGTCTGCCCTGACAGATAATCGCGTACATCGGAATTGCCCGCCACGATCAGAGAGATGTTTTCCAGATATCCCATATAGGAGTCAATGTCATTGTTTACCTGTCCAATCAGCTGCGAGGTATATTCCGTGGAATTTTCAAGCACCGTCTCCCTGGTAAAACGCAGGGACAGCACAAGGAAAACCATAAGGGCAAAGACGATAAGCACCGCAAAGGAAAATATAATCGACGTCCGGATGCTGCGGAAGCGCATCAGCAAATTTTTTTTCATTCGATCCGGTTCTCCTTTGCATACTCCGTAGGCGTTCTACCCGTCGCCTTTTTAAAGGCAATGCTGAAATAATGGGGATCGGAAAACCCTACCTCCCGGGCTACCTCGTAGGTTTTCATGGAGGTATTCTCCAGAAGCCTCCTGGCCTCCTCCATCCGCTTTTTTGTCAGAGCTTCGATAAAAGTTTCTCCGGTACAGCTTTTAAAAAGCGTGCTGAAATAGCTGGTACTGATAGCAAGGTGGCTGCACACGGAGTTGAGATTCACCTCCGAATTCATATAATTCTCTTTGATATAATCCATGGCCATCATAGCCTGCTTTTTCCCGTAGCTGTCTCTCTGCTCCCCTAAAAGCTCTGAAATATGAACGCAGATGGCAATCACATCCGCAGCCATATCCGTCAGGTGCTCGTAGGCATAAATCCGGTTCAGAAATTCCTTCTCCTCCTCGACAATAAGATTTTCCTTCTCCTTTATCAGATTGGCCGTTCCAATCACCGTCAGCAGAAGATTCTGCACATAGATAATGGAGCGGTTGCGGTTGGCGTAAGAATCCCGTATCTCCTGAGCAAACGCGCGGATATTCTCCTCAATGGACTCCTTCGTTCCGCTTTTGATCTCCTGGAGCACCCGTCCTGCCCACCTGGGCACATCAATGGCGCGGCCATTGTCCGGCCCCTCCGGAAGCTCCGTCTTAAGAATCCGGCCTCCTCCCATAAGAAACTTCTGCTCCATTACCTCCCAGGTCTCCTCATAGGACTGATACAGACGGCAGATATCGGACACCGTCCGCCCCACGCCGATTGTTGTCTCTATAAGAAGCAGACTGCGGATGTTTTCCTGGATCTCCAGCAGAATCTCTTCCATCTGTCTTTCCAGTACTTCCTTTGAATCTCCGCAAAAAATAATGATGGTTTTCTCCTCCATATTCTGAAAAACCACCCCCAGCCGCTGCCGTTCAATCAATTCCTGGGTAATATTGCAGATGGCAAACAGTGCCAGCTCATCCCGGACATCCGCGTACTGGTTCAGGAAAGGCGACAAATCGTCTCCCTCCACAATAGCCGTATTAAAAAAAGCCCCCGGCAGGGAAATCCCGAGCTCCGTCATCTTGTCCTTCAAACTCTCGGGTCGTTCGTTTCCCCGCAAAAGGCTGTTTAAAAAGCGCCCGCGCAGAAAGGGCCTGTTGCTGATATAGGCCCCCTGTAATTTTTTCAGTGTTTTTGTTCTTGCATATCGTTCATCCAGACTCTTCTTTGCCCGAAGAAGAACCTCCGCGAGTTCCGAGGGTGTTACCGGCTTTAAAATATACTCCATCACCTGATAGCGCACCGCCTGCTTTGCATACTCAAATTCATCATAGCCGCTGATGATCACAGTTTTTGTATCCGGATGGTTTTCATTGACGTAACGGGCCAGCTCAATTCCGTCCACATAGGGCATGTAAATGTCCGTCAGCAGCAGATCCGGCGTGACCTCTTTCATCCGCTCCATGGCCTCCCGGCCGTTCTCGCAGCTTGCGATCAGCTCAAACCCCATCTCCTCCCAAGGAATATTTTCACTAATTGCCTCACGGATCAATGCCTCATCATCTACCAGCAGTACCTTGTACATAACCCTTTTCTCCCTGAGTTCTCCGTTTTACGGCAGTCCGGTCAACCGAACTGCCGCCTGCTTTTTACCTGATATACCGTTTAACTGAAAAGATTGCTGAAGAAGCTGACAATCGAATCGAAAAACCGGGTGATAAAATTCCCTACCTTTTCCGTATCAATGTTGTCCAGATCAAGGCCCATGCCTTTCAGTTTTTCATAGAGCTCTCCCGCCTGCTTTGCCAGCGCGTCCACATCCAGATCAAGCTTGCTGATCTTGTTCATCAGCTTAATCAGCTCCTGTACCTGCTCGTCGGACAGATCAATGTTGAATTCTTTCATGGCATTGCGGATGATCCGCTCAATATCCTCATCGGATTCCACATGCTCTTCCGCGATCTGCTGTTTGATATAGGCGATGATATCGGAAGCTGTTTCGGAATCTCCCAGCACGTCTCCCAGGTCTCCCGTCACTACAATCTCGTTTACGGCTGCCTCCAGAGCTTCCTCGCCTACTTTTTCACCCGTCATTTCTTCATAGCCCTTAACCGCTCCGATGAGGGCTGCCGTACCGGATAAGTTGGTGGGACCTGCCACATATACGTCCGCATCCTTAAGGCCTGCCGTAATCAAGGCATTCCGGTACATGTCTATGGTGCAGTAGCTGATGTTGTAGGTCGTAACGTTAAGACCGCTGCCTTCTGCCGCCGGGCGGATCAGTACGGATGACAAAGCCCTTGTTCCGATAACACTTGCGCCCAGATACTGATCCAGGTACTGGTGCTCCTGCTCGTTGGTTACATAGATTACCTTGTAGCTGTCCAGCTCCGCCGGATCCACGCCCAGGAGATCCAGTACGACTGCCTTTTGTTCTTCGCTTAAGTTGGCTCCCAGGGCCAGAATCGGCGTATCGTCCTCCGCCGCCAATGCCGTAATTCCTGATGTTAGCAACATTGCCATAACCAGTATCAGTGATAAAAATCGCTTTTTCATAATTCAATTTCCTCCATTTTTGTTCCGTATCATACCTTCCTGCGCGGATGCTTTATTTCTTCACTCAGCCAGTTATACAAATCCTCATATACGGCGCCTCGATCCGTCTCATTCAGAATCTCATGCCGATCCGTATCATATAGCTTCCGCGTAACTCTCTCCATCCCCGCTTTCCGGAACCTGTTTTCAACCAGTTTCACTCCAATCCCAAAGTCCCCAACCGGATCCTCGCTTCCTGCCACAAACAGTACGGGCAGATCCCGGGGCATCCTCCGAAGGCTGCTCTTCCTGGACGCCGTCTCCATACTGTAAAACAGATTATAATATCCGTTCAGGGTAAACCGGAAGGTGCAGCGCTCATCCGCCAGGTAGCGATCTACGATTGCCTCATCTTTGGTAAGCCAGTCTGCCGTTGTCCTCGCCGGTTTGAAATGTTTATTATAGCCTCCGAAAGCCATTCTGTCAATGAGAAGGCTTCGGTGATGCCATCCAAATATTGCCGCCAGTCCCCGGCAGAGAACTCTGCCGAGCTTTAAAAGAGGCACCGGCTTTGTTCCGGTTCCCATTATGACCGCACCGTCAATCTCTCCGCCGCGCAGGCACAAATATTGCCGAAGAAGAAAGGACCCCATACTGTGGCCCAGCATATAATAGGGCAGATCCCCGCATGTCTTTTCCGTCAGTTTTTTCAGATGATGGATATCCCTGAGTACGGCAGCATTCCCGTTTTTTTCGCTGAAAAAGCCGTAATCCTCTTTTGACGCAACGGAAGCCCCATGTCCAAGGTGATCATGTCCCACTACCGCAAAGCCCCGCTCTGTCAGATATTCCGCAAATTCCTCATAGCGGCCGATAAATTCAACCATCCCGTGAACTATCTGAAGAACTGCTGTTGGCTCTCCCTGATCCGGCTTCCACTCTACGGCATGAATCTTTGTTTTTCCGTCGGCGGACAGATAGGTGAACTCCCTTTTTTGTGCCATGGTCCTCATCCTTTCTTACTCATAATAACATATAGTATAACATGAAACCCTAAGATTGTATGAAGTTTTTATAAAAATTTCATGATTGCAAAAAAGGGCCGGCTTCTCCGTTCATTCCGAAGACGCCGGCCGGCCGTTATTTACTTTTTCTTGCTCTCCAGCAGGGTAAATGCAAAATCTTTGATTGCCTTGGCCGCCTGCTCATAGGTCATATCCGTAGTATTGATGCACAAATCATAGTTGCGCATACTCTCCCATTCCTGACCGGTAAAGTAGCGGTAATAATCCCGGCGGTAGCGATCTGTCTTAGTAATGAATTTATCCGCCCTCTTCCAGTCGATCTTCTGCCGGTTCATCTCCTTCTGGATGCATTTCTCCCTGGAGGCGTAAATGAATACGCGCACCAGATTCGGCTTGTCATTCAGCACATAGTCCGCCGCCCTGCCGATTACCACATAGGAAGACATCTCCGCCAGTTCCCTAAGCACCTTGGCCTGATAGTTAAAGAGATTGTTGTTGGAGGTAAAATCCTCCTTCTCCGGAGGAATCAGCCCTCCGGTATATACCTTCTGGGACGCCCGGAACAGAAGGCTCTTCTTCTGATCCTCGTCGGCCCGGGCAAACAGCTCCTGGCTGATTCCGCTCTCGTCGGAGGCAAGCCGAAGGAGATTGCGGTCATAGAGCTCAACACCCAGATCCTTTGCCAGAATCCTTCCAATGGAGGTCGCGCCGCTTCCGCAGGTTCTTGTAATAGAAATTACGAAATTATCCATATTCCACACCCCTTACCTATTTTTTCACCATAATCCACACTTCTCCGTTCCGTGGATTATTATATATTTTCTATCTCTATCATAAAAGTTCGGGGGACTTTTGTCAATTCATCTTCTGTCACATTTTATTTTAATCATTCCTTCAGGATTCAAGAAAAGCCCGGCGGATTACCACCCGGTATATTTTTAAAGCCGAAACATCCGTGCCACACTCAGATAAAAGTCCGGATTGGCCTGCCGGATGGCATTGGTCTCGTTAGAGAAGATAGTCAGCCAGCCTCTCCCGACAGTAAGCAGCAAAAGCCCCAGAGTCATCACATACAGGATGTGGGAGGAGCGTGTTCCCTCAAAATGAATGTGTTCCAGAATCAGCAGGAAAGCCAGAAGGCTTACCGCAAGGCTCAGATCGCAGACATAACGGATATGAATCCCCCCCAGAAGGAAGTCAAGATATCCCAGCCCCAGAATTCCCACAAGCAAAAGGCCGCAGCTCCATCGCTTAAAGGATTTCTTTTTATCCTTTAAACAAAAAGTCAGGCCTGCCAGAAAAATCCCCAGATTCAACGGCATCTGAAAAAGGCCGGCGCCGTATTCCTGGTAAAGATAATTCCCGAAGTCAACACACTTCTCCGTTGTAAACCGAAGAAACGGGAAAAACTCTGTATAAACAAACGGTTCCGCAAAGTAATGATACGCCATCGACAGGAAATGATGCAGGCTCAAGGTTATCTCATTGTACCGGATATCACTCTCCGTAAGCTGATATGCTGTCCCAAACTCAAACACCGATCCAAATCGGATCTGATTATAGTACATCACGCCAATCCCCCCCAGCAATACGGGAACCAGAAAGGACAGAACACCTTGAAGCTTATCTCCAAAGGCTGCCTGCCTGTCAAAAAGAACACGCAAAAACAGCGGAGCCGCAAAAGCCGCGGCCAGAAGCACCATATTGGGCCGCGAAAGCACCAGCATCACCACGGAGATTCCCGCCAGGGCAAAGAGGCACATCCGTCCTCTCCCTCTGTCCTTCAAACATGCAAAACAGGAAAAGGCGGTAAAGGCCGCCAGCCATCCCGTTCCGCAGATCAGAGGAAGATAATAAAAGCTTGCGGACGCCTGCATCAGATACAGGAAGCTTCCAAACACCACAGCCGCCTCTCCCACCAGAAACAAAACCAGATTCGCCCGCGGCCGGAAGGTCCGGTACAGCCCATGAACGGCCCCAAAGACAGCTATCATTGCAAATACGGACAGCAGCGTCCCCGCCAAAAGCTCCGTGGGAATCCTTCCCGTCAGCCAGTACACAGGATAATATACCATGAATAAGGGCGCCAGGCCAAAATAAGAATAATATTGCCCTTGGTAATAAGCCCGATCCCAGTGATAGGTAATCTCCTTTTTATCTCTCTCCCCCTTGTCATAAGGGTTATCAAGCTCCTCCAGCGCCGGATTCACGTCAAGATCAAGAGCCGTCCGCCCCTTTTCAAAGGCGTCAAGCTGCTGCATATAGGCATCCACTACCATTTCCGGAGAACGAATCTCTTCCAATGAAGGATAGGATCGCAGATATTGATGGGAAGGCTCCCCTCCGTACAGAATCCAGCAGGATACCAGCAGGCAAAAGCCCAAAACCAGCAGATTCATGCCTTGATGGCTCCTTTTTTCCGGGCAGTACTCCGCTTCATAGAGCCGGAAGCGCAGTATGGAAAACAGCGCAAAAAATATCCCTGCCATCAGAAACAGGCGAAGGCCGTGAATTCGGAGCGGAATCCGTTCATTCAGCACCACGGAGAGAAGGAATACCGGCTCTTGCGGCTCCTCCGTAAAGTTAATGCGAAGCCGTGTGAGTTTCCCATGACTCTTCAAACGAACCGTAAAGGAGGACTCCTGCCCTCCCGGATTCACCTGAAAGCTCCCCGCTCCCATCGTCCGGTAAGCGTTGGCCTCATCACAGATGCCTATATTTCCGGACAGAACCCGGACCGGACCGGCTGTGCGCACCGTAACGCTGCGCACGGTCTCGGACAGGCCGTCAAAAGAAACGGTCGGATTCTCTGGAAGCAGCGGAAGCGCCTCTCCGTTATATCCTTCCATTTCTGACAAGTCAAGCTCCTTTCGGCTGTAATCTCCAAAGTATTGGGAAAAGTAAGAAAACTGAAATACGCACAGCTCCAAAAACGCCGCAAAAAAAAATGCGATAAGCAGAAGAATCCAAACATTTGCTTTTTTTATGGCTTCCCTATATTTTTTCATGATTTGATTCCTTTGCGCTGCATACTGTCTCTTAGCAGGACCTCTTGCCACTGTGAAGTCTAAAAAGGGATGTTAAAAACAAAAAATATCATAGGATACATTTTCTTTGAATAAAAAAAAGGAAACCTTCACACTTCCAAGATTTCCTATGCCCCTGCCAAGGAATCGGCGTGACAGGATTCGAACCTGCGGCCTCTACGTCCCGAACGTAGCGCTCTACCAAGCTGAGCCACACGCCGTTATATGATTGTTTTGCTGTCAGCACTAATTATCCTATCATAGAATCCGGTATTTGTCCAGTAAAAAATACCGGATTCTACGATTTTTCTTACTTCGTCCATAGCCGGCCGAACATCTCCTATTCCTCCGGCGCATAATTCCAGGTATAAGAAAAAATATGATCCCCGATAATCAATCCGCTCAAAGCCGGATTATTCCGATGGGTCCGGAAAAATACGCGGTTTCCCACATTGGATTCCCCTGCAATGGCTCTTCTGGCCGCGTCATAGCATGCGGAACTCACACTGCCCAAATCCTGGCTCAGAACCAGATCAAAGCGGCCCGAGGTTACGGGAGAGAACTGTCCCGGAGCCCGGATAACACTCATTATATCCCCCTGGGGAAATCTGGGATCCCGAATACGGTTCATAACAACGGCTCCCACGGCCAGACGGCCTGCGTCTCCCTGATTGGCCGCCTCACAGTGAATAAGAACAGCAAGCGCCGTCACCTCGTCCTCACTGGCGCCGTAGGCTCCATACTGAACATTATCCGTGCCTGATGTCTGTACACCCGTAACATCACCCAGAGAAGCATTGATTTCCGCCAGCTTGGCCGCCTCCAGGGCTGCCTCCAGCTTCTTCTTCTCCGCAATCAGATCCGCCAGCAGCTCCTTCTGACCTTCCAGAGTGTCGTTTTTGCCTTCCAAATCCGCCTGGGCCGCGGCAATGGCGTTCACATGCTGCCCAATCTTTCCGGAGGTAGACTTCGCCAAAGCGGAAACCTCCTCCTGCTTTTTCACAACGGAAGCATGAAGCTCGTCCAGCGCCTCCTTCTGCCCCTGCAGTTCAGCCTCTTTATCCTCAATGGCCTCTTTCTGGGCTACATAGTTCTCCATCATCTGCCGATCATAGGCTGCGATGCTGACCGCATAATTGGCCTTATTGAGCGCGGCGGCAAAGCTTCCCTCCTCCAAAAGAATGGTAAGAAAATTGTCCTGGGAATTTTCATACATGTATTGGATGCGGGTTTTCATATCCTTATACTGCTGCTGCTCCACCCGCTTTGCTTCCTCCAACTCCGCCTGTGTCTTTTCGATCTCCTGTTCCTTCTCTTTAATCTGCAGGTTCAGGTCCTCAATCTGTTCTCCAATGGATGCGTACTGATTGTTCAGGTCCTTCAGATAAGCCTCCATGCCGGCCTTTGCCTGCTCCAGCTTCTGCTGCTTGTTCTTCGTTGCATCAATCTCCTGCTGGGTTTTATCAATCTCATCCTGAGTTCTGTCAATCTCGTCCTGGGTCTTATCAATCTCATCCTGGGTTCTGTCAATCTCGTCCGCGCGTGTGGCATAAGAAACAAACCCAAGGCTAATCACCAGGGTAAATCCCAACATTCCATATATGATTTTCCGTAGCTGTCTGTTTTTCATCTTATCACCGTGTCCGTGCTTACAGGCAATGTATCCGCACCGGGTATGCCCGCCGTTTTATTTCCAGTCGTATTTTGTAAGCCTTCCCTCCAGGCTCAGCTGCTCAAAGCCGTTTTGTCTAAGAGCCTCATACAGCACAATAGCCGCCGCATTGGAAAGATTCAGGGAACGCGTGTCTCCCAGCATAGGAATCCGAACGGCCCTTTCCTGATTTTCAAGAAGAAGCTCCTCGGGGATACCCCCGCTTTCCTTCCCGAACATCAGGTAGCAGTTTGGTTCAAACCGCACCTGGGAATAAACCTTTGCTCCCTTGGTGGTTGCCATATAGATCTCTGCGTCCGGATTTCTCCGCAGAAAGTCCTCATAATTGCTGTAGGTGGTTACGTCAAGCTGAGGCCAGTAGTCCATGCCTGCCCGCCTGATATCCTTTTCCCCCAGACGAAATCCCAAGGGCTCTATCAGATGAAGCCGCGTTCCGGTAGCCACACAGGTACGTCCGATATTGCCCGTATTGGCTGGAATCTCCGGCTCCAAAAGTACAATATTGAATGACATGGCGTCCGTTACTCCTCTTTTTCTTTCCGCAGGTGTTCTACAAAATGCGCCAGCCGGCCGAATGCTTCCTTCAGGTCTTCCAGGGAATAGGCATAGGAGAGTCTGAGGAAGCCCTCCCCGCAGGCTCCGAAGGCTGTTCCCGGTACAACCGCAACCTTTTCCTCTTCCAGAAAACGGGTTGCAAACTCATCCGAGGTCATGCCGAACTCCTGAATACCGGGAAATACATAGAATGCCCCGAACGGCTCAAAGCATTTTAAGCCCATCTCCCGCAAAGCATGTATCACATATCTTCTTCTCTGATCATAGGACTCCCGCATCATAGCCACATCACCGTCGCCGTTTTTCAGGGCATCCACCGCCGCAAACTGGCTGTTGGTAGGGGCGCACATAATGGCAAACTGATGAATCTTCGTCATCTGCTCAATAATGGGAGCCGGGCCGCAGGCATATCCCAAACGCCAGCCGGTCATGGCATAAGCTTTGGAAAAGCCGTTGATCAAAATGGTCCGTTCTTTCATTCCCGGAAGGGATGCAATGGATATATGATCCCCTTTATAGCTGAGTTCCGAATAAATTTCATCCGTCAGCACAAGAATATCCTTTTCAATTATCACCCGGGCAATGGCCTCCAGATCCTCCTTCTCCATAATCGCTCCCGTAGGATTGTTGGGAAATGGGAGCACCAGGATCTTGGTATTTTCCGTAATTGCCTCCAAAAGCTCCTCCTTGGTAAGGCGGAACTCATTTTCCTCTTTCAGGTTAATAATTACAGGAACGCCCCCGGCTAGTACGGCGCAGGGCTCATAGGAAACATAGCTGGGCTGCGGGATCAGTACCTCGTCTCCCGGATTCAGTACGGCACGGAAGGCCATATCAATACCCTCGCTGCCTCCTACCGTCACCACAACCTCCTGCATGGGGTCGTATGTGACATGAATCCTCCGTTTCAGATAATTTGCAATTTCCTCCCGAAGCTCCTTCAAGCCCGCATTGGAGGTATAGAAGGTCCGCCCCCGCTCCAAAGAGTATATTCCCTCCTCCCTAATGTGCCAGGGCGTATCAAAATCCGGCTCCCCCACACCCAGGGAAATGGCGTCCGGCATCTCGCTTACAATATCAAAAAACTTCCGGATGCCCGAAGGGGGAATCTCAACAACCTTATCAGCCAAAAAATTTCTCACAGTGTCACCAGCATCCTTTCATCCTTTGATTTATGTACCATGATCGAACCATGATCCTTGTATTTTTTCAGTACAAAATGTGTGGCTGTGCTCAATACCGTATCCAGAGGCGAAAGCTTATCCGATACAAACTGAGCCACATCGCGCATGGTCTTTCCCTCAATCATCACCATAAAGTCAAAGCCGCCGGAAATAAGGTATACGCTGTCCACCTCCGCATAATTGTAAATACGCTCGGCTACCTTGTCAAAGCCCAAGCCTCTCTGCGGTGTAACCTTCACCTCGATCAGAGCCGTCAGCTTCTCCTCGCCTGTCTTATCCCAGTCGATCAGTGTGTGATATCCGCAGATAATGCCTTCCTTCTCCATGTCGGCAATCTCATTTGCCACCGTTACCTCGTCCACGCCCAGCATTACGGCCAGATCCTTCAGATCCACCCGGCTGTTTTTCTCAATAAAGGTTAAAATTTTTTCACGCATATGCTCCTCCTGTTTTCAGTTCTGTAATATCCTTATTTTATTTATATATTTTATACAGCTCATCTGTCTTCGGCCGTTCTAAAAAGCACTCTTCCCCTCCGTTGAGAATCCGCCTGGCTTTCCCGTTCACGGCCTTTCCAATCACCGCTGCCGGAATGCCCTCCTTCCGAAGCTCCCGTACCAGATCATGTCCCCGATCGCCCGCCATAAGCATGCAGCCGCTTGATATCAGATAATAAGGGTTCAGCCCAAAGTGCTCACAAATCTCAACTGTCTCCTGCCGGATGGGAATTGCCTTTAAGTCAATTTCCAGCCCGATGCCGGATGCCTCCGCCAGCTCCCAGAGCGCTCCGTAGATTCCGCCCTCCGTTACGTCATGCATAGCGCTGACGCCGAAATCCGCCGCAAGCCTTGCCTCGGGCAATACGGAAAGATAACGGTCAAAATCCCTGGCCGTCTTCACAAAGGACCCGGAAAATCTGGTCAGCAGCTCCTCCTCTTTTTCCTTTGCAATGATGGAGGTTCCCTCTATGCCAATCCATTTTGTAACCAGAATATCCTGCCCGGCCCTGGCTCCCGCCGTAGAGATCAGACGATCTTCTCCGGCCTTACCCACGCCGGTCACACTGATTACCGGCTGGTTTACGGCTCTTGTGACCTCCGTATGGCCGCCCATAACCTGAACATTGGCCCTGGCACAGGCTTTCTCTACCTGGGCCATCATTTCCTTAATATCCTCCTCCGTGATCTCCTCCGGAAGAAGAACGGTCAGCATCACACCTATGGGCTCCGCTCCGCTGCTTGCCAGGTCGTTAACCGTAACCTGTATGGCCAGGGTTCCCACATCCTTCACCGTTCCCGTGATGGGATCCGTGGAAATTACAAAAACCTCTCCCGGCTTAAGCCGCATGGCCGCACAGTCCTCTCCCACGCCGGCGCCTAAAAGCACTTCCTCCCGCTTTGTGTGGATTTGCTTAAAAATACTCCTCTTTAATATGGTCTCCGAGACCTTTCCCACTTTCATCTTTGTACGCTCCCGCTCTGTCTTCTTTTGTCAGTTCTACTGCATTCTTTCTATACAGGAAGCCAGAACGGCATTCACGACGCCTTCATCCTGCGTGGCAACCGCCTCCACCAGTTCGGCGGACATTCCCGGATCACCGGCCACACCGATTACCACTGTCCGGGGAGACGCATTGTAGGAGCTCTTATTGACTTTGGTTACGCTTTCCTCCACGCCGTTTACATAGACATGCTTGTAAAGCTCCGCCACAACGCCCCTGTGCGCGCTCTCCGCTACCCGGTAGCCAATGGGCTGCCCCGGATCGGCCACAATCAGCACGCCGGGATCTGTGGTACTGAGCGTCTGACTGACGTATTTGATTGTACGGTTCGAGGGCCGCGTCTCTTCCCCATAGATGGTAAAGGTAATCTGCTTGTTGGCCGTAACGCCCTCAATATAGATAGGCGCATCCGTATTATTCTTAAACTTAAAGTCCTTATAGGTCCCTGCAATGGCCGCATCCGCCGAAGGATCCACATAGGTGACAATCATAGAATGATTGGAGCGCTCCACTACCTCCAGCTCGGAAAGCAGTACCGCATTGTAGAGCGTGGTGGATACCTGACAGATTCCGCCTCCCAGACTGTCCACTACCTTTCCGTTGAGATAAGAGCCGGCCATCTCATAGCCGTTTTCCTTGGTAAAGGGACTGACTACCTCATAGGCTGAAAAGGTATCTCCCGGATACAGAACCGTTCCGTTGATCAGCTCGGCTCCGTTAGCCACGTTCTGGCTTCTTGCCCCGTTCGAAGTACTGTAGCTGGTGGTAAAGGTTCCCAGCACATCCTTCACCCTGCTCAGCTCCTCCTCGCTTCCTCTGGGATAGTCGGTTTCAACCGGAAGCGTAACCGTTGCGTTCTCCTTATCCCACTCATTTTCAATAAAATCCAGAATTATCCGCACGGATCCTTCGGTATCGAGCTTTGTTCCCGTGTTGCCGTCCACAATCTCAAAGGAACCGTTCACGCGCCTCAGCGCAGCATCCTCCGCCGCAGAATCAAACTTTACGCACTCGGTAGTTACAAAATTACGAACCAGATCCGAATCAAGCTTCCATTCCAGTCCGTAGACCTTATTCTCGTGCTCCAGATCCTTGCGCTCCTTATAGCGCTTAATGGCATTGCCCGCTTTTCCAAGCTGCGCCGCTTCCTCAATGACATTCAGATTTGTACACTCAAGTCCCAGCTCGCCTAAGGTTACGGAAAGCTGTTCATCAAAAATCTCCAGCGTAAGTGTTTCCTCTCCCAACCGGCTGATATAATTCTTAACTTCCAGCTCCGCTTCCGCCGCCGTCATACCTGACAGATCGATTTCATCCGCATAAACGCCCGTATGTATGGTTTCTTCCTGTTTCTCCTTTGCAAGCGCTTCCCTGTCTCCCATTCCTGCAAGCACCAGCACAAGAAGGAGAAGGGCTCCGATATACTTTTTCATCTTTCTTCCTCTTTTCCGATTCCGGACAGTCCCTTTAAAGTGCATAGGACAGTAGGGGAACCACCATTGCCAAAACTACAATTACAATAATCACGGTTGAAATTATCTTCCTGGTTTTTTTGCTGTACCAATTCATCGCTGAATCCTCCCATGCTCCGAAATAATCCTGTCAATGATCCGCGACGCCTCGCTCTTTGTAAGACTGTCCACAGATCTTTCCAATGTTATTTTATGATATTTTATCAGATCATTCAAGTACCCTTTTTGAGCAGGAGTAATGGGTCCCTGCTTTTTCACTCTGTAAATCAGCGGCTTGGGAGCAAAAAGGTCCTGAGGCGCATTGATAAACTCCATGTGCATCCGCCCATACAGCTCCATGGCGGACAAAGCATCCGAAACCGCCCTGTGTGCATTTTCCTGCCGTATCTTATAAAAACTGCAAAGAGCCTCCAGGCTTCTGTGTTCCATCTGGGGAAATAGGGTTCTTGCGATACTCAGGGTATCAATCCCCTCTTTTTCAAACGGAAGCTTCCAGTTCATGGCGTTCTGCCTGACAAAGCCGTAATCGAAAAGAATATTATGGCCTAACAGGGGCAGTCCCTCACAGAATTCCACCAGCTCCGTCACAGCCTTTCGGGTATCCATTCCCCCTGCCGCCATTTCATCCGTAATTCCGGTCAGCTCTTCAATCCGCCTGCTGATCTTTCTCTCCGGATTCACCAATGTCTCATAGGTTTCCTTTATCTGCCCGCCAATTACCTTTACGGCTCCTATTTCCAAAATCCGATCCGCAGCCGGACTCAAGCCCGTGGTCTCCAAATCCAGTGCTACGTATGTATCTGTCACGCCTGTCATGCTATGCTCCCTCTTTCGTCTCTTTCCACCTTGTTATCCGCGCGTCCTTTGTCAGAGGATCCCGCTTCTCATAATCAAAAATCAGATAGGCCGTGGGCTTCCCTTTCCGCGGCAGAGCTTCCGCATGCTTTTGCTTTCCCTCCCGGCTTAAAATCTCCCGAAGCTTCTCCTGATATGGTCTCTGATCCGCCGCAAAGGACGGGCGGCTCTTAAGCTTTTCCCTGGAATATGCATCTATGGTCAAAAGTCCGCGATATTCTTCTTCCTCTCCCGGGCATGCCTCCCGGATAAATTCCAGCAGGATCTCATATCGTCCCAGACGCGAATGATTCCTTCCGTTCAGGCCTGCTCTCTCGTAAAAACCGGCCAGCCCTTCAAACAATGCAAAGGGTGATCGGAAGCTTTTCACCAGCCTTTCCAGGGTATGCCGGAATTGATGACTATTATAATAGATCTCCACCATTTCTTCAATCGCCTTTAGCTGTAAAATTTCGGAAAAGGACATCCAATTGGTATACAGAACCTCATAGGGCGGCTTACAGCGATATACAATTCCGTAATCGGCGGCCTCCCCATGCATAGGAGAGCCACGGAGTACCTTCAGAAAGCCCAGCTGCAGCTGCTCCGGCCTCATGGCAAATACCTCGTCAAAGGAACGGACAAAGCTCCCATAATCCTCAAAAGGCAGACCTGCAATGAGATCCAAGTGCTGATGAATACCGCCCATCTCATGAATCCGCCCTACATTGTCCCGCAGTTTCTCCAGATTCATCTGACGGTGAATCGCTCTGATCGTCTGCGGATTCACGGACTGAACACCGATTTCCAGCTGAATCAGCCCCGGACGCATCCGTTTCATCAGAGCCAGTTCCTCCTCTGTCAGAAGATCTGCCGCAATCTCAAAATGAAAGTTTGTCACCCCGTTGTCATGCTCCAGCAGATAGCTCCAGACAGCAAGGGCATGGCTGTGACTGCAGTTAAAGGTACGATCCACAAACTTTACCTGAGTCGCTCCTGCATCCAGAAAGTATTGCAGTTCTTCGAATACCAGCTTCAAATCCCGAAATCGGACTTGCTTCTCAACGGAGGAAAGACAGTAGCTGCAGGAAAAGGGACAGCCCCTGGAGGATTCGTAATAAATGATTCGGTGTTCAAAGTCCGACAGCCCATGATAGGGAAAGGGAAGCATGCTGAGGTCAAGCGGCTTTCCGAAAGCATTTTCGTGAATTTCCGCTCCCTCCTCTTCCTTTCCCTCAGAAAGCCGGAACACCGCACCCGGAATCTCCTCCAGGCTTCCTGTTCTTTTGACATAGTACCGCGCCAAAAGCCGGAAGCTCTCCTCCCCCTCCCCCCTGAGGATTCCCGTAAGCTCACGGTATTGAAAAAGAAGTTCCCCGGCGCGGAAAGACGCCTCCGGCCCTCCCAGCCAAATAGGAACACGGGGCAGAACCTTTGCGCACTCCCGTATCAGCTCCCTGACCTGCTCCATATTCCAGATATAACAGGAAAACAGAAGGACCTCCGGCTCCCGCTTATAGATCTCCCGTAATATCTCCTCCATCCTGTGGTTGATGGTAAACTCCGCCAGCTCCACATGGGAAGCACACTCTCTCGCAGATGCCTTCAGGCTGTAGATCGCCAGGTTTGAATGAATGTATTTTGCATTGATGGCCGTTAATAAAATACGCATACCCGGCGCCTCCCTTTCCACGCCTTTTGTATCAAACAGGTCTTTTTCTGATTTTATAAAAGGGAATTACTGCTGCCGCAATAACTCCCTTCCTAAACTTTATTATAATCCGCACATCCTGCTTTGAACCGGAAACAGCACAGGTTACCTTTGCAGCCGGCTCGGCCCAGGCAGCCTCGCGGCACACAGAAGTTTCTGCTTAGGGCTGCTCCATTCCTGACCTGACCCGGTTCACAGATTCCTGTTGCGCAAGACCCAGGCGTCAATGCTGCTTACAAAGGGCCGTATGCTATTTCCATGCCCGAGGCAGGATATCACCCCCGCTGTAGCGGATTGCGGGTACAGGGCACCGCTAACTCCCCGGCTGTGCGGAAATCTTAAACAATTTCAGAGTTTTAGTATAGCGGTTCTCCGCCCGTTTGTCAACGTGTTTTCCCTGCTTTTTACTTCGCAGCCGGATACTCCGTGCAGAGCAGGCGGTAAGCAGGTTCATCCTCCTCAATGGTGGGGAATCTTCCCAGCGGCTCATAGAAGCGGTTATCCGTATTGTCATCATTTGTCATGGAGACCTCGCCTACCAGCGCAACGTCGCCGCGGACTACAAATTCATGATAGTAATAGGGATACAGGGTCAGGGACTGACCGGGCTTCAATACAACCTCGGAGCCTGCCGGAACCGTATAGCATTTTCCGTCGCTGAAAATCTCTACCGGCGTGTCCAGAAGTCTGCCCTCATCCTCCCTGTCCGCATTCCAGAGGCGGAATACCACATCGGCGCCTCCGCGGTTGATGATATCCTCCATCTTATTCCAGTGAAAGTGATTGGGAGATACCTGGCCGCCGCGAATCATCATAATCTTTTCCGCATATACCTTTGTATATTTTTCATTGTGCACATTGCCGTTGCGGATGGTGATCAGAGCAAGGCCCTTCTTGTCATAGTCTCCCTCACCGTAATCGGTCACATCCCATCCCAGTGCATTGTCGCGGATCTCATCATATTCATGACCCTTTTCAGCCCACTCCTCCGGTGTGAAATGGCAGAAGGGAGGAAGAGCAAACTTATACTCATTTAACAGTCCCTCAAACTCTTTGATAATCTTATTAATTTCCGAACGCTTCATTTTCTTCATCCTTTCTTTTATTTATTGATTTTTACGGCCCGTCCGTATTTTCACGTAATACGCAAAAGCTACGAAACCGCCGCAAATTTCTCTTTAAACTCCTGCTCCCACTGATTCAGCTCTTCCTCTGTGTCCGCAATGGTAAATTTCAGCACATTGGTTTCCGATGCAAAGGGATCCAGATAATGAACACAGTCATGATCCACATGCCATGTCTTTCCATACACACTGGAATTGGAAGGCTCAAGGCCGATAACATAATCGCCTGCGGCTATGGACTTCCATTCCATAAAGCAGGGCAGGTATTTTGTATTAAACTCGATTTTCAGACCGATTTCCTTTTCCCGGTTCACCGCACAGACAAAGGTATTCTGCTCTCCGTCCGTCCTGAGATCGTGGATAAATACATACTCCGGCTCTTCCGGCTTGGGCGCTTCCATCCGGTCATACCGGTCCTCATGGCCTTCGGCTTCCGGATCTCGCGGCGTTACCTTATTGGTAGGAATCAAAAGCCTGGTGTTTTCATCCAGGAAGGGGTATCCCATGTTAATATGATATAAAAGCATCAAAGGCTCCCTGCGGTATGCCTCATTGGTGATCTCATCCGTCACCGTAAAGGATTTTTCCCCGTAACGCGACTCAATGGTTCTGCGGAGAATCATATTTTCTCCGAAAAGCTCCGCTTCCCGCATTTCTCCCCGTATCCGGAGAAGGTATTCCCCATCCTGCCAGAAAGCATCCCCGCACAGGTGCTCTCCCGGTGTTGTGCGAATCCGGCCGTGCATGGGATAATCCTTTCCTTCAAGGGTACAAGGCGCACAGATATTCTCCAGACCTGCCGTGAAGAAAAAGCCTCCCATAATGCTTCTTAAGGCCTCCTCCCCGTTGGTATCATAGTGTCCCCGCCCCTGAAGTCCCGGCTTGGAGAGAAAATTGATATTCATTCCTTTATAGGAAAGCTCCGCCACGTCCAGGCATTTGTCCGCCAGGACACGGAAAAGCAGATCTCCGTTTTTCACCTCGTAGGCCTTCATTCCGCTGCTGCGTCCCTCCCCGTAGGTCATCGGGCGGACATAAGCCAGCTGCTGCATACTCCCCACATACTGATATAAATCTTTCTTTTCCATAGACAGCCCCTATTCCAGATTGGCATGATACTGCCATAAGCCTTTCATGTCAAGCTGCTTTCTCTCAATGATCATCTTTGCCAATACATCCCCAAGAAGCAGAACGGACTGCTCAAACAAAGAGGTCATGGGCTGGCAGGAATCAATCTCATCCTCCAGATAAAACTTTGTCCGTACGGGAATCCGCACCATAAATTCACAGAGATCTTTCATCTCACTGTTGGGATTAGAACCAATATGTACGATCTTCGCACCTATGGCATTGGCCTTTTTCGCAATGCCCAGAGGAAACAGAGACATTCCGCTTCCGCTTCCCACAATCAGAAGATCCTTCTTTGTAATAGCCGGTTCCGTAATTTCCCCTACATAGTGAGTACGGATACCCAGATGAGCCAGACGCTTGCACACGCACTGGAGGGCAAGAAGCACTCTTCCCACTCCTACAAAAAATACTTGATCCGCCTTAAATATCTCATCGCAGAGGCGTTCCAGGGAGCCGGGATCCACGCTGGCCAGCGTGCGCCCCAGCTCATTCAGAACCTCCTCACATGTCTTCTTATACTCTTCACTAAAGTCACTCATTTTTTTCCTCCATTCCAGTTGCACACTTCCCTTAACCTGCTATTTCCGCCCGAAGAGCCGCAAGATTTTTCAGGCTGTTCTCCATGTCATCTGTCTTGATGCAGGTGCTTCCGGTAACAAAGATATCCACATCCCCTTTTCCATAAGCTCTGATATTATCAGGAGAAATTCTTCCGTCAATCTCTATCTTTGTATTCAGCCCCCGCTTTTCGATCATTTCCCGAAGCTCCCGTATCTTCCTGGCCCCATAAGAAACCTGGCTTTCAGCTTTTACAAAAGCATAACCCGGGTTAATCAGCATCAGAAGAACAGTATCGCATTTTTCCAGAATATAGTCCAAAACGGACAGCGGCGTTCCCGGCTTTAAGGCCACTCCGGCCCGTACGCCCTTTGCATGAATCCGATTCAACATGCCGTCCGGATGCTTCGCTGTCTCCGCATGAAATATCAGCTGCTGCACGCCGATGTCCAAAAGCTCATCTACAAAAAAGTCCGGCTCCTTTGCCATCACATGACAGTCAAATTCCAGATCCGTCTTCCTGCGAAGCTGCCGCACCGTGTCAAGTCCAAGAGGCATGCTGGGGCTGAAATACCCATCCAGAATGTCCACATGAAGCGCCCTTATCCCATGCTCCGTCAGACTGCGCGCCTGGCTCTCCAGATTGCACATATCGAGGCAGATGAGGGATGGGGAAATGACGCATTTTTCTTCCCATAAATGACTCATGTCTTCCATATCCTTTCCATTATAGGTTTCTTTCTATTTCCTCTCTGGTGGGGAGGGAGGAAATGGCTCCCTTGTGCTGCACACAGATCCACCCTGCGGTATTGCCGTAGTGAAAAGCCTTCTCAATAATCTCCGCGGTTAAATCCCCGGTGCACTCCACACCCCGGATACGCAAGCCGGACAAAAATCCTCCCCAGAAGGCATCTCCGGCCCCCGTAGCATCCACAGCCTTCGCTTTTCGTCCTTTTACCGTCAATATCTGACCGTCAAAGTAGCATTTTGCCCCTGCGGAGCCCAGGGTTTCCACAATCAGAGACAGGGAACAGCGATGCATCAGATCAAAAAGCCTGTCCTCTCCCCCTACCATATCCACTTCCTCCTCGGAAATCTTTAAAATATCCACAAGGGGAAGCAGATCCATCACGGTTTTTCCACATGCTTCCTGGTCATCCTTCCACATAAGATTACGGTAATTCACATCAAAGCTTACGATCTTTCCCATCTCATGGCCAAGCTTCATAGCCCGCACCGTTGCCTCCAGGGCCGGAGACGCGGACAAAGAACAGGATCCGGCATGGATGATACAGGATTCCCTGATATCTTCTTCCTTTACATCTTCCTCTAAAAGAAACATATCTGCTCCCGGCTTCCGGGCAAAGGTAAAGCTACGCTCTCCGTTCTCTGCCAAGCTCACAAAGGCCATCGTTGTAATTGCATTTTCGCACAGCTCCTTCTTTAAGCAGCGCACCTGGTTTTCCTCCAGGGTCTTTATTAAAAAGCGGCCGAAATCATCCTCACCCACGCTGCAGCACATACCTGTCTTCAGACCGTTTCTTGCCATGGCAATGGCAACATTAGCGGGAGCGCCGCCTGCATTGCGCACGTAGCTTCCCGGCTCCGAACCGGGTATAAAGTCAATAACCATTTCGCCGATACTATACAAGTCCAACACGTTTTTCTCTCCTATTTCAGTTGCATCATATCCTTCTATTCGGACCGCAGCCTGATTTCCTTTATCAGTTCCTCATAATCAATCCTTGTAAAATCCGTTACATCCACGGCAATGGTATGGCCAAGCCCGATATTATAATTCCGCTCCCGCATCCATCTGCAGAAGCCCTCGTAATCGGGTACGGCATCTACGGCCGCAGGCTCTTCTTCCGAATACTCCTCCTTATGATAGCAGTCCGTCAGATGACCGGGATGCCTTTTTCCTCCATGATCCCGCTTCACGCTGCGTTCATAGACAGTCTTGGAATCACCGTACAAATATACGGTGATCACATTGTAGCCATACTCCTTAGCCAGCTCCTCAAGCCGGGGCTTATGATACTGATAAAAGGGATATTCCAGCAGAAGTGTCCCGGAAGCTCTCATTGCCTTTCTTACATAAAGATAAAACTCTTCCAGAGCGAACCCATTCAAGGCTTCCTTCTGCTTCTTATTATCAAAACCGAAGGTATCCCAGTTCTTCTCCTTGACCGCATCATAAGAAAGCTTTGTAAGGCCTTCCGTCATTTCCTCAATTTTAGCGGCCGTGTAGCTTTTGCCTGTTCCGGGACCTCCTGTCACAATGATCATAGTTTTCGGATTCCCTAATGTGCTCACTTCTTTTCACCACTCTTTCGCTCCTTTAAAAGCAAGCCGCCGGTTGTTCACTCGGCGGCTGCTTTTTATCTTTCTGCTCAGGAATTTTTCTCAATCATAGCTGCTACGGTTTCCGGAGAAATATCTCCCTCCATGGGTCCGAAGGCCGCCGCATTTAAAGCGCCTGCCGCAGCGCCTGCTTTTGCCGCATCCTCTAAGGAACGTCCCAATGCAAGAGAAGCAATAAAAGCTCCGTCAAAGCTGTCTCCCGCTCCGGTAGCATCCAAAGCTTCTACCGGATATGCCCCCATCTCAAACTGAGCGTCGCGTGTATAAATGGTAGAACCCTTGGAGCCATTCTTAAGCACTACAATCTCCATATCCGGATAATCAAAGCATTTCTTTACCGCCTTTTCAATATCTTCCTCACCGGTCAGCAAACGCAGCTCGGATTTTCCCGGCAGGAATACGTTAGTGGCCTTCACAACCTCCTGAATAATATCGTAGTCCTCCGCTTCCTTCATATGCTCCATGCGGATATTGGGGTCAAAGGAAATCTTCGCACCCTTCTTCTTCATGGCGTGCATGGTCTTCACGATCTCCTTTGCATAATCCTTGCTGGAGGTCAGAGCACAGCCCATCATGTGGAAAAAGCTTACATCCCCCATCTTTGACACATCCGGCATCTTAGCCTCAACCGCAGGAGTATGATCCCAGTGGAAGATAAATTTGCGCTCTCCGTCGGAGTAATACATTACAAAGGCAACACCTGTGGAGCCATGCTCACTTTCCAGCACATATCTTACATCCACACCGTCAGCCTTCAGGTGATCCAGTACGCATTTTCCGAAACCGTCCCTGCCGACACCGGAGATAATACCTGCCTCAGCGCCCATTCTGGCCGCCGTACGGATAAAGATTCCCGAGGAACCGCTTGCATAGGGTCCCTTAAAGGTCAGCGGCTCATGAAATTCCATATTTTCTTCCGGGCGCATCACTTCCACAAGAAGCTCACCCATTGTCCATATTTTTCCCATTATGTCCTCCTACAGCTTCTGTAAAAACTCGATGGGCTCTTTATTAGGTCCCTCTATCAGAAAATAACGGATTCCCTTCTCCCAGAAAGGAAGAAATACGATCTCATCGCTCTCCAGAAAATGATAGCCCTTCTCCTTTGCCAGCGCATACACCGGCTCAATATCCGGTACGTTCAGCGCAAGGTGATCAATGGCCCCTCTTTTCATAGCGGCATTTTTATTCTCATATGTCTCAATCAGAATATCGCCTGCCTGTAAAAAAGCTACCGGAATGTTTCCCCCGCTCTCATTGATGGTTTCATACACCAGCTCAAAGCCAAGGCCCGTATAAAAAGCCTTTGTCGCTTCCAAATCATTGGTTGGAATACCAATATGCTGAATTCCCGTTACATAATCCATTAATTTCATGCTGCGCTTTCCTCCTATTCCAGTTCCGTAATCTCCGCATTTATGCGAAACTATTTCTTTGCCTTTCCGGTACTGCCATAAATATCAATTTTTTCTCCCACATGCTCGGCAACTGCTTTTTTGGCCGGTCTTAAGAGATTTCTCGGATCCTGCTTGCCCGGCTCCTTGGCCGCTTCTTCCGCCGCCACGGCTGCCACGGCGCCGACAAATACGGATTTTATAGCCGTACCATAGTTGATTTTGCTCATTCCCATCCGGACACATTTGCGGAAGTCCGCTTCCGGTACGCCCGTACCGCCGTGAAGAACAAGCGGACAGTCCGTCAGCTTTACAATCTGTTCCAGGCGCTCAAAGTCAAGCTTCGGCTCGGCCTTGTAAAAGCCATGGGCGGTTCCGATGGCTACGGCCAAAGCGTCGATCCCTGTCTCCTCCACAAAGCGGGGAACATCCTCGGGATTAGTCATAGCGGCGGACGCCTCCTCCACTACCACGTTTTCCTCTCTTCCCCCTAACATGCCAAGCTCCGCTTCCACGGAACAGCCATATTCCTTTGCGTACTCAACAATCATTCTTGTATCCGCGATATTCTCCTCATAAGGCTTTTTGGAAGCGTCAATCATAACGGACGTAAAGCCTTCACGGATACATTCCTTGATCAGATCGTAATCCGTAGCATGATCAAGGTGCAGGCAAACGGGAATATCCACTGCTTCCGCCATACCCTTTATCATTCCCACGGTTGCTTTCAAACCATTGTACTTCAATGCGTTCATGGATACCATGAGGATCACCGGCGCGTTCTTTTCTACGCCCGCCATAATAATTCCCTCCGCATCCTCAGGACAGCTGAAGTTAAACGCTCCTACAGCATACTGGTTTTCTCTTGTTCCGGCAAGAATTTCTTTTAATGTTACTAAGCTCATTTTATATCTCCTCTTCCAGTTTTGCAATACCTGGGGCTGTCAAAAATTAAGACAGCCCCGGATGATGTTTTTTGTTACCGGCCGCAAAGCGGACAATAACTGTTTTCAGTTCTGTGTTGTGTTCCGATTGGTCACATAGTCGTGAATCATACAGTAAGCGCCGTACAGCACCACCCGGTCATTCAAGATGGAATACCGGATCTGATTCTCCTCCACAGGCTGCAGGCACCGTTCCTTAAGCACGCGTACCATCTCCCTGTGGAAAAAAGTTCTGGCCTTGGTCACTCCGCCTCCCAGTACAATCACGTCGGGATCGTACAGGTTAAAATAATTGGCAAGAGCTACGCCTAAGTAATAGCCTTCCTTCTGATAAAGGTCCAGGGCATAGGCATCCCCCATCTCCGCAGCCTGTGTCAGAATCCGGCCGTTGAGATTCTCCTCCTGATACCCGGCCAGTTCAAAGACTTCGCTTTTCAGCCCGTCCTTCATATCCGCCTTCATCTGACGGACAAGAGCGGTGCCGGATGCGTACATCTCCACGCAGCCGGCAGAACCGCAGGGACAGGCTTTTCCCATCAGATCGATGGATACATGCCCTACCTCACCGGCTCCTCCGTGTCTTCCGCGGTAAAGACGATTGTTAATTACAATCCCTCCTCCGCAGCCGGTACTGACGGTCATATACATCACATTTGCAAAGCCTCTGCCCTCACCGCAGCGATGCTCTGCCAAGGCTCCCAGATTGCCGTCATTATCAATCCGTGTCGGTTTTCCGTAATCCTTTGAAAGCCGCTCCGCGAGAGGAAAATTCTTCCATCCCATCATGGGCGCCTCAAGAATCACGCCTCTTTCCTGGTCCAAAGGTCCCGGAGCCCCTACTCCGATTCCTATTACATCGTCAGCGGAGATTCCGAAATGTGAAATAACGTCATCCAATACCTTCCTGGTATTCTGATACACGGCCTCCTCACCGTGATAGGTCTGAGACTGGACGACATGGGCATACCCGTCTACCAGTTCCCCGTCCTTTGTGAAGAGCGCTCCCGTAGACTTCGTGCCGCCTACATCCATAATTAAATAAAATTGACTCATTCCTCTTTTGCTCCTTGTAATTCTATTAATTTCTACCCCTCTTCTGAGCCATGTCTAATACAACTGCAAGGATAATAATACACCCGATTACTACATTCTGCCAATAGGAATAAATCTGCAGAAGGTCCATACCTGTCTTAATAACGGCGATTACCGCGCAGCCGAACATGGCACGGGCTACGGATCCGGATCCGCCTGCCAGGGATGTACCGCCGAGTACGGTGGACGCAATAGCGAACATCTCGTATCCCTCACCGGATCCGGGCTGTCCGTTCTGAAGCTTGGAAGCAATTACGACACCGCACAGGCCTGCCATTACGGAGGAAAGCACATGGCAGAGGAAGGTGATCTTTCTTACATTAATACCGCTTAAGTGAGCAACGTTCTTATTGCTTCCTACTGCAAATACATGACGTCCGAATACGGTCTGGGACAGCAGTATATGCATAATCGCAACTACAATAATGGTAAAAATAACAACGACCGGAACAGCTCCGTTGGGCATTCCCGCCGTGGGAATAATACGGCTTGCTCCCAGGAATGCAAAGGATGTGGGAAGTCCGTATACGGGCTGTCCGCCTGTGATAACGTATGCCACACCGCGAAGAGCGGTCATGGTGGACAGGGTACAAATCATGGGAATTACATCAAAGTAAGCAATCAGCACGCCGTTGATGAACCCGCACACAAGTCCTACGGTAATACCGCAGACAATGAGAAGCACCATAGCAAAGGGGATGCCCATGTTGGGGAACTGCAGTCCTGCGTAGGAAGCAATGATTCCCGCTACCGCAACTACGGAGCCTACAGAAATATCAATGCCGCCAAGAATAATTACATAGGTAAGCCCGGACGCCAGAAGGGCATTGGTGCACATCTGGGACAGGATATTGCTGACATTTCTTACGCTGAAAAACGTATCACTGGCAATACCAAATCCGATGCAAAGTAAAATCAAAACAATGACTACAATATTTTCACTTAATAACTTCTTTACTCTCGTCTTATCCATTTTTACCTTCATCCTCTCTATTTCCTGATTCCTTATTCGGCATCACTGGTGATGCTTGCAAGACTGATAATGCTCTGCTCATTGATATCCTCGCCCGTGAGCTCTCCGCTGATGCGGCCCTCACGCATAACGATAACGCGGTTGGCGATACCGATTACCTCCGGCATCTCGGAGGAAATCATAATAATTGCGCCCCCTGCTTCCACAAAGTCGTTCATCAGCGCGTAAAATTCCGAACGGGCATTTACGTCGATACCTCTGGTGGGCTCATCCAGAATGAGAATCTCCGAATCCGCGGCAAGCCATTTGCCCAGAATAACCTTCTGCTGATTACCGCCCGACAGCGTTCTCAAAATCGTCTGCAGATCCGGAGCCTTTACCCGTAAGCTGTCCTTGTACTTCTGGGCCTGCTCCCTCTCCCACTCCTTGTTGACAAAGCCCAGCTTCTTTGCATGGAAGGGAAGACTCGGAAGGGAGGTGTTCTCAACGATGTTCTTCTCAAGAAGAAGTCCCGTTCTTCTGCGATCTTCGGTAACAAGACCGATCTTTTTGGTAATGGCCTCCTTGGGATTTTTAAAATGAACCTCTTCCCCTTTTACAAATACTTTACCGGAATCAACAGGGGTTGCGCCGAAGATAGCCTCCATAACCTCTGTCCGTCCTGCGCCTACCAGCCCGGAAAAGCCCAGAATCTCTCCTGCGTAAGCGGTAAAGCTGATATCCCGGAACACACCCTCTCTGGTAAGGCCCTCTACCCGGAGCATCTCCTTTCCCTGCTCATGGTCGTGCTTGTCGTAATAATCGCCCATCTCACGGCCCACCATACTGGCAACAATCTGCTTCTCCGTCACATCCGCTACCATCATGGTATCTACCTTGCAGCCGTCACGAAGAACCGTTACACGCTCACAGATCTGCGTCAGCTCCTTCAGACGGTGAGTAATATATATAATTGCAACATTATTCTTTTTCAAAATATGTACCTGCTCGAACAGTGCGTCAATCTCATGCTCGGACAGGGATGAGGTCGGCTCATCCATTACAACAACCTTTGCATTCTGGGAAATTACTTTTGCAATCTCCACCATCTGCTGCTGAGCCGCATTAAGCTCCCCGGCAATGGTTGTTGCCTTCAAATCAACCTTCATAAAGTCCAGAATATCCTGGGTATCCTTATTCATCTTGGCCTTATCCAAAAGACCGTTTTTCTTCTTCTTTTCCCGGCCCAGCCATACATTCTGAGCTACGGTCAGATCCTTGGCAATACTTAATTCCTGGTGAATAACCGCAATTCCGGCATCAATTGCCTGGCCGGGCTCGGTAAAGTTCATGTCTTTTCCCTCGAAAATAATCTTTCCGCCCGGATCCGGTGTGTAAACACCGGAAATAATCTTTATCAGTGTGGATTTTCCGGCGCCGTTCTCACCAACCAGGGTATGTACTTCACCCGGATAGAAGTCAGCGGATACGTCTGACAGGGCTTTTACGCCGGGGAAGGTTTTGCTGATATTTTTTACCTGTAAAATTGGTTCCATAGCTTCATTCCTTCTCATAATTTTTTTGTTTTCCCATGAACGGGAAACCGGTCATGGTTGCCTGCTGCGTGTATTTGGCTCCCCCAAAAAACAACAGGAGGTTATTCCAATCGGACTTAAGCCTCTAAGAATAACCTCCCTTCTTTTTTAATCAACTCTGAGTATTCTTCAATCTGCCGGATTATTCCGCTGCATTCTCTGCGGTAATAATGTAAGGAGCGATGAAGATCTGCTTGTCAGATACTTTGCCCTCTGTCATAAAGGAGATCATCTCACGAACGATGGTTGCTCCGATTTCCTTCGGGTTCTGGGAAACCTCAGATACCCAATACTTTCCGTTCTCAGCATCCAGGATAGCTTCCTTTGCCTCGGGGTTGCCGTCAAATCCGATGATTACACAGTCAGATCCTGCTGCCTTAATGGAAGCAAGTGCGCCGGTTGCTGCCGGATCGCCTACACAGAATACGGCTTTAACTTCCGGATTGGTGGTAAGAATATTCTCCATGATCTTCTGAGCCTCGTTAGCATCTCCCTTGTAGTCATAACCGCTCAGAAGATTTCTCTGATCGCCTACGGTATCAACGGCGCCCTTCTCTCTGTCAAGGCAGGAAGAAGCGGTGGGATATCCGATGATTGCTACGGTGTCGCCTTCCTCAGACAGACGAAGAAGCTCCTGTCCGCCAAGAACGCCGCCCTGGTAGTTGTCCGTACCAACGAAGCAGTTGATAGCGTCAGACTCGGATGTACAGTCAAAAGTGAACATTGCTACGCCGTCCTTGTCAGCGTTCTCGATAGCCGGCTTAACACCTGCGGCATCGTTACATGCAAGAGCGATTGCGTTGCAGTCATCTGCGGTAAGTGTCTCAACCTTCTGGGTTGCGATTACCGGGTCAAGGCTTGCATCCAATACGGAGAACTGACCGTCTGCCAGTCCCTGTGCCTTACACTCCTCCTCGATTCCCTCGCCAATGAGCTGATAGAAAGTATGCTCAAAGGATCCAACTACAAAGCCAAACTTCAGATCTGCTAAGGCTACGCCGCCTGCTGCGGGCTCTTCTGCCTCGGGAGCTTCCGCTTCCGGTGCCTCTGTCTCTGCAGGTGCCTCTGTCTCAGCCGGTGCTTCTGCCGGTACCTCTGCCTTAGAGCCACATGCGGCAAGTGCTGCTGTCATTGCCAGTGTCAGCATTACAGCTACTAACTTCTGTTTCATAACTAATATCCTCCTTAAAATTTTTCGGCATTATTATGCTCGACAGGGTTATTTTAACACTGTTAAGTATATCTGTCAATACATTTTTGCCTGTACCAAACAAAATATGCATGCGTTCTTCCGTCATTTTCACCTATCTTATCTGTTTTTTAACGCCTTTTTTGTGTTTTAATTCTGTTTTTCCTGATTATTTCGACAAATTCTTTTATATGAATAATTTCTGTTCTTCTTTTGATTAACTGTGTTAAGCGTTTGTTTTTCCATACCTTATACCGATTCCGTCATCGGCTCCCGATCTGTTTACGCAATGGTTATATATATTTGACAAGCTCTCATTTCTTTCTTATAATTGATTCAATACGTTTATGGAGAAATCATTGTGAAAAAAGGAAAAAATCTTACGGATCTGTTAGATTCCAACCGCTCGGAGGTACTGTACTATCTGATGGATCATTCCGGCTGTTCCCGAACGGATCTGGGAGCGGCCACCGGGCTGACCCTGGCATCCATAACCAAAATTATTCACTCACTCCTGGATGCCGGAATTATTTATGAAACCGATTTTATTGAGAAAAAAAAGGGGCGGCGTTCCATCGGCCTTTCTTTTTGTTATGATAAGTTCAAGGTTCTGGCCGTCAATCTCTTCTGGAACCGCCTGGAGCTGCAGGCCTGTGATTTCCACGGCAATTTTTACGGGGAGCTTGTCTCCGTTCCTTTCCTGTATATTTCCACCCGGAATATTGAGGAGGTCGTGGAGACGGCCGGGAGATATATCCAGGATTTCTGCCGCATGTACCCGGATCTTGTATCCATCGGCGTGTCCGTGCCCGGTCCTTACTTTCGCAACACCGGGTGCATTATGGTTCCCCCCTTTGAGAAGGATCCGGCCAAGCGCTCCTACTATCCCTTTAAGGAAAAGCTGTCCCGGTTTACGGATCTACCCATTTTTATGGAGCATGATGCAGATGCAGGTGCCCTGGCCTACTGGCGGTTTCGGACGGATAGAAGGCCGGATCTTGTAATTATGAATTTTCTTGCGGATACGGGTGTCGGTGTCGGACTTACAGACGGACGCAATATTTATGCCGGAAACAGCAGCTGTTCTTCCGAATCGGGGCACATAACCATCGACTATCACGGACGGCCCTGTCCCTACTGCGGCAGCAACGGCTGTCTGAACGCTTACTGCAGCGGCCGGGCTCTGGAGGAGATTGCCGCCGAGCAGCTTTCCGCTCATCCGGACAGTATTTTAAACAGTATTCCCACTATTACTTATCAGGCTATTATTCAGGCATCCTCGGAGGGAGATACCTTTGCCACGGAGCTGCTTACGGAATGCGGCCGCACTTTGGGACACGGGATTCTTTCGCTGTTGCATATCTTCCATCCGGATCTGATTCTGATCAGCGGTGATATCAGCAAGGCAGGTGCTGTGCTGCTGAATAATATCCGCAAGAGCCTGGAAGAACGGCAATCCAGCTACACAACCATTCCTGAGATCCGTCTCCTCTCGGAGGAACGGAATCTGGCCCTGTTGGGAGCGGCCGCCTTTGCCATTGAAGAGATGCTGCAGTTTCCCACCCGGTATTTCTCTCTTCCTGTGAATAACCAGATCTTACCACTCCCATAACATATTAAACTCCCATACGCCGGTTCAAACCCGGGATATGGGAGTTTTTTATTTGTTCTGCTTAGTGATGAAACAGTCGGATTCCCGTAAATGCCATTACCATCCCGTATTTATTACAGGTCTCAATAACCAGATCATCCCTTACGGATCCCCCTGGCTGGGCAATATATTTTACACCGCTCTTCTTTGCACGTTCAATATTGTCGCTGAAGGGGAAGAAGGCGTCCGAACCAACCGTTACATCCGACATCTGATCAAGCCATGACCGCTTTTCCTCCTCCGTGAATACCTCCGGCTTCACCTTGAAGATTCTCTGCCATGCTCCTTCCGCCAGAACATCCATATATTCATTCCCGATGTACACGTCAATGGCATTGTCCCTGTCCGCGCGGCCGATACCGTCTACAAACTGCAGCCCCAATACCTTGGGATTCTGGCGCAGGAACCAGTTATCCGCCTTCTGGCCTGCCAGACGAGTACAATGAACACGGGACTGCTGACCGGCGCCGATTCCGATAGCCTGCCCGCCCTTAACAAAGCATACGGAGTTGGACTGGGTATACTTCAGGGTAATGAGAGAGATTTTCAAATCCATCTTAGCCGCATCCGTCAGCTCGTGATTCTCTGTTACAATCCTGGAAAGAAGCTCATCATTGATGGGAAGCTCCTGGCGCCCCTGTTCAAAGGTAATGCCGTAAACCTCTTTGTGCTCCAGAGGAGCCGGACGGTAATCGGGATCGATTTGAATCACATTGTAATTTCCCTTTTTCTTTGCCCTCAATATCTCCAGCGCCTCTTCCGTATAGCCCGGAGCGATAACGCCGTCGGAAACCTCTCTTTTGATAATGGAAGCCGTATCCTTATCACAGGTATCGGACAGGGCAATAAAATCTCCAAAGGAGGACATTCTGTCCGCTCCTCTTGCCCTTGCATAAGCGCAGGCCAGGGGAGAAAGCTCTCCCATATCATCTACCCAGTAAATTTTTCTCAGAGTGTCATCAAGCGGAAGTCCTACGGCCGCTCCTGCCGGGGATACATGCTTAAAGGAGGTTGCCGCCGGAAGCCCCGTGGCCTCCCTTAGCTCCTTAACCAGCTGCCATCCGTTGAAGGCATCCAGAAAATTGATGTAGCCGGGCTTTCCGCAAAGTACGGTGATGGGAAGCTCTTCTTTGTTTGCCACATAGATTTTGGAAGGCTTCTGATTTGGGTTGCATCCGTATTTTAATTCTAATTCTTTCATTCTATTCTCCTACTTTTAAGTTCCGTCATATTTCTTAATATGCATTGATACAAAATGAATATCTTTCTGTTATTTTCCCTTACTCATTCTTATTTACGATACGCGTCTCATACTTTCCTGAGGCAATCTCTATATACCGCACAAAAAGAGATACCTTGTTATCCTCATTGAGATTCAGCCACAGCATATTTGTAAATTTCTCCATATCATCGGGAATTGCAACCAGTTTCGGTTCTCCCTCAAAGCTTGGAAGAGGATCGCCGTCGCATCGATACGTATGGATAAAGTGTCCTTCCCCTGCCGGACATTTCTCATAAGAAAAGGTATAGCGATTACAGGAGGAGGGATCCCCGTTATCACTCTTTAAAATTGACATGGAATAATCAAAATGTCCGTTCTCAATCTCCAGAATACCGGAAATCCGCGGCGTGTAATTCGGTGCGTCCGGTTCAAACTCCCGGGTGCGCAGAGCCTGTTCAAAGGTCAGTCCCTTCTCCATGCACATATAAACCGTGTCCGTCTGATCTCCGTTGGTTACAATGGTCTTATTCCCCAGAACCCGGACGGGTGCATAAATTATCAGACTGGGATCCGTAAGCCTGGAAGGATCAAAAGCCTGAGTGCGGATTCCCTCACCCTCCTTCACAAATACTCTGTTTCTGCTGTTCTCACTTCTTCCCATAATAAAATAAGCGGTTACTGCTTTTTTGCCGTCCTCAGATCGGCCGATCACGATGCCCCGCCCCGGATAGGAATTTTCCCGAAGCGTCTGTGCCAGTGAAATCATTTCCATATCTGTTCTCCTTTCCCCGTCCGCACATGCTTTTTGTGCATCAGGGTATACCCAAAGGGTATTTCTTACCAAATACAATCTGCTGCCGGTTTAAAGAAAAAAGCCGCAGTCCAAGCGTTCAATGCCCAGACGGTCGGCTTCCAAGTCTTATACTCCCTGTGGTTTTTTCCACTTCCGTCAGTCGTATAAGCAATTAAAACATAGCATTTCTTTTTATGCCTGTCAATCCTTTTTTTAACTCTTTTCTATGGTATCTACAATCTGTCCCCGAACCAGCTTTGCAATCTCCGTTGACTTCATTCCCTGATACTCCTCATAAGAAATCGGTTTTAAGAAATGAACCTGTACCGTGACAGGACGGATGCTGTTGGTATCAAAGGCCTGATAAGCGTTCAGCATGGCTACCGGCACAATGGGGCATTTGGCATTTATGGCGCTTTTAAAGCTTCCGCCCTTGAAGTCTCCTACCTCATTTCCCTTTTTTGAACGGGTTCCTTCAGGAAAAATGAGATAATTTTTTCCCTCTTTTACCTCCTCCGTTACCTCCTGAATTATTTTCAGTGACTGGCGCACATTATCCCGATCCATAAATTTCGCTTTTAAAATGGCAAATACCTGCTTTAAAAATAAAATATCCTTCACTTCAATTTTAGCCACCACGGAAAAAGGCGTATCGCATGCCTCAATAATGGACAGTACATCAAAAAGCCCCTGATGATTGGGAAAGAAAATAAAACCGTTTTCAGAAGGTATATTTTCCTTCCCATATACATCAATCTTTACCCGGCCGCCCTTGTTGGCGTGAAGAGTTATTTTTTTTAAAAGCGCATATTTTTTTACCATAGGTATCTCATCCGTATGCTTTGCATAGGAGCAAAGCTGATACCACCACCAGGGTACAAATACTATATTATATAATACCATTAAAATAATTCGTTTCATCCTGCTGCCTCTCTCATATCTCTTATGTACAATGCCTTACACAGTCCCCAAAATCGGTTCCTCCTCACGGAATGATTCAAACTCCAGCCGTATCTCAAGCTCCCTGCCCGCAAGGCTGCTGCCTACAAAATCCACCATAAAGGTTTCCAGCTTTTCGGAATAGCTCCAATAGGGACTGGTGGTCAGAGGAATCAGAAATTCTCCCTCTCCCCCATCATAAATAAAACGATGCCCTTCCTTTAGGCTTTTTCCTTCCTCCATAAAATAAACAACGCCTTCAAAGCGAAGATCCGCACCCGCATCTTCCGGTTCCTGCACACAGATTCTTAAAAACGGCACCTGAGTACCGGAAAGCTTTTCATCAAACGCGTACATAAAGTAATTTTCTTCCCCTGTCATAAGGTAGAGATTTTCCCCTGTTTGCTCCGCATTGGAATCCACCAGGGTATAATTTACCGCAATATCTTTTGTCTCCTTCTCCTCCAGATACTCATTTCCCCATACGGCCGGCAGCATCTTCAGCCTCTCCATGTGCATAATCCGCCCAAGCTCCTCATAGGCCGGCTCATAACGATCCGTAATCTCCTGCCGGTTGGTAAGGAAAATAATATTCTCATATCTGCAGGGAACATAATGCTTTGCCAGATATTGATAAAGATAATAATTCCGGGTACTTAAGGAACCGGAATCATGCTCCCACGCCGGCCATACCGCGATTACCTCCGGCTTCAGTTCCTCCAAAACCTCAATGGCCCTTGTCTGCATCACCCGGTTATTGGTATTGTAAGTACTGCTGAAAGGCAGAAGGACCTTTTTATTCAGAATATTGTAATGGGCCAGCTGGTTTGTCATATCTACAAACTGGTAACCGTCTCCGCATAGCCCGTTGGCAAGATCATTCAGATTCATCAGTTCCGTCTTTTGCTTTTCCGTAATATAAATGTCTCCAAGACCCGGGATCCCTGTCTCTTCCACAGGTGCATAGACATAATCCGCAGGAATTTCGGCACATTCAAAAATTCTTCCCGGCAGCTTTGCCAGATTAGCCCCCTTTGCCCATACCACGCAGCCGAAAAGAAAAAATGTCAGAGCCGCCGTGCTGACGGAGCGATGCTCCTTTAACCAGGGAAGAAATATCATAAGCACCAGAAAGAGGCTGCTCACCGACGTTACAATAATCCCCCGCTCACCGAATTGTGTACGGATAAATGTATATTTTACAATAATTGCATTAAACAGGATCAGAAAGCTTAAAGCGTAGAAAGCCAGCTTTCTCTCCTTCCCTTTTTTCCCCACGAGAAAATAACAGGCTCCTAACAGAGCAAAGGCAAAGCCAAAGGTCGCATACCACACATAGGGCGTGACAAGCTCCTCCATCAGAATATCTCCCGTAGTTTCCAGAATCGCAGCGGAGTTTTCCACAATATAACGGAGAATTGCAAAAAACATGGGGATAAAACAAATTCCCAGCACAAACAGAGGAAGATACCAGGGCAAAAGCTTTCTCCGCCCTTCCCGTTCCTTCAGGGTTAAAAAAACCTTCCATCCTTTTTCACAAATCCCCTCATAAAGTATCATAGGCAGAGCAGCCAAAGCACATGCTCCTCCGATAGACGGGTTCCAGGCTATGGACAAAATAGAAATAAAGGTCCAATACCATAACAGCTTTGAAAAGTCCTCCCTCACCCTTTTGGAAAACATGACTAAAATAAAAGGAAGAACAAAGGCCCATCTCGTATAATAATAGGGATCTCCGAATAGAGAAAAAAGCAGAATACAAAGCAATCCCGCAAGCTTATTTTCCACGCAGCAGTAGGCAATGGCCGACGTAATGACGGCAATCAGCACGCAGCCAATGACCATAGCCGCTTCAAACGTGGCATAGGTTCCGTCGAACAGCGTATACCAGACCCCTGCCTGAATATAATCGCACACTCCGTGAATCGGCATTGTATCCAGATAAGGGACGGTTCCGAAATTCAAAAGCTGATGAAGAGGACCGGAAAATTCTCCGTAGTGATACATCTCCAGAGGCAAGCCTGAAATAGTCCCCCTTGGAAGAACGTAGGATGCAAAGACGGCCAGGGAAAGAAAGCTGCTGATATAAATGCTTCCCTGCTCCTTCTCCCAATCTTTAATCATACGGCAGAAATTGCAGCCCATTAATACTACCGTCAGAATTCCCATAGCCGCTTTCATTTTTATGGAATCATACTGCGTTATTACAGCGCCCTCTCTTATATATTCATAATGAGAAATAGAGAGGAAGCACAGAGGAAGAAAAAGCTGGCTTATCTCCAGAGCCCTCTTCATAATCCTTTCATCCCTGCACTTACCGTATTTATATAAAAACAACAATACGGCTATACCGCAGATTCCCTGTACCGGATATAAATACGTACCAAATACCGCCCCGTTTCCCGGTAAAATAAGATCGATGGCTCTTAATAAGGATGCGGCCGTAAATTGTACAAAAAGAAAGAGAAAGCAGCCGTTTTCAAATTGTTTTAAGCTCCGCTCCCATCCCTGTTTATATACGGATTTTACATCAATCTCTCCCCGCAGCCAGGTTATTTTTCCGGAAAGAAGATAAAACAGGAGTAAAAACAGCACATAAAAGACAAGAACCCCTCCGATTACCAAATAGGACAGAGTCATATCTCCGGATTTGTAATATGCCGTCCAGGAGGTATAACCTGTTACGAATTCCTCATATTGGGGCATTTTTTTATATAGCAGGCTCATAACCGTCCGGGCAAAAAGAGCTGCGGCAGGCAAAGCCAGCAGAGCTGACAGCAGGCTCATTCGTTGGGTTATCCGTTGTTTCATGTTCTATCCTCTCTCCAATCCGCTTCCTTCCTATTCCGCATCCTTTTCCACTCCCGCAGCATAGTATCAACTATATCCGAGATTCCCGCCGCTCCGTAGGGAAGCAGAATCACAAAATAGGGAAATATATATTGTGACTTGGCCTCCCAAAATGTATGAAAAGCAAACCCTCCCAGAATTACAAGAGCCAAAAAAAGCTGCTCCGGCTCCCACCTCCCTCGGCGCACCAGAAGGCACATTAAAACTGCCGTAAAAATCAGACTTTGATACAAATTCATATATTCATGAAGCACCTGATAAAGCTTTCCGTCGTAAATACTCTGCACAATTCTGGAAAAATTCCCGCTGTGAAACTGATTGACCCACAATGCCGCATAAGTAGGCTCATTCCACTGGGAAACTGTTTTTTTATAATAAAAGGACAGGGCATAGACCGGATCCGCTCCGAAACGGCGAATGGATTCCTTTATGGATTCCCTTGCAATGGCATCGCTTTTCTCCGGATCGCAGTCCGTCTCCAAAAAGGTATTGTAATTAAATTCATTGTACCATCCCTCCGCCCGCTCGCCCTCCTGCATCCCCATGGCTATCCAGAGGGATTTGGGCATGCCGCTGCCGATGGTATGGCCGGATCGTGCTTCATAAAAAGCTGTAAGGCTCTTTCCCATCAAAGCTGCGGCAAGTATAAGCACAGCAGCTCCCAGTATGGGCTTCCAATCCCTTTTTTCCAGTGATTTATAGAGGAGCAAAAGCACCATGGCCACCAGAAAGATACCATAATTATTCTTTACCAAAATAGCCGCCCCTATGAATATGGCTGCCAGTATGCAGAATACTGTTTTTTTCTTTCCGGATTTCTCATCCAAAAAATAAAGCAGACATAAAAATCCGGCAAGTGAAAGGGCAAGCCCCAGCATAATTCCATAGAGAAAGGTTGTATACAGCATCATCTGAATACAGCCCACGGACAGAAGCAGCACCAGGCAATTCATTCTCCTGTTTCTGAATAAACGATCCGTGATCTTATATAAAAGATACACCGCCGCTCCGTTTGACAGTGCAGTTACATACATAAAGAGCTTCCAATTCTCCTCCCCTGCCAGCCGGTAAAGGAACTCCAGAATGGCCATTAGGCCGAGCTGATTCGGATAAATCCGCATATATTTTCCATGCTCAAAAAAAAGAAAATTATCCTGCGCCGTAAGCCAGGCCACCCAGGAAACAGCCTTCTGATCAGCCTCCGGATAAGTATGGCTGATGCTGGCCCATATCAGGCTTGACGCAATCACAAAACTTACGGAGCCTATAAGCAAAAGCCTTATGGGCACCCGCTCCGTCTTTATTCTGCCGCTCAAATAGAACAGAATCAAAAAAAAGACGGCTATAAAGAAAAAATTGACAGACAGGCTGTCCATCCGATACTGTGGATGCTCCGCAAAGGAAGTCTCCGTATTAAAATAAGCGGTACTTACCAGGCTTACCACCCAGAGAAAGCCCATGAAAAGCACCGAAAACCAAAACACAGTTTGTTTTCCGATATTTAATATCCGATTTATCATTCATTTCTCCATACGGTATGTTTTATGGAATCCAAAGTCATTATAGTATAGTTTCCATTGTTTGTCACCTGTTCATTTCCGTTCAAATCCCTTCCCCGCCAATTTGAAAGCCTTTTTCCTCCGGCACATATTCCAGAATATCTCCCGGCTGGCAGTCCAGAGCTCTGCATATGGCGTTCAGTGTTGTAAAGCGCACGGCCTTTGCTTTATTGTTTTTTAAAATAGACAAATTTGCCATGGTAATGTCTACTTCCCTGGCAAGCTCCGTAAGGCCGATTTTTCTCTTTGCCATCATCACATCCAGATTTATTACAATTGACATATGCTGCTCCTTTCTGGCTTATATGGTCAGATCATTTTCCAGCTTGTAGGTAACCGCCTGATCGAATACATCGGTGAGCACTTTACTGAATAAGCCGGCAATGATGAATACCAGAATAATCACCAGAGTGGCAGGTGTAACCACAATCAGCAGACGGACGGCGCTGACAGCCGCGATGCAGAAGCTATAGTTTCCCATTCTCCTCAGGCTCTTTACATTTTCCTTTACAAAGCAGTCCTCATTTAAAACCGTGCGGAATATGGAACGCAATTCCTGAATAATCAATATAGACAGCATCCCGGATATCAGAAAGAGAATCAGCATGGGAATATAAAATATCTTATAATGAGGAAAGTACGTTCCCAAATAACGCAGGGAAATGGGAAGTGTAAGACATACGAGTATTCCCGCATAAAACATAAAGTCTATAATTCCCTTTGTAATTCTTGCAACTTGCAGTCGGTTCATATAATTTCTCCTTTATATCCGTCCATGATATCAGATTTCAGATTTTTCTTTCCGTTACATGCTGATTTACGCATAAAAGATGCAGCTATCTTTTTTGACTGATAACTGCATCTTATCACATGCTATTTCGCAAGGCAATATATCTTTATTGAATTTCAATAAATCTATTCCGTTTTCTCCGAATCCTCCGGTACTTCCTCCTGATCCGAAGTCTCTTCACCGGAATCTTCCTGATTACGCACCTTTGCAATGCTTGCTACTACTACGTTCTCAGAGTCCACGTTCATCAGCTTTACGCCGGAAGCGATTCTTCCTACGATTGAGATTCCGTTACAGGGGATTCGTATAATAATTCCCTCATTCGTAATAAGCATCACTTCATTTTCTTCATTGACTGCCTTTGCGCCGATAACATTGCCTGTCTTTTCCGTTATCTTGTAGCATTTGATTCCTTTGCCGCCGCGATTCTGAGCATTGAATTCCTCCATACTCGTTCGCTTGCCGAGGCCGTTCTCCGATACAACAAGAAGATATTCGCCCTGAGTGTGTACCTGCATGGCGACCACCTCATCCTGATCCGTCAGATTCATACCGATCACGCCCATGGAGGTACGGCCCGTAGGTCTTACATCTGTCTCATGGAAACGGATACACATACCGAACTTGGTGATAAGCAGGACATCCTGCTCATTGTCCGTATATTTTACTTCGATCAGCTCATCACCGTCCCGGAGATTGATGGCCAGAAGACCGGTCTTGCGCACATTTGCATAATCCAGAATAGAAGTCTTCTTTACCAGACCGTTTCTGGTAGCCATAAAGAGATATTTTCCTTCCTGGTAATCCTTCATGGGAATAACCGCCGTTATCTTCTCGTCCGGCTGGAGCTGCAGTAAATTGATAATTGCCGTTCCCCGGGAGGTTCTGCTGGCTTCAGGTATCTCATATGCCTTTAGGCGGTATACCTTTCCGGTATTGGTAAAGAACATCAGATAATGGTGGGTGGTAGTCATCATCAGATCCTCAATGTAATCCTCGTTGATGGTCTGCATCCCCTTGATGCCTTTGCCGCCGCGGTTCTGGCTCTTAAAATTGTCGGTGGTCATCCGTTTAATGTAACCCAGATTTGTCATGGTGATAACCACATCCTCCTCAGGGATAAGATCCTCCATGGATAAATCAAACTCATCATAGCCGATGCGAGTTCTTCTCTCGTCCCCGAATTTTTCGGAGATAATGAGAATCTCCTCCTTGATAACACCGAGAAGCTTCTTCTCATCTGCCAGAATTGCCTTTAAGTACTCGATCTGCTCCATCAGACTCTGATATTCCGCCTCAAGCTTCTCCCTTTCCAATCCGGTGAGCGCCCTCAGACGCATATCGACAATTGCCTGGGCCTGTATGTCATCCAGAGCAAAGCGATCCATCAGGCCTTCCTTTGCAATCTGCGTGGATCGGGAGCTGCGGATAATCTTGATAACTTCATCGATGTGATCCAGAGCTATCAGCAAGCCTTTTAAGATATGCGCGCGCTCCTCCGCTTTATTCAGCTCGTATTTTGTCCTTCTTGCCACCACATCCTCCTGGTGAAGAAGGTAATATTTCAGCATATCCAATACATTCAGCGTCTTTGGCTGATTGTTCACCAGAGACAGCATATTGACGCCGAAGGTATCCTGGAGCTGGGTATGTTTGTACAGCTGATTAAGGATCACGTTGGCATTGGCATCCTTTCTCAGCTCAATGTTGATCCGCATGCCCTCGCGGCTGGATTCGTCGCCGATATAGGTGATGCCGTCAATCCTTTTTTCCTTGACAAGATCCGCTATCTTTTCGATCAGACGGGCCTTATTTACCATATAGGGAAGTTCGGTAACAATGATCCGATTCTTCCCGTTAGGCATGGATTCTATATTTGTCACAGCACGGACACGGATCTTGCCCCGTCCTGTCCTGTAAGCCTCCTCAATACCTCTTGTTCCCAGAATCTCCGCGCCTGTGGGGAAATCCGGTCCCTTGATGATCTTTAAAATTTCCTCAATCTCCGTATCCCGATCCTCCAGAACCCGGTTGTCAATAAGCTTTACGACGGCCGCAATGACTTCCTTCAGATTGTGGGGCGGTATATTGGTAGCCATTCCTACGGCAATACCCGTAGTACCGTTTACCAGGAGATTCGGATATCTGGAGGGCAATACGGAAGGTTCTTTTTCCATTTCGTCAAAGTTGGGAACAAAGTCTACCGTATTCTTGTTGATATCCGCCAGCATTTCCATGGAGATCTTGCTTAAACGAGCCTCCGTATAACGCATGGCGGCCGCACCGTCGCCGTCCACGGAACCGAAGTTGCCGTGTCCGTCCACCAAAGGATAACGGGTGGACCATTCCTGAGCCATATTTACCAGAGCACCATAGATAGAGCTGTCTCCATGGGGATGATATTTACCCATGGTATCACCGACGATACGGGCACATTTACGATGAGGTTTATCCGGACCGTTGTTCAGCTCAATCATGGAATACAATACGCGGCGCTGAACGGGCTTTAAGCCGTCCCTTACATCCGGCAGAGCACGGGCTGCGATTACACTCATGGCATAATCAATGTAGGAATCTTCCATGGTCTTTTTTAAATCTACCTCATGGACCTTATCAAAGATATTATCTTCCATTCTTCTCTCCTATTCCAGTTCCGTAATATCCCTTACAATGCACCTATTTTAAATTATTCCTTGGCCGCTTAACGCTGCGCCCCAAAATCAATTTGTTCATTGCAAGGAATATTGCCGTTTCAAATTTGGCATAAGTTATATATCCAGATTCTTAACATACTTCGCATTCGTCTCAATAAATTCCCGTCTCGGCTCTACCTTATCGCCCATAAGTGTGGTAAAGGTCAAATCTATCTCCGCAGAATTCGTATCGTCGATTATAACGCGCTTCAAGATTCTGTGTTCCGGATCCATAGTTGTCTCCCAAAGCTGATCCGCATCCATCTCACCCAGACCTTTGTAACGCTGGATTTTATTGTTCTGATCACGGCCTACCTCCAGAAGAATCTGATTTAACTCCTCATCGCTGTAGGCATACCACACCTTCTTGTTCTTTTCCAGCTTATAAAGAGGCGGCTGTGCCAGATACACATAGCCCTCTTTGATCAGATCCGGCATAAAGCGGTAAATAAAGGTCAAAAGCAGAGTACTGATATGAGCGCCGTCCACGTCTGCATCGGTCATAAGGATAATCTTATGGTAGCGCAGCTTTGTGATATCAAAGTCCTCATGAATTCCTGTTCCAAAGGCCGTAATCATAGCCTTAATCTCCGCATTGGCATAGATCTTGTCAAGCCTTGCTTTCTCAACATTGAGAATCTTTCCCCGCAGAGGAAGGATTGCCTGTGTTGCACGGGAGCGGGCCGTCTTTGCGGATCCCCCTGCGGAATCTCCCTCCACAATATAAATCTCACAGTTCTCCGGATTCTTATCGGAGCAGTCCGCAAGCTTTCCGGGCAGAGCCATTCCGTCAAGCGCTGTCTTTCTTCTCGTCAGATCACGGGCCTTTCTGGCCGCATCCCTGGCTCTCTGAGCCAGAATGGATTTTTCCAGAATCACTTTGGCAATGGACGGGTTCTGCTCCAGAAAAATCATCAGCTGATCCGATACCACATTATCCACGGCCCCTCTGGCCTCGCTGTTGCCCAGCTTCTGCTTGGTCTGTCCTTCGAACTGAGGCTCCGAGACCTTGATGCTGATAATAGCTGTCAGACCCTCCCGGATATCCTCACCGCTTAAGGAAGGTTCATTATCCTTTAATAGTTTATTTTTCCGTGCATAGTCGTTAAAAGTCTTTGTAAGTGCATTTTTAAAGCCTGTTAAATGAGTTCCGCCCTCCGGAGTGTTGATATTATTGACAAAGCTGTAGCAGTTCTCCGTGTAGGAATCGTTGTGCTGCATGGAAACCTCTACATAGACGTCATTAATCATCCCCTCACAGTAAATGATGGGGTCATAAAGGCTTGTTTTGGAACGGTTCAGATATTCCACAAACTGACGGATTCCTCCCTCATAGCAGAATTCCTTTACCACTTCCTTTTCCTCCCGTTTATCCCGGAGAATAATATTCAGCCCCTTTGTCAGAAAGGCCATTTCGCGGAGACGTACCTTCAGGGTATCATAATCAAAGACCGTTTCCTCAAAAATCTCTTTGTCCGGATAAAAGCTTACGGTTGTTCCTGTTTTTTCCGGATCACAGGTTCCGATTTCTTTTAATTTATAGATTGTCTGACCGCGCTCATAACGCTGGCGGTAAATCTTTCCTTCATTGTAGATGGTGACCTCCAGCCATTCAGAGAGAGCATTGACTACAGAAGCACCTACGCCGTGGAGACCGCCCGATACCTTATATCCTCCTCCGCCGAACTTTCCTCCCGCATGAAGAATGGTAAATACCACCTCCACCGCAGGAATTCCGGCCTTATGATTGATTCCTACGGGAATACCCCGGCCGTCATCTATAACAGTGATGGAATTATCCTCGTTGATGGACACATCAATATTTTTACAATAGCCTGCCAGAGCTTCATCTACGGAATTGTCCACAATCTCATATACCAGATGATGAAGTCCTCTTGAAGAGGTGCTTCCGATATACATACCAGGTCTTTTACGGACTGCTTCCAGTCCCTCAAGAATCTGTATTTGATCCGCACCGTATTCTGTATTCATATACTCCTCCTGTTTCTATTAATTCTCATTCTGCACAGATCCCTCAAACACCCGAAAGATCTTATTGATAGAAAATCTATGATTCACAAATTCATCCAGCCCCGTACAAGTAATCATGGTCTGGATATCATGAATACTGTTCAATAAATAGTTTTGCCGATTGTGATCGAGTTCAGACAGCACGTCGTCCAATAAAAGTACGGGTGTATCATGAATAAGCTTCTTCACCAGTTCTATCTCCGATAATTTCAGAGAAAGTGCAGCCGTTCTCTGCTGACCCTGAGAACCGAATCTTCGAATATCCACCTCATCCACAGCAAACCGCAGATCGTCACGATGGGGGCCTACCGTTGATGTTTTCATTTTCATATCGCGATCTCTGTTTTTGCGGATAGTATTATAAAGCTCCCCGGAGGATACATTTTTTTCATAAAAGATCTCAAGCTCCTCCTTTCCTCCTGAAAGATTTCTGTGAATTCCGGAAAGAATTTCGCCGAGTCCATTGATAAAATCTTCCCGGCCATTGATAATCTTCTCGCCGTACTCCGCAAGCTGCATATCCCAGATATCCAGGGTATCTTCCAGATCTTTTCGAAAACACAGATCCTTTAAAAGCTTATTTCTCTGCACCACAACACGATTGTAACTGACAAGATTATGAAGATATACCCGATCAAGCTGACACAGCTCCAAATCCAGAAATCTTCTTCTCTCTCCCGGACCCTGTTTGATAATACTTAAATCCTCCGGTGAGAAAAAAACAAAATTGGCTATTCCGAATAAATCTCCGGCCTTTTTAATGGGAACACCGTTAACCGCTATTCCTTTTGTCTTATTTTTTTTTAAATGAATGTCAATCCGGTAATCCATGGAGCCCTTTTGGACAAGGGTGCGCAGATGCCCTTCCTGTTCACCAAACAGAATCATGTCACGATCCCGGCTTCCTTTATGGGATTTTGTCGTTCCGCTTAAATAGACGGCTTCCAGAATATTCGTCTTTCCCTGGGCATTGTTCCCATAGAAAATATTGGTCTTCTCGTCAAAAATAAGCTTTAGATCCTGGTAATTACGGAAATTTTTCAGCTCTATGGATTTTATGATCATACTACCTTAACATCCTGTCCGTCATAAGAAAAAACATCGCCGGAATGCAGTTTTTTTCCTCTTTGATACTCGATCTCGCCGTTTACTCTTACCAGACCGTCCTGTATTACAAGCTTTGCATCTACACCTGAGTCCACCAATCCTGCCAGCTTCATAGCCTGACCGAGCTTAATGAATTCATCCCGGATTTGAATTGTATCCATTTATGTTCCCATCCTTTAATTTACCGCACTGTTGAAGTTCACAGGCAGTATCAGATATATATAAGATTCCTGCTCATCCCGAATAAAGCAGGGAGCCTTTGGATTTACCATGTAAAGAGTTACCGTTTCATCATCAATAACGCGGAGGGCATCCATTAAAAATTTAGGATTGAAACCAATCAGAATATCCTTGCCCTCTTTTTCAATTACAATTTCTTCATTCATGGAGCCTAAGCCTGAGGTAATCTTAAGATGCATCTCCCCATCGTCCACTTGAATGATAATCGGCTTTTTATCACCCTCCTTTATCAATAGTGTGGCACGATCTATACAGCTTAAAAGCTCCTTTTTATTAATCCTTACCTTAGTCTCATAATCATTGGACAGCATCTGTTCAATACGGAAATACTCTCCCTCAATGAGACGCGATACAACAACTGTCTTGTCAAACTCAAAGACAATGTGATTTTTTGTAAAATAAATATGTACCAAGGAATCTATCTCTCCGGAAAGAATTTTGCTGATCTCCATCAGAGTCTTTCCCGGAACAATTACCTTTTTGGGATCGTAGCTTTCCTTTAATTCCAGATTGCGTATAGAAACCCGGTGGCCGTCAAGGGATACCACCTTTAAATTCTGATCCTTCAGCTCAAAAAGCTCTCCGGTCATCATCTTATTATTCTCATTATCCGAAATGGAAAATATGGTCTGTTTAATAATCTCCTTCAGGCTGAATTGAGAAACCGTAATATAATCTTCCTTTTCAATATAAGGAAGATTAGAAAAGTCCTCTCCTGATTTTCCTGAAATATTGAACTTTGCTTTTTCACACGTAATCTTTGTCTGAAAATTGGCGTCTGTTTCAATAGCCACATCATTATCGGGAAGCTTCCGGACAATCTCGGAGAAGATCTTAGCATCAATAGCCACAATTCCTTTTTCCAGAATATCACCCTCAATGATTGTCTCAATGCCAAGCTCCATATCATTGGCTGTCAGTTTAATCTCCTGAGCGGAGGCATCGATCAAAATACATTCCAGAATTGACATGGTGGTTTTGGAGGGAACTGCTTTTAACACAATGTTAACACCCTTGAGCAAATCTGCTTTTTTACAAACAAATTTCATAGTATGGAAAACTCCTTTCGCATATATATAGAAATAAAATAATCAGTCGTATTCTTAGTAGGGGCTGTGAATATGTTGAAAACCGTTAGCAGGCCCTTAAAATAAAGGATTTTCAGAAGGGACAAGTATGTGAAAATCCTTCTTAAGACCAAGGGATAACAGGAAGTGTTATACACATGCCATATTTTGAAAAAAAGTTTTGCCCCGGTTTTCCCATTCTTATCCACAGCAAAATGGGTATAAGTCATTAGTTGGGATAAATCTTTTTCCGCAGGGTTTGAATAAGATGGTAGGTGGAATCATTGACCTTCATTTCATTTGAAATCTTTTCAACTCCATGCATAACGGTTGTGTGATCCCGCCCTCCTAACAGTTCTCCGATTCTTTTTAAGGAAGTACCGTGATCCTGGCACAGATACATGGCAATTTGGCGGGGATATACAATCTCGGCGGTCCGCTTTTTACTCTTAAAGTCCTCGGGCTTTACGTGAAAATGCTCTGATACAATTTCAATAATCAATTCCGGTGTTACCTTACGGGTTTCCCCGGGAGAAATAATATCTTTAATGGCTTCCTCCGCCAGTGTCATATCAATGGGGCGGTTCTCCAGGGTGGAGAGAGCAATCAAACGGTTAAAAGCGCCTTCCAGCTCACGGATATTGGATTTTACATTGGTAGCTATGTAGGTAATAATGGCGTCATCGATCTGATGCCCCTCCAATTCCTCCTTTTTTCGAAGAATTGCCATACGTGTCTCAAAATCAGGGGATGAAATATCGGCGATCAAACCGCATTCAAAGCGGGTTCGAAGTCGTTCTTCCAGAGTTTCAATATCCTTTGGAGGACGATCACTGGAAATAATAATCTGTTTGTTTGCATTGTGAAGGGAATTGAAGGTATGGAAAAATTCTTCCTGGGTACTTTCTTTTCCTATAATAAATTGTACGTCATCAATCAGAAGCACATCGATATTGCGATACTTTTCCCGAAATTTTGTCATACCGGTGGGATCGCCGGCACGAAGGGTTTCAATCAATTCATTGGTAAAGTATTCGCTTGTAACATAGAGAACCTTCATACTGGAATTGATACTTAATATGTGATTGGCTATGGCATGCATCAAATGCGTTTTGCCAAGTCCCACGCCTCCGTGGAGAAAAAGCGGATTGTAGACGATTCCCGGAGTCTCAGCCACCGCCAGCGAAGCGGCATGAGCAAACTTATTATTATTGCCTACCACGAAGGTATCAAAGGTATACTTTGTATTGATACTGGAATTCTCCGTATTGACATTCAAAGGTGCAGATTTTTTTGGAGAAGCCGGCGCTGTTCTTTGCTTATTCTGATCCAGCAGATGCGCTTCTTCCTTCGTTATGAATTCAATTTCAAACTTTTCGCCCGTGAATTCCGCTACAGCCACATAGATGGGAATTTTAAACTTTGAATTTAAATAAGTAACCATCTGATCTACGGGAACAATTATCCGTAAGGTATGATCTTGAATACTGTGTATCTTTAACGGAAGAAGCCATGTTTCAAAGGAGACATCGGAAAGTTCATGTTCCTTTCGAATATTCTCTAAAATATCATTCCATTTATCTAAAATTAAGTTCATTGTATAGTTCTCCTTAATAAAACCTGTAAAAAAGCAAACGACCCTATATTTAATAATATAACAAATACTTTTTAGAATCAAGAAAAAAAGAAAAAATCCACTTATCCACATATTATCCATAATTTATCCACATCTTGTGGATAAAATTTTATTCACATCAATATCCTGTTTATAATTGAAAATATGAAAAAAGCCTTTAAATTGCTTGACTTTACAAGCTTTTCCGCATATAATTAAAACAATGTTTTTTAGAAGAGGAGGTGTTTTGAGAGATGAAAATGACATTTCAGCCGAAGAAGAAGTCCAGAGCAAGAGTTCATGGATTTAGAGCCAGAATGAGTACTGCCGGCGGCAGAAAGGTGTTAGCGGCAAGAAGATTAAAAGGAAGAAAGAAGTTATCAGCGTAGGCCGCATTATGTGGCCTTTTTTCCTTAATTTGCACTTGTTTTTGTGCATTGTAAGGGTACACGCAGGGTGTATCCTTAGGTTGGAGGAGATATGAAATATCCTCATTCGGAATCGTTGAAAAAAAACAGGGATTTTCAGCTTATATATAAGGAAGGAAAATCCTGCGCAAACCGTTATCTGGTTCTCTATGTGAGAGAAAACGGTCTTGCAAAGAACCGTCTTGGTGTTTCCGTAAGTAAAAAGGTAGGCAACAGTGTGGTGAGACACCGTATTACAAGACTGGTTCGGGAAAGCTACCGGCTACAGGAAGACATGTTCAATAGTGGTTTGGACATGGTAGTCATCGCAAGGGTCAATGCAAAGGGAAGAACCTTCGGGGAGATTCGCAGCGCGTTGCTTCACTTGGGAAAGCTTCAGGGAGTTATCAAAAAAGGATGAAAATCATATTGATCAGATTGATTCAATTTTATCAGAAATATCTATCACCGATGAAAAGCACCAGATGCCCATATATTCCAAGCTGCTCTCAGTACGGTCTGGAGGCCATTGAGAAATACGGAGCTTTAAAGGGAGGGATTCTGGCTGCATGGAGAATTTTAAGATGCAATCCGTTTTCGAAGGGTGGATATGATCCGGTGCCCTAAGGGGTAAAAGCTAAAGGAGGATTTTTCCATTGACAAATTTGTTTTTAACGCAGGATTCCAGGTTTATTTTAGGAGATATTGCAAGAATTTTAGGCTGGATTATTAATCAGATATTTAATTTTCTGGATTCTGTCGGAGTTGCCAATGTAGGCGTTGCTATTATTTTGTTTACGATTATCGTATATATGCTGATGATTCCGCTGACATACAAGCAGCAGAAGTTTTCCAGAATGTCCATGCGCATGAATCCGGAGATTCAGGCGATTCAGAAAAAATATAAGGGAAAACAGGATCAGGCATCTATGCTGAAGATGCAGGATGAGACAAAGGCAGTTTATGCCAAGTACGGCACATCTCCTACAGGAACATGTCTTCCTATGCTGGTTCAGCTTCCCGTTCTTCTTGCGGTATATGCAGTTGTGTATGCGATACCTGCATATATTGATAAGATTAAGATGGCTTACTATCCTCTGGTAACCGATTTGCTGAGTACCACAGGCGGAAGCACATTTATTCAGGGCCTGAAAAGCGCAGCGTCTTTCCAGAAGCGTGATTTTGCTCTGGAGAATACCATTATTGATGTTTTGAATAAGGCAACAACTTCGGAGTGGGAAAGCATTGCTCTGGAGTTCCCAAGCCTGAGCGGTGTTGTGGAGAGTACGCAGCATACCTTAAGCGGTTTTAACAGCTTTCTGGGACTTAATATTGTGAATTCGCCCTGGTATACCATTAAGGAGAGTTTTGCCGACGGGAATTATCTGTGGATTGTGATTGCGCTTCTGATTCCTGTATTGGCAGGCCTGAGCCAGTGGTTCAGTTTAAAGCTGATGCCCCAGGCAGGCGCTTCCGGGGACGGCGAGAACAATGAAATGATGCAGTCCATGAAGATGATGAATAATTTCATGCCGCTTATGTCCGTATATTTCTGTGCTATCCTTCCTGTCGGTGTAGGCATTTACTGGATTATGAGTGCGGTAGTTCGTACCATTCAGCAGGTGATTATCAATAAGCATCTGAGCAAGATGGATATTGATGAAGAGATTAAAAAGAATATTGAAGCATATAATCGAAAGAGGGAAAAGGACGGTCTTCCTCCGGAAAGGCTCAATACGGTTGCCAGGACAAGTACTAAGAATGTGGAGACCTCAAAGAGAGAGATTACCGCAGAGGAACGTCAGAAAGCAATTCAGGATTCTACGGCTTATTATAATAAGGGTACCGCAAAGCCCGGAAGTTTGGCGGCCAAGGCCCGAATGGTAGAACAATATAACGAAAAGAATGATAAAAAAAGTAAAAATAAGTAAGGAATAGGGGGCTGCAACATGGAATATATTGAGGTTTCTGCAAAGACCGTTGATGATGCCATTTTAGAGGCAGCAATTAAATTCGGAACTACAAGGGATAAGATTGCTTATGAAGTGATTTCTCAGGGCAGTACGGGATTCTTGGGAATTGGAAGCAAGAAGGCTGTTATCAAAGCCCATGTCCGGACAGAGGAAGAGGTTCAGACTTCCAGGAAGGCGGAAAAGGAAGTTGAGAAAATATTAGAAAAGGTAAATGAAAAGTCTGCCGGGAAAGCGGCGGAAACGGAGCTTAAGAAGGAGCCGAAAAAAGAGCTTGCAAGGGAAGCTAAGAAGGAAGCAAAAAAAGAGCCCGTTAGAGAAGAAAAGCCGGCAGTATCCGAGAAAAAAGAGGAACCGGGGAAAAAAGAAAAGCAGGAGAAAAAGCCGGAAAAGGTAATTGAGATTCATACGGAGCCCGTAAAGGAATTTCTTGATAAGGTTTTTTCCGCTATGGAGATGAAGGTTCAGGTGACAATAACCGCAAGTCCTGCGGATCGGGAAATTACTGTGGATCTTGAGGGGGACGACATGGGCGTTCTTATTGGTAAGAGAGGCCAGACACTGGATTCTCTTCAATATCTTGCAAGTCTTGTGGCAAATAAAAACAGTGAGGACTATATCAGGGTTAAGGTAGACACAGAGAATTACAGAGAGAGAAGAAGAGCAACACTGGAAAATCTTGCAAAGAATATTTCTCATAAGGTAAAGAGAACAAGAAAGCCTGTTTCCTTGGAGCCTATGAATCCTTATGAACGCAGGGTCATTCATTCCGCCCTTCAGAATGATAAGTTTGTATGCACGCATAGCGAGGGTGAGGAGCCTTATCGGAGAGTTGTTGTAACCTTAAGGGAAGGGGTACGTTTGGATAACAATTATAACGGAAGAAATCGGAATCGTTATAACCGCAATTATAAGAAAAAGGAACGCTAATGCGTTCCTTTTTGCAACAGACAGAAAAGAGGAAATTTTATATGAGTCAGGATACCATTGTAGCAGCGGCTTCGGCTATGTCCAATGCCGGAATCGGTATTATCCGTATCAGCGGGGAAGATGCATTTACCATAATGGATCGGATTTTCCGTTCCAAAGATCGGAACAAGCGCATGTTGGAGCAGCCCTCTTATACCATTCATTACGGTCATATTTATGATGAGCGGGGAGAGCTTTTAGATGAGGTTATTATCCTTTTAATGAAGGGGCCTCACAGCTACACCGCAGAGGATACGGTAGAGGTTGATTGCCATGGAGGAGTCCTTATCATGCGCCGGATTCTGGAGCTAATTATCCGGCAGGGGGCGCGTCCTGCCGAGCCGGGGGAATTTACAAAGCGGGCTTTTTTAAACGGAAGACTGGATCTGTCACAGGCCGAAGCAGTTATGGATGTGATACAGGCCGGAAATCAGTTGGCTCTTGACAGCTCTCTTCATCAGCTTAAGGGTTCCGTCAGCAGCCGTATTCGATCATTTCGGGAACAGATTTTGTATGAGAGCGCCTTTTTGGAGTCCGCTTTGGATGATCCCGAGCATATCAGTCTGGATGGATATGGAGATAAGCTATCCGGGGTGCTGAAGGATTTGATTAAGCAGATGGATGCTATGATTGATACCTTTGAAAACGGAAAGATCATTAAAGAAGGAATTAAGACCGTAATACTGGGTAAGCCCAATGCCGGTAAATCTTCTCTTTTAAATGCCCTGTTAAGAGAGGAGCGTGCAATTGTAACGGAGATTGCGGGAACCACCAGGGATGTACTGGAGGAGCAGCTCTGTCTCAATGGTTTCAGTTTAAAGCTTCTTGATACGGCAGGTATCCGTACTACGGAGGATGTGGTGGAGAAGATAGGCGTTGATCGGGCAAAGGAACAGGCAAGGGATGCGGATCTGATTCTCTATGTGGTGGACAGCTCTTGTATGCTGGATCAGAATGATGAAGAGATTCTAAAGCTTCTGCAGCATAAGAAGGTAATCATTGTACTGAATAAGTCGGATTTGCCTTCTGCGGTAAGCCGTGAGATACTGGAGGAGCGAATCGGTGTTGAATATGATGTTGTTACACTTTCCGCAGAGAAGAGAGAAGGAATTGATCTTTTGGAAGAATCCATTCGGGATTTGTTTTATAAAGGAAGCATTTCTTTCAATGATGAATTTATGCTTACAAATATTCGTCATAAAAATGCTTTAACGGAGGCAAAGTCTGCTCTCTTAAGAGTTCAGGACAGTATAAATGCCGGAATGCCCGAGGATTTTTATACGATTGATTTGATGGATTCATATACCTCACTGGGGTATATATTAGGAGAGGAAATGAGTGAAGATTTGATTCAGGAGATTTTCAGTAAATTTTGTACGGGGAAATAACAGAGGAAGATAATTATGAAGGCAGTATATACGGAAAAATGTCAGGTAATTGTAGTAGGGGCGGGCCATGCAGGATGTGAGGCGGCTTTGGCCTGTGCCAGGCTTAATTTGGATACCATTATGTTTACGGTAAGTATTGACAGTATTGCATTGATGCCCTGTAATCCCAATATAGGAGGAACCTCCAAGGGTCATTTGGTAAGAGAAATTGACGCCCTGGGGGGAGAAATGGGAAAAAATATTGACAATACTTTTATTCAATCCAAAATGCTTAATCTGTCCAAGGGGCCGGCTGTTCATTCTCTCCGTGCTCAGGCAGATAAGGCGGAATACAGCCGCAGTATGCGCAGAACTTTGGAAAATACGGATCATCTGTCTATTGTGCAGACGGAAGTAACGGAAATTTTGACGGAGGATCATAGAGCGGTTGGTATAAGGACTTATTCGGGAGCAGTTTATTATGGAGATGCCGTAGTGCTCTGTACAGGTACTTATCTGAGGGCTCGCTGTGTTTACGGCGAGGTAAGCAATGCTACGGGACCGAACGGATTGCAGGCTGCCAATTATCTGACAGATTCACTGAAAGCTCTGGGAATTAAGATGCTGCGCTTTAAGACGGGAACACCGGCGCGTATAGATAAGCGTTCCATTGATTTTACGAAAATGGAGGAGCAGACAGGAGATGACAAAATCATTCCGTTTTCCTTTACGACGGATCCTGATTCTGTTCAAAAGGAGCAGGTTTCCTGCTGGCTTACTTATACCAATGAAAGGACACATGATATTATAAAAAATAATCTGGATCGCTCGCCTCTCTATTCCGGAATTATTGAGGGAACAGGGCCCAGATATTGCCCATCCATAGAAGATAAGGTAGTAAAATTTGCGGATAAGAACCGGCATCAGGTATTTATTGAGCCGGAGGGGCTTTATACAAATGAGATGTATGTGGGCGGTATGTCCAGTTCCCTTCCGGAAGATGTTCAGCATGAAATGTATTCTTCTGTGGCAGGCTTGGAGCATGTGCGGATTGTCCGCAATGCCTATGCCATTGAATATGATTGCATTGATCCCCGTCAGCTTTTGCCTACTCTGGAGTTTCGGAGTATAGCGGGATTGTTCAGCGGAGGACAGTTCAACGGAAGCTCCGGCTATGAGGAGGCTGCGGCTCAGGGACTTTTGGCGGGAATCAATGCGGCGAGAAGAGTATTGGGAAAAGAGCTTATTGTCCTGGATCGTTCTCAGGCTTATATTGGTGTGCTGGTGGATGATCTGGTGACTAAGGAGAACAGAGAACCATATCGCATGATGACTTCGCGGGCAGAGTATCGTTTGCTTCTTCGTCAGGATAATGCGGATCTGCGTTTGACAAAGCTTGGATATGAGATTGGCTTGATTTCCGAGGAACGTTATCAGGAACTGTTAAAAAAGGAAGAACAGATTGAAGAAGAAATAAAGCGGGTGGAGCATGTAAATATAGGAACAGGGAAAGAAGTACAATCACTTTTAAGGGAAGCAGGAAGTACACCTCTGACCTCAGGTACAACTTTGGGAGAACTAATCCGCCGACCGGAATTAAATTATCATATGCTTGCTCCTTTAGACCCGCAACGTCCTGCGGATTTTGTCCGGGGAGTTGCGGAGCAAGTAAATATTAATATTAAGTATGATGGATATATTAAGCGGCAGAAGAAGCAGGTGGAACAATTTAAAAAGCTGGAGAAAAAACAGATACCGAAGGATTTTTCCTATGATAAGGTTCCGAGCCTCCGAATTGAGGCAAGACAGAAACTGGAGCAATACCGTCCGATTTCCATTGGTCAGGCATCCCGCATTTCCGGCGTATCGCCGGCTGATATTTCGGTATTGCTTGTGTATATGGAGCAGTTAAAGAGAGTAAAGTAAGTATAAGAGAGAGTAAAGAAAATGGATAAGCAAATAGAGATAAAGGATGCTTTTCAGATGCTTCGGATTTCCTTGACGGATAGACAGGCAGAACAGTTATTGAATTATTATGATTTGTTGATTAAAAAAAATAAGGTAATGAATTTGACTGCGATTACAGAATTTGAAGAAGTGCTTTGTAAGCATTTTATTGACAGTCTTATGATATGCAGATTGGAGGAGCCGAAAGGGAGTCTTATTGATATGGGAACAGGAGCCGGGTTTCCGGGGATTCCTTTAAAAATTGTATATCCAGATTTGCATGTAGTTTTAGTGGATTCCCTGAATAAGCGAATAAGTTTTTTACAGGATGTGATTCAAAAGCTTGGGTTAGAACATATAAAAGCTGTACATGGACGTGCTGAGGAGCTGGCAAAAAAGAAGGAGTATAGGGAGCAGTTTGATTACTGTGTATCCAGAGCAGTTGCAAATTTATCTTCTTTATCTGAGTATTGTCTTCCTTTTGTTAAAATTGGCGGATCTTTTATTTCTTATAAATCCGCCAAGGTTCAGGATGAGTTAAAAACCGGGGAGAGAGCAATTTTGCTATTAGGTGGAAGCTTGGAAAGAAGAGAAGATTTTGTACTTCCGGGTTCTGATATATCACGTTGTCTTTTGCAAATCAGAAAGGTAAAAAGTACGCCGGCAAAGTATCCGAGAAAGGCCGGAATACCTACGAAAGAACCATTATAGAGTAAAATAAAAATGTTTCACGTGAAACATTTAAGAATTTCTAAAATTTGTTTTATAATTTATATATCTATGATATAATGGGTTTTAGCGAGAAGAGAATGTTTCACGTGAAACATTGAAAAGGAAGGTACACATTTTATGGGAAGAATAATAGCAATCGCTAATCAAAAAGGCGGTGTAGGAAAGACAACTACAGCAATCAATCTTTCGGCCGCCTTGGCAGAAAAAAATAAACAGGTGCTGTTGATTGATTTAGATCCACAGGGAAATGCAACAAGTGGTGTTGGGATGGATAAAGGTCAATTGGAAAATACCGTGTATGATTTAATCCTCGGAGAAGTATCTATTCAGGAATGTATTGAGTATACGGAATTTGAAAACCTTTATATTATACCGTCCAGTGTGGATCTTGCAGCTGCTGAGATCGAGTTAATTGGAATTCAGGAAAAGGAATATATTATTCGAAAAGAAGTGGAGAAAGTAAAGGAACGGTTTGATTTTATCTTAATTGATTGCCCTCCGTCATTGAATCTTTTGACAATCAATGCCATGACAACTGCCGATACAGTTCTTGTTCCTATACAATGTGAGTATTATGCCCTGGAAGGATTAAGTCAGTTGATACATACCATCAATTTGGTTAGGGAGCGTTTAAATCCTTACTTGGATATTGAAGGAATTGTGTTTACAATGTTTGATGCCAGAACAAATCTATCCCTGCAGGTGGTGGAAAATGTAAGAGCCAATGTTAAGCAGAAAGTGTATGCTACAATTATTCCAAGAAATGTCCGGCTGGCGGAGGCGCCCAGTCATGGATATCCAATTACCATTTATGATTCAAAATCAGCCGGAGCGGAGAGCTACCGGGCTTTGGCAGAAGAAGTAATTAGCAGGAGGAACGAATAAGTGGCGGCAAGAAAGAGCGGATTGGGAAAAGGGTTGGACAGTCTGATTCCGGAGACTATTAAAACAACACAGCCCGGAAAAGAAAAAATTGTAGAAAAAGTAGTAGAAAAGATTGTGGAGAAACCCGTCGAATTAAAGGTGAAGATCTCAAAGGTTGGACCGAATAAGGATCAGCCCAGAAAGCAATTTGATGAGGATGCTTTGGTAGAGCTTGCGGATTCCATCAAGCAATTTGGAATCATACAGCCTTTAATTGTACAGGAAAAAAACGGATTCTATGAGATTATTGCCGGTGAGCGCAGATGGCGTGCGGCAAAGCTGGCAGGATTAAAAGAGGTTCCTGTCATTGTCAAGGACTATACGGATATAGAAGTGGTGGAAATTTCTCTGATTGAAAATATCCAGAGAGAAAGTCTTAATCCCATTGAAGAAGCAATTGCCTATAAGCGTCTGTTAGAGGAATTCCATTTAAAGCAGGATGAGGTGGCGGAGCGTGTATCTAAAAGCCGTGCGACTGTAACAAATTCTATGCGCCTTTTAAAGCTGGATGAACGGGTGCAGCAGATGGTGATAGATGATATGCTGACAACCGGACATGCCAGGGCATTGCTTGGAATTGAAGATCCTGAGCTGCAGGCAGTAACGGCTGCCCGTGTATTTGATGAAAAGCTGAGTGTTCGTGAGGTTGAAAAGATTGTAAAGGATCTGCAAAAGGAAAAAAAGGAAAAGAATAAGGAGCCTATAGTAGAGGATTTTATCTATACGGATCTGGAAGAAAAAATGAAGGCAGCTGTGGGAAGCAAGGTATCCATTCATCAAAAGGCAAAGGGAAAGGGAAAGATCGAAATAGAATATTATTCAAGAGACGATTTGGAACGGATTATTGATTTGATCTTAAACAGCAGACATACGACTGCATAGGATAAAACAGTTCTGATCAATGGGATTATACACGGAGGAAACGGCATGAATAGCCCGATTATGGAATATATCTATCAGTACACAGGAATTGATCCGGCCTATTATCTTTTTGCCCTGATGGCTCTTGTGGTTCTACTGATTATTTTAATAATTGTGATGTTATGTAAATCGAAAAGGTTAAAAAAACGTTTGGAAGCTTTTTTGGAAGGTCAGGACGGGAAAAGTTTGGAGAGTATGCTTCTTTCCTGTATGGTAAAGGTTGAAAATGCTGATAAAACAAACAAAGAGATAAAGCAGGAAATGGAGCTTCTGCAGAGAGTTCAGCGTATGACCTATCAAAAAATGGGGATGGTAAAATATGATGCATTTCGTGAAATGAGCGGAGAGCTGAGTTTTGCTCTGGCGCTTCTCAATCAGGAGGAAAATGGTTTTGTAATCAATTCCGTTTATGCCAACGAAGGAAATTATATTTATATCAAAGAAATCAAAAAAGGCGAAAGTGAAATTCTTCTTTCCGAAGAGGAAGAGAAGGCTTTGCGGAAAGCGAGAGGCCGGGACTAAAACCGGGCTTGAAAAATAAAAGAGAGTAGTATATGATGATAACAGTCTGATAAATTATATAAATTGCTATAGAAAATCAAAAGGAGAAAATAAGATATGTTGGATATGAAATTTGTACGGGAGAACCCGGATATCGTAAAGCAGAATATTAAAAATAAATTCCAGGATCAAAAGCTTGGCCTGGTGGATGAGGTAATCGCAATGGATGCGGAAAAACGCAGCGCACAGCAGGAGGCCGATTCTCTGCGTGCGGCGCGGAACAAGCTGTCCAAGCAAATCGGTGCTCTGATGGGACAGGGAAAAAAGGAGGAGGCCGAGGAGATTAAAAAGCAGGTTGCGGCCCAGGCGGATCGTCTTACAGCCCTTTCCGAGAAGGAAAAAGAGCTGGATGAGAAAATTTTAAAGATTATGATGACCATACCGAATATCATTGATCCCAGTGTGCCAATAGGCAGGGATGACAGTGAGAATGTGGAGGTACAGAGGTATGGAGAACCGGTTGTGCCTGATTTTGAGGTTCCCTATCATACGGAGATAATGGAAAAATTCAACGGGATTGATCTGGACAGCGCCAGAAAGGTTGCCGGAAACGGTTTCTATTATTTAATGGGTGATATTGCAAGGCTTCATTCCGCAGTCATTGCATATGCCAGAGACTTTATGATTGGCAGAGGCTTTACCTACTGTGTGCCGCCTTTTATGATCCGCAGCAATGTGGTAACAGGAGTTATGAGCTTTGCGGAAATGGACGCCATGATGTATAAGATTGAGGGAGAAGATTTGTACCTCATCGGAACAAGCGAACATTCTATGATTGGAAAGTTTATTGATACCATTTTACAGCCGGAGACCCTGCCTCAGACTCTTACCAGCTATTCTCCCTGTTTCCGGAAGGAGAAGGGTGCACACGGACTGGAGGAGAGGGGTGTATACCGGATTCATCAATTTGAAAAGCAGGAAATGATTGTAGTCTGCGAGCCGGAGGAAAGCCCCATGTGGTTTGACAGGCTGTGGCAGAATACGGTGGATTTATTCCGCTCTCTGGATATTCCTGTTCGGACTTTGGAATGTTGCTCCGGAGATTTGGCGGATTTGAAGGTGAAGTCTGTGGATGTGGAAGCATGGTCTCCCCGTCAGAAGAAGTATTTTGAGGTGGGAAGCTGTTCCAATCTTGGAGATGCCCAGGCCCGCAGGCTGAAAATCCGCATCAACGGCGAAAATGGGAAATACTTTGCGCATACATTAAATAATACGGTAGTTGCGCCGCCCAGAATGTTGATTGCATTTTTAGAGAACAATTTAAACGCGGACGGAAGTGTCAGCATCCCGAAGGCATTGCAGCCTTATATGGGCGGACAGACGGTTATCAAATAAAAAAGCGGATAAATATGTAATTGTGTGGATAACCTGCCCGAATAACGGGATTGCCGTGCACAATTGCAAAGAGGAGGTGAAATACGGTGCATGAGTATTTAAGAGCTGTAGGCTTTAGTGACATCAGAGAAAAAGCGGAGCTTAGTAATCTGCTCCGGATGACGGAAGAGAGCTATCAGTGCGAGCGAACCTCCGGCAATCGAAACGGAAAGGATTTTTCCGAGCGGAAAAAGGAATTTGCACCGGGAATGGGAATCCTTCTCCGAGGAGAATATGACGAAGAGGGAAATTATCAGAGGGATTACTATCTTCCCTATTTTCAGGGAAAGCAGGAAAAGCTGTATGACACGGTGACGGTAGAGCGCCATGCGGAAAAGGAATCCTATGCTGGTGTATGCGATGATCTGTCTCTGGGCGTATCCATTATTTTCTACGTTCAGAATGTGGCGGATCTGCTGAATGAGCAGCGGCTTAATCAGCTTTCCTCCTGTACGGTAACGCTGAGATTTTCCGGTCTTTCCACAGGCGGAAAAGTGTTACTTCCTGTAATCAAGGGAATGACGGAGGAAGAAAATTCCGAGGCCGTGCTTCAGCGGACAAAGATGATACAGGCTGCCAGGGACGGCGATGAGGAAGCGATTGAAAATCTTACTCTGGAGGATATGGATATCTATTCCATGATTTCCAGAAGAATTGCGGATGAGGATGTGTTTTCCATTGTTTCTACATACTTTATGCCTTACGGTGTGGAGTGTGACCATTATAGCATCCTGGGAGAGATACTGGAATATAATCTGGTGGAGAACAGTCTGACGGAAGAAAAGATCTATGTATTGACCGTGGAGAGCCATGATCTGATATTTGAGGTCTGTATCAATCAAAAAGACTTGTTGGGAGAACCCGGGGTTGGCCGTAGATTTAAGGGCGTGATATGGCTGCAGGGGGAAATGATATTTCATCCGTAGATATAAGATAAATGTATGTGAATGGGAGCTGTTGATTGAATTAGATTGAATCAATAGCTCCTTTTAAATATTTATAAAAAACTGTAAACTCTATTGAATTTACAGTTTTTTAGTGTTCCCTGCGAGAATCGAACTCACAATTCGGGCTTAGGAGGCTCGTGTTATATCCATTTAACTAAGGGAACAAATACTATTTTAAAGGGACAATATGATTATATTTGAAAATCAATCTTGACTGACTTCCAGATAAGAGTGTACCATAAAATAAACAAGTACACAAGTAAAAAGTGAAGAAAAGGTATTTGTTCTGCCGCACCAACTGCAGAAGAATAAAATGCAAAACATAAAAAGAAAAATACATGAAAAGGAAAGGGATAAAAAATGGATCGGGAAATAGATATGAAAGAAGTCTCAGACGGAAAATTATACGGTCTGCGTGATATGGTAAGGGCGGACTGCGGAGGCTGTGAAGGCTGCTGCGAGTGCTGCCGGGGAATGGGGAGCAGTATCGTATTAGATCCCTATGATATCTACCATTTAACAACAGGTTTAAACCGCTCCTTTGAAGATCTTTTGAAGGAGGAAAAAATAGAATTAAATCTGGCAGAAGGAATTGTGCTGCCAAACCTGAAAATGGCAGGTCAAATGGAACAATGCGGTTTCCTCAATGAAGACGGCCGCTGTGATATTCATCCTTTCCGTCCGGGCATGTGCCGCATTTTTCCTATGGGACGTTACTACGAGAACGGAGGTTTTCAATATTTTCTTCAAGTACATGAATGTAAAAAAGAGCCGAAGACAAAAATAAAGGTGCAGAAGTGGATAGACACGCCTAATCCGAAGCAAAACGAGGCTTTTATCACAGAGTGGCATTATTTTTTGAAAGCACTGTCCAAACGGATCGAGCATACAGAAGAAGGAGGCTTTCGAAAAAGTCTCAGTATGTATCTGCTGAAAAGCTTTTATGTAAAGCCTTATGAAAAAGCCGTAGATTTTTATGAACAATTTGAAGAAAGACTTGCAGAAGCAAAGAAATTATAAATAAGAAAAAACATAGAAAAAAAGGAATATCACAAAAGCTCAAGAGCCTTAAGATATTCCTTTTTATCAGCATTCAGAGAACATACTATAAATCCAATTCATGATAAGCGGATTCTCTCTTTTTCGGCGTTCTCTTATACCGCTTTCTGGGCTTTATACGCCTTTTTTTCCTAATCCGCTGACGGCGGCGAAAGCGCCGGCGGAGCTGCTCCATATTGAATGAAATATTAAAAAATTTCATAAGCTGACGAAGAAGCAGATAGATAAGAAAAATAGCGGCAATACCAATAACAGCCATGGAAATCAGCCGTATATTAATCCGGATAAACTTTTTCGGTGCATTTTCCGCCTCATTTTCATCATCCGGAAGTTCCGGATCCCCTGTATTTCGATCAAAAGCAAATTCCTGCACGGTAGACTTGGCAAGCTCTATGGAAGCCGAGCCAACGGGTTGTCCCTGCCAGGTATAAGAGAGTGTGGCAATGGAATCGGTGCTTTCATCACTTTGAAAAATCAATTCCGGGGCGGCATCCGTAAAGGCTGTGCCGTTGGGAAGAACAATATAATCATTTTTATTAATCTCAATCAAAGGATCCGTCTGACCAAAAATAGCGCTGCCCGTATGAAAAAAGCCTGAATTATTTACGGAAAAATTCGTCTCATTAGCAGCCACATTGACCTTACTGAAATTCTCCGAAGCATAATTGAGAAGAAGAGCCGTATCCGGAAATAAGGGAACGCCCTTCTCGCCGCTTGGATCGCCTCCTGTCCGCATAGTAACAACAATCAACGTTAAACCATTCCGCTCCGCCGCCGTGACAAGAGTATTCTTAGCGGCAGTAGTACCGCCGGTTTTTCCCGCAATTACCGTATCATCCAGATATTTTGAGATACCTTTATACGGCCCAATCATATAATGATGATTCTTCATATAAGTGATTTCATCATCCTTGTTGGTAGCGCGCATATCATAGCTTGCCGTTCCGGAAATACGTACAAAGATATCATTTTCCAGCGCGGCTTTCATAATCAGAGCCATATCATATGCGGAGGTATAATGATTGTCGTCATGAAGGCCGTGAGGATTGACAAAATGAGTATTCGTACATCCAAGCTCCGCCGCCTTTTCGTTCATCATATCGGCAAATGCTTCCACAGAGCCTGCCACATGCTCCGCCAGTCCGTTGCCGCATTCATTGGCAGACTCCAGAAGAAGGGCGTAGAGTGACTCCTCTACGGTCAGCTCTTCCCCTTCCGTAGTACCGATACTGCTGCTGTTGCGTTCAATAGAATGAGTGGCATAATAGGAATAAGTTACCATTTCATCCAAAGAGCAATGCTCCAGCGTGACAAGAGCCGTCATAATCTTGGTAATACTGGCCGGATAATTGTGCATATCCATATCTTTATTATAAAGAATAGTTCCCGTATCCGCCTCCATCACAACAGCGGACTCCGCATAAATCTGCGGTCCCTGAGGCCAGCCCTCTATCTGATTGGAATCAATGGTTTTATTGTAAGCATCCTGCCGTTCCTGCTCGGCCTTCTCCGCAGCGGCAATCTCGGCGGCCGTAGGTCCTTTCTTCTTTTTGGCGGCATCCGCATCCAGCGGCTGAAAACAGGCGGAACCAAAGAGAGCCAGGCCAAGAGCCGCAGCCAAAAATCTATGTGAAAATTTCATATTTGAAAACTCCTTTAGAATACAAGTATGAGATGATATTTATCGTATTAAACTTCCGTATATAGAAAAGATACTATTATCAATCGGTCTTTAGAAAAATAACACTTTCAAGTATATGTTATTTTTTTTATAGGTGCAAGGTCTATTACAAAAAGTTTACAATTCTTTAAGAAAAGAACCGAAAACATTGACAAACCAAGCAAAAACACGTTATACTAATGAACGATAAGAAAAGGCAGAGACGAAGAGAGTAAGAAAAGTCCAAACGGCAAAGCGAGCCGGGGAGGGTGAAAGCCCGGTGCAAGTAGGATTTTTCCGAAGATCACTTCCGAGCTGCAGGCTGAAGGAAAGCATCTGTTACAGGACTGCTTTCATAGGTACTGACGGCCTTCCTCCGTTAAAGGGAAACGCATGTGACAGCATGCAGTAACAGGTGGTATAACAGAAGCAAGGCTTCCGTCCTTTTACAGGATGGGAGCTTTATTTTTGAAAGAAGTAAAATCAACAGGAGGCACTTATGTACGAAAAAGTATCACCCAATCTGAATTTTGTAGAGCGGGAAAAAAATGTGGAAAACTTCTGGAAAGAAAACCACATTTTTGAGAAAAGTATGGAAAACCGCAAGGACGGCGAAACCTATACCTTTTATGACGGACCGCCCACAGCCAACGGAAAGCCACACATCGGACATGTACTGACCCGTGTTATCAAGGATATGATTCCCAGATACCGCACCATGAAGGGCTATATGGTTCCGAGAAAAGCCGGCTGGGACACCCACGGACTCCCCGTTGAGCTGGAGGTAGAGAAACTTCTGGGCCTTGACGGAAAAGAACAGATCGAGGAATACGGTCTCGATCCCTTTATCACAAAATGCAAGGAAAGCGTCTGGAAATACAAGGGCATGTGGGAGGATTTCTCCGGTACCGTAGGATTCTGGGCCGATATGGATGATCCCTACGTAACCTATCATGATGATTACATCGAATCCGAATGGTGGGCTTTAAAGGAGATTTGGAAAAAGGGTCTTTTATACAAAGGATTTAAGATTGTACCCTACTGCCCCCGCTGCGGGACTCCCCTGTCCTCTCATGAGGTGGCTCAGGGCTATAAGGCAGTAAAGGAGCGTTCCGCCATTGTCCGCTTTAAGGTAGTGGGAGAGGATGCATATTTCCTGGCATGGACCACAACACCCTGGACCCTGCCCTCCAACGTGGCACTCTGTGTGAATCCAAATGACACTTACGTAAAGGCAAAGGCTGCGGACGGCTATACCTATTATATGGCACAGGAGCTGCTTGACAAGGTGCTTGGTTCTCTGACCGAAGAAGATCAGCCGGCTTATGAGATCCTTGAGACTTTCAAAGGAACGGATCTGGAATACAAAGAGTATGAGCCACTATTCCCCTGTACCGGTGAGGCAGCCGCAAAGCAGAAGAAAAAAGGCCACTATGTAACATGTGACACCTATGTTACCATGACAGACGGAACAGGAATCGTACACATCGCACCGGCCTTCGGTGAGGATGACGCTCAGGTAGGCCGCAGGTATGATCTGCCCTTTGTACAGTTTGTGGACGGTAAGGGCGATATGACGGAGGAAACTCCCTATGCGGGAATGTTTGTCAAAAAGGCGGACCCGGAGATCCTCAAGGATCTGGACAAGGAAGGCAAGCTCTTTTCCGCACCCAAGTTTGAGCATGATTATCCCTTCTGCTGGCGCTGTGATACGCCCCTTATCTACTACGCAAGGGAATCCTGGTTTATCAAAATGACAGCGGTCAAGGAGGATCTGATCCGCAACAACAACACCATCAACTGGATTCCGGAGAGCATCGGCAAGGGACGCTTCGGAGACTGGCTTGAGAATATTCAGGACTGGGGAATCAGCCGGAACCGCTACTGGGGAACGCCCTTAAACGTATGGGAGTGCGAGTGCGGCCATCAGCATGCCATCGGAAGCCGCCAGGAGCTTTTGGAGATGAGCGGCAATGAGAGAGCGCTGACCGTAGAGCTTCACCGCCCCTACATTGATGAGATTACCATCAAGTGCCCGGAGTGCGGCAGGGAAATGCACCGCGTCCCGGAGGTCATTGACTGCTGGTTTGATTCCGGAGCCATGCCCTTTGCACAGCACCACTATCCCTTTGAAAATCAGGATTTGTTTGAGCAGCAGTTCCCGGCCCAGTTTATTTCCGAGGCTGTGGACCAGACAAGAGGCTGGTTCTACTCCCTACTCGCCGAGTCCACGCTGATTTTCAACAAGGCCCCCTATGAAAATGTCATCGTACTGGGCCATGTGCAGGACGAGAACGGACAGAAGATGAGCAAGTCTAAAGGAAATGCCGTAGATCCCTTTGATGCATTGGCAACCTACGGTGCGGACGCCATCCGCTGGTACTTCTATGTGAACAGCGCTCCCTGGCTGCCCAACCGTTTCCACGGAAAGGCCGTGATGGAAGGACAGCGCAAATTCATGGGTACGCTGTGGAATACTTACGCTTTCTTTGTACTGTATGCAAACATTGATAATTTTGATGCGACAAAATATGAGCTGAACTATGATTCCCTGAATGTCATGGACAAATGGCTTCTCTCCAAGCTGAACACCGTCGTGGGTCAGGTGGATGATAATCTGGCCAACTACCGGATTCCTGAGACAGCCAGAGCGCTTCAGGAGTTTGTGGACGATATGAGCAACTGGTATGTGCGCCGCAGCCGGGAACGGTTCTGGGCAAAGGGCATGGAGCAGGATAAAGTAAATGCTTATATGACCCTCTACACCGCCCTTGTAACTATCTGCAAGGCGGCGGCTCCTATGGTGCCGTTTATCACCGAGGATATTTATCGGAATCTGGTGTGCGGCATTGACAAGAGCGCGCCGGAGAGTATTCACCTCTGTGACTTCCCGGAGGTAAAGACGGAATGGATAGACAAAGACCTTGAGAAGAATATGGACGAGGTTCTACGGATTGTAGTCATGGGCCGGGCATGCAGAAATGCGGCAAATATTAAGAATCGTCAGCCCATTGCCGATATGTTTGTGAAGGCGCCCTATAAGCTCGACGGTTATTATCAGGATATCATTCGGGATGAGCTGAATGTGAAAGCCGTCTCCTTTACGGACGACGTGCGCTCCTTTACCACCTACAGCTTCAAGCCTCAGCTTAAGACCGTAGGGCCGAAGTACGGAAAATCTCTCAACGGAATCCGTACCTATCTGGCAGAGGTGGACGGCAACGCAGCTATGGATGAGCTGAAGGAAAAAGGCAGCCTCACATTTGACGTAAACGGTGTATCTGTGGTATTATCAGAAGAAGATCTGTTGATCGATATGGCCCAGACCGAGGGCTATGTATCTGACGGAGACAATGAGATTACGGTGGTTCTTGACACCAAGCTGACGCCGGAGCTGATTGAGGAAGGCTTTATCCGGGAGATCATCAGCAAGATTCAGACCATGCGCAAGGAAGCCGACTTTGAGGTGATGGATAAGATCGTTGTTTATTGCCAGGGAAATGATAAAATAGCGGAGCTTCTTACATCTCACAGGGAAGCCATTCAGTCAGAGGTATTGGCTCTTGAGGTAAGAATCGGTGAGACAAAGGGATATGTAAAGGACTGGAGCATCAACGGGGAGGAAGTAACCCTGGGTGTGGAACGTCCATAAAGAAAAATAATATAACAGGAGGGATTTACCATGAGCAAGAGACCTTTTGATAAGGAACTCTTCAAAAGAAGTGTTGTTTACAATGTAAAGACACTGTACCGTAAGAACATGGAGGAGGCGACCCAGCAGCAGATTTTCAATGCGGTAGCATTGGCTACCAAGGATGCTGTGATTGATGCCTGGCTTGCAACCCAGGAGGAGATGAAGAAGAAGGATCCTAAGATTGTCTACTACATGTCTATGGAGTTTTTGATGGGGCGTGCTTTGGGAAACAATCTGATCAACCTGACTTTTTATGACGGCGTAAAGGAAGCCCTGGAGGAATTGGGATGCGACCTGAATCTGATTGAGGACCAGGAACCGGATGCGGCTCTTGGAAACGGCGGACTTGGGCGGCTGGCAGCCTGCTTCCTGGATTCCCTGTCTACCCTGGGCTATGTGGCATACGGCTGCGGAATCCGATATCATTATGGAATGTTCAAACAGAAGATCAAAGACGGCTATCAGCTTGAGGTGCCGGACGAGTGGCTGAAGAACGGCAACCCCTTTGAACTTCGCAGACCGGAGTATGCTGAGATTGTAAAATTCGGCGGTTATGTAGATATTGAGATAGACGAAAAGGGAAGGAATCATTTTGTACAGAAGGGCTATCAGAGCGTTCGTGCGGTTCCCTGTGATCTGCCGGTAGTAGGTTATGGCAACAATGTAGTCAACACCCTGCGTATCTGGGATGCGGAGCCTATGAACTCATTCCACCTGGATTCTTTTGACAAGGGAGAATATCAGAAGGCCGTGGAGGAGGAAAATCTGGCAAAGCTGATCGTTGAGGTTCTCTACCCCAATGATAACCATATGGCAGGAAAAGAGCTTCGTCTGAAACAGCAGTACTTCTTTATCTCTGCCAGCGTTCAGAGGGCAGTGGCAAAATATAAGGAAGCACACAAGGACATCCGCAAGTTTTATGAGAAGGCAACCTTCCAGTTAAATGATACACATCCGACCGTAGCAGTTGCGGAGCTGATGCGTGTGCTGCTTGATGAGGAGCACCTGGAGTGGGATGAAGCATGGGAAGTAACCACAAAGACCTGTGCGTATACAAACCATACAATTATGTCAGAGGCGTTGGAGAAATGGCCGATTGAGCTGTTTTCCAGATTGCTTCCCCGCGTATACCAGATCATTGAGGAGATCAACCGCCGCTTTATCCTGGAGATTCAGAAGAAATATCCGGGAGATCATGAAAAGGTACGCAAGATGGCCATTATCTATGACGGACAGGTGAAGATGGCTCATCTGGCAATTGCCGCAGGCTATTCCGTAAACGGTGTTGCAAGACTTCATACGGAGATTTTGAAAAATCAGGAGCTTAAAGACTTCTACCAGATGATGCCGGAGAAGTTCAACAATAAGACAAATGGAATCACACAGCGCCGCTTCCTGCTTCACGGCAATCCGCTGCTGGCATCCTGGGTAACCGAGCACATCGGTGATGAATGGATTACGGATTTGTCTCAGATCAGCAAGCTTAAGATTTATGCGGATGATGAAAAGGCTCAGCAGGAATTTATGAATATCAAGTACCAGAATAAGGTACGCCTTGCAAAATACATTCTGGAGCATAATGGGGTGGAGGTAGATCCCAGATCTATCTTTGATGTACAGGTAAAGCGTCTGCATGAGTATAAGCGTCAGCTGATGAATATTCTTCATGTGATGTATCTGTACAATCAGATCAAGGAGCATCCGGAGATGCCCTTCTATCCGAGAACCTTTATCTTCGGCGCTAAGGCGGCTGCAGGCTATCACCGTGCAAAGCTGACCATCAAGCTGATCAATGCCGTGGCAGAAGTGATCAACAACGATGCTTCTATTAACGGGAAGCTGAAGGTAGTATTTATTGAAGATTATCGGGTATCCAATGCGGAGTGGATCTTCGCAGCGGCTGATGTGTCCGAGCAGATTTCCACGGCCAGCAAGGAAGCTTCCGGTACCGGTAACATGAAGTTCATGCTGAACGGCGCTATTACCATCGGAACTATGGACGGAGCCAATGTAGAGATGGTGGAGGAAATGGGTGAGGAGAACGCCGTTATCTTTGGCTTAAGCTCTGACGAGGTTATCAATTACGAGCAGAACGGCGGTTACAATCCTATGGATATCTTCAATACGGATCAGGATATCCGTCAGGTGCTGATGCAGCTTATCAACGGCTACTATGCTCCCAACGATCCGGAGCGGTTCCGGGATATTTATGATTCCCTGCTGAACACCAAGAGCAGTGATCGGGCGGATACTTATTTTATTTTGAAGGATTTCCGTTCCTATGCGGAGGCACACAAGCGTGTGGAGGAAGCTTACCGCGATGAAAAGGGATGGGCAAAGAAGGCTATTCTGAATACGGCTTCCTGCGGCAAGTTCTCTTCTGACAGGACGATTCAGGAGTATGTGGATGATATTTGGCATCTGGATAAGATTAGCGTGGAGCTGTAAGAAGCAGAGAGTGTAAAATAATTTACAGAGAGATCGTACCAATCCGTTTTACGGAAGGTGCGGTCTCTTTTTGTCTGAAAGAGAAGTCTGTTTTGCAAATGAAAACGTCTATTTTTTCCGCCTGTTCATAAAATATAAAATGAGGGAAAAAATAAAGACAGGAATATCCATATTTATAATTGTAATACTGCTTCCTTATGTGGCTGTAGTTTTCCGCACGGGAAATATGAGAGGACAGGAGAAGAGGGCTGCGGATCCGGGAATTGAGGATTATGTGGCGGGGATTCTTCCGGGTCAGATGCCCGTTTCCTACCAGGAGGAGGCCCTGAAAGCTCAGGCTGTTATAATACGAACCAATCTCTTAAAGGCGGGAATGGAATTTTATCATATTAATGATTTGCAGGCGGCAGCGGAGGCAATCCGGATGACGGATCTGAAGGCTATGGGGTTTCATTATACTTCGCCGGAGGATCTGGAAAAGCTGTGGGGATATGAACAGTGGAAGGAGAATGAGGAAAAGCTGTGGGAGGCGGTGCGGTCCACAGAGGGTCAGATTTTAACAGTTGAGGGACTTCCTGCGGAGCTTCCTTTTCATGCGGTAAGTGCCGGAAGAACGAGAAGCGGGGAGATCTTGGGAGAGGGATACGCTTATCTGGAGTCCGTGGAATGTCCCGGGGATGTGGAATCGGCTGATTATCTGAATATTCAGTTTCTGACACTCTCCCAGCTTCCCGAAATCATAAGCAGAGATGAGGGCGGTTATGTAACGGAGCTCCGTGTGGGAGAGGAAACCATGGCAGGAGAGGAGTTTCGCAGCCGCTTTTGCTTAAATTCCAGCAGCTTTACGCTGGACGAGACGGAGGAAGGAATTCGGGCTGTCACAAAGGGGCTGGGGCACGGTCTTGGTTTAAGCCTGTATCAGGCCAATTGTTTTGCCGCGGAGGGGCAGTCTTATCTGGAAATATTACGCTATTTTTATAAAAATGTGGAATGTATAAGCTTTCATTAAAGTGGCTATGCTATGGTTAGCAGCACAAAGAAACGTGTGAAATCTAGTATAGAGGTGAAGCTTATGACAGTAAAAAGAAAGAAAAAGAGTACATTAATGGGAGGCAGGGCCGTTACGGTGGCATTCAGCCTCTGCCTCCTTGCCGTTGTTGCCATGATAGGCATGTACACGGTGGGGAAAAGCGAACAAAAGGAGAAGGAGCTTAAGCAGGAGATAGTGAAGGCCGAGCAAAAACAAGCCGAGGAGCAGGCAAGACTGGCAAAAGAACAGGAGGAAAAAGCGGAGGAGGAGCGGCAGGCTGCGGCATCGGCTGCGGCACAGCGACAAAAGGAGACCAAAGAGAAAGAAGACAGCAAGGAGGCTGTTAAAGAGGATACGGTTACTTATGGAGCGGAGCTGGAAAGCGATTTTCAGTCCGAACAGGCAGAGATTGCGGAGAATATTGTGATTAACGAGATGGAGGAAGCTTCCGGCACGGATGTGATGACGGAGCAGCCTACGCTGTCCTTCTCTGCGGATACGGACAAGCTTTTCTGGCCCATTGCGGGAAATATTATTTTGGATTTCAGTATGGACAAGTCCGTTTATTTTTCAACGCTGGATCAGTATAAATATAATCCGGCTGTAATTATTCAGGGAACCCTGGATGCATCGGTGATGTGTGCCGCTCAGGGAAAGGTTACTTCTGTGGAGACGCTGGAGGAGACGGGTACTACGGTGACGATGGATATCGGAGACGGATATGAGCTGGTTTATGGGCAGCTTAAGGAACTTACGGTGGGTGAGGGTGATTATCTGAAGGCGGGAGAAACGCTGGGATATATCAGCGAGCCTACGAAGTATTATTCCAATGAAGGAGCAAATCTCTATTTTGAGGTGCGTAAGGATGGAGAGAGCCTGGATCCGATGCCGCTGCTTCAGTAGGGATTTGGACAGGAGCCTTTTAGGTGGATATTGGGTTTGCGGAGATAAGCCGTTCCTTTTGGGGGCGGCTTAGTTTTTTAATGGCGGCTTCACGCTGCATGGCTTCTTTTTTTGTATCAAAGGTTTCCCAGTAGACCAGGGTGACCGGGAGGCGGGTGCGGGTGTATTTGGCGCCTTTGCCTTGGTTGTGGGTGGCCAGGCGTCTTTCTAGATTGGTGGTCCAGCCGGTGTAGAGGGTGTTGTCGGAGCATTTTAGGATGTAGGTGTATGTTTGCATGAGGGCTTTTGTGGGGGGACGGTCCGGCCATGCAGGAAGCCGGCACACTTTTCCATATCTGTGTTCGGACGGTTCACGTACACGCTGTCTGCTCTGTGCGGATATTGTCCTGTGTAGATATTGGGAAGCTTTTTGGTGCTTAGGACAATATTCGCCCATATCAGACAGCGTGTGCGTGAACAGCCGGACACTTGATATTGGAAAAGTGTGCCGGCTTCCTGCACGGCCGGACCTGATTTTGGTGGTGTAAGTGTGTATGTATGGTTGAAAGTATTTGGTTTTATGGTGTTCTTTTATTATAGGGGATGCTGTGGAGTTTGGCAACCGGGGATTAAAGAAGCGATAAAGAAAGGCTCTTTTTCAATGTGAGGGATTGAAAAAGAGCCTTTGGTGGTTAATTTGTACTAATGGGAATATTTTTTGTGTTTAATTTGTTTTCTTTTGAGCGGTGCGTTAGATTGGCATGGGGGCTACGAATACGTACATCATGATGAAGTGGCAGATGCTTCCGCCCATGACGAAGAGGTGGAAGATCTCGTGGGAGCCGAAGTTTTTGTGTTTTGAGTTGAAGATCGGCAGCTTTAATGCGTAGATGATTCCGCCTATGGTGTAGATGATTCCGCCGGCCAGCAGCCAGGCGAAGGCGGCTGGGGTCAGAGAATTAAGAATCTGGGTGAAGGCCAGGACGCAGATCCAGCCCATGGCTATATATAATATGGAGGAGAACCATTTGGGGCAGGTGATCCACAGGGCTTTGATGAGGATTCCTGCCAGGGCTATGCTCCATACGAGGATGCAGAGGCCGTAGCCGGTTCTGCCGCCGAGAACGATGAGGCAGACGGGGGTGTAGGAACCTGCTATCAGGATGAAAATCATCATGTGATCGATTTTTCGCAGGATGCGGTTGGAACGTTCGGACAGGTTCAGGGTGTGGTAGGTGGTGCTGGCCGCGTAGAGCAGTATCATGCTTCCGATGAATATGGCCAGGGATATTAGGTGAATGGCGTCGGGCTGCCTGGCCGCCCGGATAAGCAGGGGGGTGGCGGCAAATACGGCCATAAGCATACCGATGAAATGGGTGATAGCGCTGCCGGGATCCTTGATTTCAAGTTCAAATTTCATATGGATGTCTCCTTTATGGATAATTATATTTCAACATGTAGTTTTAAATACTATGTGTAGATACTGATATATTATACCTTTTGTGTAGAAATGTCAACACTTGGGTTTGCGTTTTCGTATATTTATGATAGAAATAATTATAAGGCAGGGAAAAACAGCGGAAAAAGATTAGCATCTGCTTGTCGGAGGGGAAAGGTGTTGGATTGGGAAAAAGTTTGCGGATACAGATGTTGGGAGGCTTCGCCGTTTATTACGACGGGGAAGCGGTAGCTTTAAATAAAATCGGGAGCTCCAAATCCATTCGGTTGCTTCAGATGCTCCTGTTGTCTTTGCCGGGCGGCATTTCCAAAAATGAGATTATGGATAATCTGTATGGATGGAATGAAAAGGCCGATATGGCAAATCGTAATAAGAATCTGAATAATCTCATTTATCGTTTGAAGGGACAATTGACGGCGGGGGGGCTTCCGGCGGAGGATTATGTAGAGATTCGGGAGGGTATGTGCTGTTTTAAGAGCAGTCTTCCTCTGGAGTTGGATACGCAGGAGTTTGAGGCGGTTTTAAAGCAGGCAGGAAATGAAAGAGACGCCAAAAGAGCCTTACTTTTATGGAAAGCCAATGAGCTTTACTGCGGGGAACTGCTTCCTGCGAATTTGTCGGATATGTGGTTTTTTCATAAGAGCAGGTATTTTAAGAAACTGTATATTCGGGCTGCCCAGGAACTGGAGGCGGAGCTTCGGAAAAATCAGGATTATAAGCGCCGGCTGGAGCTCTATGCAAGGGCGGCTTCGATTTATCCTTTTGAGAACTGGCAGCTGAAGCTGATGCGCTGCAATCTGGAGCTGTACCGTTATGATGAGGCCTTGGATATTTACAATAAGACGGTGGATCTGTACGCCCGGGAAATGGGGACGCCTCCCACAAAGGAGATGCAGGAATGTTTTGAGTCCCTGGAGATTATGGATGAGAACCACAAAAAAGATGCCGGTGATATGGACAAGGCTTTTATGGGGAAAAGATGTGATATCCGCCATGCGATTTTTGAGGAAAAGGATGTGAAAGGGGCGTATTACTGCACCTATCCCAGCTTTGTGGATTACTGCCGTCTGATTGTGCGTGCCAAGGAGAGAAATGAATTTCCGGCTGTGCTGATGTTCCTGACCTTAAGTCAGAAGAAGAAGACACAGAGGCCCCTGGATCTTCAGGAGCAGATGCAGCTTTTAAAGGGGGTAATCGGAGGAGCGCTTCGGATTGAGGATGCATTTACCAGATATGGAAACCGTCATTTTATTCTGATGCTGGTAAAGACGGATCTGGAATTCTGCAGCACGATTTTTCAGAGGCTGGAAGCCGCCTACAGTAAAGAAGGCGGAAAGGGAGAGCTGTGGTATTATGCGGATATGACACAGGAATTGAATCGCAATTCCCTGTAAAATGATATAAATATGGAAAATAAGGCTTCGCAGATTGAAAACAGCACAATCTGCGAAGTTTTTTCCGGAAATGGTAATTAGAAGAGTGTTTCCTGTGAAATGAGGCAGTTCGCAGGATACCCCTCTTGGTATAATGAAAGGCGTAAAAAGGATAAGGCTGTTTTACGGGAGAAAGGAATGGATGATGATGAAGCAGCAGGAAAAGGAAAGAAGGCAGATTGATCGCGTGCCGTATCCTGCCAATGGAGTGATTGTAGTATGCGAGGACCAGAGAAAGCTTTTTGTCAGCATACAGGATGTAAGCCCGCTGGGAATTGGTGTGAACATGCCGGCAGATGGTCCGGACATTCTGGGAAAGGACATCATCATAGTTACCGAGACATTGATCATGTATGCAGATGTGGTACGGCAGGTCCGGCAGGACGACGGAACGTATTTTATAGGTGTCGCAGCCAAGAAGTTTACGGAAGAAGTCCTGCAATATCTCTTTGACAGAATAGCACCGGAAGAAAAATAATTTTAGGGGGAAAGAAAATGAAAAACAGGTTAGTGAACAAAAAGGTTGTTAGTTCTATTGGAATCGGTATTATGGCGTTTGTTACGGCAACTTCGCCGGTACTTACGGTTTTGGCGGAGGATGGAGAGCCGGTTGATATCCCGGCGCCAGAGTCGACGATGGAGCAGTCTAGCGAGCCGAAAGCATCCAGTGAACCGCAGAATGTGGAGGTAAGTAACAGCATTCAGAAGGCTCAGGATGCAATTGATGGTACAAAGGAAAAATTACCTGCTACAAGTGATGAGGAGCCACTGTCAAGTATAAGGGATAGTCTGAAAGATTCGAAAAATGAGCTTGAGGCAGTAAAAGGTAATGTTAGCGAACTGGATCGTTTAAATCAGGCAGCGAAGGATACAGAGGAAAATCTGAAGAAAGCAACAGAAGCTGGTGATGAAAACGAGGATATTCTCTATGAAAATGGAATTGAGGCAACGGAAAAAATAAATAATTTAACCGAATCAATTGAGCAAAATAATGAAGCAGCAGAAAAAATAGCTGAGGATATAAAAAATGCCCAGGAGATTATTTATGAAAACAGCGCAGCGGCTCAGGCAGCAAAGAATCAGGCTGAGGAGGATGTAAAAGTTGCTGAGGCAGAGCTTGACAGCGCCCAAGAAGCAAATGAAGAAGCGCAGAAACGTTTGGAGGCTGCAGAAGGAGCAGCAGGAAAAGCCTATAAAGCAGCGTTGAAAGCATTGGAGAAAGCAGAGGCTGATTTACAGGAAAAAGAGCAAAAAGCAGAAGAAGCAAAAAAGGCTCTGTTAGCAGCGGAGGTGAATAAGAATGATGCAGATAAAAATTTAGAAGCTGCTCAAAAGGAATTGGAAGCAGCGGCAAACTGTTATGATGCTGCGTGTGACGAGCTGGAAAAGGCGGAAACTGCTTTAAGTGATGCAGAAGATGCGGAAAAGCGTGCACAAGAAATATATGAAAATGCACGGAAAAATTATAAAGAGGGTGGAACAGCCGAAGCGTTAGAAGAAGCAAAAAAGGATTCAGCAGAAAAAGCGGAAAAGGCAGAAGAAGCAGAAACACTTGCAAAAGAAGCAGAAGAAGATTTAAAAGAAGCAGAAAAAGTCTTTAAAGAAGTTGAAGGCTTTGGAGAGGTGCTTCAGGCAGGTAGAGAAATACAGAATACGGCGGGAGTAGAAAAAAAGAAATTAGATGCGTTGGCTATTAAATTTATCGAATATATTATGATAAAAGATGGGCGCACAGATGCTGAAATTCAGGGTAGTTGGAATAATTTTGAGAATGAGGATCAGAATTACCTGAAAGTTACTTTTACAGATCAAGCTGGTCTTAAGGTAACAGCTTATTATGATTATATATATAACAGCGGTACAGGTAATATTACACTCTGCAGGAAAGGCCTTCCCAAAAATGAGGGTGATAATTTAGTTTTTCCTGATAAAGGTGAAGAGATCTTTACAGAAGAACAATTTAATACAGCAGTAAGCGATTATGAAACAAGAAAAGATAGGGTAGATGAAACAAAAAAGATTAAAGAAGACAAAAGGAAGGAAGCTGATGATGCTATAAAAGCTGCAGAAGCTGCCAAAATTGCAGAAGACAATGTAAGAAAAAAAGATGCGGATGCACAGAAGGAATTAAAGAAATCTTATGATAATTTGATAGAAGCACAAGGAAAGGTTAGTGAGAGGGAAAAGGAAAAAGAAGAAAAAGAAAATGCAAAAACAGCTAGCGGTAGAGATTGGCTTGCAAATGCGGCAAAGACAGAATCTATGCAAAAAGCTGTTAATGATATGCTAGATGCGTTAAAAAATGCGCAAGCAGAAGTAGATGCTATGAACAACAAAAGTGCAGCGGCTACGGCGAGAAAGGTTGTTGTTCAGACGGCATATGATCGGGTGAAACAGGCTATTGAGGACCTTTCCGGATTGACGAGTCAAAAAGCAGTAGATACACAAGCGTATATTGCTTTGTTAGATAAATGCGAAGAAGCAAAAAAAGCATATGAATTAGCAGATAAGGCATATGGTGTTACAGAAGAAAGTTTGGCTAAAGTGGAAGATGCAGTAAAACGTGCTAAAGAGGCTGCAGAAGGTAACTTTGCATACAGAACGCCCACAGCACCCACTACTGGTGACGGAACTGGTGGAACCACAACCGGAGGTGGAACCGGCGGTGACGCAGGAACGCCCACAGCTCCTGAAGCAGCACCCACTGTAATACTCCCACCCGCCGCAGTACCTCTTGCCGGCCCCGGAGCAGCAGACGGCGCAATGCTGGCAGATGCCGATGAAGAGGAAGGAGCCGGTCTTACAACTCTGGAGGATGAGGTAACGCCTCTCGCCGGCCCGGAGAGCAAGACGAAGACCGTGAATCTGGAGGATTTCCCCACGCCTCTTGCCGGTCCGGTGGCAGAGATGGGACAGATGTCCTGGTGGTGGCTGCTGATTATCGCAGTACTTGGAGTTACCGGTGAGGAAATGTACAGAAGATATCAGAAGAAGCAGCGTGAACAGGCAAATATTGAAAGCTAATAAGAAATTCATGTAAAACAGGGCAGGACGGCTACTGGCTGTCCTGCTTCTATCCGTAATGGCAAAAAATAAGGGTATGCCAGATTACTCCGACATACCCTTAAGCTCTCAGGAATATTGATTTTACAGCATTTCCGATTAGCCAAAGTATCTCTTAAGCAGACCCTCAAATGCTTTGCCGTGACGAGCTTCATCGCGGGCCATCTCATGAACAGTATCATGAATAGCATCCAGGTTGGCAGCCTTAGCTCTCTTAGCCAGGTCAAACTTGCCTGCGGTAGCTCCGTTCTCAGCGGCAACTCTCATCTCCAGGTTCTTCTTGGTACTGTCAGTAACAACCTCGCCCAGAAGCTCTGCAAACTTAGCGGCATGCTCAGCCTCTTCATAGGCTGCTTTCTCCCAGTAAAGGCCGATCTCTGGATAGCCCTCTCTGTGAGCAACTCTCGCCATAGCAAGGTACATACCAACTTCGGAGCACTCGCCGTTGAAGTTTGCTCTCAAGTCCTCAAGAATATCCTCGCTTACGCCCTTAGCAACGCCTACCGCATGCTCTGCAGCCCAGGAAAGGCCCTCTGCCTGCTCTGTGAACTTGTCCGCTCCAACGCCGCACTGGGGACATTTTTCGGGAGCGGAATCTCCTTCATGAACATAACCACAAACCTGACATACGAATTTCTTCATTTTCTTATTCTCCTTTTCTTATATAAAATTATTTTTTTTTATAAAACAATAACGATTACTGTTATTATTAAGATAGCACACATTGAGGCAAGCGTCAAGTGATATTTTAAAAATATTTGACATGCATTTATAAAGTGCTAAGCCTGAGCCTGTTCGGACACCCCGTCTTCCTTGGAAAGACAATTCCTGCAGAGGCCGAAATACTGTATCGTATGCCCCTCAATCTGTCCGGTAAACTTTTTCTGTGCTTCCTTATTAATAAAGTCCTCATCCTCCATCCGAATGTCCAGAACTTCATGACAGTTTCTGCATATAAAATGAGAGTGAGGATCCACATGGGCATCAAAGCGATCCGCTCCGTCCGTGGTAATTTTGATAATTTCGCCCAAATCCGCCAGGAGTGCCAGATTACGGTAGACCGTTCCCAGGCTGATATTGGGGAATTCTTTGCGTACATTCATATAAATCGTGTCTGCCGTCGGATGATCGTATCTGGAAAGCAGAAAGCTTTTGATTGATTCCCGCTGACGGCTGTATTTTAAGGCAGTCATACGAACCTCCTTTTTTGATAATAATAGTAACAATTACTATTTCTTATATTTTAACAAAATATTGACGAAAGTCAAGAGCATGAACACAGAAATTAATGGAAAATCAGCAGAAAATAGCATAAACTGTTGACAACAGGTAATTACGCTGTTATAATTCTTTCATAAGTCTTAATAAATTTGTAATATTTAAGTTAAGAAGTTTACGGAGGATAGTAAACCAATGGGGATATATAAGATTACAACATTATGTCTGACCGGAGCTCTCTGCTTTAGTATGGGAGGCATCAGGGCGGAGGCAAGCAATTCATTTTCTTTTGGAGAAGAAGGAATTGCATCGGTAATGACAGAAGCGCACACGGCAGATCCTACGGTAGAGGAGAAGATTGTGGAAGAGCTCACTCCTTCCGAGTTTGAGGGAATCTGTATTGCGCAGGTAAATGATTATGTAAATGTAAGAAGCCTTCCCAGCGAGGAAGGTGAGATTCTGGGTAAGCTTTATGATGAATCCGCCGGAACCATCGAGGAGGATGTGGACGGATGGTTCAAGATTACATCCGGTAATGTAACCGGATATGTAAAAAGCGATTACGTGGTAACAGGAGAGGCGGCCGAAGAGCTGGCGGAAGAGGTTGGAAAGCGGGTTGCCACCGTTACGACAGAAACCCTCCGCGTCAGAAGCGAGGCTAGTACCGAGGCCAGCATTCTGGGATTGATTGGAGAAGAGGAAGAGCTTACGGTAACGGATGAAACCGATGAATGGGTTCAGGTATCCATCGAGGAAGGCGACGGCTGGGTATCCAAAGAGTTTGTAGACCTTCGGACAGATTTTGTTCAGGCGGAATCCAAGGAAGAGGAAAAGGCCAGACTGGAAAAAGAGGAGGCGGCCAAAGAAGAAGGAAGACGCAAAGCGGCGGCGGTAGAAGCCAAGACAAAGGGCAGCCAGAGTACGGTGCTCGGCAATGGCGGCGGAAGTAGCAGCGGCAACGCGGTGGCATCCTTTGCAAGTCAGTTTGTGGGCAATCCCTACGTATACGGCGGCACCAGCCTTACAAACGGCGCGGACTGCTCCGGATTCGTTATGAGTGTTTACGCAAACTTCGGTGTGGGTCTTCCCCATTCCTCCAGCGCAATGCGCGGCATGGGATACGGCGTAAGTCTCGCGGAAGCGCAGCCCGGCGATATCATCTGCTACAGCGGTCATGTGGCTATCTACTGCGGGAACAATACCATCGTACATGCAAGTACGGCGGCTACCGGAATCAAATATACGTCACCGGCCAACTATAAGCCGATTCTTGCGGTAAGAAGAATATTCTAAGAGTATTTTGAATGTGGATTGCAGTTATTTTGAAACAGGAGCGAGGAATCGCTCCTGTTTTTGTGGCAATTGAAAGAAATTTATAGTAAGATGAACATGGATATCTGGCTTTTATATCAGGCCGATGATAAGATTCCGGACAGGAGAATTTTATGAGCTTTCATCAGACGCCGTCCTCGGAGCGGATACACATTGGAATATTCGGAAAACGAAACGCCGGGAAGTCCAGCATAATCAATGCCATAACCGGGCAGGAAGCAGCACTTGTATCGGATATTAAGGGAACGACAACCGATCCGGTCTATAAAGCAATGGAGCTGCTGCCACTGGGACCAATCGTCCTGATGGACACGCCGGGCATGGACGATGAGGGAAGCCTTGGAAGGCTTCGGGTGCAGAAAAGCTTAAAGGTGCTGGAGCGGTCGGATATTGCCCTTTTGGTTGTGGACAAAACGGCAGGAATGGGAGCAGAGGACACAGAGCTTGCAAAAAGCTTCCGGAAACGAAAAATTCCTTTTTTGATCGTATATAATAAATGTGATCTGGCAGGAGAAGCTCCTGAAAAAAACGGTCTGCCTTCCGTTTCAGTCAGCGCATATACGGGGGAGGGGATTAATGAGCTGAAGGAGCGGCTGGCCTGTCTTCTTCCGGAGAGGAGTACGGAAAAACGCCTGGCAGCGGATCTGTTAAAGCCCCTGGATCTGGCGGTTCTGGTAGTCCCCATTGACAAAAGCGCCCCCAAGGGACGGTTGATTTTGCCCCAGCAGCAGACGATACGTGATATTCTGGAGGCCGGGGCGGTTTCTGCCGTGGTAAGAGATACGGAGCTTGCGGAAGCCCTGGAGCGTCTGGGGCAGAGGCCCAAGCTTGTGATCACGGACAGTCAGGTATTTGATAAGGTAAATCGGACTGTTCCTGAGGATATATGGCTGACCTCCTTTTCCATTCTCTTTGCCCGCTATAAGGGCAGTCTGGCCCGGATGGCGGCGGGAGCGGGGATGCTCAATCGGCTGGAGGACAAAGATCACGTCCTGATTTCCGAGGGCTGTACCCATCACCGCCAATGTGAAGATATCGGAACGGTAAAGCTGCCCGGATGGATTCGGGAATATACGGGGAAAGAGCCGAAGTTTACCTTTACGTCAGGAGGAGAATTTCCGGACAATCTGAAGGATTACCGGCTTATCATTCATTGCGGCGGCTGCATGCTCCAGGAGAGGGAGATGCAAAACCGTATGGCTCGGGCGGAGGAGGCCGGAGTTATGATAACGAATTACGGGATACTGATCGCTTATATGAAGGGTATATTGGAAAGGAGCCTGGAACCGTTTCCGGAGATGGAAGCCATTCTTTCGGATGTTGCAGGCAGAGGAAACAAGTGATATGGGAAAAATAATAATGGAACCGTCTCTGAGAGAACGGCTTGCGGCTTATGCGGCTTCGGATTATTATGGATTTCATATGCCGGGGCATAAGCGCCGGATGGGGGCGTTTTTTAATCCTTATCAACTGGATATTACGGAGATTCACGGTTTTGACGATCTGCATCACCCGGGTGAGCGGGGAATTCTGACGAGGGCTCAGGAGCGGGGAGCAAGGCTTTATGGAGCGGAGGAAACACATTTTCTGATAAATGGCAGTACTGCGGGGATTTTAAGCGCTATTTCCGGCTGTACGCACCAGGGAGGGAAGCTTTTGCTGACCAGAAACAGCCACCGCAGCGCTTATCACGGCGCAGGGCTGCGCAATCTGAGGCTTTCCTATATTTATCCGCAGACGGTGGAAACATTGTGGATAAACGGCGGGATTCTTCCGTCGGATGTGGAAAATTCACTGGCGGAGGAGCCGGGGATCGAGGCCGTGTTTGTGACTTCGCCCACCTATGAAGGAATTTGCTCGGATATAAGTGGCATGGCGGAGATTTGCCATGAACGGGGCATCCCCCTGATTGTGGATCAGGCTCATGGGGCTCATTTTCCGTTTTCCGCCTATTTTCCGGAGGACGCCGTAAGTGCGGGGGCGGACGTGGTAATTCAGAGCGTGCATAAGACGCTTCCGTCACTGACTCAGACAGCATTGCTGCATATACAAGGGGAGCTTGTGGATAGGGAGAAGATCCGGTATTACCTCTCCGTTTATCAGAGCAGCAGTCCCTCCTATGTGCTTATGGCATCCATAGACAGCTGTCTGGAGCTGCTGGAGCGGGAGGGAGAAGCGCTGTTTGAAGCGTATATAAGGCGTTTGGAGGAATTTCGGGAAGGCTGCAGGGATCTGGAATGTCTGCGGCTTGCGGGAAGGGAGCTTGCAGGGAAAAAGGGAGTTTATGATTTTGATCGTTCCAGGCTGGTGATTTCCGCGGAGCATACGGCCATTACGGGAGAGGCGCTTATGGAGCATCTGCGTAATACCTATCATCTGGAGTTGGAGATGGCGGAGAGGCTTTATGCCACAGGTATTTCCAGTGTGGCGGATCAGGAGCAGGATTTTGCGCGTCTTGGCCGGGCGCTTTATGAGCTGGACAGGCTTTTAACAGAGAACCCCGAATGGCGGAATACGGAATCATTCCGGGGATGGCCTCCGCTGAAAGCACAACCCCTTTTGCCGTTAGGAACGGCGTTGGAGCAGGAAAAGGAATGGGTCGAGCTTAGCCGCTGTCCGAATCGGATTGCCGGGGCATTTCTTTATCTCTACCCGCCGGGGATTCCTCTTGTGGTTCCCGGAGAAGAGATAACGAAGGAGCTTTGCGGCCGGATAGAGGCCTGCCTTGCGGCCGGACAGGAACTGCACGGACGGGGGGAAGAGGGGCGGATTGCCGTGATAAAGGAGACATAGAAATGGGAAAGATCTTTTACGTATTTGGAAAGAGTTCTACGGGCAAGGATACCATTTACAGGAGCCTGATGGAAAACCGTGCTCTGGGCCTTCGGCCGATGGTGCCTTATACCACCCGTCCTATCCGGGCAGGGGAAACACCGGGGATTGAATATCATTTTACGGATGAAGCGGAGCTGGCCCGCATGGAGGCGGCGGGAAAGGTAATTGAACGGAGAGCCTATAAGACGGTCCACGGAATCTGGAACTATTTCACCGCGGACGGGGAGCATGTGGATTTGGCACATTACCACTATGCCATGATAGGCGTTCTGGATTCCTTTCTGGCAATCCGGAAATACTATGGAGAAGACAGGGTTGTTCCTATCTATATTGAGGTGGAGGACGGGGAACGTCTTCAAAGAGCTCTTGATCGGGAGCGTAGCCAGGAGGAACCGCGCTATGCGGAGATGTGCCGCAGATTTCTTGCGGACAGCGCGGATTTTGCGGAGGAAAGACTTTTGGAGGCCGGGATTGAGCTGCGGTTCGTAAACAGGGAACTTTCGGAATGTATAGAGAAAATCACGTCCTATATTTTGGAGCGGATGGAAATGTAAAAGGGCTGTCTTTTCCGGAGAGAGTGTGCTATAATGAGCGTTAGCAGGGAGGGGGAGATACTATGCCGTATTTTAAAGATATTTTGGGCCATGAAGAAATTATCGGACATTTGCAGAATGCAATTCAATTGAACAAGATCTCCCATGCCTATATATTTGACGGAGAGGAAGGCGCAGGGAAGAAGCTTTTGGCACAGACCTTTGCGCAGACTCTGCAATGCGAGAAGCAGGGAACTTCGCCCTGCGGAAGCTGCCGCTCCTGTAAGCAGGCAGGCACCGGCAATCAGCCGGATATTATTCATGTGGAGCATCGGAACGCAGGCTCCATCGGAGTGGAGGATATCCGGGAGCAGCTGTGCGGCGATATTCAAATCCGCCCTTACAGCAGCCCTTATAAGATATATCTGATAGATGAAGCGGAAAAGATGACCATACAGGCGCAGAATGCCTTGCTGAAGACCATAGAGGAGCCGCCCTCCTATGGGGTGATTCTTCTTCTGACCACCAACTCGGAGAGCTTTCTGCCTACGATTCTGTCCCGGTGCGTGACCCTGAAGCTGAGGCCGGTGAAGGACAGTCTGATTCGGCAGTACCTTATGGAGCAGCTGCGGATTCCTGATTATCAGGCCGAGCTGTGCACCGCATTTGCCAGGGGAAATGTGGGGCGGGCGCGGATGCTGGCTTTGTCCGAGCATTTCGGAGAGCTTAAGGATCACGCAGTTCATCTGGTGCGCCATATGAATGATATGGAGCTGTGGGAGATCACCGAGGCGATCCGCAAGGTAGCGGACTATAAGGCGGACATCAACGATTATCTGGATCTTCTGGTTCTGTGGTATCGGGATGTTCTGCTGTTCAAGGCTACGAGGCAGGTGGACGGCCTTGTATTTTCGGAGGAAATCAATCATATCAGCTTTCAGGCCTCAAGAATATCCTATGAGGGCCTGGAGCAAATTATCGAAGCGCTGGAAAAAGCAAAAGTGCGTCTTAAAGCCAATGTGAATTTTGAGCTGACCATGGAGCTTCTTCTGCTGACCATAAAGGAGAACTGAGATGGAAAAGGTAATCGGAGTCAGATTCCGGAATGCGGGAAAGGTCTACTACTTTTCTCCCGGAAAGATGAATATTCCCAAGGGAAAGCATGTAATTGTAGAGACAGCCAGAGGGGTGGAGTACGGCTATGTGGTAGTGGGAACTAAGGAAGTGGAGCGCTCCAAGGTGGTTCAGCCCTTAAAACCGGTGGTGCGGCTGGCTACGGCGGAGGATGACGCCAAAGAGGCGGCCAATCGGCAGAAGGAGAAGGAGGCCTTCCGTATCTGTTTGGAGAAGATTCGCAAGCATAAGCTGGATATGAAGCTGATTCAGGCGGAATACACCTTTGACAACAACAAGGTATTGTTTTACTTTACGTCGGACGGCCGTATTGATTTCCGGGAGCTGGTGAAGGATCTGGCCGCCGTATTTAAGACAAGGATTGAGCTGAGGCAGATCGGTGTTCGGGATGAGACAAAGATTATAGGGGGAATCGGTATCTGCGGGAGAAGCCTTTGTTGCCATACCCATTTATCGGAATTTATACCTGTTTCCATCAAGATGGCAAAGGAGCAGAATCTTTCTTTAAACCCCACCAAGATTTCCGGCGTCTGCGGCAGGCTGATGTGCTGTTTAAAGCATGAGCAGGAGACTTATGAGGAATTGAACAGCCATCTGCCCAATGTAGGAGACCATGTGACGACAGGGGACGGCCTTAAAGGCGAGGTACAGAGCGTCAATGTACTGCGCCAGAAGGTGAAGGTGATTGTTACCCTGGAGGGAGACGAGAAGGAGATTCGCGAGTACAAGGTGGACGAGCTGAAGTTCCGCCCCAGACGTAGAAAGGAAAAGGGCGACGTTGCCGATAAGGAGCTGAAAAAGCTGGAGGCACTGGAGCGCCAGGAAGGAAAATCAAAGTTAGATGACAATTGAGCTGAAGGAAGGGGAACGCCTGGATGAGCTTCACAGAAACGGTTATCGGATCATTCAGAATTCCCGGAAATTCTGCTTTGGCATGGATGCGGTTCTGCTGTCGGGCTTTGCAAGAGTGAAGCCGGGGGAACGGGCACTGGATCTGGGGACGGGAACGGGGATCATCCCCATTTTGCTTCGGGGAAAAACCGAAGGACGGGATTTTACCGGACTGGAGATTCAGGAGGAAAGCGCGGACATGGCCAGGCGGAGCGTGGCATACAATCATCTGGAGGAATCGGTTTCTATTGTGACCGGAGATATCAAAGAAGCAGCGGCTCTTTTCGGAGCTGCTTCTTTTGATGTGGTTACCTGCAACCCTCCTTATATGACAGGGAATCATGGCCTGGTCAATCCGGAGCAGCCAAAGGCCGTTGCCCGTCATGAGATCCTGTGTACCCTGGAGGATGTGGTGGGCCAGACGGCAAGAGTGCTCCGGCCGGGCGGCCGCTTTTACCTGGTACACCGGCCTTTTCGCCTGGCGGAGATTCTGACGCTTTTGGTGCGCTATAAATTGGAGCCGAAACGGATGCGCCTGGTATATCCTTTTGTGGATAAGGAGCCTAATATGGTTCTGATTGAAGCGCTGTCAGGAGGGAAATCCCGGATTACGGTGGAAAAGCCCCTGATTGTGTATAAGAAGCAGGGAGTTTATACGGATGAGATTTATGATATCTATGGATATTAATAAAATTTACAGGGATATTGGACAGGGCTGTGTAAGCAGACTTACCGGCCGAACGGAGGAAACGGATTGAAGAAGGCAGTAATATTTGCTCCGGCTTTGATGCTTCTTCTGTCCGTACTTACGGCAGGATGCATCCGGCAGCCGGAAGCGGAGGTGCCGACGGTACGGCAGGTGTCTTCGGCGGAGACGGAAGAGGAAGCCGGGGACGGAGAGCAGACGGAAGAAGCAAAGCAGACGGATGAATCGGAACAGACAGCGCCGGAGGCTGCGGACAGTGATACGGTTCCGGAACCGGAGGATGAGCCCCGGGAGGCGGAGGCACCGAGGAAGGATGTGCCTGTGGTGAAGGGAATTTACATCACCGGCCCTATGGCAGGCCATACGGGAATGGCGGATCGGGAGCAGCTTGCAGCGGACACGGAGCTCAATGCCATGGTCATTGATATTAAAAATGACGAGGGTATTGTTACGTACAAGATGAATCAACCTTTAGTGGAGGAGCTGGGAGCCGGCGTGGCATATATACGGGATCTGCCGGAGCTTATGGGGCGCCTTAAGGAGCAGGACCTTTATCTGATTGCCAGAATCGTAGCCTTTAAGGACCCGCTGCTGGCGGAAAAACGGCCGGAGCTTTGCATCCGCAAAAAGGATGGCGGCATTTTCCGGGATAAAAACGGTCTGGCCTGGGTGAATCCTTATGAGGAGGAGGTATGGGAGTATCTTATAGCTCTGGGAAAGGAAGCGGCTCTGGCAGGTTTTGACGAGATTCAGTTTGATTACATCCGGTTTCCAACGGAGATTTCCGACGGGGAGGCGGATTACGGACCCAGGATTCAGGGGAGGACAAAGACGGATGTCATTACCGAGTTTACGGCATATGCTTATGAACAGCTTTCCCCTCTGGGCGTCCGGGTGTCGGCGGACGTGTTCGGAACGGTGATAGACAATGAAAATGACGCTGTTCTTGTGGGACAGGATTACGGGGCTATGGCAAGATATCTGGACTATATCTGCCCCATGGTTTACCCTTCCCATTACCGGGATGGGGTATACGGTATCGAACACCCGGATCTGATGCCTTATGAGACGGTTGCGGCGGCCCTTAAGGCTTCCAATGAAGTGCTTGAGAAGATTCCGCAAGGAGAGCACAGGGCTGTTGTGCGTCCGTGGCTCCAGGACTTTACGGCTGTCTGGATTGCCCATCACCAGAGCTACGAGGGTGAGCAGATCCGGCAGCAGATACAGGCAGTCTATGACAGCGGCTGTGAGGAATGGCTGCTGTGGAATGCAAAATGCTCTTACACGCCGGAAGGGCTTTTGAGCGGAGAACACGATTCAACATCGGAGTTTTGATTTGTGCCTCGGATGAACATGCGGGCACGTTTGATTGAGACGTCAGGAGGCAAAATATGCAGGGAATATTATATCTGTGCGCCACGCCCATCGGGAATTTGGAGGACATTACCCTACGGGTGCTCCGTATTTTAAAAGAGGTGGATTTGATCGCGGCGGAGGATACGAGAAACAGTATTAAGCTTCTGAATCATTTTGAGATTCATACGCCTATGACAAGCTATCATGAGTATAATAAGTATGAAAAGGGACGAGAGCTGATTGACAGGCTCCGGCAGGGAAAGAATATCGCGCTGATCACGGACGCGGGAACTCCGGGAATCTCCGATCCGGGGGAGGAGCTTGTGAAAATGTGCGCGCAGGAGGGGATTGAAGTAACCTCCCTTCCGGGAGCTTCGGCCTGCATTACGGCCCTTACTCTTTCGGCCTTAAGCACCAGACGCTTTGCCTTCGAAGCCTTTCTCCCTACGGATAAAAAGGAGCGGCAGGCGGTGCTGAAGGAGCTGCGGGGGGAAACAAGAACTATGATTCTCTATGAGGCGCCTCACCGCCTTGGAAGGACGCTTAAGGAGCTTTATGAGCTTTTGGGAAACCGCAGGCTGACGGTGTGTCGGGAGCTTACCAAGAAGCATGAGACGGCCTTCCGGACAGATCTGAATGAGGCGATCCGCTATTATGAGACAGAAGAGCCAAAAGGCGAGTGTGTTCTGGTTATCGAAGGAAAACCGGCGGAGGAAATCCGGGAGGAGCAAAAAAAAGCCTGGCAGGAGCTTTCGCTGGAAGAGCACATGGAGCTTTATGAGGAACAGGGAATTGCTCATAAAGAGGCTATGCGGTTAGTGGCAAGGGATCGGGGAATATCCCGGCGGGATGTGTATCAGGAGCTGCTGGAACGGCAGTAGAGGAAAAAGACAGCCAAGCATTTAATATGTAAAAAGCAGGAGCGACGTATCACTCCTGCTTCATTATTTAAAACAAATAACTTTGTTATGTACGAATACTTAAATCAGTTCAGCGAGTTTTGCAAGGTCCTCAATGGTCTTTTTTGAAACCATTTTACCGTGATACTCTATCAAATCATCTCGCTCTCCCGTAAAAATATCCGTTGGTGCATACTTCTTTAAAATGATTTTGTCGTCTTCAACATAGATTTCGAGAGAATCACGTTCTTCAATGTTAAATACCTTTCGTAACTCCATTGGAAGCGTGATACGTCCCAGTTCGTCTAGTCGTCTGACTACACCGGTGTTTTTCATTGTGTCTCCTCCTTCTGCGATAGTAGCACGTTCATGCTTGTAAGTATATCAAAAAGTGGGCAAGATTCCAAGACCAAAATTGACAAATATCGCGCAAAAATGAAAAAAATTTCCGAGTAAAAATTCGTTAAAAAGCGCGAAAAATATGGAAAATTAAGAAAAAAATTCCAATCAAACATAGCTTGGGACACAAGAGAATATATTGATCGTAAAAGGGGAAAAAACGGTGTGAAATGTTAAATTATTTGTGGGGAATTATGCTGCTTGTGGGTGTTGTGTACGGAGCCTTTCAGGGGCGTCTTCCGGAGCTTACTACGGCGGCCCTGGACTCTGCGAAAGATGCGGTGAGCCTGTGCATCACAATGACAGGCGTGATGTCTCTATGGGTGGGGCTGATGGAGATTGCTCAGAAGAGCGGAATGATCCGGCAGGCGGCAAGAAAGCTTCAGCCATTTATCAGCTTTATGTTTCCGGAGATTCCAAAGGGACATAAGGCAAGAGAGTACATAACCACCAATATCATTGCCAATATCTTCGGTCTGGGATGGGCGGCGACGCCTGCGGGGCTGAAAGCAATGGAGGCTTTGGAGGAGCTGGAGGAGGAGCGGAGACAAGGAAAAGTGCACACAGGCGGCAGAAGCATCAGAACTCCGTTGCCGAAAGGCACGGCGAGCAATGAGATGTGTACTTTTCTCATTATTAATATTTCATCGCTTCAATTGATACCGGTGAATATCATTGCTTACCGGAGCCAGTACGGGAGTGTGAACCCGGCGGTGATTGTAGGTCCTGCGATTGCGGCGACGATGGTGAGCACGGCGGTGGCGATTGTTTATTGTAAGGTGGTGGATGGTAAGCGGAGAGCGTGAGGCTCTCCGCCTTTATAAATCTAATAAATGTATTGACAATGAAACATTGAAAGAATATAGTAAATCTATACTTCAACAATTTTTTACAATGGAAAAGGCTATTTTATTGCGCAGAACGATTATTATTGTTACGTATAAAGAGGGTTAAAAATAAGGAGCATACAGGCATGGGAATTTACTTAAATCCGGGAAATGAACCGTTTGCGGTTTCTGCCAATTCCGAATTGTACGTGGACAAGACAGAGCTTATAAAATATACAAACAGCCGAATTGGAAAGGACAGGCCGCTTATTTGTTCCAGCAGGCCGAGAAGGTTTGGGAAAACGACGGCTGTAACAATGCTTGCGGCATATTACAGTAAAGGATGCCGTTCTGAAAGATTGTTTGCCGGACTTAAGATAAAGCAAGATGAATCATTTGAAAAGCATTTAAATAAATATAATGTGCTCCTCCTGGATATTCAATGGATATATGGAAATGCGCTTGAGGAAATGAAAAGAGATTCTTCCGTTAAAATAGTAAGTTATATTCAGGAACAAGTGATCGCCGAATTAAGGATGGCGTATTCGGAATGTGTTCAGGATACGGATATTTCATTACCGTCTGTGCTGGCAAAAATTAATGTCGCTACAAAAGAGCAGTTTATCATTATTATTGACGAATGGGATTGCTTGTTCAGGGAGGACAAGAATAACGAAAAACTTCAAAGAGAATATATTAACTTGCTGAGGGGATTATTTAAAGGAACTCCAGCAGGAGCATTTTTAAAACTGGCCTATATCACGGGAATTTTGCCGATTAAAAAATACGGTACACAGTCAGCACTGAATAATTTCAGAGAACATACAATGGTCAGTGCCAGACAGATGGCAGAGTATATTGGCTTTACAGAAACAGAAGTAAAAGCTCTGTGCAAAGAATATGATATGCCATTTAAGGAAATGCAAAGATGGTATGATGGATATTATTTTGACAAGATTGGACATATTTACAGCCCTAATTCCGTAGTTGAGGCGCTGGACAGCAGAGAATTTGGAAATTACTGGTCCGGGACAGAAACATATGAGTCTCTGCTGACATATATTGCAATGGATTTTAAAGGATTAAGGCAATTGATTGTGGACATGCTGGGAGGGTTAAGATGCCACGTTGATGTAGAGGCTTTCCAAAATGATATCACTTCATTTAATTCAGCCGATGATGTCATTACATTGCTGATTCATATGGGATATTTAGCTTATGATTATAAAACAAAAGAAGTATTTATTCCAAATGAGGAAGTGAGAAGTGTCTTTCTGCGGGCAATTAAAAATGATGGATGGGATGAAGTGATAAAGGCAGTAAATGCGTCAGAGACATTGCTCAAGGCAACTTTAGATATGGATGAAAGAGCCGTGGAAGAAATGATACAGGAAGTTCATATGCAAAATACATCCAGTCTTGTTTACAATAACGAGATTTCGCTGAGCAGCGTGATTGTGCTGGCATATTATAGTGCGTGTAAAGACTATGTTCTTATAAGGGAACTGCCGGCAGGCCAGGGCTTTTCTGATATCGTTTTTCTTCCTAAACGCACTTCATTAAAACCGGCTTTGATCTTGGAGCTGAAATGGGATAAAACTGCAGAAGGGGCGCTCAGCCAGATTAAAAATAAAAGGTATACAGCCGCACTAAAAGAGTATAAAGGAAATGTTTTGCTTGTTGGGATTAACTATGAAAAGAAAAGTAAAAAGCATCAATGTAGAATAGAGAAATTTGAATATTAATTTTGCAGTATCAAACATAAGGAGAAAGCAGAAAATGGCAAAACGTACAAAAGGAAAATGCAAATATTGCGGAAAGGAATATACATTCAGTTATATGAACAAGCATCTGCCGGTTTGCGAAGAACGTCAGAAAAAGTGGGCGGAAGAGACCGGTGGTAAGAAGACCGGATATTTTGAACTTGCTATTTATCCGAAATACAACAGAGAGCACTGGCTGTATGTGGAGATAAAAGAGACGGCATTATTAAAAGACTTAGATCAGTTTTTGAGGGATATATGGTTAGAATGCTGTGGGCATTTGAGTGCGTTTGACATAAACGGCGTCCGCTATGATGTTATGCCGCAGGATGATTTTTTCTGGGGTGAACCGGCAAAAAGTATGAATTATAAATTGAAATCCGTGCTGGAAAAAGGAATGACTTTCGGTTATGAATATGATTTCGGTTCCACTACGGAGCTTATGATAACGGTTGTAAATTATTGGATCAGGAGCAACAGGAAAGAGAAATTAATCATCTTGTCCAGAAATAATCCGGTTGAAACCCTGTGTGAGGAATGTGGAAAAAAATCGGCGGTGTATATATGCACACAATGCTATTATGAGGGAGGCGGTTGGCTGTGTGAAGATTGTGCGGAGACTCATGAGTGTGGAGAGGAAATGCTTTTGCCGATCTGCAATTCGCCGCGGATGGGAGTCTGCGGCTATTGCGGAAGTGATATTTATCCAGATCAGTTTGTACCGGATATATAAAAATTATATATGTAATTGTATGGAGGCTTTGGAGGAGCCGGAGGAAAATAGATGAAAGATTTTTCTTTTTGGACGGAATACGAGGGCGCCGTGGAAGGCAGCGGACGAAGCGAAAAGCTGTGGCTTATGAATCCGGATACGGGGCAGATTGGGTTGTTTAAGTTTAAAAAGGATATAGAAACAACAGATCATGTTTCGGAGTGTATAGCCCATGATCTGGCAGAGTTAATAGATTTTCCATGTGCGAGATTTGAAATAGGATCTTATAAAGGTCGAGAAGGGTCTATGAGTTACAATATTATTACTCATGAAGGTATGACACTGATTGAAGGAATCTATTGTATTAGTTTAATGTATCATGATTTTGATGCAGAGTTATTGATGGATGTGGAAAAACAACAAAAATACTCCCTGGATATGATAAAAACGGCTTTGGAGCCATTGGGGCTTTTCAATGATTTTCTTCCTATTTTGGTCTTTGATTTTTTAATTGGAAATACTGACAGACATCAAAGTAATTGGGCGTTGATATTAGAAAAAGGTTTGCTGAGTATTAGTCCGCTGTATGATAATAGTTCATCGCTTTGTGCATATGTAAAGGAATCAAAAATTAAAGATTATTTGGGAAATGATAAGCTTTTATGGAAATCACTTGTTGATACTAAATCAAAATCATTGATACGTATCGCAAGTAATGATGCGAAACAGCCAACGCATTTAACAATGATTGAGTATCTTAAAAAGAATTTCTATAGCCAAACAATCTCGATTGTAAAAAAGATTGAAACATTTGTGACCGGACATGCGGTTTATGATATATTAGATAAGTATAAAGAAGTGCTTACTGAACAGAGAAAAGATCTAATTGGTAAATATATTCTATCAAAGGTTGAACTGCTGAAAAAAATCTATGGTGAGGAGGCATAATATGTCTGTTAAAGACGGGAAAGACTTTCTATATTTAATTTGGAAATCTGAGCAGACCAGAAAACAATATATTATTGGTCAATTGACAAAGAATGGTCAATACGAATTCCAATACGATAAGGAAGTATACTCCGCTATAGATGATGGCTTTAAGCCTCTGCTGTGTTTTCCGGACTTGAATAAAGTATATAAAGACGACAGACTGTTTACAGTCTTTACCAGCCGGTTACCAGACAAAAAAAGAAAAAATATTCAAGTTATTTTGGATAAATATGGTTTGGATAAATACGATGATTATATGCTATTGAAAAGAAGCGGCGCGCGTCTTCCGATTGATAGTCTTGAGTTTATTGATCCGATATTAGACTTAGATAAGAATGTGACCAGGATCTTTTATATGGCGGATGTTCGTCACTATTTGAATTGTAATGGAAAAGATTGTTTCCAAGCAATTAATGTTACTCGCGGGGATGAGGTGTTTTTACGAAAAGAACCGGACAACAATTATGCTCAGAATGCAGTTCAGTTTCTGGATATTTCAGGCAATGTATTGGGATATATTCCGCGATATTATAGCAAGGGAATAACTGAATTACTAAAACAAGGAAAAAAGATAGTATGTCATATTTATAACGTTGATAAAAATAAAAATTGTAATGAGTGTATAAAGGTAATTATGGAGATTATGAATTGACTTTCAATATTGACTTGATACTTCCATACCTGCCGATATATCTAATAGATAGAAAACAGTCATTAAAAGTACCTTGCAACACCTTGCCCGCAAAAAAGAGGCATAAACAAATATCTATACGGCAAAAGGAGGCCCCGCCATGTTAAAATGCACCTGCTACCATTCCGCCCCATACCAGCCCATCCGTCCTCTGAAAGATCAGATTACCCCGGAACAGGATGCGAAAATAAGAAACGAATTTTCCTCCAAAAAGCCCATGAACGAGAAACCATTGGCTCTGCCGGAGAATACGGCGAGTACGGCCCCATCCCCTGCGGCTCCTGTCAGCCGCGGCACAATCGTGATCGAGACAGGTCCGGTCACCCCGTTCCACACAGGCTATGCCCGGATTGACAATGCAATCACCGACGCGCTTAAGGGAAAGAGCCAGGAATTGAAGGACAATGTCTATCAGATTATCCGAAACGATTTTCTGCCCTACAATGTCCACGGCCTGGAGGAAGCGGACCGTCTGGCCCGTATTGGCCTCGGTGTGGAAAAGGCGCAATACCTTGCGGATCAATTTATGGACGGCAAGACGAAAGCCTCATTTATGGAGGCTATGCGCTCCATTGCCAAGATCGGTACAAAGGGAACGCGGGTCAGTGACTGTAAGATGGAATATAATGTAAAGAATGTTATACAAATCGACGGAAACGGTTATGTCCACGAGGACCATTCAAAGGAGTATCTTTATGCTATGGAAATGAAAGCCCCGAAGGAATATGAAACCTATAAGAAGCTAAAAGAAACCTCGGGAAATACGGAAGCCGCCTTTTTCATGGTTCGATGGGCCATGAAAAATCTGGATCTCATAAAGACCAACCGAAAAGATTATAAAGAAAAACAGGAAGAGCAGTATGAAAAGCTTCAAAAGGTAGAGCTTGACCAGACCTTTGCCGGGACGGATACTACAAGCAAGGAAAGCTTTCTGGCATCCATCCGGGAGAAGCTCCAGGCCAATAAAAACCTGCAGATAAATCTCTTTTTGGATCAGATATCAAAGATGACAAAGACACCGGGAGACTATCTGTTCGGGAGAAGACAGGAATTTACGGCCAGGACATAGCAGATGTTCTAATTTTTTCCTGTCTGCCCTAATTTTCTGTAATCCGAAGGCGACATTCCTTTCTGCTTCCGAAAGATCCGGCTGAAATAAAGAGGGTTGTCATATCCCACAATCTGCCCGATCTCCGTAATGTTGTAATTGGTCGTCTCCAGAAGCATCTGCGCATTGGTAATGCGTCTCGATACAATATACTGCATAGGCGTAGTGTGAGTATACTGCTTAAAGCTGCGGATAAACCAGCTCACACTCATGCCTCTTGCGGAAGCGTATTCCTCAATATTTACCTCCGTATTGTAATTATCATTGAAAAACTGCATGGCAAGAGACATTTCCTCCTCCAGATAATCATTTTTCCGGGTATGCTCCCTGGTAAGCTGCCGGTGAATCAGAATAAAAAGCTGACGCAGCAGCAGGGTTAATATTTCCGGATAATGGGTCTGGCACCGCTGCAGCTCATGGATCATCTGCTTAAAAATGCGGGCATAATCCAAAGAAGTACCGGTGGGGAGCACACGCATTTCATTTGTAATTCCATAGCCTGCGAGAATCTTCTTTGTACTGTTCCCGGTAAAATGCACCCAGTACACTTCTGTCTGCTCATTCCCATAATACACATACCGCTGCGGCTCTTTGGGCCGGTAGAGCACCATATGCCCGGCGGGTACAACCGTGTCCGTCTCGTCATTATCAAAGTAAAAATGTGCAATGCCCGAAGCAATGTACAGCAATTGGAAATCCACCCTTCCCTTGGGCCGGTAGGTAGGAAGCTTGGGCCTGGTATACAGATGATAAGTTCCGCAGCTTCCCACAACCAGAGGCTTGCTCTTATCCTTAAAATCCACCAGAGAATTATTTAAATATGCGGAATTAATATACATACCTTTGCCGGCCTCCTTTTATACATTTTTGAGCTGTCCGAATCTGTCTTATGTCCCAAAAAGCTCTTTCTGAGTAGATTGTATCATTTTGTGCATGTTTTGTCTAATGCAGTCTATGGACGTTTCGTCCAAAAGTCACTATAATATGAATTAAAGTAAAAAGAGCGGAGAAAAAATTGGAAAAGAAGAGTCCAATCAAGCAGCAGAAAAGGAACAGGAGGTTTGATAATCTATGATTGTACCAAGACACTACGAAAATGTAAAAGTCCTGCATGAAAACACCATGCCGCCCAGGGCCTATTACATTCCGGCATCTATGCGGATGGACACCCTTGTAGAGAGCCGGGAAGATTCGGACCGGTTTCAGCTCTTAAACGGCGAATGGCATTTTTCTTACTATTCAAGCATCTATGAGCTGAAGGATGCATTTTATGAGACAGACTTTGACGCCTCATCCTTTGCCCGTATCCAGGTACCGGGCAACTGGCAGACAGCAGGCTATGACACTCATCAGTACACCAACATCCGCTACCCGTTTCCCTTTGATCCGCCCTATATTCCCCAGGACAATCCCTGCGGGGCCTACATACGGGAGTTCGACTATCAGAGGGATGAGGAAGCTCCTGCGGTCTATCTGAACTTTGAGGGTGTGGATTCCTGCTTTTACGTATGGCTCAACGGAACCTACATCGGCTACAGCCAGGTATCTCACAGTACAAGCGAATTTGACATAAGCCATGCAGTTACGGAGGGAAAAAACCGTCTGGCCGTACTGGTTCTTAAGTGGTGCGACGGAAGCTATCTGGAGGATCAGGACAAATTCCGTATGAGCGGCATTTTCAGAGATGTATACCTTCTGAAACGCCCGAAACAGGCTGTCCGGGACTATTTTGTAAAGACAGCTTTGGAAAATGATACCGCAAAGATAACGGTAGATTTCACATTTGTTCAGGAGCAGATCCCGGTAACGGCATCTCTCTATGATCGGGAAAACTGTCTTGTAGCTTCCGAAAGGATTGAGGGAAGAGAAAAACTGCTGCTGCATATCCCGGAACCGATTTTGTGGAATACGGAAGCGCCGTATCTCTACACCCTGGTACTGGAGACGGAACACGAGGTTATCACGGATCATATAGGGCTGCGCGAGATAAAAATTGTCGGAAAAACCGTATATTTTAACGGAAAGCGCCTGATATTCCGCGGAGTGAACCGCCACGATTCCGATCCGCTGACCGGCTTTGCCATAAGCCGGGAGCAGATGATGACGGATTTGACCATGATGAAGCAGCATAACTTTAATGCAATCCGAACAAGTCACTACCCCAACGCCCCCATATTCTGCCAGCTGTGCGACAAATACGGCTTTTTGGTAATCGGAGAGGCGGATTTGGAGAGCCACGGTCCTTCGGAAATCTATTACAGAGACAACTCCGATGCCAATAAATTCGACCGCTGGAACGAGCCTATCGCGGACGCTCCCATGTGGGAGGAATCCATTCTGGATCGGGTACGCCTTCTGGTGGAGCGCGACAAAAACCGCCCCTGCGTCGTGATCTGGTCTATGGGAAATGAGAGCGCCTACGGATGCAATTTTGAAAAGGCTCTTAAGTGGACAAAGGAATACGACGCCTCCAGGCTGACCCACTATGAGAGCGCCAGATATCGGAAGAGCGGAAAAACCTACGATTATTCCAACCTGGATCTATACAGCCGGATGTACCCCTCCTTTGAGGATATAGAGGATTATCTGACCCATGATCCCGCAAAGCCCATGATTCTCTGTGAGTACAGCCATGCTATGGGAAACGGCCCGGGGGATTTGGAGGACTACTTCGAATTGTTCCATGAAAATGAAGCCATGTGCGGCGGCTTTGTCTGGGAGTGGTGTGACCACGCCATTGATCACGGAGTAACCTTTGAAGGAAAACATGTATACTTTTACGGCGGAGATCATGGGGAGGTAATCCATGACGGAAACTTCTGCATGGACGGCCTGGTATATCCGGACCGCCGGCCTCATACGGGACTTCTGGAATATCGTAATGTATACCGTCCGGCGAGGATTGTTTCCTATGATCAGAATACCGGAGAACTTATGCTCCAAAGCTATCTGGATTTTACGGACCTTAAGGAAGAAATTGAAATCCATTACGAGATAAGCTGCGATGGCGCATACCGGCAGACAGGGAAGCTTCCGGCCTGCTCCATAAAACCGGGACAGACGGCAAATATTCCTTTACGGATAAGCGTACCGGAATCAGGCCGGGCTTATTTGAAGCTCGCCTATTATCGGAAAAAAGAAACGCCGCTGGTTCCGTCCGGATGCCTGCTGGGATATGAAGAGCTTCCCCTTAAGACCGGGGATAACCGAAATCAGACCGTATGCAGGCTTATGGAGCCAAAGAAGACAGCGACGGATACCGCAGTAAGAATTACGGAAACAGAAGAAGCTTTTGTACTGGAAGGAGAAGCTTTTACTTATTGCTTTGACCGCCGGACCGGGTTATTTTCCGGGCTTCAATTCGAGGGGCGCGAATACCTGAACCGCCCTATGGAGGTGAATATCTGGCGTGCGCCTACGGATAATGACATGTATATCAAGCAGGAGTGGAAGCGCGCCCAGTATGACCGGGCTTATGTGCGGGCCTACGATGCCGTGATCAGCCGGACGGAAACCGCTACGGAAATACGAAGCCATATGTCCGTTTCCGCCGCCGCGGTGCAGCCCATGATGCGGATAGAAGCCGTTTGGAAGGTGGGAGCGGACGGAGGAGTTGGAGCTTCCCTTTCCGTAAGGCGCAATATGGAGTTTCCCGAGCTTCCCAGATTTGGAATCCGCTTGTTCCTGAATCGGGAGCTTGACCAGGTGTCCTATTACGGCATGGGTCCGTATGAGAGCTACAGGGATAAGCGCCGGGCATCTGTCCACGGGCTGTACCAGGCCCCGGTTCAAAAGCTTCATGAGGACTATCTTCGTCCCCAGGAGAACGGAAGCCATATGGACTGCGACTATGTGACTTTATCAGGAGGCGCCTGCGGCCTGACGGCAGTATCCGAAAAGCCGTTCTCGTTTAACGCATCTGTTTACACACAAGAGGAATTGGAGAGAAAAACACATTACTATGAGCTGGAGCCTTCCGGCAGCACCGTTTTGTGCCTGGATTATGCCCAGAACGGAATCGGCTCCAACAGCTGCGGACCGACGCTTAAGGAAGACTATCGGTTTGATGAAGAAGCATTTACATTTGAAATAAAGCTTGTGCCGTTTCAAAAGAAGTAGGTTACAATTCACTTTGTGAATTGCAGCAGAATACAGCAGCATCATTTCCCCCGGGCATCTTAGCATGCAGAATCCGGAACCGGATGTCCGGGAGAGATGAAAACAATGATTCCAAACAGTACCTATTGGAAAGTGCCCGGATGGACAGGCGGACATATTCCTTTGAGGCCGGAGATTCATCCACACAATCGGGTACTGCTCAATAGGTGCAAAACTGTAATAGAAGGGAGCACTTATGCAGGAAAAAACATATTTAAAATGGTACAACAAAGTTGGATATGGTTCCGGAGATATTGCAGGAAATGTGGTATATGCATTCCTATCCTCCTTTGTAATGATTTACCTTACCAACACCGTAGGGCTTCATCCCGGTGTGGTAGGATCGCTGATCGCGGCTTCCAAGCTCTTTGACGGGGTGACGGACATCTTTTTCGGAGCCATGATTGACAAGACAAAAAGCAGGCTCGGAAAAGCGAGGCCGTGGATGCTCTATGGGTATATCGGCTGCGCCGTCACACTGGCCGCTATCTTTGCCATCCCCTTAGATTTGGGAAAAACGGCTCAGTACGCATGGTTCTTTATTGCCTACACCCTGTTAAATGCGGTATTTTACACGGCAAACAATATTGCCTACTCCGCCCTCACCGCTCTTGTGACAAAAAACAGCAAGGAGCGTGTACAGATGGGGTCCTGCCGGTTTATCTTTGCATTCGGCACAAGCCTGCTGATTCAGTCCGTTACCATTCAGGCGGTGGCTGCCTGCGGCGGCGGGGCCGGTGGATGGAGAATGGTTGCCATTATCTATGCACTGGTTGGCTTGGCTGTCAACACCGTTTCCGCTCTGTCCGTTAAGGAGCTTTCGGAGGAAGAGCTGCGTGAAGGCACAGGGGAGAATAAGCCGGAGGAAAAATACGGCCTTGCCACAGCCGCAAAGCTTCTGGCCTCCAACAAGTTTTATCTGATGATCTGTGTGGTATATATCCTCCAGCAGATCTACACGGCTATGATAAACATGGGCATTTACTATATGACCTATGTTCTGAAAAATGAAAATCTTTATGGAGTATTTTCCTGGGCCATGAACATCCCGCTGATTGCGGCCCTTGTATTTACCCCTGCTCTGGTAGCCAGGTGGAAGGGCATGTATAAGCTGAACTTAAGAGGCTATATGCTTGGAACTCTGGGCCGCGCATTGGTGGTTGTGGCCGGCTATCTTGGCAGCGTTCCTCTGATGCTGCTCTTTACGGGAATCGCAGCCTTCGGGCAGGGACCCTGGCAGGGAGATATGAATGCGGTGATTGCCTCATGTTCCGAGTACACTTATCTGAGAACAGGTAAACGGGTAGACGGAACCATGTACTCCTGTACCTCTCTGGGGGTAAAACTGGGAGGCGGCCTTGGAACGGCTATTGCAGGATGGCTGCTTGCCGCAAGCAAATTCGATAAAAATCTTGCCGTTCAGCCGGAATCCTGTATGCAGATGCTTTATTTTATGTATCTGTGGATTCCTTTGATTATCAATCTGGTGATTACCCTGGTGCTCTCCAGGATGAATGTGGAAGGCGCGAATGAAAAGCTGAAAGAACAGCTTAGGGAAAAGGATGAGGATGCTTATTGGATAAGATAGAAGGCAGTCCGGATTAGGGCATTGTCCTATAGAGACACTCTATGGGACAGTGCTTTTTTAAATAGGCGGCTTTTATGCGCGGTATACATGGCTGAAATAAACCGCATAGAAGTCCAGAAGTTCATTGATAAAATGTCTGATTCGGTTCATATGGTAATCCTCCTTTTCGTCAGAGACAGCTTTGCGAAAGCTTTTGCTGTCCGGTTCTCTTATTTACAGGCTTATTCTAGCAGACAGAAGAGAGAATTACGCGCCAGATGAGAACAGAAAGCAGACATTTTTTGCAGGAAGGGAGGAAGGAATGTATCCTTTTTATGAAGCGTCAATATCAGATATCCGGCTGATTGACAAGGAGCCGGGGCATACGGCGCCCCACCTTCATCGGGCTATGGAGTTTGTTTATGTGACTAAGGGAAGCCTGGAGCTGGGCATGGGGAGGGAGCTGTATCACATGGAGGAAGGGGATCTCGGGGTTGTGTTTCCTGATATGATTCACCATTACCAGGTGTTTTCAAAGGAGCAGGGAAGAGCCTTTTATGTGATTGCGAATCCTGGCGTATGCGGTGCTTTTGGGGAGGAGCTTTTAAAATATGTTCCCGAGAATCCGGTACTGCGCAAGGAAAAGGTGCCTGGCGAGGCTGTCAATGCTGTGATGTGTTTAAAGGGGGCCGAAGAGCCGGAGCCGGTGGCAGGGCAGGCGTATGTGCAGATTCTTCTGGCAAAGTGTATTCCCCTTCTGAAGCTTACGGAAAGAAGTATGCAGGGAAGCGGGGATATAGTGGAGCAGTCGGTGGCTTATGTTTCCGCGCATTTTCGTGAACCACTGAGCCTGTCAGGTATGGCTTTGGAGATAGGGGTCAGCAGGTATGTTTTGTCGCGGGTGTTTTCCGGCGTCTTTCACACGAATTTTAACCGGTATGTAAATGAAATCCGGCTTTCCTATGCCTGCGATCTGCTGGAATACACAAAGCGCAGCATTACGGAGATTTATTTGGATGCAGGATTTGAAAGCCAGAGGACCTTTAACCGGGCATTCCGGGAGGTATACCGGGTGACGCCAAGAGAGTATCGGGTCCGCCAAAGGGAGAAGCTTTTGGGAAGAAAAGGATGAGGCAAAGAAATATTTTCCCTTTCTATATCATAGAATAGAAAAAAGCTTTCGGCAGGCGGTCAAGGCAATGCAGGCGGCAATTCGTATCATTCTTTATACTTCAGATTTACTGGTTCCCTTTTTGATCTTTTATGTGGTTGCATATGGGATTTTGATGAAGCGGCCGGTCTATGACGATTTTGTCCGGGGGGCGAAGGACGGCTTTCAGACGGTGATTCAGATTATGCCGACACTGATTGGCCTGATGGTGGCGGTAGGGGTGCTCCGGGCTTCCGGTTTTCTGGACTTTTTGTCCGGGGCGCTGAGTTATGCGACGGATTTGATTCATTTTCCGTCGGAGCTTGTACCGCTTGCGATTGTCCGCATGTTTTCCTCCTCGGCGGCTACGGGACTGGCATTGGATATTTTTCAGAGATACGGAACGGATTCCCGTCTGGGGCTGATTGCTTCGATTATGATGGGGTGTACGGAGACGATTTTTTATACGATGAGCGTCTATTTCATGACGGCTAAGGTGAGAAGGACCCGGCATACGCTGACCGGAGCATTGCTTGCAACGGCAGCAGGAATTGCAGCAAGCGTGGTACTGGCCGGGATGATGCAGTAAAGTATTGCGGGACTGGAAACAGTAGTTCCCCATACAATGCCCAGATGGATTTGCAGACACATCTTTTGGTGGCTGGAAATTCATCTCCGTTGTCTGCGCATTGCATGGGGGCTACGGAACTGGAAACAGCAATATCCCAGTCAGTACCCAGATGGATTTACGGACGCATGCTTTTGTGGCCGGAAATGCATCTCCGTTGATTGCGTACTGAATGGGATATTGCGGAACTAAAATAAGAGGATAAATGATGGAAATTTATGTGGTTCAACCAGGCGACACGCCGGAAAGCATTGCAGCCTTATATGGCGTATCCCCGCAGAGGCTGATATATGACAATCAATTGTCAGTACTGCCCTACCTTCCGGCAGGAATGGCGGTGCTCGTTTTAATTCCTGCTCTCATCCATACGGTATCGGAGGGAGAGACGACGGAGGAAATCGCATCAGCCTATGGCATGACGGAAAGGCAGCTCTACCGGAACAATCCCTATCTGCCGGAACAGCCTTACCTGCGCGCAGGACAAAGCCTGGTGATCCGCTACCGGGGACAGGAGGACAACAATCTATATGTGACCGGATATGCCTACCCCTTTATCGAGGAAGCGGTTTTAAGAGAAGCCCTGTTGTATCTGGATGAGCTTTTGATCTTCTCCTACGGCTTTACAACAGCCGGAGCCTTGATTCCGCCGCAGATACCGGAGAATTGGATGATTTCTCTGGCCTGGCAGATGGGCGTCCGGCCGATTCTGGTATTAACTCCGTTTTCAGAGCAGGGTAATTTTAATAACCAGTTGGTAAAAGCAGTTTCCCAGGATACGCAAATGCAGCAGATTCTGATTGAAAACCTGCTGGAAACCGTAAGAGAACAGGGCTATGCCGGCGTGGATGTAGACTTTGAATATATTCTTCCGGAGGATCGGGAAGGCTACGCCGCTTTTGTAGGTAATCTCAGGGGGGCCATGAACCGGGAAGGATGGCAGGTTTCCGTAGCCCTGGCGCCAAAAACCTCCGGTGAGCAGAGGGGACTTCTCTATGAGGGCATGGACTATGCGCTTCTTGGGGCCAATGCGGATCATGTATTTTTAATGACCTATGAGTGGGGACATCAGCACGGCCCGGCTATGGCCATCGCACCGATCAACAAGGTTCGCCAGGTATTGGACTATGCTGTTACGGAAATACCGCGGAATAAAATTCTGATGGGCATCCCAAACTATGCCTACGACTGGACGCTGCCTTTCGTGAGGGGAGAATCCGTTGCGGAAATCATGGGAAATGCAGAGGCAGTCCGGCGGGCGGCCATACAGGGAGCGCCGATTCAATACGATGAGACAGCTCAAAGCCCCTGGTATACCTATGAGCGAAACGGACTGACACATGGGGTATGGTTTGAGGATGTGAGAAGTATGGAGGTAAAGCTTCGGACTGCTATAGAGTATGGATTCCTGGGAATCGGATACTGGAATCTGATGCGGCCCTTCCGGGCAAATTGGATGTTGATTCAGATGCTATTGGGATAGCATCTGAACTGTAAATTTTCTTGACTTCCCTATTGGAAATGCCATAATTAAGGTATAGACAAATAAGTCATCTAGTCTCGTAAGGTAGATTGGCCGCAAGGCTTTTCTGGGAAAAAAGAGTTGTTTCATGCAACTCTTTTTCCATATCTGCATATACTGTTACCGTGATCTGGCTCGCAGAGCGGGCATTGGCGGATAGCTTTTTCTAAAAAACTCTCCTTGACCAGCGAGTCTTTACTCCATATCATTACCAATAATACAAAAGATTACCAACAGGGAATGACAAAAGCAATACATCCCAATAATTTTACCACTTTAATGAATGAAAACACTTATTGCTCCGATATCCACCCTTCCATATAATCCTCAATCACCGGAAACGGCGCCGGCCCCATAGACAGGAAAAAGGTATGAAAATCCTTCAGCACAAAGCGCTCGGAAAGAGCCTCCTCAGCCGCCCCTTCCAATTTGAGAATCTCAGCCGCCCCCAGATAGTATTTCAGATAATTCCCCGGATCTTGAATAACAGCCTGATAAATCTGATATACCGTCTCCGGATTTGTCACGCCATATCCGGCAAAAAAAGCCTCCGTATCTTCAAGGGACCACCCTTCATAATGAATCCCCACATCCGTCCGTGCATGAAGTCCCAGGGAAACAGCTCCGTTGGCCGCCAAAAGCTCCGCCATCTCTTGATCCGCAATCGCATAAGAATAGGAAAGCCATTCCACATAAGTAGCCCATCCTTCCGTATACCCTCCAAAGTTAAAGAGATTCCGCACCGGATCGAGCTCGCAGGAATTTTCATAAAGCGTCTGGTAAAGATGCCCGGGCCACCCTTCATGTGCCAGGGTCGTATAAAGAGAAAGACTGTCATAGTGATTGGCGGGGTTGATATAGATCACATGCTCATTCATCCGATCCAAAGGAGGTGTCAGATAAAAGGCCGGACTTAAATACTTTTCCAGGGAGGAATCCACATATTTTACCTGGCAGGAAACAGAGGGAGCAGAAGGAAAATCCTCCAAAATCTCCTGCTGAAGATTTTTCAATATAACAGCAGGCTCCGTTAGCCCTGTCTGACGGGATACGGACGTCAGAATTTCCGGGTTCAGACTTACAAGGTAAGTAACTGTTTCCAGATCCGTGTCAAGCTGTTCTTCAATCAGCAGCAGGATTTCCTCCATATCCCGCCCGGTTCCCGTAACGGCAGCCGTCAATGCCTCATAATAATCGGAGCCTTTCTCATAATAGCAGAGTCCGTAAGAATTTTTTCCGGAGCCTTTAAGCTCGGTCAGACCTTGAATCAAAAGCTCGTAAGCCGGAACTACATGTCCGAAAAATACTGTCCGGTTGGAAGCAAGATACTCTTCCGCCTTTTCCTCCGAAAGAAAATCTGCGGAATCAATCCGCTCTTCAAAGGTGGAAAGAAGAAAATGCTCTCCGGGATTCGAAAGAAAGGCCCGGCACTGAGCAATCACGGCCTCCGCCGTCTCGTCCGACATAAACAGTCCGGCCTTTGCCTTTTCCCGTTCATAGTCCATCAAGCTTTGATAATAGGCATCCATCGTGGAAAGAAGAGAAATATAATTTTCAATATCCTGTTCTGATCGAAAAGTATATTCGGCCAGGAGAATCGGAAGCTGTGCCTGAGTGCCCAAGGTCGGGCTTAATATTTCTTCATAGTATGGAAAATTAAGCAGCGCCGCCTGCTTTTCAAGCTGATAGGACAAAATATCATAAGTAAGCCGGTTGGAATCGGAAAGCTCCTCCCGGGAAAAAGCAGAAAGCGCCTGCCTGGTATTTTCCAGACCGGCCGCCGCCGCATCGGAGGAATCCTTGGAGTAGAGGCAAAAAGCCGAAGGAACATCCGTAATTCCAAAACGCTCCGGCTCCGAGAGCGTGTAGTGAAGCGTCAGAGCATTGGAGGAAACCTCGTTCAGAAATAATGTATGAGTAAAACGCTCAAATGCCTCATCCGTAGTTTCAACGGAAGTTCCCTGAAGCCGGGGGAGCAAAAAAGCGCCGCAGCACAGAAAAAGAAGCAGGAGTATGCCTGCAATCAAAAGCTTTTTACGTTTCATATTCTCACCAGAAATATTGTTGGTGTATTCTATGAGGAAAGCCGGGAAGAAATGCTATTTATTATTCCGGTTTTGACATTGTATTTAGGGGAGGTTTCCTGTATATTATAAGAAAGACAGAATTTAACAATCCTGTGGAGAAAAGAAAAACAATGTTCGGGAAAAAGCTGGGGAAAGGAGAGGCTATGGGTGTAAAGGTTGCAATTGGTCTGCAAAGTTTTGAGAATATACGCGAAAACAATATTTTTTACGTGGACAAGACAGATTTTATAAAAGACTGGTGGGAAATGAAAGACAGCGTGACACTTATCACCCGTCCCCGCCGCTTTGGGAAAACCTTGAACATGAGCATGGCAGAATGTTTTTTTTCTAATCGCTATGGGGACAGAGCGGATCTTTTTGAAGGGCTTTCCATATGGAAGGAGAAAAGTTATAGAAAATTACAGGGAACGCTCCCGGTACTGTTTCTGAGCTTTGCAAAAGTAAAGGGGCGAAGCTATGAAGAGATGCGGTTCTCTATGGCGAGTATTATATTTGATATCTATCAGAAAAATTCTTTTTTACTGGAAGGCGATCTCCTGAGTGAAAACGAAAAAGAATATTTTGAAAGCGTAAAACCGGGAATGAGCGATTCCGTAGCGGCGGATGCTATTAATGCACTGTCAAACTTCCTGAGCCGTTGCTTTGGAAAAAAGGTTATTATTCTGCTGGACGAGTATGACACCCCTATGCAGGAAGCCTGGCTATCCGGCTACTGGGATGAAGCGGTGGGCTTTTTCCGCGGCTTTTTTAACGCAGCCTTTAAAACAAATCCTTACATGCAGCGAGGGCTGATTACAGGAATTACAAGAATCTCCAAGGAATCTATCTTTTCCGACTTGAATAACCTGGAGGTCGTAACAACCACCTCCGAAAAATACGCTTCATACTTTGGCTTTACGGAGCAGGAGGTTTTTAAAGCCCTTGACGAAATGGGACTCGGGGAAGAAAAGCAGGGTGTAAAAAACTGGTATGACGGCTTTACTTTTGGAAAACAAAAAGACATATACAATCCCTGGTCCATCACAAATTTTATCAGCAAAAACGGTGAATACGATTCCTATTGGGCGGACAGCAGCGGCAACGGACTTGTCAATTCTTTGATTCGCAAAGGCTCCGCAGACGTAAAAAAGATTATGGAGCTACTCCTTAAGGGAGAAAACTTTGAAGTGGAGCTTGATGAACAGATTGTTTTTGATCAGCTTGACCAGGATGAAAATGCGATCTGGAGCCTGCTCCTTGCCACAGGGTATTTAAGAGTGGAAGGCGTGGAACGAAGAGGGCGGCTTTTGAAAAAGTTCTATACGCTTAAGCTTACAAATATGGAAATTGAGAGCATGTTTTCCAAGATGGTGCGGGGATGGTTTCAAACTTCCCGGCCGGAATATAATGAATTTATTAAGGCTCTCCTAAGTGACAATGTGAAAAAAATGAATACCTTTCTAAACAAGGTTGCCTTAAGCACTTTCAGCAGTTTTGACGGAGGAAATAAGCCGTCGGAGACTGCAAAGCCGGAGCGGTTCTATCATGGTTTTGTATTGGGAATGGTGGTGGAGCTGGCAGAATGCTACAGGGTAAGATCCAACCGTGAAAGCGGTTACGGCCGTTACGGCGTTATGCTGGAGCCATTTGACAAAACGCAGAAAGCATTTATCTTTGAGTTCAAGGTATTAGATGCGGATGAGGACGAAAAAAGCCTGGAGGATACGGTGGCACACGCCCTTTCTCAGATAGAGGAAAAAGGGTATGAAACTGAGCTGACAGCCGCTGGCATTGCGCCGGAAAATATTCGGAAATACGGCTTTGCCTTCTGCGGGAAAACCGTATTGATTGGAAGGTAGAACCTTGACAAACAATTCCTCATATGCTAGGATCTCCCTATAAAATAAGAAAACGCAGAGAAGAAAAGAGTAGGCTTGATGGATTTTCTACAGAGAATTCCCGGTGGCTGAGAGGGAAGGAAGGAAGCAGGCCGAAGATGGTTTCAGAGCGGCGCAGATGAACGCATGGAAGCGATAAGCTGCGACAGGATTCCGCCTGTTATAGCGGAGGAGTATGAAGGTACTCCCAGAGGTCTGTTTTCGCGAGAGGCAGACGAACAGAAGTGGTAACACGGGAATATACCCGTCTTCTTTAAATATAAGGAAGGCGGGATTTTTTATGCAGCAGAAAGAGAGGGAATAAAATGGAAAAGCAAAAATACTACATCACCACCGCCATAGCCTACACCTCCGGTAAGCCCCACATCGGCAATACCTACGAGATTGTGCTGGCAGATGCCATCGCCCGTTTTAAGAGAATGCAGGGCTATGACGTATTCTTTCAGACAGGCACGGACGAGCACGGACAGAAGATTGAGGAGAAGGCAGGCGAGGCAGGCGTAACGCCCAAGGAATTTGTGGACAATGTGGCAGGAGAGATCCGCCGCATCTGGGATCTGATGAACACCTCCTACGACAAATTCATCCGCACCACCGATTCGGATCACGAAGCCCAGGTTCAGAAAATATTCAAAAAGCTCTATGATCAGGGCGATATCTACAAGGGCTACTATGAGGGTATGTACTGTACCCCTTGTGAATCCTTTTTCACCGAATCCCAGTTGGTGGACGGCAAATGCCCCGACTGCGGCAGAGAGGTAAAGCCGGCCAAGGAGGAGGCATATTTCTTCAAAATGAGCAAATATGCGGATCGGCTGATTGATCACATCAACACTCACCCGGAATTTATTCAGCCTGTGTCCCGGAAAAACGAGATGATGAACAACTTCCTGCTTCCGGGTCTTCAGGATCTCTGTGTATCCAGAACCTCCTTTCGCTGGGGGATTCCGGTAAGCTTTGATCCCAAGCATGTAACCTATGTATGGCTGGATGCGCTGACCAACTATATTACCGGAATCGGCTACGACTGTGACGGAGAGTCCACAGAGCAGTTTAACAGGGACTGGCCGGCGGATCTGCACCTGATTGGAAAGGATATTATCCGTTTCCATACCATCTACTGGCCTATTTTCCTGATGGCGCTTGATCTGCCTCTGCCCAAGCAGGTATTCGGCCATCCCTGGCTTTTACAGGGCGACGGCAAGATGAGCAAGTCCAAAGGAAATGTGCTCTATGCGGACGAATTGGTAGAAATGTTCGGAGTGGACGCCGTGCGCTACTTTGTGCTCCACGAGATGCCCTTTGACAACGACGGAGTGATCACCTGGGAGCTGATGGTAGAGCGTATGAACTCCGAGCTTGCGAATACCCTGGGGAATCTGGTGAACCGGACCGTTTCTATGTCCAATAAATATTTCGGCGGCGTGGTGAGCAATCCCGGATTTATGGAGCCGCTGGATCGCGATCTGCGGGAGACGGCTGTGAGCACGGCCGGGAAGGCAGCGGATAAGATGGAGGAGCTTCGGGTGGCGGACGCCATGACGGAGATTTTTGCGCTCTTTAAGCGCTGCAACAAATACATTGATGAAACTATGCCCTGGGCTTTGGCTAAGGATGAGAGCAAGAAGGACCGCCTGGCTACGGTGCTCTATAATCTGGTAGAAGGAATCAGCATCGGCGCTTCCCTTTTGGAACCCTTTATGCCTGAAACCTCTGCAAAGATTCTGGAGCAGCTGGGCGCAAAGAAGCGCTCCATTGAGGTGATGAATATGTTCGGCCTCTATCAGTCCGGTCAGAAAGTAACGGAGAAGCCGGAGATCCTCTTCGCGAGACTGGATGTAAATGAGGTTTTGGCAAAGGTAGAAGAAAAGAAGGCTTTGGAGGAACAGCCGGAGGCACCGGCAGAGCCGGTGATCGATCCGGAGCCAAAGGCAGAGATTACCTTTGACGACTTTGAAAAGCTGCAGTTCCAGGTGGGAGAGATTATAGCCTGCGAAGCGGTTAAGAAGTCCAAAAAGCTGCTCTGCTCCCAGGTGCGGATCGGAAGCCAGGTGAAGCAGATTGTGTCCGGTATCAAGGCGCATTACACACCGGAAGAGATGGTGGGCAAGAAGGTGATGGTTCTTGTGAACTTAAAGCCCGCAACATTGGCCGGAGTGAAGTCGGAAGGAATGTTGCTCTGCGCGGAGGACGCGGACGGAAATCTGGCTTTGGTAGTACCGGAGAAGGCAATGCCGGCCGGAGCGGAGATCTGCTAAAGGGCTTTTGCCTGATCATTCATTTTTGCCGCTATTTCCTTTCGTGCTGCAATCACATATAATAATAGCACGAAAGGAAGTAACGGCATGACACAGTTTGAACAGCGCGGTCCTTTGCAGCTTCACACGGTCTGAAGCCTTCCGTGCTCCAGCTCATATACGGTATCACACAAAACCTCGATATCTTCTTTATTATGGCTGGCAAGTATAACGGTTTTTCCTTCCGCCTTTAATCCTAAAAGAATATTCCGCACATCGTTTACCCCCTCATTATCAAGTCCGTTCATTGGCTCGTCCAAAATCAAAATATCCGGGTTTTCCATAATTGCCTGGGCGATACCAAGCCTCTGCCTCATACCAAGGGAATACTTCCCGACTTTTTTGCGGCTGTCCGGATCTAAGCCTACCCGCTCCATGCTCTCCCTGATCTGCCCCCTGCCTATCAATTTACGGATAGACGCCAGATATTCCAGATTTTTGTACCCTGTATATCTGCTTAAGAATCCGGGATTTTCAATAATAATTCCCATATTGTCCGCAAAATCAATATCTTTTCCAATCTCCCTTTCCCCCACAACAATCCTCCCGGATGTGGGCTTTAAATAACCAATCATCGTTTTGAACAAAACAGTCTTACCCGAACCATTCCTGCCGATAATCCCATAAATTTTCCCTCTTTCAAAACTGATATTAATACGGTCAAGCGCAACGACGTCACCGAACCTTTTTGTTACATTCTCTACACGCATACATTCTGCCATAGCTGCAATCCTTCCCTTCCTCAAACAAGATTGATTTCTTTTTTCAAATATTCCCGTCCGATCAAAAATCCGGCAGCCGGCAAAACAACTTCCGCTGCGATAACCGGTCCCGCTGAAAAGCCGCCTGCCTCACAAAAGCTGCTTTGCAGATACATGCCCCACATTCCGTACATCACATGAGAAACCGCATGAACCTGACAGCCGATGATAAATGTCACGCCTTCTAGCAGAAGCAACGCCCCCGGAACAAAGCGTCTGACAGGAAACAAATCCAGCAACACAAACAATGCCGCCATACTGACACTGTGGAACAGCCATAAGACGATGATTTCTGCAAGCAGCTCTGCGGAACACGCAGACAGGTTCCCCATAGCAATGTCCCGGTTCAAAACAATGAGCAAGAACAATACCGCCGTCTTTACGCCGAATAACAGTCCTTTTCCAAAACGCCTTTTCCACCAGCCCTTCACTGTTCCGCAGCGATACAGCACCAGCACTTTCAGCTTCCTGTCCCTTTCCGCATAGAATCCCGCCGCAAGCAGAAAGAGGCCAATCGGCAAAAGCCACCATCCGAAGGGAATGAGCGGTACAGCGCCGAAATAATCGGAAGGTACGCCTGCAAACAGCCTGATAAACATACTTTCCGGCACTATCCATCCACCTCCGTTCCCGAGTCAAATTCAACACGGTTTATAAAAAAAGAGGATAACACCATCAAAACAATAATCATTGACAAAAATAAAGCTGCTGATTGTAAATAAGACGGCGTCCCGTCTATAAAATTACCCGGAATCGCCCTTGCCAAAAGGGAAGTTTCCGTATGGCCATCCATCATTCGCAAATATCCGGCCAAATGTACCCCCATTACAGCCGCCATTCCCCCATTTCCCGAAAACAGCAATGCAAAAGTATATAAAAGCACTGCCATAAAAGCAAGATACAGATAAAAAAATAAAAACGTTACTGCAAACGCCTGCGGAACGGACATTGCTTTCATCATTTCAAGCCACGGAAAAGTAATATTATATTTGACGCCAATATTGTTTCCGACATCAAGCGCCAGAGCGTATACCGGACTGCTCCATATATCTCCTGCAAACCCAAAAGGACTGCTGACGATAATACTGAATGCCGCCATAGCCCCGGTATAAAAAAATGCCTGTACGAATATATAAAAAAGCATTCCCATATTCCAGCGCTTTCTGCCGCACCGGTACAAAAGCAGATAAAGATTCCCTTTTATAAACGGAGCGTCCGCCACTACCAAAAGCCATCCTAAGACTAAAAACAGCATATTCACATAATGCTGCTCAACCACGCAGAAGGCTTCCAGCATGTTGACCGGCTCCCCTGTGTCAGCCGCATACCGCAGGAAACAGGCGATCCAATAGCCCATAACAGCAAAGCCCAAAAGATACCCCATGACAACCCTGCCGCTTCTTTGTTCCTGCTGAAACATTCCCTTTGTGATGACAGCAAAGCTACCCATTCCGATACCTCCTCACAAGCCCTGCCATAATGACGGCTGACACAATAATGATATAGACACATTCCACTCCTGCGGCCAGAGGGTAACTGCCTACATCATCCCCCCGGAGGAGCCGGATCGGGTTCAGCCATACAATCCTATCCAGCCCAATCCACATAGATTCGTATAGAACAAAGGGCGCAATCAAAGCAACATAGCGGTTCGGAATCCATACCGCAAACAAAAGTCCCACAAGCGCCCACACAGATCCAAACAAAAAGCCAAGAACGGTTTTCCCCGCCGCAATGTACCAATCCCCATATTTCATGAGATAGGTAAGCATAATTGTCCCGTCCAGCAAACCCTTATCCGAATCCTGCGGCACACCCGGAACGCCAAGCGTAAAAGCCATGATACAGGCGGCTGCAATGGGAACTGCCAGCATAACGCCTCCGGACAGCGCAACGCTGCATATCCGGACTCTTCCAAAGCGCACCGGACTCATCCTTGAAAAAATCATGCGGTAATATCCGCTCTGGTATTCTTCACAGAAGCTGGCTGCATAAGCCAGTACGGGGAAGACAGCCGCAAAAGGCCCGAATCCCGAAGCGCCGAACACATTGTACAGAATATAATAACTGCTCCGTGTACGTTCCGGCGGCGTCCCCGTCACTGCGGCAGTCAGCAAAAGCGCTGCAACTCCAGTCATCCCGGCAAAGAACCCCACATTCAGGAAACTTCTTTTTATATCCTTCCAAAAAAATCCGTTCATTTTATTCCGCCTTTATCATTATTCCCGTTACGGCATCCAGATAAATATTCCATGCCGCACCTTCATCAGCCGCTTCCTGCCATGCTTTATCGCCGGCCTCCAGCGCCGTTTCCATTTCATTCAATGGAATGTAGACATGCCATGCCGGCGTCAGAATCAGTTGTGAATCCCGAAGCGTTGGATAATATACAAGCTCTGCCTTTGTCAGCTTTGCCCTGGGATTGCCGCAAAGCGTATTGTTTGCCAAATATTTTTCCAGAATATCTGTTATTTGGGGAAAGGTCAGAATATTTCCGGTTTCAGACTGCTCCGTAATTTTTCCGCAATAATCCTCCAAATTCATCGCAGCTATGCCATCCGCAGTAATCCATGCGGTTCCTCTCGGATGAACCTCCCCAAGCACAATCTGACCGAACTCTGACGCCACTGGAAGCTTCTCGTAAGAAGGTGTAAATATCAGTTCATAAAATGCGGTTCCGACAAGCTCATAATACAAAGCCCTGGAAATATTTATTTCCGTAATGTCCAATACTGCCAGCTTCTCCAGAAGAATATCCTTTGCACGGGAAACGGAAAAATTTGCGGAAACATCTTCACCGGCACTGGTAACATCCATTTCCGGGGCCTTTTTATAAATCGCATCACAATTCTTCTTTAATGCTTCATCCACATAGCTAACACATGTATTTCTTGTAAAAGACGCCTCCTTTTGCCCATCTGATAAAATGATAAGAGAATCATCACCGAAATTCAGCCATTCAACCGGCCTGTCTTCTTCATTCATTTCACGGAACTCTTTTTGTGCCTGTGCGAGATATTCCGCAGTAATGTCCTGCACATTTCCGCCTTCGCTGCCGAGCAGTTCCTTCAGCTTTTCCTCATCCCAATCGTCCCGCTCCCGCAAAGTCAGCGCCTGGACGGTCTGCGGCGCCGCAGGAACTTCCGCACAAATCCAAATACCGTTTTCCTCCGTTCCGACTAAAGCATCATAACTTCCGTCTGCTCTTGCCGTATCTTTGTCAGGCTCTTCCGCCGCAATAGCTTCCACTTCGTTTTCCAAAGAGCTTTTGGCATGGGAAATATCATTATCTGCGGATGCTTCCGGCGCTTTTTGGCATCCCGTAAAAACGCATATCCCTAATACGCCGGCTATTAGTATGCTTAAAACTCTTTTTTTCATTTTCATACGCCTCCTGTCAAGTCCCCATATGGGTTATGGTATGAATTATACGCTTCTTTCTCCGCGTTTTTTTATTCCGGCGAAATTCTACCATATTTTTTCCGAAATCAACCTAAAAGGGGCTTATGAAAAAAGCTGCCATGAACATATGACAGCTTTTTCGGCGTTTACAGGTTTTTCATATACAGCATAATTTCTGTTTCCATATAGTTATTTTTACAATGCATTTCCATATCGCCATGATATTTTTCCACAATCCGCTGAACGTTTGAAAGCCCTATACCATGTTCCGGGGAAGACTTTTCTGACAGCCTGCGTATTTCGCATATGCCTTCGGGAATCCCTGAACAGCTATTTACCATAAATAGAAACAAAACGCCGTTCTCCATCCTCATACTGAGTTTAAAATATTTCTCATCTGTACGAACAGATGCAGCTATTGCATTATCCAAAAGATTTCCGACGATTACATTGAAATCAAAAGAATGAAGATTCATCTTCTCCGGAAGTACGACATCCGTTTCCACCTTTTTTAATTCCTCCTGTGCCCTTTGCAGCTTAAAATTCAGGAGGCTGTCCAAAGCTTCGTTTCCGGTATAAATATGTTCGGACGGATTCTGCATAAATTCCTGCATGGAATCGAGATACTCTATCAATTTTTTTGTCTTTGAACCTTTGGCCAAACCCTCAAGGGCCAGCACATGGTTTTTCATATCATGCCTTAATGCCCTGATACGGCTCTGAGACTCTTTCATAAGCTCAAACTGGTTCTGATAAGCAATTGTCTGCTGCTTATAAATATCCTGTTCCCTTAACCGTACATAATTTTTAAGCAAAATATGATACAAATAGAACACACACAGATTAAGAATTAAAATCACGGCACACACAAATACCGCTGTCAATCTTCCGATATTTCCATAAGTTATTTCCCAAAATATCGTCACGCTTAATATGGGAATTGCGGACAGCAGAAACATCTGTTTTTTATCAAGGGTTTTTTCCCTGCTTTCTTTCGGATCGGGAATATAGCAGATAACTGCCGTGCAAATCAGCAGGAGCAAGGCGGAAATTGCACTCTGCTGCATACGGATTGTTTCCGAACCGGCAAAAGATACGGCCAGGCCGGTGCCTGTATCAAGACAGAAATAGACCATAGAGATCCATATTTTTTTCGCCCATGCACCGCGGTAAAAACAAGTCACGCCAATGATTCCCGCCAGATTACACATTTCATAGAAAAGCGATATATGAAATATATGGTAGGCGGCTGTTGTCAGCAGATAATATCCCGCAAAAGCGAGCTTCCATATGAGACGGCTCTTATCCTCTGCGGGAAGAAAGGTATCCAGGACCTTTTTCAGCAGCGCCGTGTGCAAAATGCCTACAATCAAGATCAGCGGTAATTCGTATCCTGTTTTAATAATCATTGTACATTTTTCTCTTTAAATATTGTTTGATTTTTGCCCTGACCTCTTTCCGGTATGGTTTGCTGACGCTTAGGACGTCGCCATTTATCATTTTTATGCTTTCGTAGGAATACTCGCTCACATATTCCTGATGGATGATATAGGACTGATGTATCATCAGGAAGCCTGCCGGAAGCTGCTCCATAACATTTTTCAGCTTTCCGTAGAATTGCTCCTGTCCATCTTTTTTTATCATCAAAATCTTTTTATCCATACTCATAAAATATAATATTTCCTTTACCGAAACGCGGAAAACCTGACTTCCTCTTTGATATTCAAAGCAGCTTTTTGCATACTTTTTTCTTTTCATGCTTCTTTCAAGCACTTCTTTCAGCTGGGCAGGGGAAATTGGCTTTACGAGAAATTCCAGCGGCTGCATTTTGAAAAGCTCCATTGCGTAACCCTGCTTTGAGGAAATATAGACGATATGGGTATCCGTATCCTCCATCTCGTCACGGATAAAGATTCCTATTTCAATGCCGTTTTTTTGCAGCAATTCAATATCAAGAAAAAGGATATCCAATCCAACCCCCTTTTTCAAATCACATTCAAGGCTTTCTCCGCTGTACCATACCTCGATATCAAATTTTACTAAAAATTCTGCCGAAAGCCCTTGAATCTGTTCCTCCAGCAAGGAACACAAAATTTTATCGTCGTCACATATTCCAATTCGGTACATACATACTATCTTTGCTCCCTGAAATAATATCGTTTCTATTTTCCCGCTTATGAATCGGAAAAAATCACTTTTTTCCCCAATTCTTTTATAGAAGCAACCGTGCCGGGATCGGCAGTTTTATTTGTTACATAATAATCCGCACTTTGTATATCCGCAATATTAGAAAAACTTTCAAATCCAAATTTAGAAAAATCCGCCGCCACAATTGTCTCATGGGACCGCTCCATCATCATACGGCAGATAGGCGATTCCTCCGCGTGATAAGTAGTGATTCCGGCCTGGCTGTGGATGCCGTCGATGGAGAGGATGGCTTTGTCGGCCTTGTATCGGCTCAACTGCTCCAGGGCCGTATTTCCATAGGAAAAAGAATACTGGGCATTTACTTCTCCTCCCAGAAGAAGTACGCGAAAGGTAGGGCAGCTTGCCAGCTCTACGGCTACTGCCATGGAGTTAGTCACGATATTCAGACTGTTTCGCTTCTTTAATTCTGCGGCAATAAGAAGAGTGGTAGTTCCGGAATTGATAAGCAAAGTGTCTCCATCATCAATAAGCTCGGCAGCAGCCTTAGCGACAGCAGCCTTGGCTTCCGAATTGTAATTCTTGCGCTGCTGAGCATCCATAGTGTAGAAATTCCGAACGGTTTGGACGGCGCCTCCGGTGACCCTTTTCAGATAACCGTCCTTCTCCAGAGCGGCCAGATCACTTCGTATTGTAACAGGGGTTGTATGAAATAATTCGCTGAGCTGTATAACTTTCACCTGTCCCTCCTGGGCAAGAAGCTCTAAAATCCGCTGCCTTCGAAAGTCTATTTTTAATTCATGATCCATAAGAAAATTCCTCACTGCTTTTGAATATTCGTGCTCCTTTTCATCATCAGTATAACATAATCCGGCAAAAGGGACAATGAAACCTTTCTTTAAAAAGTACTTTAAATATTGCGGTTATTCAGCCGTTTTCCAACTGCGCCGCCCGGATGAATCAAGGCAAACTGCTCATTTTGATAGCCGGTTTCCTCTATCACGGCTGTTTGAAGTGCATCAAAGACAGCGGCAAGTGCGATAAAGCTGGAAGTGCCCTGGCTGTTATAGCGATCTGTTTCGGAAGTGACTTTCATGGGCAGCACAATATGGGATTTGGCGGCAAGGGGAGAGGAAAGGTTCTCCGTAACGCCGATAACCGTTACTTTTTTCGTGCGGCAAATATCCAGAATGAAAAATAATTCATCTGTTTTTCCGCCTCTGGAGGCCCAGACAAGGGCATCCCCCTCCTTGAGAAAGCCGGAAGCGCCATGCACGGCTTCCGCCGGAGAAAGAAAGCGGGCCGGGCGTTCCACACAGCACAGGGAATGGGCGAAATGCATGCATGCAATCCCGGAATGACCGCAGCCGGTTGTGCCGATCCGGGGAGCTGCGGATAAAATCTCAACAGCTTCTGAAAATGCTTCCGCATCAAAAGCGTCCCGGGTGGCAAGAATAGAGTTGCTTTCGATATCGAAAGCCAAAAGAGCGCGTTCTTTTGTTCCTGGTTTCATAAAATAATTCCCTCCTTTTTGTGATTTCCTGAAAGCTAAATGAATAAACCTTTGATTTATAGGGATTTCTGTGCTTCCTTGTATGATGTTCCTGGTTCTTGTAAATATATTTTTATCATATATTGTTTCTTGATAATTTTCAATATCTTTCTAAAACTTTCTAAATAAAAAATAATATTGACAAAAATAATTTTGAAATATATACTAAAAGAAAATGACAGAATTAAAAAGGAGGTAACATATGGAGTTTAAGGTAATTCAAAAGGAGCTGGAGCTGCAGTCAAGGGGATGGATTCCCACCTTCCATGATGTGTCCAAGGAGGTAATTGAAATTGTGAAAGAGTCCGGCGTCAAGAACGGTACGGTGTGCATCGCTTCGCATCACACCACCTGTTCCGTAATGGTTCAGGAGGCATCCCATGATCTTGACACCTTTGATTTGGAGTATCTGCAGCATGATCTGCTGGATATTATGCGTAAAATGATTCCGGATTTTGCGGAGGAGCATCAGTACCGCCACCCGGGCCCCATTCACACGCAGTTTGGGCGTTATGTGAAGGAGCCGGGCGACTATAGCAGTAAGAACACGGACGGACATTTGCGTTCCGTATTTTTCGGAAGAAGCGAGACCATGACGATCAAGGACGGAGAACTGGACGGAGGGGAATTTGCCCATGTTTACTTTGTAGATTGGGATCATGTGCGTGCGCGCCGCAGACAGCTTAATATTACCGTCATGGGAACTACGGAGGATGTAGGAGAGCGGAAATATAAGGACGGATCGGTAATTGACACCTCCAGAAAGTATTTGGATTCGGAGAAGGCTTATATGGAGGAGTTTGATTTACAGCAGAAGCGATAGGAAGAAGGGCAGGTCTGCCGTTTTACATTATGGGGTGAAAATAACAGCCAGGACATTTGGGAATGGAATTTCCGGAATGTCCTGGCTGTTTTTCGGATTATGGTTTCAGTCCGAAGATCCGGGCGGAATTTTCATAAAAAATCTTATGAATGTCTGCGCGTCCAAGCCCCAGCTTATCCGCCGCCCTTTTACAGGAAGCGATTTCTTCGTAAATAAAAAATGTAATTTTTTCAGCCTCCGGACCGGTGATTTCGCGCATATGAGGATCGCCGGACACGTCGCCCAAAGAACCAGCAGGAATTTCGTTGATATAAAAGCCGTTTTCCACAGTGCGCCGCGCCTTCATGCGGAAAATAGGAAAGTCGGAACCATAGATAAAGCGATCCGGTCCGAAGTATTGAAGCACCTGCTCCATAACATAAGCGTTGGTATTGGCCGTGAAATCCCACACGGTTTTTTCCGTATGCTTTAAATATTCCAGAGCATTCCCCACATCTTCGTCTGCGTAAGCTCTGCCCAGGTGAGCCACCAGAAGCTGCAGACCGGGGTATTTCTGCTCAATCTCCAATAGCTGTACATAATTCAGAGGATCCGCAAGCCTTCCGGGGCGCGGAATATGCAGCTGCACAACCCATCCGTGCTTGTCTGCCAGAACAAGCTGCTCATGAGGAAGGAAATCATAGATACGGATTTCATCGGCAGGGATGTAGGAAGGTGCGAATTCCAAATAAACCTTTAAGCCGCAGAAGCCGCCTTCCGTTACGTTTTTTTCAATTTCTTCCGCAGGTTCCCCGGGCCGGGACAGATAGAGAGCCGGAAGCCGGTATTTTTGCGAACAGCTTTGCACATAATTATTGGACCGTACAGTATCCACGGCAACATTTACATAAGAATATAAAACGGGAATTACCTGTTTTCCCGGAAATAGTTTCTGATTGGTCAATAGGAGATCTTCTATGGAATGATCTCTGGCAACCATTTCCGGCCAGGCACAGGAACGGCTTTTTGAAAGATTGCCTGTGACAAACCGATCCAGCCAGATGTGATTGTGGCAGTCAATAAATTTGTCGGGAAGGAAGCTTTGCAGATGTTCATGAAAAAATCTCTGATCATAAGGGGTGAAGTTAAAAGATGTCATAACAGCGCCTCGCTTTCTTAAAGTGATTTTAAATATATATTTATTATGAGATTGTTCAAGTCAAATGTCAACTATAAAATGAGTGAAACAATCAAAAATATGTTGACAAATGAGTGAAAAGGTCGTATTATAATGAAAAATATATTTTTTAAGCAACTCTTAAGAGAAACGACAAGGTACCTGGAAGCAAAAACAATGTGAAGGCGGCAGATTTCGGAAGAGGCTCTGCTGCGGAACTGAAATGGAGGTAAATGTATGAGGAAGGTATTGGCTTTATTACTGTGTGTATGTGTAATGCTGGGGGCAGCGGCCTGCGGATCAAATTCGGGTACATCAGAGGCGCCGGAAGCACCGGCTGCTCCTGCGGAAGGGGAAATCACGGAGGGAGCGGAGACAAAGAGCACCGTTTATTATTATGTAGGCATTAACAACAATCACGCATACTGGTATGACGTTCACCAGGGATTTGAATATGCGGCGGACAAGCTGGGAGTAGAGGTTGTGAAGGCGGGCGTAGACGGCTGGGATCCGGAAGGACAGGCTGCGGCCCTGGAATCTGTGATAGCAAGAAATCCAGACGGAATTATTGTACCCGTTTTTGACGCAACCATTCTTCCGGGACTGGATGCGGCGGCAGAGGCCGGAATTCCGGTAGTGGCAATTGAGTCTTCCATAGACGGTGCAAAAGTAGTGTCTTATGTTGGGCTGGATAATTATGATTCCGGAGAAAAGACGGCCCAAAAGCTGATTGAACTCGCGGGAACTTCCGGGAATCTGGTAATTATGGGCAACTGGGGAGCCGCCAATACCGACGCCAAGCGTTCGGGCCTAGAGGATTATCTTGCGGCAAACTCCCAATGGAATGTCATTGCGCGCCTGGACGATAAGGCAGATACGGAGAGTGCAATTGAGGCGGCAAAAACTGCGTTTAACAACTATCCCGAGATGACTGCGGTTGTGGGACTTGATTCAAGCTCCGGGGCAGGCATTGGTGCGGCAATGGAGGAATTAAACATTGAGGCCGGAGCCGTCTCCGTGGTTGTGCATGACAGAGAGGTGCTGACTTTGGAGTATATCCAAAAGGGATATATCCAGTGCACGCTTGCCAACAAAACGGCGTCAATGCCGTTTATGGCGCTGATGATATTGGAGGGCGTAGTCAATCATGAAATGCAGAATCTTCCTCTGTCCGCAGACAACGCAGGATCGGGCGTAAATGCGGTTCCGGAAATCTGCTACAACGGCACCGTGTTTATCACGGAGGATAATGTGGATAACTTTATTGCTGAGAATATGGTTCCGGTAGATTCTCCGAATTATAATTAGAGGACAAGTCCGATTGCGCTGCTCCGGAAAGTGAAGGGGCAGCGCAATCCTATAAAGCTGGAGGTCGTTTATGGGTAAAAAGGATGCTGTATTGGAGATCCGGAATGTAGTGAAAAATTATGGAAATATAAAAGCTTTACGGGATATCAGCTTTACGGTGCATAAGGGAGAGATTCACGCGCTGCTTGGAGAAAACGGAGCAGGAAAATCTACGCTTATCAAGATTATCAGCGGAGAGATTTCCCCAACAGAGGGAAGCGTTGTGATTAATGGGGAGGAGCTTAAGACGTTTCATCCTGCCGTGTCGCGGGCCCGCGGAGTGGCCGTTGTACATCAGGAATTATCTGTTTTTGAAAATATGGCTGTGTATGAAAATATTTTTCCCTATGGAGTGGGCAGGAAGATGATGGTTCCCGGAAAGGAGCTGATAGAAAAAGCCAAGGCAAGTATCGAACGTTTCGGATTAAATATTTCACCGACAGAAAAGGTTGCCAATCTTACGGCTTCCGCGCAGCAGATGGTGGAGATATTGAGGGCATTGAGCGAAAACGCAAAGATCATTCTTCTGGATGAACCTACCTCAGGGCTAAATGCAAAAGAAACGGAAAGACTGATGCGTATTCTGCACCAGCTGCGCGGGGAAGGCATTTCCGTTATATATATTTCTCATAGAATAGCCGAGATTATGGAGATCAGCGACTGCGTGTCCGTTTTGAGAGACGGCTGCTATATGGGAACCTTTCGGAATGACGAAAATCTGACAGAGCATGTGCTTATCAGTCATATGGTCGGGCGCGATTTTGAAAAAAGTATTTATGCAAAAAAGAAAAGCGTTGTCAGAGAAGATGCTCCTATTGCGCTTGAGATACAGAATTTTTCATCGGAGCGGGGAATAGAAAAGGTTTCCTTTTCCGTTAGAAAGGGAGAAATCTTAGGTATAGCAGGGCTGGAGGGCAGCGGAACAGCAGAGCTTTCAAGAATGTTGTTTGGACTTCAGAGCCGTAAGGAAGGGGAGCTTTGGTTTGAAGGAGAGCGGATTCCTCACATCAATCCTACGGAGCTTATAAAGCATGGCATCATGTACCTAAGCAACAACCGCAAGGATATGGGGCTTTACTTTCAGATGTCAATTCTGGACAATGTGGTAACGCCGTCCTTAAGTCATATGACTGCAGGCGGCCTGCTGTCAGAGAAGAAAATGCGGGACTATACATTGGAATTCGTAAAGGAATTTTCGATCGTACTTGGTTCTGTCTATGATAAGCCGGGAAGCATGTCCGGAGGTAACCAGCAGAAGGCAATGCTTTCCATATGCCTTGGAGTCCGTCCGAAGGTAATAATCATCAATGAGCCTACCAGGGGAATTGATGTGGGAGCCAAGCTGGAGATTCTTAAGTTTTTGGAAAAGCTTGCAGGGGATGGATGCACAATTTTATGCTTTTCCTCCGATTTGCCGGAGCTTATTACACTTTCAGATCGTATTCTCATTATGAATTCCGGAAGAAGTGCGGGAATCATCGAGTGTGATGAGATTAGCGAGACAAGTATTATGCAGCTTGCTGTCATGGATAGGAAGGGAGGGCAAAATGGAACAGGCTCAACTGAAAAAACATGTGAAATGGAGTGATTATACAGGCGTTATTCTGGTGGCCCTGGTATTCATGCTGTTTGCTTTCACAACGGATACCTTCTTGTCTGCCAGTAATCTTTATTCGATTCTGTATGGTGTGTCCATTCAGTTTTTTGCGGTAATCGGATTTACATTTCTGATTATTATGGGAGAAATTGATCTGGCGGTAGGCTCCACCTATTGTCTGTCCGGTATCTTTACAGGGTATCTGTATGCCGCAAAGGGGTGGCCGCTTTGGCTTGCGATAACAGTGGTTCTGTCGGTTTGCGGTCTTTTCGGATATGGGGTAGGAGTGTTGGTTACACGTTTCCGGCTGAATTCCATGATGGTAACATTGGGATCCATGTCATTTGTGGCGGGAGCTGCGGCGGTAATGTTCAACAGCTTTGTGCAGACAACCTATTCCCAGCAGTACCGAGCAATTGCAAAATGGAAATTAGGAGGAGTTCACTGGACTATAATTGCGATGTTTCTGATTGCAATTATACTGGAACTGTGTCTTGGGCGGGTGACGATCTTTCGGAGAATGTATTATATCGGAAATAATGGCGCCACATCCCTGCTTTACGGCATTAAGGTGAACCGCATCAAGCGGATCGCGTTTATGATAAGCGCGCTGACAGCCGCACTGGGAGGAAGCATTTCTACATCCAGAATATCCTATTCCAGTCTGGCTACGGGAGAAGGGCTGGAGTTTTCGCTGATTACGGCTTGTGTGGTCGGAGGGGCGTCGCTGGACGGAGGACGGGGAAGCATTTTAAAGTCTCTTCTGGGAATGCTGCTGCTTGCAATGCTCACCAACGGCCTGTCCATTTACCGCATTGATCCGTTTATACAGAATATCGTAACCGGCGGGATTTTAATTCTGGCAGTCTTTGTAGATGTTCGGCTGGATAAGAAAGGAGCGAGAAGATGAGGTTAAAAATGCTGGCTCAGAAAGTGAAGGGATTCGACTGCTTTTTTTCTCTTCTGGTCTGTGTATTCTTTTTTATATGTCTGGCGGCAGGCAGTCCGTACTTTTTTAATCAGCAGAATATCCTTTCTCTGCAGGCAAGCATTGCGCCGTACACCATGCTTGCGGCGGGGATGATGCTGTTGATTATTATGGGAATGTTTGACCTTTCCGTGGGATCGGTTATGGGATTTTCCGGGATTTTCTGTGCATACCTGCTGACCGAAAAGCTGCCGGTTATGGCGGCGGTGCTTCTGGCGCTGGCGGCCGGAGCGGCAATAGGGGCTTTGAACGGAATACTGGTTGCATATGCAGGAATTTCGCCCCTGATTGCAACAATCGGAACACAGTTTATCTTCCGGGGTTTTTGCGAGCTGATTATGACCAGTGAGCTGGCAGTATCACTTACGGGTTTTCCGGCAGGCTTTTTAAAATTCGGAAATATGAGATTTCTGGGATTGTATCCCATGACATGGATTATGCTTCTGGCAGTTGTGATATTTCAGATTATTCTGATGAAAACCTGGCCGGGCAGATGGTTTTATTACATCGGAGGAAATAAAATCAGTGCATCCACGATGGGGTTTCCGGTTAAAGGCATGACTTTTCTCGCATTTACCGTGTCCGGCTTTATGAGCGCTTTGGGAGGCGTTATGTCGGTAGCCCGTTCCCAGGCGGCCAGCCGGTATCTGGGAAACGGAATACAGGTAGATATCCTGATTGCCTGTGTGGTTGGAGGCGGTTCCCTTCTGGGAGGGAAAGGAGATGCGGCCGGAGCGCTTACGGGTACAATATTCCTTATATTGCTGGATAATGCGTTCAATTTATTCGGAATTAATTCACTGTTCAAGGGGGTGGTCATCGGCGGCATTTTAATGCTTGTGGTTACGGTAGACGGGATTTTGGCCATGAGAAGAATGAAGGCCCTAGGGAAGATATAGGAGCCTTCACGAATCGGCAAAAGTATGTACAAAACAGACTGTTCATGTTATATTTATCCTAAAAACGGATACAAAAAAAGGAAAAAACGGAGGAAGTTATGAACTATAATCGGGAACAGGCTCTGATGAACAGACTGAGGATAAAAGGAAGGATGGAATTGACGGAGGTAGTAAATTATCTGCAGATTTCAGAGTCTACTGCAAGACGGCTGTTTTCCAGACTGGAAACGGAGGGGAAGCTTATCCGGGTCCATGGGGGGATACAGCTTTCGGGTAAAAATCCGTTGGAATATTCCTTTGAACAGATTGTGCAGACACATATAGAAGAAAAGAATGCAATCGGAGTTCGGGCCTGTGACATGCTGAAAGAGGGAGAAGTGCTGTTCTGCGATACAGGAACTACCGTACTGTGCTTTTGCATGGAGCTTGCCCGAAGAGTGGAAGAAAAGCCCTTTGAAATAAATGTGTATACCAACTCCCTGGCGAACTTTGAAGTTCTGTCGCCCGTTATGCATGTGACGCTGATTGGAGGCGAATACAGGTCTAATCGAAAGGATTTCAGCGGATATCTGGCAGAGATTGCAATTTCGAAGGTTCACTTTACAAAGTGCTTTTTGGGAGCGGACGGATGTGACATGAAGCAGTCTTTTACAACGACTGATTTTGATACGGCCAGAATGGATGAAATGGCGATGCATAATGCGGAGGAAACGATCATTCTTTGCGGCTCAGATAAATTTTCGGCTTGTACACAGGTGGGGCATGCCGCATTTTCGGAGGTAGATAAAGTGGTTACGGACAGTCATGTACGGCCGGGCGTTAAAGCGCATCTGGAAGAGCTTGGGATGGAAGTGGTAATTGCAGAGGTACGGACGGCGAAAGGTGAGGAAGAGGTTTGTATGTAATTGGTTTAGATATTGGGACTACCTGTACAAAGGCACTTGCGGTAGATGACCGGGGACAGGTGGCGGCAGCGGGCAGCAGCGGCTATGAGCTTTTCAGCCGGGGAGGCTGTGTGGAACAGAGGGCGGAAGACTGGATTCTGGCTTCCGTGGAAGCGGTGCGTGAGGCGGTAAAAAGAATTCCGGCTCGTGAGGTGGCCGGGCTGTCTGTTTCTGCTCAGGGCGGCAGCACGGTAGCTGTGGATGACAGAGGAAATTTTATTGGGAATTCCATCACCTGGATGGATACCCGGGCGCAGAAAGAGGCGGATGAGATAGAAGAGGAGCTGGGAGGGGAATATATCTGTCATACCTCCGGCTGGAAGATCAATCCGGCTCTGGATGCGGCAAAGATTCGGTATATGAAAAGAGATCGGGCTTATAAGGGTGCGGACATGTATCTGACTACATTGGAGGTGGTGAATCGTTTTCTTACGGGCGAGCCGGTGATCGATCCTACCAATGCGGCTATGAGGCAGCTTTACAATGTGGAAAAGAATGATTGGGACGAAAAATTAATGAAGGCAGCCGGCGTTACAAGAGAAGAGCTTCCCATAGTGCGTCCCACCGGTATGAAGATAGGAGAGCTTCAAAGGGAAGCAGCCTGCAAAATGGGCATTAGGGAGGGGATCCCCGTATTTAACGGGGCTCACGATCAGTACTGTGCTTCCATAGGAGCAGGCGCCGTCCATGAGGGCGATATGCTTCTGTCAGCCGGTACTACCTGGGTGCTGATGGGGATTGGCGAAAAGCCCTTGTTTACAAAAAGCTATATAGCGCCGGGCAAGCATCCGGTAGAGGGGCTTTATGGGGCAATGGCTTCTCTGGTCTGTTCAGGTGCCTCCCTGCAGTGGTTCAAAAATGAATTTCTTCCGGAGGATTTCGGGAGGATGAACGAGGAGGCGGCAGCAAGACGGGAGAAAGCGAAGGACCTGTTTTTTTATCCCTATCTCACAGGAGCGTTTTACCCGAACTGGAATGTAAAAGCGAAAGGAATCCTCACGGGCTTCACGCTGGAGCACGACCGTTTCGATTTTGCAAGAGCAATTATGGAGGGCGTGTCCTTTGGGGTGAAGAGAGCTGTGAAGGATTTCTCGGACAACGGATGCGGCATACGCCGGATCACAATGATGGGAGGCGCTTCCAAAAGCTTTCTTTGGTGTCAGATGATTGCTTCCGTTACAGGAATTCCTATACTGCGTTTGAACCGGACGGATATCTGTGCCCTGGGGGCGGCGATGATAGCGGCCTGCCGTCTGGGAGTTTACAAGGACTATCATGAGGCTGCGGAACATATGGTTCATGTGGGGCACAGGTTTGAGCCGATTCCGGAGGAAACGGAATTTTATGAGGAAAAGTACGGACGGTTTCTAAAGATGTGGGAAAACGTCCGGAAATATTACGAACAATAGATATGAGCAAAGGGTTAAGAAATGGGGCTCGGAAAACGGGTACCGTAAAAAATTGAAAGGGGAAAGTATGAAGCCACAAATCAGAACCCCGTATTTTGAAATAGGAACAAAGAATTATATCTATGGAGATCAGGTGCTGGAATATGCGAAAGCAGCGGACGCGGCAGCAGAAAAATATGACATTGACGTACTTTTTATAACGCCGTGTACGGAGATTCGCCGGGTAGCCGAGAATACCAGGCATCTGATTGTTTTGGCGCCTTATATGGATACCCTGCGCCCGGGACGCGGGATGGCGGATATTTTGCCCGAGGGGCTGAAAGCGGCGGGAGCACAGGGAGTTGTGGTAAATCATTGTGAGAAGCCCATGTCGGTCCCGGCGGTTAAAGCAACTATTGACCGGGCCAGAGAGCTGGATTTTTTAGTGTTTGCCTGTGCGGATACGGTTGATGAGGCGAAAGCGCTGGCTCAGCTTCATCCGGACATTTTGAATCCTGAACCGTCAGAACTGATCGGGGGAGCAGGTGGAGTCAGCGATATGGCATTTGTGCGGGAGGTCATAGAGGCGATCAAGGCCATTGATCCGGATATCATGGTAGAACAGGCGGCGGGTATTACCAGTGGCCGGCAGGTCTACGATTTTATTATGGCAGGTTCGGAGGCGGCGGGAGCAGCTTCGGGGATTATAAATGCGGAGGATCCTCTGGCTATGATTGATGAAATGATAGCCGCAACCAGGAGGGCGGCAGACGATTTGAAAAAACAAAGGGCGGAAATGAAATAGGAGAGGGTATGGTTTATAGAGAAGAGATTAAGGTGATGTCACAAGACAAGGAAATTACGTTCCATGATGTTACAGCAAAAACGAAGGAAATTGTGGAACGCTCGGGAATCAGAAACGGAATTGCGGTTGTATATTCCCACCATACGACCTGCTGTGTGATTACGCAGGAATGTGCATTCGATATGTCCATGACAGGACTTGAGACATTGCAGCAGGATTTGGTAGATGTTTTCGAGAAAATCATTCCGGCATACAGGAGGGACGGGATGTATCATCATCCCGGAGAGAAGGCCATAGCATACGCGGCGGAGCACGGAGAAAGCCGGCGCTGCTGTCACAATACGGATGCGCATCTGCGCTCCTCCATCGTAGGGCGGAGCGAAACGGTTGTACTGATAGACGGTGAGCTGGACTTAGGGGAATTCGGATTTATTCATTTCATAGATTTTGATGAAACACGAGGCAGGGAGCGTACGGTACAGGTGCAGGTGATGGGAGAGGCGTAGCGGAATACATAGTACGGATTGCCCGAAGAATATGAAGTAAAAAAGGCCGGAAAGCAGTGATGAAAAACTACTGCTTTCCGGTTTTTGGCAATGCGTATCAAAAAAATGTCTGCAAATCCATCTGCTTCGCCTGCTCCAGCAAAAATTTATAGCGTTTCTGCACAGAATAGATTTCATAAGTATAACAGTCGATGAGATCGGGGTCCACCACTGTCTCAAAGTTAGCGTAAGCGGTATCCAATGCATTTTTGGTAGAATGAAGATCCTCCAGAAGCTGCCGTCTGGTAAAGGAATCCTCCGGCGGCGCCGGTTCCTTTCGTAAAAACCCCATACTGCAATCCCCCACTTTCCGTGATAAGTATTTGTGTTGTAGTAAAAGTATAGGCAAAAGAACTGGCATTTATACTAAAAAATAGAATATATTGGATCGAATATCCATATAATGGTAAAAAAGATTAGGACAAAGAGATGAAAGCATTAAATTTTCTGCTTCGCATGGTATTTGGCGCAATTGGAATCCAGATCATCAATGCAATCCTAATTTCTCAAAATATCGGTGTGTTTGTAGGATTAAATATATTGACCCTTTTGACAGTCGGAAGCCTTGGTATCAGCGGGCTGGGACTGCTTTACGGAATTTCGGCCTTTGGAATTTTGTGAAATTTTTACAATTTACAAAGCCAGAAACCCGGCCTATAATCTAACACAAGATCGATTAATCTTTCCTGGCTGGCGCCGAAGACGGCACAGCCAACATCTCAGGTTTGAATCAAACCATATTTCCGGATTTACGTATTGAAGTAGAAGGAGGTGGCAGTTTGGTATCCATACTGCGGTTTATGCACAAACATCAAGGCTATTGCCTGCTGACCCTGGTCTTTCTGGAAGTACAGATGCTTGTCTGTCTGCTGGCGGGAGCGCTGTTCCTTAAGGGAGGGCTTTGGTGAAGAGAAAACAGATCGCTGTCTGCGATGTAGAACGGGACTACACAATGCGGTTTGCGGAGTATGCCGGCCGGCATCAGAACCCCTTGTTTGTAGTTCATGGATTTACCGGTCTGGAAAAGCTTCTGGAGGATACAAAAGAACACCCGGCAGACATCGTTCTGCTTTCAAAAAATTACGCAAAGGAATTCAAAAAAGAAAAATGCCCGGGACAGATCATCTGTCTTTCGGAGGAAGAATACCAGGAAGAAGAGCCGGAATATCCGGTCATCTACAAATACCAGTCATGCCCGCAGATTTTAAAAAAGGCCTATGATATCTATGCGGAGCGAACGCCTGCAAGCCTTGGAACAGCCCTGCGGCTAAGTGAAATGAAGCGAATCGGCATATTTTCCCCTCTAGGCCGGATTGGAAAGACAAGCTTTGCCCTGGCCATGGGAAAGGAGCTGGCAAAGCAGAGGCGCACCCTGTATCTGAATATGGAGGAATTTTCCGGTTTTGAGGCCCTCTATCCCAGTGATGGACAGACCTTGTCAGAGCTCATCTATTTTATGAAGCAGGGGAAAAAAGCGTTTGCCTGCAAGCTGGAAAGCCTGATCGGGAAAATCGGAAGCCTGAGCTACATTCCCCCGATCAAATCGCCTGCGGAGCTGAAAGACATTAAACGGGAGGACTGGGAGGAGCTTCTAAAAGCCCTGGAGCGGGAAAGCAGATACGAGTTTGCAATCCTGGATCTGAGCTTCGGGGCGGACGGAATATTTGAACTGCTGGAGGGCTGCGACGCAATCTATATGCCCATTGCGGCCGACGAGACGGCCAGGGCAAAGCTCTGGCAGTACCGGGAGACCCTGAAGCTTTTGGAACTGGAGGAGATACTGGAAAAAACAAAAGAGATTACCTTCCCCAATATGGAACAGCTGGAAGGGTATGCGAAGACAGAAGGAAAGAGGTGGAGTAAAAACTGAAACGGAATTGGGAAAATCTGCGGGAGGAGCTGCAGAAACAGGTACAAAGGCAGATGGATCTGTCGCGGGAATTGACGGATGAAGAAGTGGAAGAGCTGATTATGCAGGAGATTCTGCGGTTCAGCAGCAGAAAGTATCTTCTTTTGGAGGAAAAGCTGCGGATACAAAAGGAGCTGTTTAACGGAATCCGAAGACTGGATTTGCTGCAGGAGCTGATCGAAGATCCTCTTGTAACGGAGATTATGGTAAACGGCCCCCGGGATATCTTTGTGGAAAAGGGCGGGCATCTGTTCCGGTGGGACAAGCAATTTGCATCAAAGGAAAAACTGGAGGATGTGGTTCAGCAGATTGTAAGCTTCTGCAACCGGAATGTTTCCAAGGCAAATCCCATTGCGGACGCAAGGCTGGCGGACGGCTCCAGGGTAAATATCGTATTGGACCCCATTGCGCTGAACGGGCCGGTGATCACCATTCGGAGGTTTCCGGATCAGCCCATTCGAATTGCTCAGTTAATTGAATGGGGCTCCGTAACCGAGGAAGCGTCGGAGTTTCTAAGGGAAGCGGTAACGGCCGGATATAACATCTTTGTAAGCGGAGGGACAGGCTCGGGAAAAACAACCTTTCTTAACGCCCTTTCTGAGTTTATACCGCCGGGAGAGCGGATCATTACCATCGAGGACAATGCGGAGCTTCAACTGGTGACAGCGGAAAATCTGGTGCGTCTGGAGGCCAGAAACGCCAACCTGGAGGGCGAGCATGAGATCACCATCCGGGATCTGATACGCACCGCTCTGCGCATGCGGCCCAACCGTATCATAGTGGGAGAAGTCCGGGGGGCGGAGGCCATTGATATGCTCCAGGCCATGAATACCGGCCACGACGGTTCCTTAAGCACCGGTCATGCCAACAGCCCTAGGGACATGCTGAGCCGGCTGGAAACCATGGTGTTAATGGGAATGGATCTGCCTCTGGCAGCCATCCGCAGGCAGATTGCCTCCGGCGTGGATCTCATTGTTCATCTGGGCCGCCTGCGAGACGGAAGCCGAAGGGTTCTGGAGATAGTGGAGCTTGACGGAATGGAGGAAGGAGAGTTTCTTCTTCATATCCTGTTTTCCTTTCAGGAGGAAGAGAATTCAGGCGGACAGGTCCGGGGACAGCTGAAGCGGCAGGGAGAACTGCATCATACGGGAAAAATGAGAGCGGCAGGAATCGGGAGGGAAGCAGGTGGATTACAGGCGTTATCGTCCGAATAAAAGAGAGCGGATGCTCTTTGTTCCGGAGGCTGCGGCCCTGACCGGCATCATTGCTCTGTGCTTCTACAATTCCCCCTGGGCGCTCCTGCTATTTCCGCTGGTGCTGCTCTGGCTTCTCCGGGAAAAGGGGGAGTACCTGGGGGAAAAGCGCAGAAAGGCATTAAAGCTGCAGTTTAAGGATGCCGTGGAGGGGATTGCGGCAGCCCTGGCAGCAGGTTATTCGGCGGAAAATGCTATCCGGGAGGCGAGGAAGGATTTGCAGCTTGTCTATGCGGGGAATACGGATATGATTCAGGAGCTCTCCGCCATGGAACGAAAGCTGGACGCCAACCAAACCATAGAAGCGGCTATGGAGGATTTTGCAAAGCGCAGCGGTCTGGAGGAAGCAGGAACCTTTGCGGAGATCTTCACCGCAGGAAAGCGAAACGGCGGCGACTTGATTGGAATAATGGAGGATACGGCCCGGACAATCTCGCAGATTGCAGAGACGGAGCGCCAGGCATCCATGGCCCTTGCTTCCAGAAAATACGAACAGAAAGTAATGAACCTCGTCCCCTTTGCCATGATATTGTATCTGCGGATGGGATGCCCCGGTTTTTTAAATCCGCTGTACGGAAGCTTCACAGGAATCATCGTAATGACAGGCAGTCTCGGCCTGTATCTTCTGGCCTGGCATATGGGAAAACGGCTGCTTGATATCGAGGTATAGGAAATGAAGCTGAGCAGGTATATTTGGAAGAAAATGAAGGGGAAAATGCCGGGACAGGAGGCGGTAAGACAGAATCTCAGGCTGCTTCATGCCGGAACGGACGGCACAAAAGAGGAAGAGCTTTTTTATACGGAAAAAATCAATCTTCTGGCCGGAGTTCTGGCGGCCGGCTTATGCTTTACCATACTGGCATGGGTATTGCCGCTGGGACAGAGCAGCAGCCTGACGGAGGGCCGTTTTCTGCCAAGACAGAAGCATACCTACCGGCAGGAGCTTCTGATGACGCCGGAGGATGGGGAAACAGAGGAAATAACCATAGAGGTGGAGCCGCAGAAGCTGTCTTCGGAGCAAAGCCGGGAGCTTCTGGCCCGGGCGGTGGAAGAGATGGAGAGCTACATTTTGGGAGAAAACATCTCTTTGGAGGAGGTGCGCGCTGACTTAAAGCTTATCCGTCGGATAGAAGGGACGCCTATAGAGGTTGAATGGGGATTGGACTCCTATGAGGTTTTAAATATGGATGGAACCATTCGCCCGGAGAAGCTTGAAGAGGAAGGAAGCATTGTGGAGCTGACGGCCCGTCTGATCTGCAATGGGGAGGAGGCCGTCTACCGGGCCTGCGTAAAAGTCCTGCCGCCCATTCTGAGCACGGAGGAAGAATTCAGGCGGGAGCTTGCCCAAAAGCTGGAGGAGCTGCAGGAAAAGGGAGGAGAGAAGGCTCAAAAGGAGCTCCCGGAGCAGATAAATGGGAAGCGGCTTACCTGGGAGGAAAAAAAGTCTTTATCCCCCATCCTGATTCTGCTTCTTACCCTGGCGTGCACGGCGGCGCTTTACGGAGCAAGGGATCGGGAGCTGGTGCGGAAAACAAAAGAAAGGGAAAGGCAGATGCAAAGAGACTATGCTCAGATTGTAAGCAAACTGGTACTGCTTATGGGAGCAGGAGTGGCCGTACGCACGGCCTGGGAAACGATTGTCCGGGATTATCAGGCCAAGCGTGAGCAGGAAGGAACGCCGCTGCGCTATGCCTACGAGGAAATGGCACTGACCTTAAGGGAAATGCAGAACGGAATTGCGGAAATCAAGGCATATGAAAATTTTGGCCTGCGCTGCCGGATTCCCTGTTATCTTAAGCTGTCCGTGCTGCTGGAGCAGAATCTGAGAAAAGGAAATCACGGCTTAACAAGACTTCTTAAGGCGGAAGTGCAGGAGGCCTTTGAGCAGCGCAAGGAGCTTGCGGTCAGAGCGGGGGAGGAGGCGTCCACACGGATGCTGCTGCCCATGATACTTATGCTGATTGTAGTGATGATTCTGATTTTAGTACCGGCAGGAATGTCGATGCAGATGTGAAGGATATTACAGCGATTTAAAATTAGGAGGACTAAAATGAAAAATTTATGGTATCAGTTTTGGAAGGAAGAAGACGGTATTGGAGTGGTGGAAATGATTCTCATTCTGGTGGTTCTCATCGGCCTTGTAATCATTTTTAAAAGCCAGCTCACAACCCTGGTGAACAACATATTTGACAAAATTACAAGTCAAAGCGGCACAATCTAGGTATGAAAAGGGGCGAGATTACGGTATTTTTAAGCCTGATGCTGGCAGTCCTGCTCTTCTTTTTCCAGACATGCCTGCAATCCGCGCGTCTGGCCTTTCTGCGGAGCCAGACCCAGGAGGCATTGGAGCTTGCGGAATATTCCGTACTCTCCGAATACCACCGGGAGCTCTTTGACCGCTACGGCCTTATCTATGTGGAGCTTGGATATGGAAGCGGCCTGGAGGATACGAAGTATTTTGAGCAGCGGCTTCGGGAATTTTTAAAGGCAAATGTGACGAACGGAAGCGTAAAAGCTCTGGAGGCGTGGGATTTTTCGCGGGCCACGGACAACAGCGGAATGGCTTACTATGAGCAGGCGGTATCCTGTATGAAGCAGAAGACCGGCGCGGCAATTCTCGAACAGCTCCGCTCCTGTGAAAAATGGGGAAAACAGGCGGAGGAGCAGAGCGCCGCCTGCGAAGAGACAAAGGCAAGGGAAGAGAAAAATCTGGAGGAGCTGCGCAGGCGCCGGGAGACGGAGGAGGAGATTTTCACACCGGACCCCGTATCCTCCGTCAGCGCATTGCAGGGAGGAAGCTGTCTTCATCTGCTTCTCCCGGACACAGGCGGCATCTCAGGGAAAAAAACAGCTTTGGAAAATGTGCCCTCACAGAGAACCTGCCTCACCGGAAGCGGCGCCAGAGGAATCCATAAGGGAACAGCAGGAAATGATTTGTTTTTCCACGGATATGTACTGGAGAATTTCACAAATGCTGTGGATTTTCTGGCCGGAGAGGAGGAAGCGGGTCCGTGGCTGGATTACCAGGTGGAATATCTCATCGGAGGAAAGGACACGGACATTGGAAATCTGGAGTCCGTATGCAAACGAATCCTGGCAATCCGGGAGGGCATGAACTACGCATATTTACTGACCGATTCCGCAAAGCAGGCGGAATGTGAGGCACTGGCCATAGCACTGGTGGGGGCCACTATGATTCCGGGACTGGTGGAGGCCGTAAAGCAGGCATTTTTGCTGGCTTGGGCCTTTGCAGAGAGCGTGGCGGACATACGCACCCTTTTAAATGGAAAGAAGTGTGCCTTTTGGAAAGGGGACGGCGCCTGGCGAACCTCCCTTTCCGGGGCCCTGGATCTGCAGAATTCGGCCTCCGGGTTTGATGAGGGAGAGGATGCGGGCGGGTTATCCTACAAGGATTATCTGGGAATGCTGCTGATGACAGCAGGGCGTGAGAAAAAGACTATGAGAAGCCTCGATATAATAGAAGGTGTGATTCGCAGACTTCCGGGCTGCGGCGGGTTTTATATGGACCAATGCACGGACAGCTTTTGGATTCGCGCGGTTATTTTCAACGGAAATGAGTGGGCAGCAGAGCGGAGATTTTGCTATGAGTGGTAGCGCAGATGTGTGGAAGCATACGGCGTTCGGGAAAGGGGTGTACCATGATGTTCTTTTGTAAGGAAGAGTCTATTAATAAAAAGAAAGCTCTCCAGGCAGTTGCAAATGATTATTCCGGTAGTTCATCGGATATTCTATGTGAAGATCAAATTTCTTTCTGCAAAAGAATATCATGGTGCGCCCCTTGGCGGCTCCGGGGCAGTATGACCGTGGAGGCTGCACTTGTATTTCCCCTGTTTCTCTTCGGGCTGACAGCGCTTTTGTATCTTCTGGTGCTTCTGCGGATTGAGACGGAGGTTGGCAGGGCGCTTACGGATGCAGGCAGAGAGCTGGCTCAAAATGCATCCTTGATGGAGGAAACCGGAGGCTCCCTTCTTGCCGGAGCGGAGGGAAAGCGGAAAATAAAGGAGTATCTGAACGGACGTCCGGGGGCGGAGATTATCAGACACGGTGCGGACGGAATTTCTCTGGCCGGAAGCGGATGGGATGTCAGGGATTCCGTACTGACGCTGCGGGCTTCTTATCAGGTACTTTTGCCGCCGGGAATTTCCTGGTTTCATCCCATCAAAATCACCCAAACGAAAACCGTCCGGGGATGGACGGGCTTTGGAAAAAGGCAGTCATTTTCAGGAGAACAGGGGGAGGAGGTCGTTTATGTAACGAATTACGGGACCGTGTATCACCGCAGATTAAACTGCCGGCACTTGAAACTGTCCGTTCAGCAGGCGGCTTTTACACAGGTGGAAGGACTGCGCAATGAAAGCGGAGGAAAATACGCGCCCTGTGAGCGGTGCTGGAAGAACGGAAGCCAGCTGGTTTACGTTGCCAGAGAAGGGAATCGATATCATGAGACGCTGAACTGCTCCGGTTTGGTGAGAGGAATTCGGACGGTTCTTATTTCGGAGACAGGCGGACTGCCGCCCTGCTCCGTATGTGGAGGATAGGAAAATATCAATATGGAAGAGAAAATAATAAAATCAGCCGTTTTTTTGCTGCTCCTTATCAATGGCATTTTGGACTGGCGAAAAGGTGAGGTAAGTCTTTGGAGTTTGGGAATCTTTGGAGCGGCGGGAATCGGGCTGAATGTATGGTTTGGCTGCCGGAGCTTTTGGGAGACGGCGGGAGGGGCGGGACTTGGTATTCTGCTTTTACTGACAGCATTTCTGACCAGGGAAGCCATTGGCTTTGGCGACGGATTTCTGTTCTGTGTTACCGGGATATATCTGGGATTCTGGGAAAATCTGAATCTGCTGTTTTCAGGAGCGGTCTTAAGTGCGGTGATTTTGGGAGCCGGCATATTGACGAAGAGGGTAAGGCTAAAAGATCGCGTTCCGCTTGTTCCGTTTTTATTATTGGGATTTTTAGGGAGGCTGTTTATATGAGGAGAAGATTAACAAGAGGAAGCTTTACGGTGGAGGCATCCATGCTGATTCCGTTTATCGTGCTGATTCTGTTTGTATTTCTGTGTCTGTGCCTGTATCTTCATGACAGGAGTGTGCTGTCCTCCTGCGCCGCAGAGCTGGCAGGAAAAGGCGCGGCGGAAAAATATCGGAGCGAAAAGGAACTGGAGGAGTGGCTGCGGGGGCAGGCGCCCGGACTGGCGGGGGGAAAGCTTCTCTGCTTGCGGGAGACGCAGGCAGCGGTGAAAGTGACAAAGCAGCGGATTATCGTAAGCTATACGGGGCAGACGAGCCTTCTCGGAGGCTTGAAGGCCAAAGAGGAGGAGCAGGCGATCAGGCTGAATCCCACCAAAAGGCTTCGGAGCATCCGGGAACTAAAAAACATTCAATCAGGAAAACCGAGTGGATTGCGCAACTGAAATAGAGGTTAGAATATGAAAACATCATATAAGAGAGAACTGGATCACAACTATTTAATACTGGAGCAGGAGGAGCTTCAGAACAATTATCAGGCCGGCATGCTCATAAAAAACAGAATTCCGGGCCTTTTGGAATGTACCTTGAGCAGAATGGACGGGGCGGCGGCCTTTTACTATGAAATTACCTCCCGGCAGAACCTCCGTCTGGTACTGGAGCGCAAGCGTCTGACGGCCCCTCAGCTTGAGGCGCTGCTTGACGGGCTGCTTCGGACAGCAGTAAGCTGTGAGGAATATCTTCTGGATACCCGGTCACTGCTGCTGGAGCCGGATTATATTTATCTGGACCCGGATACGTGGGAATTTTCCTTTTGCTTCTTTCCCTTTTATGAGGGCGATATGGAAAACGGACTTCTGGAGCTGTCGGAATATCTCCTGGACCGCCTGGATAAGATGGACCCGGGGGCCGTAGCTCTTGGATATGAATTCTATCGCATGGCGGGAGAGGAGAATGCCTCTCTGGAACAGATTCTTTCCAAATGGAAGGAGGGAGAGACCAGGGATGAAGGAGAAACGGATACGGACGAAGAGGAAGAAATAAAAAGAACGGGGTCGGACATCCGGGCCGCAGCGCAGCAAGAAGCGGTCATTGAGCCGGCAAGCAGTCACACGGAAAGGGGAGAAACCACATTTTTAAAGAAATCCGCCTGCTTGGTGCTGCGCAGCGAAAATTCCGCTTATCCAAGTATGGAGATCACAGGCGAACAATTCCTGATTGGCAAGAAAAAGGATGCTGTTGACGGATTTATCAAAGCGAGAGGCATTTCCCGCCTTCATGGAAAGATTTCAAAGGAAAACGGCCTCTATTATCTGACTGACCTCAATTCCACCAACGGCACCTACTTAAACGGCGGCCGGCTGGAGGTCAACGAAAAGGCTCGAATCCGTCCGGGTGATCATGTGGGCTTTGCCGATGTGAAATATGTGGTAGATCTTTCGGGGGAACTCCTTTATAATAAGAGCGAAAGGGAGGATGTGGCATGCTGAAGCTGGAAATAAAGATGGATGAAGAGAAGATAAAAGAAGAAAAGAAATATACTTCGGAATTGATTTATCAGACCATTGATAAGGCTTTTTTGAAGCATCAGCTGCGCAAAGAAGTGGAGCCGGATGGAACCCGGGTATTTTATGGAACAGGAAATAAGTATGATTACGGCGCCTTTGGACTTTTGATTACGACACTCAGCGAAAAAACCTGGTTTATGGATTATGTAATAAAATGGGTTTGGTATAACAGTGACCGCGGGAGGGATGAGGAAGATTTTTCTGTCGAGGATGTGTTGTATTTTTATGTGAAAAGGGAGAGCATAGCCTAGTGGAGAAAAGAGAACGAAGGTGCTATAAAGCCTTGTATTTTGATTTGTCCGTAAAAGCATTAAAGCGATATTTTTCCGGTAAAAATCCAAAAGACGCATATCGGAAAATCCAAAATTATTTTGTAAAACGCAATTTTTCCCATGAGCAGTATTCAGGATATCATTCCCAATATAAGACAACGGATCTGGAGATTTTTCAATTGACACAGGGGATGAGAAAAATATTTCCGTGGTTAGAAAAATGTATCAATCGTTTTGAGGTTACGGATGTAGGTGAGAATTATAATTTAATGAAGCTGTTTCAGGATGAAAATACGGAGATGGAATTGCATATTTAATGAACAAGATAATGAGTGAGGAGCAGGGAAATGATATTCGAAAGTCACGCCCACTATGATGACGCCGCTTTTGACGCTGATCGGGAAGAGCTGCTGAACCAATGCCGGCAGCAGGGCATAGAAACCATTATAAATGTCAGCGCAAGCCTGGATTCGATAAAAAGCACACTGGCACTGGCCGAGAAATATCCCTTTATTTACGGAGCGGCAGGAGTTCATCCCGATGAGGTGGGAGCATTAAATGAAGAGACCTTCGCCTGGCTGCGGGAGCAATGCCGCCATCCCAAGATTGCTGCCGTCGGTGAAATCGGCCTGGATTACTATTGGGATAAGGAAAAGCATGAGCTGCAGAAATACTGGTTTTGCCGCCAAATGGAGCTGGCAAAGGAGCTGGAGCTTCCCATCATCGTACACAGCAGAGAAGCCGCGGCGGACACTCTGGAAGCAGTCCGCACAGCACATTCGCCAAAGCTGCGGGGGGTGATTCACTGTTTTTCCTATGGACCGGAGCTTGCCGCAGAGTATCTGAATATGGGATATTACATCGGAATCGGCGGCGTAGTCACCTTTAAAAATGCCAAAAAACTGAAAGAGGTCGTAAAAATGCTGCCTTTAGAGCGGATACTTCTGGAAACAGACTGCCCGTATCTTGCTCCGGAACCCAACAGAGGCAAGCGGAATTCTTCCCTCAACCTTACCTATGTGGCAGAGGCGATAGCCCAGTTAAAAGGAATTGAAGCAGAAGAAGTCATCCGCGTAACAAATGAAAATGCCAAAGCCCTATATTTTGCAGGCAAGGAGAGTTGCTATGAATAATAGGCCGCTGCCGGTTTTGGGGAATCCCCAAAATACCATTGCCGTACTGAATCAATACCGCTTTGTATTTCAGAAAAAATACGGACAGAATTTTTTAATAGATACCCATGTGCTTGATAAAATTATCCGGGCTGCACAGATAGGCCCCGAGGATTTTGTAGTGGAGGTGGGCCCGGGGATTGGAACCATGACCCAATATCTGGCCTATGCTGCCGGCCATGTGACAGCCATAGAAATTGATAAAGTCTTAATTCCCATTCTGGAGGACACCTTGAAGGATTATGACAATGTAACCCTTCTCAACGAGGATATTTTAAAGGTAGATCTCTGCCGCTTGGCAGAGGAAGAAAATGGGGGGAGGCCCGTCAAGGTTGTGGCGAATCTTCCCTATTATATAACAACGCCGATTATTATGGGGCTTTTTGAAAGTCATGTACCGGTGGAAAGCATAACCGTAATGGTGCAGAAGGAAGTTGCGGATCGAATGAGGACGGGCCCGGGCTCTAAAGATTACGGAGCCTTATCTCTGGCCGTGCAGTACTACGCACGCCCCGAGCTGATAGCAAATGTGCCCCCCAACTGCTTTATGCCAAGACCCCGGGTAGGCTCTGCCGTGATCCGGCTGACCCGGCATGAAAAGCCTCCTGTCCGGGTGGAGAATGAGGAGTATCTTTTTCAATTAATCCGGGCTTCCTTCCAGCAGCGCAGAAAGACCCTGGTAAATGGTCTGAACCATGCGCCGGATATTCATGTATCCAAGGAAGCCTTTGAGGAGGCTTTAATAAAAATGGGGCTGTCACCGGGGGTCCGCGGAGAGGCATTGGACCTTGCGGAATTTGCGGAGCTTGCAAATTCAACATGGGAGCTGCAAAAAGACGCATAATAATTTCGTGAACAAGCTGTTGAGAAGTTTTATCAGATTAGACATGAGAAAGACAAGTCGGGCATAGAATATTTCAGAGAAAGCGGTTTTGCGGCGTATGGAAGTGCAAAACCGGAATGGAGGTATCTTATTGTCCGATTATAAACGATTTATTTGTTATATCTATGAGTACGTCCAGGGTGAGAAGAGAGAAAGTCTTGGATTCGTAAAAGTAAACGCCCGAGAAGGAAAATGTAAAATTCAAATACATATGCGCGGATTCTACACACGTGGTCAAAAGCCCTGTGAGGCGTATATATTCACACAAAAGCGCGAGCGTCTGTCCGGCCAGCCCCTGGGAGTACTGGAGGATAAAAACGGAGCCCTGGAATGGAGCGGCGTCACAGAGACGGACAATCTCATGAAGGGCGGGTTCAGCCTGGAAGAAAGCCAGGGAATCTATATAGAAGGGGAGGAACACATCTACGCGGCCCAATGGGACGATTTTCCGGTTGATGTGGAACGGTTTGAGCCCCTGAGGAGGTCGGTCAGGCAGACTGTGGGTGGAGCATCTCAAGAAACAGCTTCAGAAAAAACGGGAGAGCCGGAGGAAGAGATCCGGGCTGCTCAGATAGCTGCCGAGGCTTTCGCGGAAGAACAGCCGGAGCCGGCAATGGCGAAACAGGAGGAGCCAAAGAGAAAGCCGGATTCCCGTCAGGAGCAATGGGAATATCTCACCAGGCATTTCCCTGTTATGCAGTATGTAGATGGCGAAGGGGCCGTTATGTCCAGCATACGTCTGGACCCGAAAAGCCTCACGCGGGTGCCTCGGGACAAATGGGAGCTTGGCAACAACAGCTTTCTTCTCCATGGGATCTACCATTACCGCCATCTTCTTCTTCTGAAGCGGCAGACAGAGGCGGAAATCACTTATTATATAGGAGTTCCCGGTGTTTACAGCGATCAGGAGCAGATGATGGCCTCCATGTTCGGATTTCAGGAATTTCGGATGCTGAAGGAGCCGGGGGCGGGAAAGGGAGCCTTCGGCTACTGGTGCCGTACCTTGGGGACTTAGTCGTCTCCCTTTAATCAGGATAGGAGTTATACAATGACAGAAGACGAAAGATATATGAAAGAGGCTCTGCGTCAGGCCAGAAAAGCGGAGGCTCTTGAAGAAGTCCCCATAGGCTGTGTGATTGTGCGGGAAGGAAAAATCATTGCCAGGGGATATAATAGAAGAAACACGGACAAAAATACACTGTCCCATGCGGAGCTCAATGCAATTCGCAGGGCAAGCAAAAAGACAGGGGACTGGAGGCTGGAGGATTGTACCATGTATATCACGCTGGAACCCTGTCAAATGTGCGCCGGAGCAATTGTACAAGCCCGGGTGGGACGTGTGGTGCTCGGAGCGATGAATCCAAAGGCGGGCTGTGCCGGATCGGTTCTGAATCTTTTGGAGCATCCTCAGTTTAACCATCAGGCAGAGGTTGAAAGAGGGGTATTAGAAAAGGAATGCAGTGAAATGCTGAGCGCATTTTTTCAGCGTCTGCGGGAAAATAGAAAAAAAGAAAAAAACCTGTTGACAAACAAGTAAATGTCAAGTATAATAACTTCTGCGCCATAAGTGGTGCAGAAAAGAATATCGTTTGAAAGAAAGAACTTCAGGAGAAATACTCAAGAGGCTGAAGAGGCGCCCCTGCTAAGGGTGTAGGTCGTGAATAACGGCGCGAGGGTTCAAATCCCTCTTTCTCCGTTTTCTTTTCAAAAGATATTTTTTTTACCCCTTCTGAGTGTTGACAGAAGAGGGACAAGATGATATAATATAATTCCACCGTGCTGGTGAGAAAAAAGTTTTTGAAAAAATACAAATTAAGTATTGACAAAGCTGAAACAGCGTGGTAAGATGTCAAAGTTGCGTGTTGAACGCAAGGCAAGCGAACCTTGATAACTAAACAGTGTAAAACCTTGAAAATTCTGAAAGAGAATCATGGATAAAGGTTTTGGTTTCTAAGGAATCAAAGCAATTATCATTCAAGAACAGCTTAGAGATAAGCGACCTAAAAACAGTAAGAACGGGAAGAATAGCTAGTAGTTGTTCTGACCAAAGATTAAACACTTAAACATGAGAGTTTGATCCTGGCTCAGGATGAACGCTGGCGGCGTGCTTAACACATGCAAGTCGAACGAAGCACTGAAAGCGGATTACTTCGGTTTGAAGCTTTCTTTGACTGAGTGGCGGACGGGTGAGTAACGCGTGGGTAACCTGCCTCATACAGGGGGATAACAGTTAGAAATGACTGCTAATACCGCATAAGCGCACGGAATCGCATGGTTTTGTGTGAAAAACTTTAGTGGTATGAGATGGACCCGCGTCTGATTAGCTGGTTGGTGAGGTAACGGCCCACCAAGGCGACGATCAGTAGCCGGCCTGAGAGGGTGAACGGCCACATTGGGACTGAGACACGGCCCAAACTCCTACGGGAGGCAGCAGTGGGGAATATTGCACAATGGGGGAAACCCTGATGCAGCGACGCCGCGTGAGTGAAGAAGTA
>OFFY01000010.1_pt1 | contig 178338 bp, 158 predicted proteins | sample 1521481 | NCBI WGS metagenome assembly OFFY01 (sample SAMEA3504117, study PRJEB24116) | mouse gut metagenome | biome: mouse gut; feature: mouse-associated habitat; material: faeces | place: Denmark | collected 2011
CAGGATTTCTTCCTTGTTTGGAATCAAGATTGCGAACTTGTTTCGCAATTACCTATTCTAGCATTAGTATAATATATTCGTTTCAAATTATAAAGTATTTTTTGATAGATATAAGATAAGGACAAATTTTAGATGCCAAAAACAATTATGGAATAAGAGAAATGACCGAACAAAAAACACGCACGTAGACAAAAACGTCTGCGTGCGTCGTTGCGCGGAGATGGTGGGAGTCGAACCCACGCGCCCTTGCGGACCTATCGCATTTCGAGTGCGACCTCTTACGACCACTTGAGTACATCTCCATGGGAAGACTATAACACATATGGAATCAAATTTCAAGAATTGGTGTAAAGAAGTTTGCCGCGCAAAAAGCAGGCTTTTATTTTTGCCTTGAAATTGATACAATGAAACTATAGAAAAGGGTATAGAACCAAATACGGGAAGTACCGGATACGGGGGAGGGCTGTGCGATGAAATTTTTTCATATATCGGATTTGCACATCGGATTAAAATTGGTAAACAGAGACTTGCGGGAAGACCAGGAATATATTTTGCGGCAGATCGTGCAGGCAGCCAAGTGGGAACAGCCGGATGCGGTTGTAATTGCAGGGGATCTTTATGATAAGGCGGCGCCTTCTGCCGAAGCGGTGGAAGTGTTCGGAAATTTTATTACGGACCTGACGTCTGCGGTTCCTGGCGCTGCGGTCATGATGATCAGCGGAAACCATGACAGCGCGCCGCGCGTAGACTGTTTTCGGGGCGTGCTGTTTCGGCAGAACGTGTATATGATCGGCATGCCGCCGCAGAAGGAAGAGGATACGATAGAAAAAGTTGTTTTGCAGGACGCATACGGCAAGGTTAACTTTTACCTGCTTCCGTTTGTAAAGCCCTCTGCGGTAAAACAGATTGTCGGGGTGGATGCAGACGGAAACAATTTATCTTACAATGATACGATACATAAGCTTCTGGCACGTGAACATATCGATCCGTGCGAGCGAAATGTGTTTGTGAGCCATCAGTTTTATCTGCCCGCAGGAACGGCGGCGGATGATGTGGAGCGGATGGATTCGGAAATCAGGACGGTGGGCAATATCGACGAGGTGTCTGCCGATGTCCTGGAACCTTTCGATTATGCCGCGCTCGGGCATATTCATAAGCCTATGAAAGCGGGCGGAGAAACTTTTCGTTACTGCGGTACGCCGTTGGCGTGTTCGGTCAGCGAGGCGGGACAGAAAAAAGCTATTCTTATGGTAGAGCTGCGGGAAAAGGGAGCCGGGGCTCAGATCACGGCTTTGCCGCTGCAGCCGCTTCGGAACGTCCGTATGATAAAAGGAAAGGTAAAAGATGTCTTAACGCAGGCGTGTGAGGATTATGTGACCGTGATCCTGACGGACCCGGAGGATCTGGATGTGATCGATATGCAGGAGCGGATACGGGCGGCATTTCCGTATTTATTGGAAATCCGGAGGGACAATCTTAGAAAAGCGGATTACGGAAGGGAATTGCTGCCGGAAGAAACGACGGATCCTTTTGCCTTATGCTGCGCTTTCTTAAAGGAACTTGACGAGACGGAACAGGAAATTTTAAAAGATGTGATACATACGGTTTGGGAGGTGAAGTAGTATGAAACCGCTGAAATTGACGATGCAGGCGTTTGGATCCTATGGGAAGCGTACGCAGATCAGTTTGAAACAACCCGAGCAGAATCTGTTTTTGATCACCGGGGATACCGGCGCGGGAAAGACGACGATATTTGACGCGATCGTATTTGCGTTATACGGAGAAGCAAGTTCCGTCGTGAATAAAAAAGACGGCGCGGAACTGCAGAGCCAGTTTGCCTCCCTGGATGCGCAGCCGTTTGTGGAACTGGTATTTTCCGAAGGCGGCATAGACGAAACCGTCTATACGGTCCGCCGCGTGCCCAGGCATATCCGACCATTAAAAAGGGGCTCCGGCGTTAAGGAGGAAAGCGAGACGGTCTCTTTGACTCTGCCGGACGGGACAGAATATCCGCAGAAAGAAGCGGACCGGAAGCTGGAAGAAATCGTCGGATTGAATAAACATCAGTTTATGCAGGTTGCTATGATCGCCCAGGGAGAGTTTATGGAACTGTTGCGGGCAAAGTCCGACGATAAGAAGAAAATTTTTCGTAAACTCTTTCATACGGAACTCTACGGCAGAATTGCCGATGAACTGGGAAGAAGAAAAAAAGAACAGGAAAATGAAATCGACCGCATTAAGACGATATGCCAGACGGAAACGGCTCATATCAGGATTCCTGAGGACGATATCCGATCCGAAGCGCTGCAGGCGTTAAAGGAGAAAATCATGTCTTCGGAAAAGCTGTCCGTTTCCGATATGGAGCAGCTTTTGGAAGCGCTTGGGATGTTGTGCGGGCAGTTAAAAGAAGCGCAGGATGCGGCACGGGAAGCGTATGAAACAGCGGGCAGCAAGCGAGATCAAAAGCGGGATGCATACAAAGAAACGGAACATCTGCTTAAATTTTTTGGGCAGATGGATGCGGCCCAACAGGAACTTATAGAATGCAGAGAAGCAGAAGCAGGAATCAAAGAACAGGAACGGCTGCTTGCGGGAATTACAGACGCATACGAGGTTTTGGCAGAGTATGAAAAATACGTGGAGACAAACCAACAGACAAATGCGTTGAAAGAAGATTTGAGCCGGGAACAAACGGCGGCGCCGATGTTAGAGGAAGCAGCAAAAGAAGCAGCGGCGAAGGCGGCAGAAACCAAACTACTGTATGCGCAGGAGCTGGAGAGATTCAGCAGGATTGCAGAGAAAACGGAGCAGGCGTTAGAGCTGTTTGAGAAGCTGAAACAGGCAAAACGGCAGGCGGACCGTATGCAGAGCGCTTACCGGCAGGTAAAATGCGAGTCGGAGAATAACAGAAATGAAATACGACTTTTGGAAGAAAAAGAAGAAGACCTCAGACGGCAAAAGGATGCGCTTTCGGATACAAAAGCGCGCCTTGCGTTATGGAAGGCAAGAAGCGGCGAGGCGGAAGGCTTAAAAGAAGAAGCGGCAGCGCTCGGCAGACAAAAAGAAGCGATCGAGAATCTGAGGAAGGCGGCGGACGCCGTACAAAGGAAGTATCGTTTTACCAGCGAAGCATATCAGGAAAAAAATGCGGAGTATGAGACGATGCGGCAGGCGCTTTTGGATGCACAGGCAGGCTTTCTGGCAAAGGAGCTTTTGCCAGGGAAAGCATGTCCGGTCTGCGGCTCCACAAGCCATCCGGCGCCATGTCAGGAAACGGCAGCCCAAGCGGGAGTTTCCAGGGAGGCAGCCGATGCGCTGCAAAAAGAAGCCGATGAATTGCGGGATCTGCAGGAGAAGTCAGCCGCGGAAGCAAAATCCAAACGGGACTTGCTTGCGGAGAAAGAAGCCGGTCTTAGCGACGCCATGCAGAAATTTTGCACACGTATGAAAAATAATATCGAAGATATGCAAACAGAATGGTCCCTAGAGCAGGCAGCCGATCGGATACGGCGCTTCAGCATGCAGATTTCGGCAGAGGGAAAGCGGCTGATGCGCGAGGATGAAAAATCAGAACAAGTCCGCAGTGATCTGCAAAAAACCGTGGAGAAGAAACAAGAGCTGTGTGCGGCAGCCGAGAAAATCAAGGAGCGTGAAGAAGAGGCGTTTGCTTTATGGAAGAAGAGCCAGGCAAATCTTGAGAGTTTAGAGACGTCAAAAGAATACGCTACGCAAGAAGAAGCCGATTTTGCAAGAAATTCGGCAAAGCGGGCAAAGGAGGAGAAAGAGAAACAATTGCTGGCCGCAGAAAAAGAAGCGGATGCGGCAAAGAGAAAAAAAGAACACTCTGAGGCGCTGACAAAAAGATATCTGCAGGAATTTCCCAAATGGCAGGAAAAAACACGGCTTTGCAAACAGAATTATGAAGAAATACGGAACAGAAAAGCGTTTCGTGAAGAAGAATGGAAACAGATTACGGCAGAGCATAAAAGAACAGAGACGCAGATGCTGCAGGAATCCATAGACGCATATAAACATAAACAAGCATCTGCCCAAAACAGGTATGACGCTGCAAAAGAGGCGGTGGGGAACAAGCAGCGGCCGGATGCAGAAGCGGCAAGGGAGGAAATGCAGCAGGCGCAGGAGAGGTGGAAAGCAGCAGAAGAAACTTTAAAGCGCTGTCAGTCAGAGTATCAAATAAATGAGAACGCCTACCAGACGCTTGCGCCCATCATGCAGGAGCGGGGGAAAATCGTAGAAGTGCATGCAAAGCTGGACATGCTGTACCGGCTGGTTTCCGGAAACGTGCCGGGCTCCCGTATGGACCTTGAGACTTATGTACAGCGTCATTATCTGGAACATATTCTGTATGCGGCAAATATCCGTTTTCGGGATATGTCTGCCGGGCAGTTTGAGCTAAGGATGTATGAACTGGAGAAAGCGGGAGAGGGAAAAAACAGGGGATTGGATTTGATGGTGTATTCCGCCGTTACCGGCAAAGAGAGGGAAATCCGCACGTTATCCGGCGGAGAATCTTTTATGGCGGCGCTTTCACTTGCGCTTGGCATGGCGGATCAGATTCAGCAGACGTCTGCGGCAATTCATCTGGATATGATGTTTATTGACGAGGGATTCGGATCTTTGGATGAACATTCGAGACATCAGGCGATCAGGGTGTTACAGGAAATGGCGGGAGGCAGCAGGCTGATCGGTATCATTTCGCATGTGTCCGAGTTAAAGCAGGAAATAGAAGATCAGTTAATCGTCCGCAAGGATGCGGACGGCAGCCATGTAAAATGGAAAACCGGGTAAATACAGGATGTGAAGGATTCAGAAGACAGGAAAACGCATAAAAAAATTGCAGAAAGTTAACTTTCTGCAATTTTTAATATTTGTTCCATATCGGAAATCAGTTCTCTTGAAAAATCTTTTGCTTCTGCGCAAAGCTGTTCTGCCATCGGATAGTCGGCATTGTTTAACGCCTGAATGACTTCTCCCCCATATTTATGGAAGCGTTTGTGCTTGTCGCCGAGGGCATTCCAAATGGGGCGTATTTCAGGTGTATTCGGCGTCATGGCATAGTAAAAATGACCGAAACCGCATTTGGTCGAATCCAGCTGCAGAGGCATAATCGAACGTTTTTTTGCAATATTTTCCAGGGTTTTCAGCCAGGTTTTATGTGCAGTGATCGCATTATGTATATGTTTGGCAAATTCCGAATTTTTCAGACGGAAGAAAGAGTCTTCGGACATAACGCCCATCTGTTTTACGGAGTCGTCCAGCGTTTTTTCGATTTCGACAACCGGCTCGGTCGCCGTTTTTAATTCCTGGCTGACAGAACGCATAAAATCGGTGCTGTCCCGCAGCTGATGTTCCATTTCTGCCATGGAGCTGCTGATTTCTTCGCTGACTGCCGTAATGGAACCCATGGAATCGTTTACTTTGGAAACGTGATTCTGGCTTTCGTCGTTTAAGGACCAGATGGTTCCGATTTTTTCTGTCATCATACCCAATGCGTTCACCGTTTCCTTTGCGCTGCTGGCGCTCTTTTGGGATGCACTTTTAATCTCTTCGACAAAGGTTCCCATGTTGCCGTTTAATTCCTGGGTTTTTGCAGCCAGTCCGCGGATTTCAGCGGCTACAACGGCGAAGCCTCTCCCGGCGCTTCCGGCTCTGGCGGCTTCGATGGATGCATTGAGCGATAGAAGATTCGTCTGCAGAGAGATGGAATCGATGCCTGCGATTACTTCGCTCATGCGGTTGATTACATCAAGAAGATTATCCATATCCGTCTGCATTTCACTGGATATCTGGATTGTCTGGCTGGAGAGATCCCGGATGCCTGTCAGTTCGCGCTGGCAGTCTTCTATTTTTTTGTAAACTTCAGCAACTTCTTCGGATACGCCGACAATCGTGTTTGTCAGTTCTTCCTGTTGGTTGTTGGAACTGCCGGAAGAGCCGAATAAGGATTGTGTCGCCTGTTCCACATTGTTGGAAATGGCAAGTATTTTATCCGTTTCGTGCTGCATGGTTAAATCCAGAGAGCTGATCTGCATAACTGCCTTGACGTTTTTTTCCAAAAGCTCCACGAATTGCTCCCTTGATCTTACCAGACGCTGATAAATGGCGTTTAATTCCGGTTCTCTTGAATAATCAGCCGATTTTAATTCTGCAACTGCATTTACAAGATCTGAGTTTTTCTTTCCGATTTGCATTTCGTAACCTCTCTTTTCTGAATATATTGTATCCATACGATTCAAGATGTATATACTCTAATGATAATAAATTTCGTGGTTTTTTGCAACTGTTTTCATGAGAATAATTGGGAGTTGTTCCGGGTCCGAAAAACTGCCTGCGGGTTTTCGGTTGACATTTGTTTCTTCACGTACCATACTGTCAGAAGAAGAGGCGGACAGTAGGTGTTTTTGATACGTTTGATGCGTAAAGGAGATGGATAAGTGGACACAGAAAAACAATACGAAACGATTTTGTTTGATTTAGACGGAACGCTGACGGATTCCGCAGAGGGCATTATCAATTCTGTGCGGTATGCTCTGCGTAAATTTGGAATGGAAGAACCGGAACGGGAGACGCTGTATCGGTTTATCGGTCCGCCGCTGCATGAGTCGATGGAGAAATACTGCGGTTTTTCGGAGGAACAAGCAAAACTGGCGGTTGCGTATTACCGGGAATATTATCAGAAACAGGGGATTTTTGAAAACAAGGTGTACGAGGGCGTGGAAGATGTACTGAACCAATTAAAACAAGCCGGGAAAACGCTGCTTGTGGCTACCTCAAAGCCCGAAATATATGCCAATCAGATTTTGGCACATTTTGGTCTGGTGGATTACTTCAGCCATATTGCGGGAGCCAATCTGGACAGATCGAGAACAAAAAAAGAAGAAGTGATCTTATATGCCCTTGGTAAAGCACATGCGGCAGATCGTTCCAAAGTAATTATGGTGGGAGACAGGGAACATGATGTGCTTGGGGCAAAGAAAGCGGGAATTGCCTGTATCGGCGTTTTATATGGGTATGGGAGCCGTGAAGAATTGAAACGGGCGGGGGCGGAGTATCTGGCAGAATTACCGGAAGATATTGCGGGGCTCGTCGTTTCAAAGGGGATCTGAAACGCTGTATTTGATCTGTATTTTTATAGGGAAATTTCCCGAAACCGCTTATCAGTTGTCTTGTTTTTGCCGATGTAATTAATAATAGCAGTACGTATAGAATGGATTCGGAAAAGTTTCAGGGAGGAACGTGTTATGAATAATGTGACGGTGAACGGAGGGATGTCCGGCGGCGGATTCGGCAGCGCCGTAGGGACAGTGACCTCAAACAATACGGTAGCGGCGATGATGCGGGCGGCGAGGGAGAATAAAAATAAAAGACCGAAAAAAAAGCTGAATTATAATCCGAGGGAAATTTCTTCTCAGCTGATTCGTGCCGGCAAATCCAGAAATGCGGGAATCGTACTGGTTCGCGCAAAAGGCAAATTAAGCGCATTGCATCAGGCGCTTGCTTCCGGGCAGTATAACGACAGAGAAGTCCGGACCGCAATTGCCCATGCAAGGCGGATGGTGGAATGCTCCAGGATAAAGGTTCGTAATTTAAGAGAAGAAGAAATGCTAAAGAGCCGGAACGACAGAGATCACAGAAACGGGGAGCAGAAGAAAAGAAGTGAAGTGAAGCGGCGCGTCCGTAAGAAAGAGCAGGACATGAAAGTAAAAATGGCGCTGGAAGAAAACCAGCGTGTGCTGAAAGAAAAGACACAGAAGCAGATCTTAATGCAGAAGCGCCGGATGCATCGAAATACGGAACGGGGCAAAATTACGGAAGCCCATATGAAATATCTGGAGGATCAGCTGAAAGAAAACCAAAACGAACATGCGCAGCAGTATGACGGCGTGTCCTTGGAACTTAGCTATTCGGCTTCTCAGATGTCGGATCTTAAGATGATGGAACAGCAGATCCAGCAGGAAGCGGAACTTGAAGTAGAGCTGGAATATGCAGCAATAGAGGCTTCCGTTTCATCGGCGCTCTCATCGGCGCCTCTCGGAGCGCCTTCTCCCAGCGGAGAGAGCGTCGGTGCACAATCCGCATCCGTAGATATTTCCGTTTAGTAAGATTGAGAAATAATAAAGGCTGCCGCATATTGCTGCGGCAGCCGGCCAGGGGAAACTATGCCATTGCATTTGCTTTCTTATATTTGTAGATCATCTCTGCATGCTCCTGTTCTTCGGTCTGGATATGATTTAAGAGCCTGCGCACTTCGCTGTTGCCGAAATGGAACAGGTTTGTGTTATAATCCGCAGATACCATTTTTTCATTTCCGATGCTGTCAGAACAAAGGAGCGCGTCATGCTGTTTATCTGTCTGGTTGGATCCTGCGCTGTAAGCGGCTTTTGGCTGATAAGAGTCTGCCTTGGATGCTGCGGAATCCGCCGTTTTATAGGAGGGCATCTGTCCGTCCATCAATTGTCCAAGGAACTGGTAGTGGTCCTGTTCGTCTTTTGCGATCTGTGTAAATAAATCTTTTAGGCAGCCGTCTTTTGCTGTGCTGGCACACAGATTATAGTGTTCCATGCAGACTTTTTCCTGTGTTTGCAAATCTTTTAAAATAGTATTTTCTTTTTCCGTCAGAATCATGATGGTCTCCTTTTTTTGTTTATTTTTGATTCACTAGCAGTATTTGTTGTTTTCTATGTAAATATGCATTGTTTGGAGGATTACTTTTGGATAAGTATCAGGTTTTAAAAAAATACTTCGGATACGATACCTTTCGTCAGGGGCAGGAAGAGCTGATCGATACGATGCTCTCCGGCAGGGATGTCTTTGGGGTGATGCCTACGGGAGCAGGGAAATCGCTCTGTTATCAGATTCCGGCGCTTTTGATGGAAGGAATTACGATTGTGGTTTCCCCGCTGATTTCCCTTATGAAAGATCAGGTGGGAACATTAAACCAGGCGGGCGTCCATGCCGCTTTCTTTAACAGTTCTCTGTCCGCCGGGCAATACCGCAAAGCGCTTCAGCTGGCAAAAGAAGGCAGGTATCGGATTATCTATGTGGCGCCGGAACGTCTGCTGCTGGAAGAGTTTCTGGATTTTGCCGTTCATCGGACGGTATCGATGGTAACGGTGGATGAGGCGCACTGCGTCTCCCAGTGGGGACAGGATTTTCGACCGAGTTATTTGAAAATAAGAGATTTTATCCGCCTTCTTCCGAACCGTCCGGTAGTCGGGGCGTTTACGGCAACCGCAACGGCGGAAGTCAGAGAAGATATTCTGGCAGCACTGGATCTAAACGATCCGTATCTTGTGACAACGGGATTTGATCGGAAAAACCTGTTTTATAAAGTCCATACGGGCGGGGATAAATTTGCGGAAGTCATGAGTTATCTGACGCAGCATCCGGCAGAAAGCGGAATTATTTATTGTATGACAAGAAAAACCGTGGAGGAGGTTTGTACGAAGCTTTTACGAAACGGGATTCGGGCGACCAGATACCATGCGGGCTTATCGGACGCGGAACGGAGGAACAATCAGGACGAATTTCTGTATGATACGTCGCCTGTGATGGTTGCGACAAATGCGTTTGGCATGGGAATCGACAAATCAAACGTCCGGTTTGTCATTCATTATAATATGCCCAAAAATATTGAGAGCTATTATCAGGAAGCCGGCAGGGCGGGGCGAGACGGCGAAGAAGCAGCCTGCATTCTGTTGTATGCGCCGCAGGATGTTGTGATGAATCAGTTTCTGATCGATCAGGAAAGCGGGAACGATGCGCTGACCAAAGAAGAGCAGGAGCTGGTAAAGGAGCGGGATAAAGAACGGTTAAAGCAGATGGCATTTTACTGCACGACAAATGAATGCTTAAGGGATTTTGTGCTCCGCTATTTTGGGGAATATACGACAAATTACTGCGGAAAATGTTCCAACTGCCTGACCGAGTTTGAAGATATTGACGTTACACAGGTGGCGCGGGCAATTGTCGGATGTGTCAAAAGCTGCGGACAGCGGTTCGGCATGACCGTCGTCACAGATACGCTGCGGGGGAGCCAGTCGGCAAAGTTAAAACAAAACGGTATGGCAAAGAGCCCGTATTTCGGAATGTTAAAAGAGACGCCCGTGTACCGTATTCGCCAGGTACTGCAGCATTTGAACCGTTTGGGATATCTTCTGGTGACAGATGAGAAATATCCTGTTATGAAACTGACCGAAACATCCCACGAAATGCTGTCCGGAGGACCGATTTTTATGAAAGCGGCGAAGGAACAGGAGCGGCGGTCCGTTCGTTCGTCCGTTGAGAAAGACAGGAAGATGCAGGCTGATTTGACGGATGTGGACTACGAATTGTTTGAAACGCTGCGCAGACTTCGGATGGAAATTGCAAAAGCGGAACGTGTGCCTCCTTATATTGTATTCAGCGATAAGACGTTAAAGGAGATCTCGGCACGAAAGCCAAGAACGAAAGAAGAATTTTTAAAAGTCAGCGGAGTAGGAGAGCATAAATGTAAAAAATACGGAGAAAAATTTCTTGCGGTTTTGGCAGGCCAATCAAAAAAGTCCCTGTAGCCGGACGAACGCGGTACAGGGAAAGGAGAAAGAGATCTATATGTAAACCCTTTCGGGATTGTTGTTTGCCGGAGCCGACCAAGCCCCGCAGGACTTTACAACTCCTTTATTTATGTATTATAGTATACATAGCAATTATGTTTTTAATTTGAATAAAAATGGAAAATTTCGTTAAAATTCTAAAGAATAAATGAATAAAAAGAAAAGGAGGCATTTATGTATCGGGCAGATCAAAACAGATACGGATCCATGCAGTACAACCGCTGCGGAAAGAGCGGCTTGAAACTTCCGGCAGTATCCTTAGGGCTTTGGCATAATTTCGGGACAACTTCAAATTTTGAGACAATGAAAGCGATGTGTACGGCGGCGTTTGATTCGGGGATTACGCATTTCGACCTGGCAAACAATTATGGTCCGGTCAACGGTGCAGCGGAAGAAAATTTCGGCAGAATCTTAGACTGGGGTATGCGCCCGTACCGGGATGAGATGATAATTTCCACGAAAGCGGGGCATGAGATGTGGCCGGGGCCTTACGGTGACTGGGGTTCTAAGAAATCTCTGGTCGCCAGTCTGGATCAGAGTTTAAAGCGGATGGGACTGGAGTATGTGGATATTTTTTACCACCACAGGCCGGATCCGGATACGCCGCTGGAAGAGACAATGCTGGCGTTAGATGCAATTGTAAGGAGCGGAAAAGCCCTTTATGTGGGGATTTCCAAGTATGATGCGCGGCAGACGGATGCAGCAATGAAGATTTTAAGAGAGCTGAAAACGCCGTTTATTATTCATCAGAGCAGATATTCTCTTTTTGAACGGACGATTGAAAAGAACGGATTGAAACGGTTTGCAGCGGGAAACGGCCTGGGCATCATAGCATTTTGTCCGCTGGCGCAGGGGCTTTTAACCGACAAATATCTGCACGGGATACCGGAAGAGAGCCGGATGAAAAAAGACGGCAGATTTTTAAAAGAAAGTGCGATTACCGAGGAGCGTTTGCGCCAGATCCGTGCACTGAATGAAATTGCGGCAGCGAGAGGACAATCCCTGGCACAGATGGCATTGTCCTGGGTGCTGCGCGATGGAGAAGTAACGTCCGTACTGATCGGAGCATCCAGACCGGAACAGATTCTGGAAAATGTAAAAATAACAGGCAGCACGGATTTTTCTGCAGATGAACTGCAAGCACTGGATGCCATCTGCGGATAGGCTATTTATGTGTCAGCCGTTTGGCAAACAGATCTTTCCATGCTCCCGGATGGAATAGGATCAGCAGGGGAAACAGTTCTAATCTTCCTGCCAGCATATCAAACATCAGCACATATTTGGAAAATACGGAAAAATGCTGGAAATTTTGTGTCGGCCCTACCATCTGCAGTCCCGGCCCGATATTGTTGATCGTGGCGGCAACAGCAGTAAAATTGCTGACCAAATCTTTTCCTTCAAAAGAGACGGCAAAGACGGATGCGGAGAAAATAATCATAAACGTGATAAAATATACGTTTGTGGAACGAACTACTTCATGCTCCACCGGTTTGCCGTCCATTTTTATTTTCTTTATGCTTTTCGGATGGATGTAAGAGTTCAGTTCTTTTATAATCGTTTTGATCAGTACGATAAAACGGGATACTTTAATTCCTCCGCCTGTGCTGCCGGCGCAGGCACCGATAAACATCAGCAGAACAAGGATGGACTGGCTGGCTTTTGGCCATAGATTAAAGTCTACGGAAGAAAAGCCGGTCGTAGTAATAATGGAGCCGACCTGAAACGCCGCATGGGTCAACGCGTCAAAAATCCCGTTGTAGATATGCAGGATATTGAAAAAGATGATGCCGATTGCGGCCAGTATAATAAAAAGGTAAGCCCGTACTTCTTCGATGCACAGGGCTTTTTTTAATTTGCCGAACAGCATCAGGTAGTAGGCATTGAAATTTATGCCGAACAGGATCATAAAAACGGTAACGACCCACTGAAGATACGGGGAATAACTCATAAAACTGTCATTTTTGATGCCGAAGCCTCCGGTTCCTGCCGTTCCAAAACTTGTGGTCAGCGCGTCAAATACAGGCATGCCGCCGAAAAGCAGAAGAATCACTTCAAGGACTGTCATGGCAAAATAGATGACATATAAGATCCGCGCCGTGTATCGGATTTTCGGAACCAGCTTTCCGACAGAAGGTCCCGGGCTTTCCGCACGCATCAGGTTGATATGGGAGCCGCCGCTTAACGGAATGACGGCAAGCAAAAATACAAGCACGCCCATGCCGCCGATCCAGTGCGTAAAGCTTCTCCAAAACAGCGCGCAGTGAGAGAGCGCTTCCACATCGTTTAAAATGCTTGCGCCGGTTGTCGTAAAGCCTGAGATCGTCTCAAATAAGGCGTCCGTAAAGGAAGGAATCTCTTTGCTCAGATAAAACGGAAGACAGCCGAAAAAGCTCAGTAAAATCCAGCTCAAAGAAGTCGTGATACAGCCTTCTTTTAAGTAAAACACCTGGCTTTTTGGCTTTTTTCTGGTCATAAGGAAGCCCAGAATGAGACAGACTGCCGCTACACTGACATAATAGATGCCTTCATGTTCGAAATAGATACCGGAAACAATGGCGGGCAGAAATAAAAGCAGTCCCTCTATTTTCAATACATTTCCTAAGATAAATCGAATAATTGAACCGTTCATGGTATCCTCCCGCTATTCTAAAATATCCAAAATATCTTTAAAGCCCGTATGAGTTGTAACGATCATCACGCTGTCGCCGACCTGAATGGAATCCTGACCGCTGGGAATGATGATCGATCCGTTCCGGTTGATGAAAGATACCAGCAGATTTTTTTTCAGAGGAAGATTCATAAGCGGCGTGCCGGTCACTTTGGAATCTTCATAAACACGAAATTCAATGGCTTCTACCTGATGGTCGAACATATGGTAAAGCGTTTCGATATTGCTGTCCATGGAGTTTCGTTTGGCGCGGACATATGCGATAATGGCCTCTGACGTAATATAACGCGGATAGACGACGCTGCCGAGGTCTAAATGGTTGATGACGTCCTTGAACGTGATCCGGTTGATCTTTGTAATCACTTTTGCGTTGGAAACCTGTCTTGCATGCAGGGTAAGGAGAATATTTTCTTCGTCAATACCGGTCAGGGCGATGAAAGATTCCGTCCGCTCGATCCCTTCTTCTTTCAAAAGCTCCTGGTCGGTTCCGTCCCCGTTTATGATAATGGCTTTCGGAAGCAGGATGCTCAATTCTTCGCAGCGTTCCCGGTTGATTTCAATGATTTTGACGGAAATGCCCATGGAGATTAATTGTTTGGCGAGATAGTATGCCGCCTTGCCGCCGCCGATTATCATGGTGTTTTTGACCTGATGCGTTTTAAATCCGATTTCTTTTAAGAAAGAACGCACGATTTTACGGGTAGCGACAAACGAAATGATGTCTCCGGCTTCCATCTGGAAATCTCCCGAAGGGATATAGACGGTTCCGTGTCGTTCAATCGCGCAGATTAAGATATCGGATGCAATATTTCTGCCTAAATAGGCGATCGTCATACCGCTTAAAATATTGTCTTTCGGAAGCTTAAATTTGACCATTTCAGCCTGGCCGTGCGCAAAGGAATTGACCTCTAAGGCAGTCGGCAGATAAAGGATCCTTGACGCTTCTTTGGAGGCTTCCAGTTCCGGGTTGATGATCATGGCAAGCCCTAACTTTTCGCGGATATAACCGGCTTCGCTGCTGTAATCCGGTGTGCGGACCCTGGCAATCGTGGCGCAGTTTCCGACTTGCTTTGCCACGATGCAGCAGAGCAGGTTTAATTCATCGGAATTGGTGACTGCGATGATCAGATCGGTGTCTTCGATTCCGGCTTCCATCTGTATATTATAACTGGCGCCATTTCCCACAAGCCCCATAATATCGTAATAGCTTGCGATTTCCTGGACTTTCTGCGCATCCTTATCGATGATGGTGATGTCGTGTCCTTCTTTACTAAGCTGTTCAATCAGGGTAGTCCCTACTTTTCCGCAGCCCACAATGATGATGTTCAACCCCGGATTTACGGGGTTTTTTGCTTTCAGCATATATGACCTCCTGTTGATAACGAACTGTCTGAAATAATCAGATCAAACATATTCCATTATATCACCCTGTGTCGAAAAATGCAGTAGGTGCCTGTAAAAAAGAACAATTTTCTCCGTTACAATTTGCTGCAGAGTTCAATGGTATCCGCCCAAAATCGTTTTGGGATATTTTGTATCTGCAGTTTTGCATTCTCACGCGCTTCTACGGCGATCGTTTCAAAAAAAGCACACCAGAGGCTGCGGAAATGTGCTTCATCAGGGGATAGCTCTTTTGTTAAATCCATATTTAACGAAGAAGCGTCTACGATCATGTAGTCTTTTCCGGCGCTGTGCACGACGGCAGTCCGATGCGTTGCGTCATAGATCATAAAATTTTCCAGTGGAAGCCGGTTGGTAAAATGATTTGCCAAAATCGGCAGCACGTCGTTCTTTGGGTGGATCACGGAAAACAGGATTCCGTTTTTTAATTCGGAGAAACGAAGAAATTCCAGCAGATGATGTCCCTCGTTTGAAGTCTGGCGGCAGAGCTCAAACAAACATGCCATACAGGGTTCTCCCAAATATTCCAGAACCCGTTCTCCTTCCGGAAGGGCGAGCGCCATGACAATCGCCTGATAGACGGCGTTTGCTTTGTCCATGGAAAGTTTTCGCAAGCTTCCGTCTGCCATGGCGCATCGGCAGATGGTTTCGTAAAAATCAACGCCAAGGCGCCGGATCAGCGTACGGGATACTTTGCGGCTCTTTTCACAGTCCGTATGGACCGCAAGATATGTGTGGAAAAGAGACAGGGTTTCGTTTGATTGAGAGGATAACCGTATATTTTTATGGCCGTAGCGGCTGGCCCATGCGTCGTAGACGCCGCTGAAAATTCCGTCGATACTGTCGTCACATTGGAATACATACATGATTGTCACCTCCGAAAGAAACATCGTCAAAAAGGGAAAGCTGCCGATAGCTTTCTTCTCTTAATTCACGGGGAATCTGCGTACGGTCGGAAAGCAGGTTCCGGCATATATAATCTTCATTTAATTTTATGGGATACATCATGCGGCCGGAGCATGTGATAAAGTAGAGCGCCCGTTTTAATACGACGCCGATTTTCTTGAGGTCGGAAAAATCAAGTCGGCTGCCTCTTCTGGCTTTGACAATACGTTTGGCGGATTTGGCACCGATACCGGGAACACGCAGCAGCGTTTTATAATCCGCGGTATGGATTTCTACCGGGAAATATTCCAGATGGCGAAGCGCCCAGTCGCACTTGGGATCCAGATAAATATTAAAATTGGGTTTATCTTCCGAAAGCAGTTCGCTTACGCGAAAGTGGTAGTAGCGCAGCAGCCAGTCCGCCTGGTACAGCCGGTGTTCCCGCAGAAGGGGAGGTCCTCCGGGCAGGGAAGGCAGGCTTAAGTTGTGATTTACATTGACAAATGCAGAATAAAAGACCCGTTTTAAGACAAAGTTTTGGTAGAGCCCTTCCGCTACGCTCATAATCTGAAAATCATTTTCGGGCGTTGCGCCGATAATCATCTGCGTACTTTGGCCGGCAGGAACAAACGGGGGCGTTTTGCGGCAGACCATCAGCTCGTTTTTGTTCTGCACGATGCCGTTTTGGATCTGGCGCATAGGTTTTAAAATGGTATGGCGCGATTTGCAGGGGGCGAGTTGACGGAGCGCGGCGCTTGTGGGGAGTTCCAGGTTTATGCTCATGCGGTCGGCAAGAAATCCTGCTTTTTCTATTAAAACAGGATCTGCGCCCGGGATGGCTTTGACATGGATATAACCCTGAAAACGGCAGACGGTTCTAAGGCGGTATAACGTCTGATAGATCAGATCCATCGTATGATCGGGGCTTACGATAATTCCCGAACTTAAAAAGAGGCCTTCGATATAATTCCTGCGGTAAAACTCAATCGTGAGCGTGCAGATCTCTTCCGGCGTAAAGGTGGCGCGGGGAATATCGGAACTGCAGTTATTCTGACAGTAAGCGCAGTTAAAAATGCATTCGTTGGTAAAAAGGATTTTCAAAAGGGAAACGCAGCGGCCGTCAGCCGCAAAGGAATGACAGATACCGCAGGAGACGGCGCTTCCGATTCCGGTTCCGTCTCCCTGTCTGTCCACGCCGCTGGAGGTGCAGGCGACGTCGTATTTGGCGGCGGCGGAAAGAATGGTCAGCTTCTCCATGATCGAGGGAGAGAGACGGGCGGACGGCGCATAAGCAGCAGTGGAAAGAGAGGAATGGGAATCTGTAGTTACGGACATACTAACATCTCCTTTTGTCGAATAAATGTTCTTATTCATAAAGTATAGCACAGCCAAAAGAGGAATGCAAGGAAAAAACGAATATACGTTCTATTTTTGCCGGCACTTCCAGAAATCCATCTGTTTCAATAAATTTCGCCAGTGCGCCAAGGCTGTGTGAATGAAAAAATAATTTGCCAGAAACAGACAGATACGATACTATAGGGGTACGTACCAAAATATTGAATACACAAAGAGAGGAACCTATGGCATATTTAGGAAATCCAAAACATACGATTGCAGTCCTGCAGAAATATAATTTCAGTTTTCAAAAAAAGTTCGGTCAAAATTTCTTAATTGATCCGCATGTACTCGATAAAATCATAAGCGCCGCGCAGATTCAAAAGGATGACTTTGTACTGGAAATCGGACCGGGGATCGGGACGATGACGCAGTATCTCTGCGAACATGCAAGGGAAGTTGCGGCGGGGGAAATAGACAAAAACCTGATCCCCATTTTAGAAGAAACGTTAAAAGAATACCACAATGTAGAAGTGATTCATCAGGATATCTTAAAAATGGATCTTGCGGCTCTGGTAAAGGAAAAAAATGAGGGGAAACCGATCAAAGTTGTGGCAAATCTTCCCTATTATATTACAACTCCGATCATTATGGGATTGTTTGAGAGCAACGTGCCCATAGAGGAAATTACGGTAATGGTACAGAAAGAAGTGGCAGACCGAATGCAGTCGGGACCGGGCGGCAAGGAATACGGCGCGCTGTCTCTGGCAGTGCAGTATTATGCGGAACCTAAGATCGCCGCCAATGTCCCTCCGAACTGTTTTATGCCGAGACCCGGCGTAGGCAGCGCGGTGATCTGCCTGAAACGCCATAAACAGCCGCCGGTTGCGGTAGACGACGAAAAGCTTTTATTTTCCGTGATCCGCGCATCGTTTCAGCAAAGAAGAAAAACGCTGGCAAACGGGTTAAACCATGCGCCGGATATCGTGCTTTCCAAAGAGCAGATCCAGGAATGTATCGAGGCGGTCGGCGTGCCGGTCAATATACGGGGAGAGGCATTGACGCTTACACAGTTTGCCGAATTGAGTAATCGGATTCATCGGATGGCAGGCGCATAAAAGTATGCGCGCTGTATTTTGAAACAGCGGAATGCAGCGGGAGCGGTTGCGCCGAAATTGCAGGAATATTTGAAGAAATGCTTCATATATTTATTATATGAAGCATTTTTTATATCGTATTTTTTGCGCGGGAGCGTTTTTTATACTAATTCCGATTGTCTTTACGCTTTTGATTCAGGGAAGTGGAGAACGGACGATAGAAGATATGAACGGGATTTTGGGAGCGGAAACGGAAGCAGATCTGTTTGATGAAGATATTCTGCCCGGAATTATCGCAAATGAAATTTCTATGGAAACAGAATCGGAAGCGATAAAAGCCCAGGCGGTCATTGCGCGGACAAACTGTCTTAGGGCAATGGAGCGGGGAGAAGTGCTGCCGGAAGGCCTGACAAAGGGAGAAATGATCCGTATGTGGGGCCAGGAGAGTTTTTCCGAATATTACAGCCGGTTAGAGAGCAGCGTAGAAGCGACAAAGGGTGTTGCCATGGTATATGACGCAGAGTACATCCGTGCCGATTTTTACAGAAGCAGCGCCGGGTATACCAGGAATGCGGCTGATTTTTACGGAAATGAGGAGTATCCGTATTTAAAAAGTACGGACTGCCGGATGGATCTTCCGTCGGAAGATTTTTTGAAAGTTGTGTTTTATACGCCGGAAAAATTTATCGAGCAGGGGGGAGATTTGTTTTCGGAGGAAACGAGACAGGCGGCGGCGGAAAAAACGGCGGCGGAGCTGCTTTCTGTCATTGAAATTACTAAGCGGGAGGATGCGGGATATGTAACGGAACTTTCCGTTGAGGGAAATCTGCATTCCGGCGAGGAGGTGCGTTTGGCGTATGACTGGAATTCTTCTGCATTTTCGTTTCAGGAAGTAGACGGAGAGATTCGGGTCATGACAAAAGGGCTGGGACATGGGCTGGGATTAAGTCTGTATGGAGCCAATGAACTGGCAAAAGAAGGGTTTTCCTATAAAGATATCTTAAAATATTTTTATTCTGAAATCGAATTTGTCACGCAGTATGATTGAATAAAACTTCAAAATACGCACAAACTATAGTCAGCAGCGTTATCAAACGTAACGTGAAACAGCAAATATGACTATGGATGGTGATGATATGAGAAGAGGAAATAATTTTTTTCGGCGCAACCAATATAAAATAGCGGCTGTTTGTCTGGCGGCGGCTATTTTAGGACTGACAGGAGCTTATGTATATACCGCCAGGGGAACCGGAGAAGAAGAAAACCAGCAGGTAGCCGTAAAAGAGACGGAAAAGGCAGAGAGAAAGACGGTTGCAAAAAAGGAAACGGAACCGAAACAGGAAACGGAACAGGACAGCAGAAAGACGGCGATCGCTTCGACCGTGGTAAAGCCGAAGAAAGAGATACCAACAAGAACAAAAACAGTTGCAGAGCCGGAAAATGCGGCGGATACGGCGAAAGCAGAAGATAACGAAACGGGACAGACTGCGGAAGATGAAACGGCAGAAACGGCAGCCGTTTTGGAGCCGGCGGCAGACCTTCACTTTGACGCGCAGGCAGGACTCGTCTGGCCGGTAGAGGGCGCAGTGATTTTAGACTACAATATGGAACAGACGGTATATTTTTCGACCCTGGACCAGTATAAATATAATCCGGCGGTGATCATTTCGGGAAATGTCAACGATAAAGTAAAAGCGGCGGCAAACGGCAAGATCACCGATATCTCGACAAATGAAGTGACCGGATGCACGGTAACGATGGACCTTGGAGACGGATATACGGCTGTTTACGGACAGTTAAAAGAAGTTCCGTATGAAGCAGGGGCGTATTTGGAGGCCGGAAATACGATCGGTTTTGTCAGCGAACCTACAAAGTATTATTCGCTGGAAGGAAGCAATGTATATTTTGCATTGGAAAAAGACGGAGAACCGGTAGATCCGGTTGAATTTTTCCAATAAAAGATTTTTTCCTTGAATTTTTAAGGAAGCACAAGTATAATGTGTGTAGTGTTTTACAGGTGAGTCGTTCTATGCAGATATATGACGGCATAGAGCGGCTCTTTTGTTGCGCGGTGTGCCCAGTACAGATTCGGGCATATCCCAGAAGACGGCGGCAGGGCGGGATACTTATGGAACAGAAGGAAAATGTCAGTTATACATATATTGTGGAATGCAGCGACGGTACGCTTTATACCGGGTGGACCAATAATATAAAAAAACGGATTTTAGCCCATAATGCGAAAAAAGGAGCGAAATACACGCGTTCCCGTACGCCGGTGAAACTGGTATATTTGGAACAGGCAGATTCAAAAGAACAGGCGATGCGGCGGGAGGCGCAGATTAAACAGCTAAGAAAAAGCGAAAAAGAACAGTTAATCAAAAACAGAAAGGAATTATATGGAAACAATCAGATTTGACGAGTTGGGGCTTATGCCGCAGATTTTACGCGGGATAGAAGAGATGGGATTTGAGGAGACGACGCCGATTCAGGCGAAGGCAATTCCCGTCGTAATGGAAGGGAAAGACGTCATCGGGCAGGCACAGACAGGAACGGGAAAGACGGCGGCATTTGGGATTCCGATGCTGCAGAATGTAGATCCTTCGTTGAAAAAGACACAGGTTCTGATTCTTTCTCCTACCAGGGAACTTGCGATCCAGGTGGCGGAAGAGCTTCGGAATCTGGGCAGATATATGCACGGCATTAAGATCCTGCCGGTGTACGGCGGACAGGATATTTCAAAGCAGATCCGCTCGTTAAAAGGCGGTATCCAGATTATCGTGGGGACGCCGGGACGTGTGATGGACCATCTCCGCAGAAAAACAATCCGCTGCGACGAAGTGCATATGATCGTTCTCGATGAGGCGGACGAAATGTTAAATATGGGATTTCGGGAAGATATTGAGACGATTTTGGAATATATCCCCGAAGAACGCCAGACGGTTTTATTTTCCGCTACGATGCCCAAACCCATTTTGGAGATAACAAGAAAATACCAGACGGATGCGGTTACCATCAAAGTGGTGAAAAAAGAATTGACGGTATCCAATATCGAACAGTATTATTATGACGTCAAGCGGAAAGATAAGGTGGAAGTGCTGACCCGCCTGCTCGATTATTACAATCCGAAAGGATCGATCGTTTTCTGCAATACGAAGCGGATGGTAGACGAGCTTTCCCATGAACTGACGCTGCGTGGATATTTTGCGGAAGGCCTGCACGGCGATATGAAGCAGGCGCAGAGAGACCGTGTGATGTCGAATTTCAGGAAGGGAAAAACCGATATTTTGATCGCTACGGATGTTGCGGCGAGAGGACTGGATATCGACGATGTGGAAGCGGTTTTTAATTTTGATATTCCGCAGGACGACGAATATTATGTACACCGGATCGGGCGGACCGGACGCGCCGGAAGGATGGGCAAGGCGTTTAGTTTCGTCAAAGGAAAAGAAGTCTATAAATTAAAAGACATCATGCGTTACTGTAAAACGAAAATCTATGCGCAGCCCATTCCTTCTTCCGAGGACGTTGCCCAGATGAAAGCGGAAAAGATCATGGACAAGATCACAGCGATTGTCGAAGAAGAAGATCTGCGGGAGATGATTAATTTTATTGAGAAACAGGTCAATGAGTCCGATCTGACGGCAATGGATATCGCCGCTGCGTTTTTGAAGCGTGAACTGAGCGGAGCGGATACGGTACCGGACAATTACAGCGCGGGCGGGTTTGACTTTGGCAATACGGGCGCGGAAGACGGCATGGTCCGCCTGTTTATCAATATCGGCAAGAAACAGAAAGTAAGGCCGGGCGATATCTTAGGAGCGGTTGCCGGAGAAAGCGGTATACCGGGCGATGTGGTCGGAGCGATCGATATGTATGATAAATATACGTTTGTAGAAGTTCCGCAGGAGCACGGAAAAAAAGTGCTTGCGGCGATGAAAAATGCCAGGATCAAAGGACATGACATTCATGTGGAACCTGCCAACAGCAGATAATAAAAAATACTTAGCCAGACAGTATGTAGGGCTAAGTATTTTTTTTTGAAACCATATGGACATCCCGTGCATCTAATGAACAGAAAGCGAGATAGCCATGGTACCGCAGAAAGGAGGACACATGAAAACACTTGTAATAAAAGCCCAGCGCGGCGATACGGACGCATTTGCCCGGTTGATCGAACGGATGACAATGGATCTGTACAAAGTCGCAAGAGGGATATTAAACAATAAAGAGGATATTGCGGACGCAATCCAAAATACCGTCTTAATCTGTTTTGAAAAACTAACAACGTTACGGCAGCCTGCTTATTTCAAAACCTGGATGATACGTATTTTAATCAATGAATGCAACCAGATCATCCGCAGTTATGGAAAGGAGAGGCAGATGGAGGAGTTTTGGGAGCCTGCAGATGAAAATGCTTCCATGGAACAGGTCGAGTTTTGTCAGCTGCTGGAGGCGTTGGATGAAAAATACCGGCTGATTTTTATCTTATATTATGCCGAAGGATTTAGGGTTTCCGAAATTGCACAGGTTCTGGATTTGAAAGAGGGAACCGTCAAAACAAGGCTCTCAAGAGGCAGAGAAGCGCTGGCAAAAGAATATGGGATAGAGAGAAAAAAATCAGGAGTTCTTTCAATGTAAAAGATAGGAGGTTTTATCATATGCAGTACAGCGAAAAAAAAATAATGCGGATTTTAAAGGGTGAGGCAGACGTGCCGAAAGAAGTGACGGCACGCATAGATCAGACGATTCGTCAAATCAAAGAAAACAGCGGGGACAGGAACATGAGAAAAAGAGGATTCCGCTGCCATGCCGCGGCGGCAGTGGCTGTGATTATACTGTTTGGCACGGTAACAGCGGGGGCGGCAGGTTTTTTCCTCTGGAATCAGGATGTGGCAGAGATGTTTGGCGCAGACGAAGCGCAGCAGAGGGAATTGGTACAAAAGAAGGTGACAGGTCCGGTGGAGGCAGATGCGGAGGATCAGGGAGTCACGATTTCCCTGGAACAGTCTCTGGCGACGGAAAAGTATATGTATCTGTATTTTAAAATTACTGCGCCCAAAGGCATGAAATTGTCGGAACGGACATTTTTTGAGGAACAGGAACTTCTGGTAGACGGAGAGAGAATGAAGCTGAATTATTCCGGGGGCATACAGGAGGGGACAAAAGATCCGGAGGAACATGTCATTTATTGGGAGTATTTTGTGCAGTGTTCGGAAAGAGACTATATGAACGGAAAAGAACTGACGGCGCATTTTCAGAATATGATTCAATTTCAGGAGGACAGAACGCTGGAACCGGAGCTTGTGCAGGAAGGAAGCTGGGATGTGAGCTGGACGGTGGAATATGCATCGACGGAACAGAGGTTTGAAATAAATCAGCCGCTTCAGGGATCGGATACGGTTGTGAAAAACATTGTGATTTCTCCGATTTCAATGGAAGTGACCTATGACCTGCCGAGGAAAAAAGTGCCGATTCAGGCGTATACAGAGGACGGGGAGACAGAAGAACGTTTTGAATGGGCAGAACCGGATGTGATTCCTTCGCAGTACCGTATGAAAGACGGGACTCTGGAAGATATTGTAACCGGAGTGATCGGATCGGAAGGATATCTCAATACGGATGAGAGCGATACGACATATGTGACAAGCTTTGGCTGCAGGAAAGTATATTCGACGGATGAGATCTGCGGCGTTGTCTTTGTCAATCGAAATACAAATCAGACATATGAACTTACATTAAGATAAAAGAATAAACCGGTCATGCTCCGAGGGGGAGTATGACCGGTGTGTGTTTTTACCATTGTTTAGCCGGCAGTTTGGTCTTGCAGAAAGAGGGATTCAGGAGAGCCTGTCCGTCTTTTTAGCCGGCAGAGTTTTTTTATCGGAAACGCCTGCCTGAAAAATGACATTGCGGTATTTCATTAAAATGCCAAGAAGAACCATTCCCAATACGCCGCAGGATAGGAGTTCGCCGATGCCTACGGTCAGCATAAAATAAGGAATAGATCCGTCAAACTGATAAACGTAAGCAAGGATAAAAGGTACGATCAATGTGTTTGCAAGGATCGGCGGAATCGGCGCGGCCCAGAGAAATCTGCGGAGCGCATAGGTTCCGATTGCACCGAGCAGGGTTGCAAGGCTTCCGAACAGGATGTCAAGCGGCATACAGCCTGTCAGCAGATTGCTGAGCAGACAGCCGATGGTCAGTCCCGGAATGGCTGCCGGAGTAAAAAACGGCAGAATCGTCAACGCTTCGGAAAAACGGATCTGGATGGCATAATTTGCCAGGCCAAGCGCGTTTGCAAGAAGCGTCAGCACGACGTACAATGCGGCGATCATAGACGCCTGGGTGATAAACAGTACTTTTTTGTCTCTCATATTTTGTTTTCTCCTTTAGTTTTGTTTTTCGTCAGGAAGGTCTCGAACTGACGTTAGTATTTTGGAAATGCCTGGGGTTGACAGACGTTTCCGAACATTTATTATACATGGGTTTTGGCAAATGTCAAGACAGAGATTAAAAACAGGAATTGACACAGCGCATGGTTTTTGTTATGATGCAACAGAACAAAGCTTTGCCGTTTTACAGCGGTTTGCTTCGGTTCCTGGTTACTATGGAAGAAGCGATTGGCACGAACGAAAGGAGGACAATGATGAAACAGATAGATCAAAACCAACAACAGCACACAGGAATGTTCGCGGAGAGCGGATTGTCCGATTTTCGGGTTCGGAGCGTATCACAGGTATTTCAGGTCGAAAGACTTCGGTTATATTGATTCTGCATCCAGTTTGCGTTTTCGAAGACTGATTTGGGCAGTCCGGCATCTCTGGCGTGAGACAGAGGTGTTTTTTTGCGCTCATTTTGCGGAAAAACACCGGACAGGAGAGCAAAATAAAATGAAAACAATACATGGAGTCTATGCATTTGCAAAAATATTCACAGATACAATAGAAGACTATGCGTTATCGCAGATACAGCTGCTTTGTGACAATCCGGCGTTTGAGGGATGCCGGATCAGGGTAATGCCGGACGTGCATCCGGGAAAGGTGGGAACGATCGGATTTACATCTACGGTGAGCCGCCGGATTCTTCCGCAGGTGGTCGGCATTGATCTTGGCTGCGGCGTAACGCTCGTAAAATTGAAACAGAAAAAGGCGGAATTTCAAAAACTGGACAAAGTTATCCGGGAGCGTGTTCCGTCCGGTTTCTGCGTTCGCAGCAAACCGCATAGATATGTTCGGGAGTTTGACTTACTGCAATTAAACTGCATCGAGCATATTTCTATAGAAAAGGCAGAGGTAAGCCTTGGAACGCTTGGCGGAGGCAATCATTTTATCGAGTTGGACCGGGACGAAGCGGGAACGCTTTATGCGGCGGTTCATTCTGGCAGCCGCAGCCTGGGAAAGACGGTGACGGAATTCTATCTTGCAGAAGGACAGAAAGCATTGAAAAAGCAAAACCTCTCGGTTCCTTATGAAATGACATATCTGGAAGGAAATTTAATGGAACAATATCTGCACGATGTGCAGATTGTGCAGGAATATGCAAAATGGAATAGAATTGCCATTTTGGATGAACTGATCAAAGGGATGAAGTGGAAAACAGAAGAGATGATTTCCTGCGTGCATAATTATATTGAAGATACCGGAGGGAAGCGGATGCTCCGAAAAGGCGCGATTTCTGCAAAAAAAGGAGAGCCTGTGATGATTCCCGTCAATATGCGCGACGGAATACTTCTGGGCGTGGGAAAGGGAACGGAAGACTGGAATGTTTCTGCGCCGCACGGCGCGGGACGGATTTTGAAACGGGACGAAGTCAAAGAACGTTATACCGTATCCAGGTTTCGATCTGAGATGAAAGGCATTTACAGTTCCTGTATCGGTGAAGATACATTAGATGAAGCGCCGTTTGCCTATCGGACACTGGATGAAATTGAAGGGCAGATTGGCGATACCGTAGAGATAAAAAAGAGAATCCGCCCGGTCTATAATTTTAAGGCAGGGAGATCACAGACGAAAAGAAGATAGAAAAAGGAGCAGACCATATGGCAAAGTACAGAGAAATACCTTGTAAATATTACGTTGCGCTTGGCGTTTGTACCAAAGGAAGAGAAGCAGAGCATAAAAAATATTGCCAGCACTGCGGCAAATATTGTCCGCGGGCGAAAGTAAGATGCATAAACCGGAAGAAACAGTACAATGAAAAAATGAGGGGGAATTTGTAGATTCCATTCGTATATGCGTGTATCGATCTTAACGATGCAGCATTTACAGAAAAATCAAACAGGCTGGGCGTTTTCACAGGAAGAATAACGCCGCAGCCTGTTTGATTATTTGATGTCTTTTTTTAAAAATCCCCATAAGCCCAAACCGGTGGATGCCGTGATGATACATAGGTCATAGATTACCATTCTTTCAATGGGCGCTTCTGCGGAAATGATCATAAGATCCTGCCCGGAGGGAAGAAATTCCATCAAAAATTCATACACTTCCCGTTTGGCGCCTCTGACGTAATGTGTGTTTGGAACCGGTTCCGACTGGGTTACTTCCCCGGATTCATTCATAATATAATCCGTGTACATTTCGGGCTGCGACAGGGATGCGTAGATGTAAGAGGCGGTCATCAGCAGCATAAATGCGGATATGACGGTAACAATGGACAAAATTGCCTTGTTGTGGATCAGCATGGACGCGAGCGTAAAAAGAGCGGTATAGGTTGTCGTGATGACTATACTGCATAACATCAGGATCACTGCCGCTTTTGTGCCCATCTGAAACGAGCCGATCAGCGGAAGACCGGCAATCAGGCATGCCGTCATATAGGAAATCGAAATAGCGGCGCCTGCTGCAGTACACAAAATCAGGTTGGAAAGATAAATGGATTTCCGGGAATGCCCGACAATCAATTTGTTTCGGATCGTGCCGTCGCTGTATTCTGTTCCGATAAACAGACTGCAGAAGACTGCAGTCAGAATTCCCATAAACATAACGTGTGAAAAAAACGGGGAATCTAACGTTCCAGAGGTATTGTATTTTTGCATGGAATTGTATTGTGAGACAGGAAAAAAGATTCCCAATGCAAACATCATAACCATAAGGAGCCAGAAAATTTTGCTCTTTTTTAAGCGGGTAAAGCCCGCAGCCAGTAATCTGCTCATTCCTTTGCACCTCCCACCAAATTTACATAATAGCTTTCCAGTGTTTCGTCATGTTCATGCATGGATAAGATTTCACATCCTTCTTTGGCAAGAGACAGCGTCAGCTGTGTGATGTTGATTTTTGCATAAATATCTGCCTGTACATCCGAGAGGATTTGGTATTCCAGGTTCAGATCGTCTAATACGCGGGAGAGAACTTTAATATTGCTGACTTCTACGCGGATGCATTTTCGGCAGGCGGCTTCTAAATCTTCGGCGCTGATTTCTTTTACCATGTGTCCCTGGTCGATAAAACCGTAATGCGTTGCCAGTCTTGCGAGTTCATCTAAAATATGGCTGGAAATCAGCACGGTGATCTGATGTTTTCGGTTCAGTTTTAAGATCAGTTCCCGCATTTCAATGATTCCCTGCGGATCCAATCCGTTGATCGGTTCGTCCAGAACAAGAAAATCCGGGTCTCCGGCAAGTGCAATGGCAATGCCTAGTCTCTGCCGCATGCCGAGAGAAAAATGTTTGGCTTTTTTCTTTCCGGTATCGGACAGGCCGACCAGCTGCAATACATCCGATATTCCGGAATAGGAGGGGAGTCCCAGAATTCGATACTGTTCTTTTAGATTTTCTTCTGCCGTCATATCCAGATAAATAGACGGCGTTTCAATCACTGCCCCCATTCTGCGCCTGGATGCTGCGATTTCCGAAGAATTGTTTCGGATTCCGTACACAGTGTAATCTCCGGACGTGGGTTTCTGCAGTCCGCAGATCAGGCGGATCAAAGTGGTTTTTCCTGCTCCGTTTTTTCCGACAAATCCATAAATAGAACCTTTGGGAACGTGCATGGATAGATTGTGCAAAGCCTTAAAATGCCTGTAATGTTTGCTTAATGCATTTACAGTTAATACATATTCCATAAATGAAATCTCCTTTCCGTTTTCTTTCAGATATATTTTCTCATATTTGAGAAATTCGTTCACACATGCTTGCGTGTTTCGGTTGATTTATAAAAAGCATACCGGATAAAAGTTAAGAAAGCGGTAAAGGAAACGGTTAAGAATTCGTAACGTTTAGTTTAAAACCGATGCCCCAGACGGATTCGATATAATCTTTTCCCCCGGCGTCCAACAGTTTCTTCCTTAAATGGCTGATGTGAACCTTCAGCGAACTTTCGGTACAATCCGGAGTATCTTCGCTGATCCGGTCTAATATGACGGATTTTGCGATTACCTGAGAAGAATTTTGCATCAAAAGCTTTAAAATGGCAAATTCTGTACGGGTCAGTTTTACGGTCTGGCCGCAGAGAGTGGCCAAACGGGTAGAAGTGTCCAATTCCAGATCGTCAAAGCGCAGGATAGACGAAGCGCTGACAGCAGCCGCATTCCGCAGTTGGACGGCAATCCTTGCGAGCAGTTCTTTTGTCTCAAACGGTTTTGTCACATAGTCGGCGGCTCCGTTTAAGAGAAGGTCGACTTTATTGTCGATATCTGTTTTGGCGCTGAGTACAATGACGGGAATATCCGGAATCTGCGGCAAGATCTCTTCGCCGGTTTGCCCCGGGAGCATCAGATCCAGGAGGATCAGGTCGGGTCTGTGTATCGACAGCATCAGAAGTCCCTCCGTACCCGAATAGGCGCGGGAAACATGATAGCCTTCTTTGGAGAGCAGTTCTTCTAACATATTTCCGATGCTGGTATCGTCGTCAATGATCATAATGGATTTCATTTTAGTATTCACCTGCCTGGGTTGTAGTTTTATTCTCAGTATATCGGATTGTCGGGATTTTATCAAATCGGACGGAATGGACGATAGAAATTCTGATATTGCAATGCGTTTTCCGGAAGGCAGATGATAATTGCAAAAACAAGGGAAAGGAGTCTTGAGCAAACTTAAATGGAAGTGTGTTTGTATTTGTGGTAGAATAGAGCCATTAAACAATTCTATAAAATTGGACGAATAGCAGAAAAAACAGCAGTTGCAACTAATAGTTGCCATATAGTTGCCCATAATTTCTATATAGTTGGTAGAGTGCAATTGGATAAATCAGTATATTATTGCTATCAGAATTATACGGAGGTGCGTAATATGAATGAAAATCAATTAGCGGAAAATCTTATGTACTATCGCAAAAAGAAAGGAATGTCACAGGAAAAAATTGCGGAATATTTGGAGGTCAGCCGTCAAGCCGTAACCAAATGGGAAACTAATACTTCAAAACCAAATTCAGACAATTTAATTAAGTTAGCACAATTATTTGAAGTTGATGTTGATACATTGCTGGGGAATGAGGGTGGGGAAAAATCGTCGACGCAAGGGGAAGCATCAATAGGAAAAATGTCATGGGTTTTTATAGGAATATCTGGTTTGTGTATCTTGGCATATATCATTCAAAGTGCATTAACGGATATTTTTAGCGTTGGGATATTCATCTGTATGTTTATTCTATGGATTCCAATACAACTGTTCCTGCATATCTGTTTTACCAATGCGATAAAAAATAATTCTTTTCATGGAATTGCAGGCTTTGATGACAAGATAGAGTATAATATGTTTGAAGTGAAGAAACTGCTTGTACAGATTGATTTGCATATTGGAATCATATCTACTGTATATATTTTTCTGTTTTGTGTGATAAATGGGGCAAATTTGAAAATGCAATGGTTTCATGGCGTTCTGATCGTTGCATATATACTGAATTTTATCACAGGCATAGAAATAAGCAACTACAAAATGATAGATAAAATCTATCGCAGAGAAGAAGACAGGAAACGTGCCAAACGCAGTATTCCAGTAACTGCAATATTTTCCTTGATACTATGTGCAGGGATAGGAATGGCGGTTATTGTATTTGAAACAAAGGGAATCGAGAATAATACACTGCCTGCGATGAAAATATGTGGATTGCTGCTTTTGGGTATAATGAGTGCAACCACTGGATTCTTATTTGAAAATAGAAAAATAAAAAAGTGGAATCCTGCAAATACAAACTATAGAACAAATAAAGTAAGTATACTCAGTTTGCTTATATGTGCGATCATGTATGGGCTGATGTGGGTTGTATAAAATATGCGGAACCTGACAAGAAAATGATAAGAGAGAAAATTCGGCACAAAGATAAGCGGCATCAAAAATTCGTTTTCGATGCCGCTTCTAAACTATGCTGTCCATGGGACCTTACCTCCGTTTTTATTTTCCATTACCAAATCCGTGAAATGAAACTCTGTCTGGATTTATTCCTCGAACCTGTTCTCTGGAAGAGTACCTTTTTTTGAAAGGATTTTTTAACGTATTACAAAACTATTTTGGTGGACTGTACCTCCTTTTCTTAAGATTTTTTGTTGCTTTGTTTTTTGATAGGTTTATTATATCTGACAAAAGATGAATAGTCAAGAAAAAAAGCGAATTTTATTATTAGTATATTTTATAAATAGAATTTTATTGATAATTTTATAAAAGTTCAATCAATTAAAGGGGCTGGGAAAAGCAGGAGATGAGAAAAGGAAAAGGCGGCAGAGTTCTTTTTTAGATCCGGCGGGTAACGCATTGTCACCTGCCGGATCTTTAGACATGGCGGTTATCGAACCAGAAAATCTTTCCGCGGATGTTTCGTTGTGAGAATGTCCCGCTGCTTTGACATGGCGACATGCGTATAAATTTCCGTGATATGAATAGAACTGTGTCCGAGCATTTCCTGGATATAGCGGATATCCACATCGGCTTCCAAAAGGCTGGTAGCGAACGTATGGCGGAACATATGCGGCGTGATATGCAGCTCTATGGCGGCTAGAGAAGTATATTTGTTAATCATCCGCCGGACGGATTGATCGGAGAGGGCGCCGCCGGACGAATTGACAAAAAAATTCCGGCAGTTTTGAATCTCTGTCAAAAATGCATGTTTATATTCGTTTAAAATACGCAGGACGTCATCGTTTCCGATTTGGATCCGCCGTTCCTTTGCGCCTTTTCCGTAAATTAAAATATTTTTATCCTGCAGGTTGATATCATTGTTTTTCAGGGAACACAGTTCGGAAATCCGCATTCCCGTAGCAAATAAAAGCTCGATGACTGCAGCGTCGCGGATCGTAATTTTTTTCTGGTATTCGCTCTTGGCGGCAGAGTTCTGCTGATAGATGGCAGAAAGGAGGCGCTCTACGGTATGGAGCGGAATTGTTTTAGGCAGGATCACCGGTTCCCGAAATTTAATCTGTAATTTATTAAAAGGATTCTGGTCGAGGAGTTCTCTATATTCAAAATAATGAAAAAGTGCTTTTAAAGAGGCGATTTTGCGTTTGACTGTTTTCGGTTTATATTTCTGATGGAGCGTCCCGATAAACTGTTCCAGTTCCTTGGGCGTAATTTCTGAAATATCCGTAACGGTTATTTTTTTCAAAAACTGCGTTAAGTCAATGCGGTACGCTTTGAGAGTTTTTTCATCCAGCCGTTTTTGCCGGCGGCAGTAATCCAGGTAACTTTGGGTGAGTACGTTTAAATTGCTCATGATAAAATCTCCTTTTCTTTTGTAATCAAGCGCGTTTGGAACATAAAAAAGAGAACCTCTTTTCTAGTTGTTTTAGTATATCTTATTCGCGGTTCCCGTTACAACCTCAATTGCAACGGAAAGGATCGTAAGCGGCGGATGCGCTGCGATCTTTCCGTAAAAGGAGTTTTGGAAATTGATAAATCTCATGCGTTTTTGTATAATGAAAAGATAAAAAGGATCGGATTTCGCGGATGGGAGGAACGGTATGAACTATGCAGCGGCAGCTTCTGACATGGCAGATGAAATTTACAATGTTTTACATACGGTAATTAAAACAATTTATCCAAAGTATTATCCGAAAGAAGTCGTTGATTTCTTTTGCAGGCATCATAGTAAAGAACATATTTTAGAGGGTGTGGCGTCCGGAAATCTGGGGGTATGGCTGGACGGCAATGGAATCGTCGGAACTGGCTGTTTTGAACGAAACCATATTACAGGCGTGTATGTGCTGCCTTCTTATCAAAAACAGGGCTGCGGATCGCAGATTATGAATTATCTGGAAACCGAAATTGCCAAAAAATACGAGGCCGCGGTCTTAGAAGCCTCTCTTCCTGCGGTTTGTTTCTATGAGAACAGGGGTTATCAAACTGTGGGACATGGAATGATTGAACTGGAACATGATGTAAAACTGGTGTATGAAAGAATGGAGAAAACGTGGAAGGTTCTTTAAATCTGAGGATTTGATAGGAATAATTAGGAATGCAGGTAACAGAATGCGCCCTGATCTTTGCATGAATTGTGAAAGATCAGGGCTTGCTGTTTGCTGCGATTGGAATGGTTTGTCACCTTGCCGGCATTTGAAAATTCACAAGCGCCCGGTTCAAATAATCGTTAAACGGTTTCATAATGCGAAACAGTCCGGCTGCCTTTGTGAGAAACGCTTCGGCATCGTAGAGTTCTTCATCTTTGATCGGATATTCCAGATACCAGCTTTTAAACTTTAAGTATTCCGCCTGCGGGTGGCTCTTGTCATATCCGGCAGGGACATTTTTAAGCGCCGATCCCTGTATCGTAAAATAGTTTTGGAAGGCAGGCTCTTTGAGAATAGCTTCCAGTTCGCTGCCGTTTTGGACAATATAGTCCCGCACCATCGTTGTTGCGTCTTTGAACATATCCGCAAAAAGACCGCCGCCTAAAAAGGACTGGCCGCCGGGCTTTATCATAAGATAATAGCCAACGGGAACTGGCTGCTTTCCCTGTGCGGCAATATGCGCGCGGAACGCCGGGTTATAGGGCGATTTATCATGGCTGAACCGGGTATCTCTTACCAGTTTAAAGGTAAGGCGTTTTGGCTCATTGTGCAGTACACTGGCGTCAAATTCGCCGATACGAAGGATCAGGGCTTTGATCAGGGCCTCAAATTCTGTGTTTGCCGCTTTGTTCTCCGCTTTATGTGCGTGATACCATTCCCGGTCATTGTGTTCACTTAAATTTGTAAGATAGTTTAAGATCAGTTGTGTATGCATTGCAAACCTCCTTATGCGTTTCTGACAACGGAAAAAGAAGCGCTGTTTAAAAAATTCTGAATGAATGCTTTCAGGCGTTCCGGAGACTGGTAGGCTTTGCAGAATGAGAATGTCTGTGAAAGATCGTCAATGTCCTCCATTGCCTCTTTTACTTCCGCCATGGTTTCCATAGGGACAGCCGTTGTAAAGGATAACTGTGAGGGGTTGATTCTGTGATTTTGGATGGCATAATTGATCCGGTCTGCACAGTGGCATGTCCCGTTTCCGTATTCTCCGCAGTATTCCGTTAAGAAATCCGCCATCCTGCTGCGGATTCTGGAAAGCCGTTTGCGATAGGCTTCCGGCGTGATGCCTAAAATATCGCCCGCAATCCGGCTGTCCACCCGAAACATAGTTCCTAAAATAAAGATACATCTGCTTTCCGTATCCAGACACTGCAGCATAACATTCGTGCAGGAGAGCTTGAGTTCTTCTGCCAGAATGGACGCTTCTACATTTTGCGTCAGGTCCGGGATATCGTCTTTGTTTCCGTTTTTGATGTCGTCCCCGTAGAATTCAAAGCTGAGGGGGAATTTTGCAAACATATGCTTCTGATAGTTTTTCAGATGGTTTACCGCAATGCGGAACACCCAGGTGGAAAAGGCGCTTTCCCCTTTAAATGAAGACAGATGCGTGATGACTTTCAACAGAATGTCCTGCGCGGCGTCCTCTGCGTCAGGGAAAGATCCAAGCATACGCAAAGACAGATTAAATACGAAATCCTGTACGCTTAGAAGAACAGTTTCCAAAGATTCTTTCTCTCCGGCGGTGGCTTTTTCAATCAAAGATAAGAGCTCTTCGTTTGGTATATTTTTCATAGTGGTTACCTCCTATATAGTATTAGACAACGGAAAGACAGCTGTGTGACAGGAAAAATAAGGGTATGTCAGATTGCTCTAACATACCCTTACATCCTTAAAAATATTAATTTTGCGGAATTTCTTCTTAGCCGAAATATCTCTTCAACAGACCTTCGAATGCTTTTCCGTGTCTTGCCTCATCCCTTGCCATCTCATGAACGGTATCATGGATTGCATCCAGGTTTGCAGCTTTCGCACGTTTTGCAAGATCCATTTTGCCTGCGGTAGCGCCGTTTTCTGCGTCTACTCTCATTTCCAGATTCTTCTTTGTGCTGTCCGTTACAACTTCGCCTAATAATTCAGCGAATTTTGCAGCGTGCTCTGCTTCTTCCCATGCGGCTTTCTCCCAGTATAAGCCGATTTCCGGATAGCCTTCTCTGTGTGCAACTCTAGCCATTGCAAGGTACATGCCGACTTCGGAGCATTCTCCTTCAAAGTTTGCGCGCAGATCTGCAACGATGTCTTCGCTCACGCCTTTTGCTACGCCTACAACGTGCTCAGCCGCCCAGGTTTTTTCGCCGTCCTGTTTGTTGAATTTTTCTGCCGGTGCTTTACAGATCGGGCAGGACTCCGGAGCCTGATCTCCCTCGTGAACGTAACCGCATACGGAACATACAAATTTTGCCATAATAATAATCTCCTTTTCTTTTTTTAAAATTTTTTATGGTAACATTTCGGACATAGTCCGAGAAAATGTGTCACATGACTGGTGACGGTTCCTTCAAACCGTTTCCCTGCTATCTCATTAAGATGCATCTGAGGTTCCATATCCATATCCAGAACCGTCTGGCATTGCGTGCAGATAAAATGGTAATGCGGTGTGATCTTTCCGTCGAAACGGTCAGGACCAATGCCGGAGGAGATGCGTAAAATTTCTCCCAGATCCGCTAACAGATTCAGATTCCGATACACCGTTCCAAGGCTGATATTAGGAAATTCCTGTCGGAGATCCTGATATACGGTTTCTGCGGTCGGATGCGTCCGGTGGGTGTCCAGATACTTCTTAATGGATTCGCGCTGTCTGCTGTATTTAAGCATTTGTGTGCAGCTCCCTCCAAAAAACAGTAATCATTACTATTTTATAGAAGTATAATATACGAAGCTCTGCTTGTCAATCGTTTTTTTGTTTTTTTGATGATAATTTTCGGTATATTTCAAACCGGAGCGCATACAATGCTATAAAAAAAGAAGATCAGGGGCAGTATGGCAGGATTACAACGTTTTATTTCCTATATTTATAAATATGAAAATGATATAAAAATGCAGAATGCCGGATTTGCCAAAGTTGAAATCCGGGGCGGCATATGCAGGATGGAAGTCCATATCCGCAATATCAGCATGGAACCGGCGGAAATAACGGTATATTTATTTGCAAGAAAGGCGGAAATTATGCAGGGCGTCCCGGTTGGAAATATAGCGGTCTCCAGAGGATGCGGAGATGTCCGGTTTGCATTTGATATAAAAGACCTCGAAAGGTTCGGCTTGTCCATGAACGATATGGAAGGGATCTTTCTTCCGTTTCAGGATTCCGTCTGTCTTGCGAGCCAATGGAAAGAGGGAACGATTACCCGCAGACAGTTTCGGATTCTGGATCAGCCGCAAAACCGGGAAGAAGAAAAAAAAGATGAGATAACGCAGACGCAAGATCACGATCGGGCGCAGGATGCTCCGCAGGCAAAGGCGGTATCCGGCGGTGCTCGCCAGACGAAGGATTCTGCAGAGCCGGATGGCAGAGAGGACGCTTCCGCGCAGCCTTCACAGGTTCAAAACAGCACAGAATCCGATGAAAATGCAAAATCCGATGAAAATAAACAAGAGTCGGAACAAAAAGAACCCATTCGGGCGACCGAGCTGCCGATGGAGGAATTTTTTGAGGAAAATGGATGGGAAGGCATATTTCAGAAGCTGAGGTTGAAATTTCAGGTCTTTTTTCCGTTTGAAGGAAAACAGATTGAGTGTATCCGTCTGCAGTTAAACGATCTGCAGGAGTTTCCCAAAAAATACTGGTATCTGGGCAATAACAGTTTTCTCTTACATGGATTTTTCAACTACAGGCATATCATATTCGGGATGACAGAAGAAGAGGAAAAGAAAGAATTTTTTGTCGGCGTTCCGGGCGTTTTTCTAAACCAGGAGCGTATTATGGCGACCATGTTTGGATTCCCGGAGTTTCGTACGGCAAAATCGGCAAAATATAAAACGGGAAATTTTGGGTACTGGTACAGGATTATTTAATGCGGGCAAACCGCATATGGTCTTCCCATCTGCCGCGGACGCGGATCGCTTTGCGGCAGATGCCTTCCGAATGAAAATCCAGTGCAAGAAGAAGCCGGATGGAAGATATGTTTTCTTCCATAACATACGCTTCGATGCGGTGCAGGTTCAAATCGTCAAACATCAGAGAAATGCCAAACGCCATAGCTTCTCTGGCGTATCCTTTATGCCAGAATGCAGGGTCGAATTTGTAGCCGGTTTCGCAGCGCTCATAAACGGACTGCATTATATTGTAAAAGCAGATTGTTCCGATCGTAAGGAAAGGATTCTGTTTTTCATACACCCAGAATCGAAAGCTCAATTTCTGCAGGGCGAGATTGTATTCATGTTCCAAAATCGATTTCTGATAATGCAGTGTATAAAAATCAGCAGGCCGCGCCGCTTCGTAACGTTCGAAGAGGGAGCGGTTTTTATTATAAAAATCAAGCGCCTGCCGTGCGGACGCCAGAGAAGGTTCCGGAAGTTTCAACAATAAACGGTCGGTTTCGTACTCAAATTTCATTGAGAATCCTTTCTTGAACTGCAAGTATGTGGTATGATATGATTTGGTCCAAACGTATAATACTATCAGTATACTATATTAGAAAACAATAGAAAAGGGAAAGTTATGACAAAAGAGAGCGAGAAGTATATGCGCGCGGCGATCCGGGAAGCGAAAAAGGCGTATGCTCTAAATGAGGTTCCGATCGGCTGCGTCATTGTCCGCGATGACCGTATTATCGCCAGAGGGTATAACAGAAGAAATACGGATAAAAACGCGCTTGCGCATGCAGAACTTGCGGCGATCCGAAAAGCCAGCAAAAAGTGCGGAGACTGGAGGCTAGAGGATTGTACCATGTACGTGACGTTAGAACCCTGCCAGATGTGCGCCGGAGCAATCGTACAGGCAAGGATGCATAAAGTTGTAATCGCCGCAAGGAACCCGAAAGCGGGCTGCGCCGGGTCTGTCATCAATTTGCTGCAGATGGAGGGGTTTAACCATCAAGTAGAAATCGAGATGGGACTCTTAGAAGAAGAATGTTCCGCCATGCTGAGCTGTTTTTTTCAGGAACTGCGCGAAAAAAAGAAGAAAGATTTATAAAATCTTAACAAAAAGCAAATAAAAAACAAAGATAAGAAAACCGCTTCGCCTGTATAATAAGAGTATTCCAGGAAAGGCGGTTTTACTTATGTATGCAAAAAAGAGTGATCTTCAGATCATATCCGTGGAACGGGAGGCTGCATTTTTACCGGCGCAAAGAAGTTCTTTTCAAAGGCATCCCGCCGCAAAAGCGTCGATCAAAAGACGCAGAAAAAGAAAACGGCAGATGCGCAGGCGGATCATAACCGGCGCAATCGTATCCGCGGCGGCTGTTTTTCTGTTCATGTGTTATCGCGCCGATTTGTTCGGCGGATTATCAGAATCCGAAACAAGGCACGTAAAAGCAGAACGGCTTCAGAAAAAAATAGAAACATCCGGACAGAGAGAGTATCCGGAAGAATTAAAAGAGCTGCTTGAACAGAATGAAGAAGCTTATGATTTTGTAAAAGACTATCCCAACCGGGATTCTTATAAAGGAAAAGACATTGATATTTCCGGCGACTGTAAAGAAGGAAGCGTACCCTTGCTGATGCAGTGGGATAAACGCTGGGGTTATGATCTGTATGGGGATGCAATGATCGGAATCGCAGGCTGCGGACCGACCTGCATGACAATGGCGTATGTATATCATACCGGCGATACGCAGATGAATCCGCGCAGTATGGCGGAGTTTGCCCAGGAGAACGGGTTTCATACCGCGGATGGGACAAGCTGGGATTTCTGGACGCTGGGAGCCTCGGCGCTTGGACTCTACGGCGAGGTCATCTCTTTAAGCGAGAACGCAATGAAAGGCGTGCTGGACGCCGGAGGTGTGATCGTATGCAGTATGGCACCGGGAGATTTTACGACGACGGGACATTTTATCTTATTAAGAGGATACGACGAAAACGGATTTTTTGTCAATGATCCGAACCGCGAGAAAAACAGCGGAAAACAATGGGATTATGATACGCTGGCATCACAGATCAAAAATCTCTGGGGAATCTATCCGTCCTGACAGAAGCAATTTCTTCCGGAAAGCCGTTGTATCACAGAATGGCGGCGGGATTTTTACAAGTTTACAGATGATAAAAACACCGTGTATCTGCCGGATTTTATTGCCGGAAGATACACGGTGTTTTTGGTCAGATCAGCCTTTTTTTGAGCATTTCCGGATTTGTCGCAAATTCAAGCGCGGTTTCGGCGGTGATCTGTTTACTCTTATACAGCTGCAGCAGGCTGGTATCCATGGAAACCATATCTTCTCCTGCAGAAGAGTACAAAAGACCTTCGATCTGCGGAATTTTATGGTCACGGATCATATTTCGGATGGCGGGCGTCATGGTCATAATTTCAAATGCCGGAACCATGTTGCCTTCTACGGATGGTACCAGCTGCTGTGAAACGACAGCCTGCAGTACCATGGACAGCTGAACGGCAATCTGACGCTGCTGGCTGGGTGGAAATACGTCGATAATCCGGTCGATCGTATTGGCAGCTCCGATGGTATGCAGCGTAGAAAATACCAGGTGGCCGGTTTCGGCGGCTGTCATGGCGACCTGAATCGTTTCGTAGTCGCGCATCTCGCCAAGCAGAATGACGTTGGGGCTCTGGCGCAGAGCGGCGCGCAGAGCGGTAACATAGCTTTCCGTATCTACGTTGATCTCACGCTGGCTTACGATACTTTTATCATGGCGGTGCAGAAATTCCACCGGATCTTCCAGCGTAATGATATGTTTGCTGTAATTTCGGTTGATATAGTCGATGATGCAGGCAAGGGATGTGGATTTTCCGCTTCCCGCAGCCCCGGTGATCAAAACCATTCCTTTCGGAAATTTGGCAAAATCGATGATCTTATCCGGAATGCCGAGATCGGACGGGTTTGGCAGTGTGAACGTGATGATTCGTACTACGACGGACAATGTATTTCTCTGTTTGTAAGCGCTGACACGGAAACGGGAAAGCCCCGGCACGGCAAAGGAAAAATCATCGTCGCCTTCGTTGTTTAAAACGGACATAGAACGTCTGTCTGCCAGTTCATAGATCTGGGAAATTACAGACTGGGTATCGTCCGGCAGCAGGCGGTCGGTTCCGATGCGCAGGATGTTTCCCTGCCGGCGCATGGAAACGGGAAGCCCTGCCACGATAAACAAATCCGAAGCCCCTTCGGTAACAGCCTGTTTGAGCAAATCAATCGCATTTATAGTCATAAACGCAGCCTCCTTTATTTTCATAATGGGATACCGTTTGGGTATCCGGTAATCGCACGGTGAGTTATTGTATCAACTGCATAGTATTGTCGCTTTCCCAGGCTTTTGTACGGATGACCTGCCAGGAAAGGATTCTGTAAAAAGATTCGGCGTTTGTCTGTCTGACCTGCTGTAACGGCAGCACGTCGAGCAGTACGGACAGCGCCTGTGAATCATTGATCGGAACCTGAATGGCAACGTCAAGCGTTTCTCCTGTCCATACGGATTTCATAGGAGACAAGAGCAGATCTTTGTTGATCAGGCGGTAATATTCTTTTGCATCGGAAGCCTTTGCGTATGCCTGCTGAAACGTTTCGTCCGCAGACGCAAGCAGAGCTTCCGCTTCATTGGAAGCTTCATAATATTCCGTCAGATGCTGAACCGCCTGCCTGTTAAGCTTTGCGTCGCGGGAAGCGGACGAAAGGGAGAGTGCGGCAAGCGTAATCATGCACAGTACGATAAAGACCATAAGCAGCGTTACCGTTCCGATATTTGTAATAGGAAATTTCATTTTTTTCATAATACAGATGCCTCGCTTAGATCATTGTGGACGATTTGGAACATGCAGCTTTACATCTAAGGAATATATATTATCGCCGCCGTCTGTTTTTATAACAGAAAAATTACAGCAGAACAGTCCGGTCTCTTTCGTCCGCGACGGCGTAATCTCCATGCAAAAAAAGCCTTCTTCTCTGCCGCATGAGTTCCAATCCCGATCAAAATAGACAGAAAAACCGGAATCCGTTTCGTCGGCGTTTGGGTATGCTTCTGACATACATTCAGAAAAAAACGTGTCCTTGCTTTTTTCGGTATCCGAAACGGCGGCGTGTTTTAAGCGTTCGGCAGCATTTCGGACCTGATCGGACGCCATGGAAAGATGGAAGGCGTCTTCGCTCATCTGACGGGATTTGGCAAACATATTCAGGGAGAGCGCGCCTGCAATGGAGAAAAATAAAATGGCGAGCATGATCTCCATTAAAAACAGGCCGGAGCGGCTGTTCGTACGGGTCATGGCATACTCCTTTCTGATGCGATCAGCTCCGATACGGTTCCGTTTTCATCTGCGGAAGTAAAGCGGAACAGATCGCTGCCGATTTCCTCCATGGTAAAGTCGTTCACTTCCATAATGGCGGTTCCGTCTTTTAAATGCAGTGCGGCGTCGTTTCGGATCAGCAGTTCGCAGAGCATTCCGTTCTTGGCATAGATATACGTCGTATAGCCGATCCCGTCCTGGCTGCTTTCTAATGCCAGGCATTTTCTGTCTTCGATGGTCCGGATTGAGATTCCTCCGTCCTTATCGTTCTGACGGATTTTTTCACCTACATAGGCAAGAGAAGTACGCGTCATATAGTGAGATTCTGCTTTTGCCGTCTGAGAACGGTACAGGCTTGCCGAAAGGGTTAAGACGGCAAGCGCGGATGCCGTAAATACGAAAAAGACGGCAATCGGAAAGATCAGATCGATCATATGTCTGTTGGATGCAGCCGGTTTCAATAAAATCCCTCCTAGTTCTTTCTGCGGATAATGGTAACGTCCGGCATAATATTGGCGCCTAAGGGCTGGTAATCGATACGGTATTTTTCTTCGTCATAAAACAGTCCGTAATGTTCCTTCAAATCGTTAAGGCTTGCCGGATAGCTGCCTTCTGCCGCATAACAGTAGGTAATGCCGCGCATAACGGCCTGTTCTAACGTCTGTAGTTCCGCTTCGTTCGTTTTGTCGGAAACAGAAGAAATTCCAAACCAAAACGCGCCGAATACGGCGGCGGACAGGCAGGCGGAAAGGATCCGGTTTCTGCCTGCGGTTTGTTTGTTTTGCCGGATAAAACGGTTCTTCATGCAGCTTTCTCCCTTCTTTGCATAAAATGCGCTTTTACAGCGAAGACAGGATCCCCATCAGCGGAAGCATAACGGATAAAAGGATCCCTCCGACGATCAGGGAAAGCGCAATGACGAGGGCGGGCTCTACTTTGGCAATCATGCCGGAAAATTTTTCGTCGATATCCGTTTCGTAGCGCATGGAGATCGTATGCATGACTTCGTCGAGAACCCCGGTTTTAGAACCGATCACAGCCATTCTTGCATAGATATCGGTAAAAATCTTCTGCTCTAAGAGCGCATGGCAGAGCTCTTCTCCTTCGGAGACCAGACGCAGGCAGGTATCCAGCCTGTGCCGAAACGGGCCTGGTTCGGTTAAAAGAAGCGTCTGCTGCAAACATTCGTCGGGCGTTAATCCGCTGCTTAAAGTAAGCGCCATACCGTTGGAAAAACGATATGCCGAAATCTGGTCGGAAAGTTCTCTTGTTTTGGAAAATCGGTAGAAGAACGCACGGGTAACGGTCTGCCCTTTTGCCGATTTTGTAAGAAAAACCAAAAACAGTACAAGTGCGGCGAGGATGCCGAGAAACAGGACAACATGCCTGTTTAAAAATTCTCCGGTGAGTAAGAGCATACGGGAAAATCCGGTCATTTCACTGCCCAGCTGCTGAAAAACCTGATAAAAAACGGGCATGACTTTGGTAATCAGTACCAGGATGACAAATGCCATCATCACAGCCATGATAAGCGGATAAGATACGGCATGCCGGATCGTCTGAGCCAGATTTGCTTCCCGTTCATAATAATCGGCAAGCGATTCCATGACTTCATCAAGTTTTCCGGTCTGTTCGCCGATTTTTACCATCTGCAGAAGATAATCGGGAAAAACTTTGGCTGCGGTCAGGGATTCATGAAAATTTCCGGTCCGTATCATGGTTTCATAAATCTGGGTAAGCAGTTTCTTTTCGTTCAGTTCGTTTGTATCCTCCAGCATAATGGAAATTCCTTCGAGAGAAGAAATTCCGGATTTCAAAATCAGAGCCATCTGGGAGCAAAACGAAGCTGCCTCTGCATGAGAGAGAGTGGGTAATGATTTGCTGCTCATATAATCTCCTTTCCGAACGTTATCTTTAAATTTTAATAGGAATATTTTACAACATAATTAGATCCGTCTCCGATATATTTTTTGACGGAAGAAGCACTGTTGCCCGCCGCAAGCGTCGGATCCATCAGCGTCCATGTATCTCCGTCAAATTGGATGACGCCGTCGATCCACCCGGATTCCTTTGTATATGAGCTGATCCAGGCATGGTAAGCGTCTCCGGAATAACCCACTTCCAGTTTGGTCGGAATCCCCTGGGAACGGAGCATTGCGCCCATAAGTGCGGCATAGTCGAAACAGATGCCTTTTTTTGACTTGAGCGTATCGTCTACGACGGGAAGATAGCCGTAGGCAACTGACGCCGCTTTTTCTTCGTCATAGGATATTTCACCCGTTACAAAACGGTAAATCCGTTCGATGGCCTCTAAGTCGGAATAGGTATCCTTTACCAGTTCGCTTCCTTTTGCAACGGTTAAACTTTCGGCGGAAAAATTGACATATTGGTTCGGGCACAGAAACGGAGAAAATTCGTCCTGAATGGATGCCGATATGTCGGCGGAATAAGCCACGGCATACATATCGTTTCCGGTATGTTCCAACACCTGCGCCTGATAACTGCCGCTGCCGCAGGGGAGCGGAAACGTTTCATATTCTCCTCTTGCGGATAAAAGGTAGACGTATTCCGATTGATCCGGTCCTGTCACCCGCAGTTTCACTTTGTCGTTGGTTCCGGTGTAGCGCACCATAAAATAGCCGGATTCTGTGTGGGAAGCGTCGATACTGACCGTACCGTTTTCAAACACAACGCTTCCGGACGCTTCCGGCGCCAGTATTTTAGGGGTGTTGTCCCGGGGTGTGCCGGAATGGGCCTTCGTCTCTTTTTTTCCGGAAAATTCTTCCGGAAGTTCTTTGCTGCCGCCCGAACATCCGCTGATCAGTATGCAGGAGAGCAGCAGTAAAAATAAGACAGATGACATTTTTTTATGTAACATGCCGCGCATCCTCCTTGATCGTGGTTTTGCCGATGGATGATTTATGGTATTTTCAGGCAAAATTACGGCAATTTTCTTTGAAAGTATAGCATGAAATGAAAAAAAGAGCAACGAAAGATTGACATTCCATACCGTATCACATAGACTATGTAAAAATGCACCTGAAAAGAATCAAAAAACAGAAAAAGGAGAACAGGTAACGATGAAAAAGAACTTACCTAGTCTTAGAATTTGTATGTTTGGAAAGACTGTAATTACGTATGGCAATAAACCCATTCCATTCGGTAAAAAGAGTATTACGAAGGTGCAGAAGCTGCTTATGATTATGTGCTACTGCGGCGTGGAAGGGATCGCAAGAAACAAGCTGCTGGAGGATCTGTATGAAAGAGAAGGCGTTTTGGACGCTGCAAATAACCTTCGGGTTATGGCGCACCGCCTGGAGCAGAAAATACTGGAAGCGGGGCTTCCGAAACATGATTATATTAAGGTAGAAGACGGGATTTACCGGCTGTCTTCGCCTGTGGAACTGGAAATCGATGCGGTCATATTTAAAGAAAACATCGCGCAGGCAGAACAGACGAAGGAGCGGAAGGAAAAAAGCCGTCTTCTGATGGCGGCATGCGAGCTCTACCGGGGGGAATTTCTGGAGGATTTTTCCGATATGGAATGGGTTCTCTTAGAGGGAGCCCGCTTGAAAAAGCTATATGAAGAAAGCATGTTTTGGCTGTGCGGATATTTGAAAGAACAAGAAGCGTATGAAGAAGTAATCCGGTTGTGTAAGCTGGCATGTAAAATTTATCCGTTTGATGAATGGCAGGCGTGCGTTATGGAGTGTTATATGGCGCAGGGGCGGTTTCAAGATGCGTATCGGGAATATAAGGATACGGAACGGCTGCTGATCGAAGAACTGGGCGTGACGCCTTCTAAGAGGATGTTAAAGCTTTTGGAGGCGCTTCGGGAGCGTCTGAGCGGAACGCCGATATTTATTGATGAGATCAGGGAGCGTCTGAAAGAGACAGAAAGCGTCGACGGTGCATATTACTGCAGTCTGCCGAGTTTTCGGGACGAATATCGTTTTGCCTGCCGGATTATGGAACGCAGTCCTATGGATATGTATCTTATGCTGTGTACGATTATAAACGAGAATGGGTATCCGCAGGAAGATGCGGTGATTTTGGGAATTATTGCAAAGAAGCTGCACAGTGTGATCAAACAAAGCTTAAGGCGTTGCGATACGTTTACAAGATTCAGCCCGTCGCAGTTTTTAATTCTTTTGCCGGGGGCAGATAAAGACAGCTGTACCGTGGTAAATGAGAGAATTTCAAAGCAGTTTCGGGGAGAATATAAAACTTACCGCAGTTCTCTGCAGTGGGATGCTTTTCCTGTGGAAGAAAACGGGGAACCTGCGGAAAAGCCAGGGGGAAGGAACTGGCGGGGTTAAGATGAGATCATGAAATAATATAAAGTTTTAAACATGCCAGCGGGATCGATACACAGCAGCGCCTGTTTCTGCGCTGCGCATAGGAAGATCACATGTCTGGCGCCGATTACTGGAAGCGGCGCCAGACATGTGATTTTTGCTGTTCGGAAAATGCGGACATGCGTACGGCGCGTTTCGGATGTATCATTTTGCATAAAATAGAATACCCCGCCGGGTATGCGGCGAAAAAATAATTGTGACTTATGCTGTAATTATCTTATAAACGATCTGAAATTTTGTTGGAAACAGCCGATTAAGGACAAAAATCAAAACAACATAATCCTATATCGTCAACAAAATTTTCCTTTAAATACCAAGATTATTGACAAAATCCGAAAAAATCACCTGTAAAAATAAATGTAATGAGATGTGTAATGCCCGGCTATGTAAAATATTGTTCGGCGTATAAAAAGAGATATATTGTTATGATATATTGTTATAAAGATCTGCCAAGCGCAGTTGAAAAACGGAAAAATCGGAAAGTAAAGAAGACTGGGAGATGGCAAAGTATGACAGACAGAGAACTTCGAAAGTTAAGCCGCAGAGATTTGTTAGAGCTTCTGATTCAGCAGGACGAAGAAATGGAAGCTCTGAAAGAGAGACTGAAAGAAGCAGAGTATAAATTAGAGTCAAGAACGATTGCGATCGATACGGCAGGATCTATTGCGGAAGCATCCGTTTCGATCAGCGGAGTGTTTGAGGCGGCGCAGGACGCTGCGGCGCGGTATTTGGAAAATGTGGAAGCGATGCGTATGCGGCAGGAAAAGATATGCATAGAGCTGGAGTCGAACAGCCGCAGAGAAGCAGAAGATCTGCTTGCAAAGACAAAAGAAGACTGCCGTAGAATGGAGGAGGATACTCTTAGATATTGTGAACAAATGCGCAGAGAAACAGAAAAAGACCTGCTTTCCGGAATGCCCGCAGAAGATTATTGGGTGAAACGCTCCGGACAACGAACCGCATTGAGTAAATTAGCATACTCTTCATGAGAAAGAGGAAACGATGAAGAAGAACAAAGTCGGGATTCCAAATAAGGAGCAGTTGAAACGAGAGTTATACAGAGAAAAACAAAAGCTGCGGCGCAGGGAAGTGCTGTTTGGTACGGTGGAAGCCCTGACGGTAGCCGCAGCCATTACGGTGCTGGCGGCTTTTTTGGTTGCGCCGGTATTGCAGATCGACGGCAGCAGTATGGAGCCGTTGCTGCAGAACGGAGAGATGGTGGTTTCTTTCCGGAAACGGAATTTAACAAGAGGAGATATCGTTGCCTTTCATCATAACGGTAAAATACTGATCAAGCGAATTATTGCGCTTGAGGGTGAAACGGTTAACATAGATGAAGATGGATATATTTATATAGATGATCAACTGCTGAATGAAGACTATGTAAAGGACAATACGCCGGCTCTGGGGAAGTGTAATATTACGCTTCCGTGCAAAGTTCCGGAAGGCAGCGCGTTTGTAATGGGAGATAACAGAGAAGTATCTGTTGACAGCCGAAGCGTTGAAATCGGCTGCGTATCGAAGGAGCAGATGATCAGCAAAGTGGCGTTTCGGATCTGGCCGCTTGCGGACATAGGTCTGCTGGAATAAATCATCAAAATCTGGGAGATAGAATAAAAGAAAAAGAGGAGGTATGTTGGATGGATTCTTCTATCTTGAAAAAAGCAGGAAACTACCTGTCGGAGCAAAAAAAGAAAAGCCGTTTGAAAAAACTGGCATCGGCGCTGGCTGTTGTAATTATGCTTGGAACAGTTTTTGTGCTTGCCATGCCTGCGTCCACGTTGGAAAAGGAAGCATACTGCGGTATAGAGGAACATGCGCATACCAAAGAGTGTTACGAGGAAGTTTTGATCTGCGGGTTGGAAGAGAATTCTTCCCAGGCAGCTTCCGGCGGAGAAACTGCAGCGCAGGGGAGTCCGCTGGACGGTTCGGCGGAAATTGCCGGACATCGGCATGACGACGCATGTTATACCGAAACGAAAACTCTGGTCTGCGGGCAAGAGGAGAACGCCGGACACCGGCATGGAGACGACTGTTACACGGTCACGGAATCCAAAGAGCTGGTCTGTACCCTGGAGGAATCCGAAGAGCATACGCATGAGGACGGCTGCTATGAGACTGTGCAGGAGCAGAATTTGACCTGCGGGTTGGAAGAAGGCGCGGGCGCACACCGGCATGAAGACGGCTGCTATGAGGTTTCCAGAGAACTGACCTGCGGATTGGAGGAGTCCGGCGGAACAGAAAACGATTCCGCGCAGAACGATTTGCCGGCAGAGACTCCGGAAGGGCAGAAAGTACATACACATACGGAAGCATGCTATGAATTAAAGGAAATCTGCGGCATACAAGAACATGAACATACACAGGAATGTTACGACGAGACGTATAGCTGCGGTATGCGGGAACATACGCATGATGCAGCGTGCGAGCGGGACGGCAGCATCGTCTGCGGAATGCAGGAACATACGCATATACAGCGATGCCGGATGAGTGTTTTCTGCGAAAATAAAGATCATGTGCATGAATACGAGTGCTACATCGGACCGGAGGTTTCGGAGGAAGACCGGGAGAGAATTATAAAAGTTGACGGTATGATCGATGCATTGCCGACATTTGAAGAGATCGAAGCAGAACTGGCGAAGCTGGATGACGCCGGGGATATCGACGGTTATGAAGCGTATTTCCTGAATATCTCCTTTCAGGCGGGGACGGCATATGCACATTTTGAAGATTTAAAAGGCACGGTGGATCTGCAGAACTATGTGGTGAACTCGGAAGATCTGATGAAATTAAGTTCGCTTTGGGAAGCGGCTGTTTTGGATACGGCAGAGACGGAAACCGCTATGATCTATTCGATCAATCAGATGGGGTCTGTGAACAAAGCCGCTCTGGTGTACGGGGACAGCGGGACGTTGGCAGAAAAAACGGGAGCTTCGTTTGCATACTGGACGGCGGTGGTTGCGGAACGTGAGGAAGGTTGCTTTGTCATAAAAAAAGTTATTCCTTCGGGAAGCAGTACGGCGGAAGAGAAAAAATCGCTTGCATTGACGGAAGACAGACTGCTGCTGTTTTTCTACGAATACAAACCGGAATTTGTACAGGAAGGATACTATGTCAAGGCTGATTTTGATTATAAAAAGGTGCCTTCGGGATGTGAACCAAACGGATACGGCACGGTAACTTTTTCGCCGGAAAAACTGACAGCGGGCCAGGAAAAACCGCCGGTTGACAATCAATTGAAACCGATTGCGTCTGCAGAGACAAAGGATATCGTAGAGATCAATCTGTATGATTACGGTACGAATATTAATGAGCTATACGGGAAGGACGGAGAGGATAAGAGAAATTATCCTGGATTTCAGCAGAGCGGAGGCGCGAAATATCCTGTTGAGCTAACAAATACATGGGGCGGAGGATATAATTTCGGCGATAACATTACTACGGATCGTGAGACGGGGTATACCGGGGTCTCTAAAGGAGACGTAAGCAATAAAACGAATAACATAAACGGCTACCTGAACGGCTCTAACGTGGGAATGTATGCGAACAGCCCGATGAAAGGAACGCTGGACGCCGAAGGATATCCGGCGTTAGATAGCGGCACCAGTTTAAAATATCTGTTCAGTGAAAGCGCATATGCTAAGAAAATGAACGGAGCAGGGCTGGACGGACTGTTTCAGTATAACGCCGAAACAGGAGAATACTTTTATGACAGCCGAAAAAACCATGCGGAATTGGACGGGAACCGGTTTTTGATTTACGACGCGCTGCTTTCTCCAAACTTTATTATGTATCCGTTCGGCAACTTTATGCCGTTTAACAAAATCAATACGGAAACGACGCCGGCGTCCAAGATGGACAGAAGCTATTTTGAGAATATGGCGGAGTATGCCCGTTACCGCGGCAGCCGGAATGAGTTTAATCAGGGAACAAGGTATGAGGATCTTGCAAACATACTGGATGATTTCGTCGATAAAATGGATGAGAAAACCGGGACAACGGATTGGACCGCAAAGACGGCGCTGGATCAATATTTTTCTTTGCCGGGAAAAGAGAGCGATGATTCATGGGTCTTAAAAGCGCTGAACAAGGTATATTCCATCGATTATGACGTGCCGAAAAATTTCTTCTTCGGCATGACGATGGAAATGAATTATATTCAGCCAAAAGGCGGCATGACCGGACCGCAGAATCAATATCCGATGGTCTTTGATTTTGCCGGAGACGACGACGTATGGGTGTACGTAGACGGAAATCTGATGTTAGACCTTTCCGGCATTCACCGTCATGTAGGCGGTACGATCGATTTCAGGGAAGGAACCGTTACCTATTATGGTTATGACGGTTATGCGAAGGAGCCGCTTGGAGCGACGATCGGAAAAGAAGTCGGAGGTGCGAAAGAAACATTTACGTTTGAAGAGGTTCTTACAAAAGCTATAGGAGCAGAAGAAGCGCATAAGCTGCTGAAATACGAGAACGGGAAATACACAACGTTTCAGGATTACAGCGCGCATAATTTTAAGTTTTACTATATGGAGCGCGGCGCCGGCTCCGGCGTATGCAGGATCAATTTCAACTTCCCCGTAATACCGAAAAATTCTATTGCGGTCGGAAAAGAATTGAATTTTGAAAACGGTAGTTCGGCGCTTGGAAATCCGTCGTTTGAATTTCAGGTATTAAAAGAAGGCGCGGACGGTACGAATCTGTCGGAAGATTTGTTTGTGAAACCGGAAACTTCCTATGAGATTTATGAGAACGGAATCCAGACGGGAAGAACAGGAACCGTAGACGAACACGGCGTGATACGTTTAAAAGCCGGCGAGATGGCGGTGATTTCCGGCGTGAAATCCAGTCAGGGAAGGTACTTTGTCCGGGAGCTTTTGGACGAAAGGATATTTGAACAGTACGGCGCCAGCATTAAAGTAGACGGAGTGGTGGGATCGGGAGACGAACTGGCGGATGTTGAGATTGATAATATGCCGTTTAAAGGGATCGACAGCCCGGTGAAAAATATCGACGACGGAGCCGTTACGCTGTTTCAGTTTGTAAATAATGTAGAAATAGAAAAGACGGGCAGCCTGTCGGTGACAAAAAAAGTAAATGCAGGGAAAAAAGAATGGGAAAAGACATTTGCATTTGAAATTACGCTGGACGGACAGCCGCTTCCGGCAAGAACCAAATATACGGTGGGAAATAAAGAAAGAACCGTGGAGCAGGAAGGCCTGATTACGCTGAAAGCCGAGGAAACGGCTGTGATCGGCAATATTCTGGCAGGAAGCAGGTATACGGTAAAAGAAACGGCGGCTTCGGCGGAAGGCTTTAAAGACGTAAGCTACTCTGTGGAGCCCGAAAAGAACGGAGAGGTCATAAAGAAGGACGGCGAAACGTGGATACAGGGAATCATCCAGCACAAAGGAGAAACCGCAGCTTCGGTTACCGTCGTCAATTCCAAGGATGCGTTTGGCAGCCTTGTCATTGAAAAACGGATTGCGGACCAAAAAGAAGAGTATGTCAAGGAAGAATCCTTTTCGTATCGGGTATATCTGGAAAGTTTAGCTTCCGGCAGACTGGAGCCTTATAACGGACCGTATTATCTAAAAGATGCGGACGGTTACTACTATACGCCGGACGGGAAAACAGAGATTACAGACGCAGATTCGGCGCAGCCGTTCGGCAGTGCAGACGGCGGCATCATTGCAGGCGTTTTATTCGGGCTTAGAATAGAGATTACAAAGATACCTTCGGGCAGCAATTTTTATGTGGAAGAGATCACCGAATTTCTTTCTGAGGATCGATATGGAGATCCGCAGAAAGAGGTGACGGATACAGCCTGCGGCGCGCCGGATGATATAACCGACGCAGAACAGAAGCTATCGTCAGACGGAACCGTGTTAGAGAATGGGCAGGCGCAGGTTGTGATTACAAACCGGCTGTTAAACTGGCAGATGATAAAACGCAGCGCTACCAGCGGCGAGCTGCTGTTAGAGGGCGCCGAGTTTGTTCTGATCAGGGAAGGCGAAACGGAACCGGCGTATCGGGGAATCTCGGGCGAAGGCGGCGTGCTAACCTGGAAAAACGCTGCCGGCAAAGCAGTCGGCACGCTGGACATCGAAGCAGGAACCTATACGATGGAAGAGGTAAAAGCGCCGGCGGGATATGCCGTCAGCGGCGTTTGTTGGATATTAAAATTTGGCTCCAAAGGTTCCGTTCCGAAAGTTACCTGTAAGAATACGGAGAACCCGGATGCGGAAACAAAAGTAGAATTTACCGTAGTCAAGGATGATGCAGGAGACGATTGGATCACATTTTATTTCGACAATGAAGTGCTTTACCGTCTGCCGAACGCGGGAGGTTCCGGAATCTATTGGTATTCGATCGGCGGTACGCTGCTTATGGCGGCAGCCGCGCTGATCTTATATAGAATGAGATGTCGAAAACCGGCGGTATAAAGAGGGTTTCGTATCTCGGGAAGAAATATCAGAGTAAAAGAGGAGAATATTAAAAAGAAAGGAAGAACAAGAAAATGAGTAAGATCAAAAGAATTGCAGCATTGCTGCTGGCGCTTGTGATGGTATTTGGAGTATCGATTACGGCATTTGCCGGTTCCGTTTCAAGTACGCCTCTGGGTAACCCAAACCATGTTCCGACATCGGGAGATAAGGCAAAAGCAGAAGTAACAAATGTAGAAGCAGGGGCGACGGTAACGGCTTACAGGATTGTAGAGCCGACTTACAACGACAAAGGATTTACAGGCTATAAGCTTGCAGAAGGCGTAACGCTTGCAAATATGCTGGAGCCGACATCGAATGAGGTGACGGGCATTGCGGCAAACAAAGAATTGCTGGCAACTTTAACAAAAGAAACATTATCTGCTCCAGAAGGAGCGACTGGTTTGACCACATATTCAACTGCGCTTGGAGCGGGTTACTGGGTGGTAATTGTGGAAGGTTCTGATATTCAGGAAGTGTATAATCCGATGCTGGTAGGCGTTTATTATAGAGTAGATGGTTCCGGTGATAACAATACGCTGGTCAACGGTACGGTAGATGCAAACTCAGACTGGAGTTTAAATTCCACTCCGGCATATGCAAAATCAGAGCAGCCGACGATTGACAAAAAGATTACGGGAAGTACGGGAAAAGATACGTCGGACGGCAACGAAAGCGGAAACGACGTGGCAATCGGCGATACGGTCAACTTTGAAATTGATACAATGATTCCTTCCTACAGCAAGAGCTATAAGGAAGTTGTGGTAAAGATTACGGATACCATGGGCAAAGGTCTGACTTTGGCAGAAAACGAAAAGCTTGTAGTGACGGTTGGCGGCAACGTAGTGAAAGCAGCAGAAGATACATTTACATATACAAAGGCTGACGATAAGAAGAGCTTTGAAATTTCTTTTGCTTCGGCATATGCGCTTGCGCATGCAGGAGAAAAAGTTGTTGTAACTTATGACGCAGTATTAGGAGAGGACGCAGGACTTAACTTTGATGCCAATGACAATACGGCGAAATTGACATATACGAACGATCCGAAGGGCGAGACAAATGAAATCGAAGATAAGACGTATACTTACACATTCGGAATCGATGCAAATCTCTATGGACAAGGGAGTGAAGAATGGAATAAGTTTACGGAAGAGCTTTTAAAAACCGGGGAGATAGTAAAAACAGAGTTAGAGTCCGGTGAAATAGTGGAGAAACCGAGTCGTCTTCCGGGCGCGGAATTTACGCTGACAAACAACGAAACCGAAAAAACTTATACCGCAGTATCTGATGAAAACGGTTATTTGTCTTTCAAAGGCCTTGATGTAGGAACGTATACACTTCAGGAGACAAAGGCTCCGGAGGGATATTCACTGAATGATGTTGAGATTCCGGTCGTGATCACGGCAACATACAACGATGAAGGAACTTTGAAGTCTTATACAATTAAAGTGAACAATGAGGCAACTTCAACCTACACGGCTACATACGATGCTACGACAAAGAAAGTTACAAGTATCGATTGCACGCCGGGAGATACAGATAATGGATGGTCAGATGTTTCCGATACGCACGAGATCAAGAACACCAAACTTTCCTCCCTTCCGTCCACCGGTGGTATCGGTACAACGATCTTTACGATCGGCGGCTGCCTGATCATGATCGTTGCAGCAGGATTATTCTTTGCTACGCGCAAAAAATCCGCAAAATAACAAATACAAATACCCGAAACCAGGGTGATTCACCGGGGCGGCTTCGTCCGCCCCGGTCATTCTAAAATACAACAATAAGGAGAGTCCGGATGAAACTCAAAACAGATAAAAAAACCATATTTGTCATCCTTTTATTTATAGCCGGGTTGTCCTTGCTGCTGTATCCTTTGGTGGCAAATCAATGGAATACATACCGGCAGTCAAAGCTTTTAAATTCTTACGATGCGCAGGTTGCACAGATGGAACGTTCCGGTGAAATCGATTATAAGGAACAGTGGAGCAAAGCAGACGCATACAATCAGTCCTTAAAACCTTCGATTCTGCCGGATTCTTTTGCCGTAGCGGAAGCGGAGGAGGATAATAAAGAGTATTTTTCCTGTTTAAACCTGACAAAAGACGGAATGATGGGAAGCGTGGAGATTCCCAAAATCGATATCAAGATTCCGGTGTTTCATACGACAGAAGATGAAGTGCTGGAGAAGGCGGCAGGACATTTGCAGGGCAGTTCTCTTCCGGTCGGAGGAGAGGGGACGCATACCGTGATTTCTGCGCATCGGGGGCTTCCGAGCGCGTCTTTGTTTACCGATCTTGACAAACTGGCAGAAGGCGACCATTTTCTTCTGCATATATTGGATGAGACGCTCTGTTATCAGGTTGATCTGATTACCGTGGCAAAGCCGGATGAAACAGGCGCGCTGTCCGTAGAAGAGGGAGAAGACCTGGCGACACTTTTAACCTGTACGCCTTACGGGATCAACAGCCACAGGCTTTTGGTACGGGGACACCGGGTGGATTATGTGGAGTCGGCGATGGAAGACGTACCGAAATCTCTGTTTGGCGTCAGCCCGCACACGAGCTATCTGCTCTGGGTCATTACGGGGTTGGCAGTGACGGGTATCGTAATCGGCGGTCTTTATGTAAGAGAGAGAAGGGCGCCGGCGGCGGTTGCGGCAGAAAAAACAACGCCGGTTACAAAAGTTTTCACCCTGGAACACAGGGAATATATGGAATATGCCGACAATGAGACCTATACCGGTTACCGGGAATACGCAGACAACGAAAACGATAACGGCTACCGGGAATATACCGATAATGACGTATATGACGGTTATAAAGAATATACAGATAACGACACCTATGCGGGTTATAGAGAATATACGGATAACGATACATAGGAAGATTGCAGAGAATATAACGACCGGGAGTAATTCGGATCAGGAATGACCGCGGCTTTTTACAATTGTAAAGGAGCAGAGATAGTGAGAAAACTGGCAAATATTTTGTTTGGACTTTTGTTTCTTGCAGGATTTGGGATTCTGGCGTATCCTACCATATCCGATCAATGGAATACGTACCGGCAGAGTAAGCTGATCAGCAGTTACGACAACGCGGTGGCAGAACTGGAGCCGGAAGACTTTTCCAGAGAATGGGAGCTGGCAAGAAATTTTAATGATTCGCTGCAGACGAACAATCTCTATGGCGATGTGTTCGGCCTGGCAGATGATGAGAGTATTCAGGATACGGAATACTGGAACGTGCTCAATATTGCACAAGACGGTATTATGGGCTATTTGTCCATACCAAAGATCAATATCCGGCTGGCGGTTTATCACGGAACATCGGAAGATGTGCTGCAGACCGGGATCGGGCATCTGGGAGGTACCAAGCTTCCGATCGGAGGCGAGAGTACGCACAGCGTCGTTGCGGCGCACCGGGGACTGCCCAGCGCCCGGCTGTTTACCGATGCGGATCAGTTAGAAAAAGGAGACCGTTTTTATATACATATTCTCGACGAAGTGCTTGCCTATGAGGTGGACCGCATTCTTCCGATGGTAGACAAAGACGATACGGAAACGCTGGGCGAGGCGCTTTCGATAGAAGAAGGGCAGGATTACGTTACGTTGTTTACCTGTACGCCGTACGGTGTCAATTCTCACAGGCTTTTAGTACGCGGAACGCGTGTTCCTTATTCGGGAGAGGAAGAAGTTACCGGAATCACAGAGACGATGCTTTCGGCAGTCCGAAATTATTATATGCTGTATCTGCTGCTGGGGCTGTCTGTTACGATACTGATCATTTCGGTTATGCGACTTATGTTTCGGCGCAGAAAAAAAGAATGAGATTCCCTGAGGAAGGAGAGGCAATAAAAATGAAAAATGCAATGAAAAAAGGAAGTATACTGGCGCTGGTCTTTGCACTGCTTTTTTCACCGTTGGCAATGTCGGCGCTGTATGCTGCAAACGGCATAGAAACAGACCGGACGGACGGTTCGGTTGCGTTTGATCCGGGAACGGAGTATCCGGAGCTTGCGGGCATGGAAATTTTGGTAGAACTCTATCGGGTTGCGGATGTCAGCCCTGCGGGCAGATATAAAGAGAAAGAAGGATGGGAAGGACTGGGACTTTCCGATGTCGATGCGGAAACGACGGCGCAGGAGTGGCAGGAGAAAGCATCTTTGGCAAAAAAGACCGCAGAGGAGAACGCGCTGGAACCGGACGCTGCAGTGACGTTAAACAGTCCGCAGAATCCGGAAAATAAAGCGGAAAATCTTCCGGTAGGAATGTATTTGATGGTGGCGCACACCGTAAAAAGCCCACAGTACGAATATATGTTTCTGCCGGCGCTTCTTTCGATTCCGAGTCATGAGTATGAGCCGGACAACAGCCAGTCGGGGGATGACTGGATCTATCAGATGGAAGCCAGGTTAAAACCCGAACAAAAGGAACGCTTCGGCAGCCTGGAGATCAGAAAAAAACTCACTTCCTATAATCAGACCTTAGGTCCCGCATTTTTTGTCTTTCGGATTGAAGCGGTAAAAGAAGGTAAAAAAGTATACAGCGACGTTGTTTCGCTGAATTTTACGGAACCGGGAGAGAAAAAACTTCTGGTTGAGAAAATTCCCGCGGGAGCCAAAGTAACGGTTACGGAAATATACAGCGGCGCAAGCTATACGGCTGTGTCCGGAAACGAACAGACGGCAGAGATTATAGCTGAGGAAATGGAAGGAAATCCCGTGAGCGTATCGTTTGAAAACACACACGATAAGCGTCAAAACGGAGGGAGCGGAATCGTAAACCATTTTAAATATGAAAATGAAACGTGGGAGGTAGAACAGCAGCCGGACAGCAGCGGAGAAAAACAGCCGACAGTGTCTGACCGCGAAGAAAATCCCTCTGAAAAAAATAACGGTGAAAAAGAGCCCTCCGATGTAAAAGAGCCCACTGCGGCGGATGTGAAAGAGGAATCCGGCGCCGATACGTCAGAGGGAGCAAAGATACGCAGAGTATCCTATACAGGAGAAGCGGTTTCGCTTCCGGAGAATCAGGCGAATCCGGCGGCTGCGGACGATGTGAAAACCGTGGAAGTGCAGAGTGATCTTGCGGACGAAGCGGAAGATTTGCAGCAGGAAGAACAAAAGGAAGAGGATCTGACGAAAGAAGCGGATGATACTGTACCGTTGGCAAAAATGTTCGAAGATATCATGTCAAATGAGAATGCGCGGATGGTATCCGTGATTGGAGCGGTGGCTTTAACATTGGTGATGGCAGGGGTATTTGGTACGGTATGGAGCCGTAAACGGGCGAAGGCAGAGGCAAAAAGCAAACGAGTTTCGATCAGGCGAAAATAAAGCAAAAAGACGCAGACGGCAGGGAGGTATGGAGGATGAGGAAATATCCGGACAAAAAAACGATAGTTTTAGCAGCGGCAGCCTTTGCGCTCGTGCTGAATCTGGGGATTGGCAGCGCCATGGCGTATTTTACAACGTATGCTTCGGCAAGCGGCGCCGTTGAAATCGAACTTGGGCTTACGGTGACGACGCCGGAAGAGACGGTAAGCGACTGGGTGAAGCATATCCGTATTACAAATACCGGGGATTACGACTGTTTTGTGCGTGTAAAGCTGTTTGCCGGAGCCGAGTATCAGGAATTGCTCACCTATTCGGACGCATCCGGAAAATGGTCGCCGGGCGCGGACGGGTACTATTATTACAGCGATATTGTGCCGGCGGGCGGCAGTACAAAAGAACTGCTTGCGGGAATCCGGGAGATCAAAGATTCTATGGAGAGTACGGAGAACCCGAAAGATTTTAACGTAATCGTTGTACAGGAGTGCACAATGGTGGTATACGATAAGAACGGGAAACCGACGGCTGATTGGAGTAAAATAGCCGATTCATCCACAAACAGTTATGGGGAACATGAAGGAGGCGGCAAATGATGAGCAGAAATAAGAAGATTTTTTCGGCAAAGCCGGCAATACTTCTTGCGGCAGCCGCGGGTCTGCTGCTGTTTGCCACCGTCGGAAGCACGAGGGCGGCGCTTACCTATTACAGTGAAAATTATGCGGCGGAAGTGACGGTTTCCAATATCGGCGTTACGCTGACGGAAAACGGCACTGCAGTCGGCTATCGGGATTACACCCATAAAAACGGCAGATGGAACGAGTCGGAGGGAACGCTTCTTTCCGGTCTTTTAGCGGACGGAGAAAAATTTGTGCCCGGAAAAGAATATCCGGAGCGGCTTGCCGTTACAAACAGCGGCACGATCGATACCTATATCCGGGTGATTGTGAAAAAGAGCTGGATAGATCAGGAGGGTAAGGATACGACGCTTTCACCGGAGCTGATCGACTTGAATTTTACCGGAAACGGATGGGTGATCGATGAAGCGTCTTCCACCAGAGAGCGTACGGTCCTTTATTATACAAAAAGCATAGCATCGGGCGAGAGTACGCCGGATTTTACGGATACGCTGCGCATCGATCCTTCCATAGCCGGAAAAGTGACAGAAACCGTTACGGAAGAAAACGGGTATCAGACCATTACGACGGTGTATGCATACGACGGTTATCAATTTCAGCTGGAGGCGGAAGCGGATGCCGTTCAGACACATAATGCGGCGGACGCGATTAAGAGCGCATGGGGTGCAGACGTCGTTATTTCCAAAGACGGAAGTCTTAGTTTAAAATAAGGAGGCGCGAAGATGCGGAAAAAAATTTTGTGCCTTTTAGCGGCAGTCAGTGTAATGATGTGTACGGGAGAATTGGCCCGTGCAGAAGAGTTTTCGGGTTCGTCTGCATGGAATGTGGAATTTGACGGCAAAAAGATGAACAGTAATTTTAAATCTTCGGAAATCACGGAAGAAATCTATCAGCTTTTGCCGGGAGACACGATACGCCTAAAGGTAGGAATCAAAAATTCAGGGGAGAAAACGACGGACTGGTACATGACGAACGAAGTTTTAAAAAGCCTGGAGGATTCCCAGAGCGTTGCAGAAGGCGGCGCGTATACCTATCGGTTATCTTACGTCAACAGCAAAAAAGAAGAAACCGTGCTCTACAGCAGCGAAACGGTCGGAGGAGAAGGAAGCAGAAAGAACGGAGTAGGGCTGCTTCAGGCAACGGATTCTTTGAGCGAATATTTTTATCTGGACAGACTCGGACAATATGAGGCAGGAACGGTGTACCTGACCATTGGATTAGACGGAGAGACACAGGGAAATACCTATCAGGATACGCTTGCGAATCTGCAGATGAATTTTGCAGTCGAAGAAACGGCGTCCATCTCCGACCGGGAGCGAAAGCTTCATGCCGCCACACCGGGAAGTCCCATAGCGCCGACCGGAAGAAGAGATCTTCCGAAGACGGGAGACGAGACCGATATACTTCCGTATTGCGCGGCGGCGCTCATCAGCGGGATTGTACTTCTTGTCATCGGTTTGTCAGCTTTGAAAAAGAATCGGAAAGAAACGGAGGCGCAGGTATGAAATTACGGAGTAAAGCGGCGGCAGTGACACTGTGTTTGTGTCTGTTCTTTTTTGCAGTTCCGGTATCTGCAGAAGAAGCGTATACCTATACCGTGACGTTTTATGCGGGAAATCAGGGCGTATTTACGGGAACAGAGGGGCTTTCTGTCAGACACGGCAAAGGAACCGTAACAGCTGCGCCCGATCGGATTACCATCAGCGGTTTAGAGGCGGGAGACGTTGTGTCTTTTGATGTACAGGCGGGAGCCCTTGATATGGGCGGCGCATCCAAATATTATGCGAAAGGCATTCGGGAGAGCGGCAGGGACAATAGTACGGTGACGGCGTCCGCATTTAAAGTGGACGGCGATGCCGATTATGTCATGGCGTATGGCATGAAAGGAAATATGGTTGCCTATCATGTAAACTATCAGGATGAGGACGGCAGCCGGCTCTCAGACAGCAGGACTTACTATGGAAATGTCGGCGATAAAATGGTGGCGGCTTATTTATACATCGAGGGCTACACGCCGCAGGCGCTTTCCATTGCAAAAACGTTAAGTGAGAATGAAGCGGAAAACGTCATTACATTCGTTTACGTGAAAGATACCGCAGACGATACGCAGGCATCGGGCGGTTCGGGTACACAGCCGGGAACAGCCGGAGGGAACCAGACGGCAGGCACGCCGGGAAATGAGACGGCGGACGGAGGAACCGGGAACGCTGCAGATGAGGCAGGCAATGACGGAGCGGCTGTTGCAGATGAGGCAGAAGGCGGCGCACAGGACGCAGAAGCAGAACAGCCGGAAGCAGACGATACGGATACGCTGAATCTTCCGGACGGAAACGTTCCGCTGGATCAGGAGCTTTTGGATCTGGACGATGAAGAAGTGCCGACAAGCAATACGAAGCTGGATCAAAAGAAGATAGAGAAAGGGCTTCCGTTTGCGCTTCGGATCGGAATTGCCCTTGCGGCGGCGGCAGCGCTTGCAGATTTATGGTTTATACTGTGGAGACGCAGGAAAGCAGAGCGTGCGGATAACCGAATCAAAGAGAAAAAAGAGAGCGGACAATGAGTAAAAAACAAAATGATCAGAAAAGAAAAAGCCCGACCGCTGCAGGCTGCAGTGCGCTGGGCATCTTTTTATTACTGGCGGTAATCGCAGTCTGCATTCCGCTTACACTGCCGAAACTGTTTGGGTATCAGGCATATACGGTAATCAGCGGAAGCATGGAGCCGGAAATTCCGGTCGGAAGCCTGGTATACATTCAGCCGTCGGCTCCGGAGGATGCAGAAGAAAACGATATCGTTGCTTTTTACGGAGCGGCAGACGGCTCGATGATCACACACCGCGTCGTGGAAAATAACGTGTTGGCAGGAGAGTTGACCACAAAGGGCGACGCGAACAAAACCAAAGACATGAATCCGGTTTCTTACGCGGATTTTATCGGAACCGTCCGGGCGTCCATTCCGCTTGCGGGGCATGCCGCGCAGTTTTTGGCAGGGCTTCCCGGAAAAATAACGGCGGCCGGTCTGATTCTCTGCTCGCTTCTTCTGCAGGCGGCGGCTGCCGGGATCGAACGCCGGCATACATCAGCCGATCAGTCTTCCATGGACTAAAAAGCGGTAATTGCTGCCTTTGGGCGTACACGTCATAAGCGTTACGGTGGGTTCTGCGGGATCCGGCGTAACGCCCGTATCGTAAAGGCTTCTTCCTTTTACCGTCTTTTGCCATCCGGCGTACGATTCTTTGTCGTCAAACGAGTAGGTAAACGAGTCCATGCCAAGTTCGGCGATATAACAGGAATAGATTTCATACCGCCTGGTTTCGGTCGGCGTATAGATCAGAAATGTTTTGTTTTCCTGAAAGAAAGATTCCTCTGCATAGTCGTTTAGTTTGGCAAACATGGATTTGTTTTTCATATTGTGCCCGTAGAGGAATGAATGATCGCTTGAAAAATCGGGCGATGCTTCTGTATCCATAAAAATACAGCCGGACGTATTTTCTTCTTTGTAAAATCCGTGGTGCAGATAAAAATCGTCGTCGTCTCCCTGGACAATCGGATAATTAATATCTATGTTTTCAAAATAAATCCATCCGATTGTATCGGGGTTGATTTCGGTAAGCGCCACAAAATCAACCGGAGATATGTAGGAACCTTCCTGCGTGTCTTTTGGCACAGGAGATTCTACCGCTGCGTAATCCTCCAGTTTTTTATAAGAAGAATCTTCCTGGTAATAACGGAAAAATACGGCTGAAAGCTTTATGGCTGCAAACAAAAATACGATAAGCGCGGCAAAAAACAGCAGAACGACCGCCGGGTTCTTTTTTTTCTTCTTCATAGAAACCGTTCTCCTTTTCGGATTATTTTTCACAGAATATATCATAATCTGCGCAGGGTTTCAACTGCTTTTTTATGTCCACTTGCAAGATGAAAGAAATATTGCTATTATTATAGTCAATATGATATGCGGATAGGAGAAGATGATGAAAGGACTATGGGAATATATTTCAGCAAAAGCAAAATATGCGTTGTCGCCAAGACAGGTCATGTCACGGATTATGTTTGTTCTGGGCATATTCAATATGGGGCTGCTGATCTTTTTTGTGATTTTTTCCATTTACCCAATGGTTTTGGTGAGTATGTTCAGCGTTACGTTATACATATATTGTTTTATTCAGGCAAGCCGGGATAAAAATCTATTGCTTGTATTCAACCTTTCTTATGCGGAAATTATGATACACGCGGTTGCGTCCGTCCTTTTGCTGGGCGTGGACAGCGGGTTTTCTTTATATATTATCGCAATGCTTCCGCTAGGCTATTATGCGTCCTATAACTTCAGCTCCGAAAAAAAATCCGTAAATCCGATGCTGTATGTGCTTTTTTCCGGCGTGGCGTTCTGTTTTGCCAGGATTTTGGGCAGTTCTATGCATCCGCTGTATTCTTACGGCAATAAGAGCATCGACCGCGCCATGTATATGGTAAACTATTTTGTGGCGGTGATTGCAATCGTCCTGTTTTTCAGTACGCTGTTAAATCAGATCAAATATCTGGAAAGCCAACAGAAAAATCAGAATAAAAAATTGGAAGAGCTCTCTAAAACAGACGCTCTGACCGGGCTTGCAAACCGCAGGAGCATACAGGAGCGGTATGAAGATTCCGAGCTTCTGCAGGAAAGTTATGCGGTCATACTGGCAGATATCGATGATTTTAAAAAAGTAAACGATACCTATGGGCATGATGCAGGCGACAGAACATTAAAAGCGGTTTCCGCCGTTTTCAAAAACGCCGTCCGCGGAGAAGATATTGTCTGCCGCTGGGGAGGCGAGGAAATTCTGGTATTCCTGCCGAAGTGCCCGCTTGAAAATGCAAAAGACAGAGCGGAGGCAATTCTTCAAAATATCCGTAAGCTTCAGCTAACGACGCAGGAGCATAGTTCGTTTGGAGTTACGATGACGTTTGGCGTTGCCATATCCGAAGAGGCCGGCAGTTTTACGGAGGTTGTACAAAAAGCGGACGAACGGCTGTACACCGGAAAACAGACGGGTAAAAATCAGGTGGTGTAATCCAAAAGGCGGGAGAAGATGTATACAGAGCAGGATCTTATAAAAATCGCAAAGCGTGAAAACAACAAAAAAAGACCTTATTTAATCGTAAATAAGCTGCAGGCAAAGCATATTCCGACAGCGCCCGGCCAGGCGTTTAAGATGTTTGACGCGCTTGCCGAACGGTTGGAGCAGCAGTATGCCGGGGAGAGGCTTCTTTTGGTGGGATTTGCAGAAACCGCGACGGCAATCGGCGCGCGTCTGGCGGTACGCTTACACGCATACTATATACAGACTACAAGAGAGCAGATTCCGGGCGTGTCATATCTTTATTTTACGGAAGCACACAGCCATGCGACGGAACAAAAGCTGGTCAAAGAAGATATCGATCAGGTGATAGACCGTGTGGACCGCATTATTTTTGCGGAAGACGAGGTTACAACGGGCAATACGATTTTTGGTATTATAAAAATTTTACAACGGCAGTATCCAAAAAAAGCGGTATACTCCGTTGCTTCTCTGTTAAACGGCATGGATCTGACGGCGGAGCAGATCTGCAGGGAACAAAAGATCGATCTTGCGTACCTGCGGAAGATCAGCCATGCGGGTTATGCCGAAGCTGCCGAAGCTTATGCCGAGGACGGGACGTATGTTCTTCCGGATACGACGGCGTATCGGCAGGTACCATCCTACCGGATATTCGGTTATCAAAACGCCCGCAGGCTTGTTATGGGAGATGCTTATGAACAGGCGTGCCGAAAGCTGTGGGAAGATATGCGGGAATTTACAGAGGTGTCCCGGGGAGAACGCGTATTGGTGATCGGGACAGAAGAATGTATGTATCCGGCGCTGTATGTGGGGGATTGCATCGAACGCCTTGGCGGTATCGTGTTGTGTCATTCCACGACGCGCAGCCCCATTGCGGTAAGCAGCAACGCGGACTATCCGCTGCATACAAGATATGAACTGGAGAGCCTGTACGAAGCGGGGCGCAAGACGTTTATTTATGATCTTGCAGCATATGACAGTGTGATAATTCTGACGGATGCGTCCGATGAAAACGGGCGGGGAGCCGCCTCTCTTTGGCATGCGCTCCGCGGCTGCGGCAATCGGAACATTCGGTTTTTCAGGTGGTGCGCGAAATGAGAAGTTCATACAGGAAAGAAGACGTACGGTTTCTGCTTACGGATATTACGGGCAAGGTAACGCCGCAGCCTGCCGATGAGCGGGAACGGCAGATTCAGGCGGGCAGGCATTATTCGGAAATGCTTCCGATCGAGTATGTGCCGGGATTACGGTATATGGAAGCATATGAAGAAGCGTTAAAACATAATGCCGCGCTTACTGCGCATGCAGTCGGACGGCTGTCCGATAAAATCATGGAACAAAAGGGAAGCGATACGGTTCTGGTATCGTTGGCCAGGGCGGGAACGCCGGTCGGAATTTTAATCCGGCGTTATATCGCAAAGAAATACCGCGTGCTTCTTCCGCACTATTCAATTTCTATCATTCGGGGCAGGGGAATTGACGATGCCGCGATGCGGTATCTTCTGGGAAAATTTTCTCCAAAACAGCTTTTGTTTGTAGACGGATGGATCGGAAAAGGCGCTATTTTTCGGGAGCTGAAAAAAGATATGGAAGGCTATCCCGGCGTATCGGCGGATCTTGCCGTACTTGCAGACCCTGCAAACATGACGAAACTGTGCGGAACGCACGAGGATATTTTGATTCCCAGTTCCTGTCTAAACGCTACGGTTTCCGGGTTGGTCAGCAGAACATTTTATCGGGATGATGTGATTGCAGAAGGGGAATTTCACGGAGCGGCATATTATGGAGAACTGGCGGATTCGGATGTATCGTATGCGTTTATAGAAGCGGTCGAAAAAGAATTTGTGATGGTAAATCCGCCCCAAAAGCCGGCGGCAGCCGGATTTGGAATCCGGGAAGCAGAGGAAATCGCAGAACATTTTGCGGTTTCCGATATTAATTTCATCAAACCTGGGATCGGCGAGGCGACGCGCGTACTGCTGCGCCGCATACCATGGAAAGTGCTGATCGTCGAAAAGGGGGAAGAAGATCCCTCGCTTGCACATCTTTTAAGGCTTGCTGAGGAAAAAAACGTTCCCGTCGAATATTATCCGCTTGCACATTATAAAGCCTGCGGGATCATAAAAAAGCTTGCAGACACTTAACGCACAAAATAACCCTCAGCGCGTTGTCTGCTGCACGCCGTAGATCCGGGAGAGAGAAAGGATCTTTTTTGCCCAGTTTGCATGGGTTTTATATTCATTCATGCGCTGTTTGTCCTGGCTTCCCGCAACCAGTGAGGGATTGTCCGGATCCCAGTTTAAAATGGATTTTGCATCGTTTAAGTCCTCGGGGCGTACGGCGTACGCCTGATTGACGAGTGGAATCTGTCTGGGATGGATCACAGTCTTGCCGATAAAGCCGCACAGCCTGTCGTCGGACAGCTCCCGGATGAGCCCTGTGTCCCAGCCGGTTTGATTGTAATATTCCCAAACGGGACCGGATACGACATAGTCCCTGCCGAATACCGTGATAATGTCGGAAAAGATGGCTGCGATCGGCAGGATTTTATGTATCGACGTATGTTCATCTCTCCGGAAACCGAATGCGTGGCACAGATCGTTGCCGCCGACACGAATGTTTAACACAATATCTTCGATTGCTTGCAATTTATCTCTGATTTCATATAAAATCTCTGCCCGCCGATGGATATCGATAATCGCGGGACTTTCCAGAATCGGCATAACGTAATATGGTTTATCGGAATTTTGATTGATTTCCGCTGCAGAGCGAATATAATCGTCCGCGTTTGAGAGATCAAATTTTGGCAGGATAAATCCGGTCAAAAGTGCGGAAGTTTCTTTCAGGCGGCACAAAAGATCTTTGATCTGCGAGACATGGCGTACACGCACAAAGATTTTGGGTATAAAAAAAGACCGGGTCTGCGATGCGGTATAAATCCGGGTTAACGTGCAGAGAAACATTTCTTCTGCCTGTGCGAGAAATCGGTCGTTGATCGTGTCTTCTAAACAAAGGGCAAGGGAATACTGCCTGCCGAATTTCTCCTGTTGTACGGACAGCGCAAGATCGGCGCGGTTGGCGGGACAATACAAAAGCGGTCCGACGCTGTAAGAGAGAATGGAATCTTTCATATGCAGAACTCCTTTTTGTGACTGCGTGAAACTGCGTTTCATGGTTCTGTTGGAATTACAACACAATTTTATTAAATATAACATAAGAATCTAAGAATTGGTAGATAAAAAAACGGTAATGTGGTAAAATTTCATGTAAAGGTTTTATCATGAATGGAATAGAGACGGAAAAGAGGCTGTCGTTTCGATGGAAAATTTCGTGAAATTTCGACATAACGTCATGAACGTGCATTCGATTTCTGCGTTTGAGAGCATTCGGGGCGGAATCAATCAGAATTGTAAAGATGTTTATTTTGTCCGTTTTGTGGGCGTTTGCGATACGCTGGCGGCAGACGTTAGGCGTATGGACGGCGATATGGCAGAGCGTATGGCGCGCGGATGTGTGATTTACCGGAGAATGCCCGGGCTTCCGTCAGGTTTTTGCCCGGATTGCCTGGCAGATTATGAAGAGTTTTATCGGGAATGGCTTGGCAGTGGAAGAGAAGCCGTATCGACAAAAGTCTTATCCGGCTGCGGGGAATACGCTGCCCTGCTGGGCAGAGGCGTTGCAAGAGTGCTGGCGCTATATGCCGGGAAGAAAACGGTCAGCGCATCGATGGAGAAGAATTTTGTGATTAAAATGCTGTACTGGCATGACGCTGTGTTTGTGGATGTGCTTCGGCAGTGGAATCTGGGGCAGTCCATAAAAATCGTCCTTTCTAATCTGGCGAAACATCAGGAATATCTGTTTGCCTGCCTGCTTACGTTTTTAGGATGCGACGTTCTTTTACTGCAGAGCGAGACGGATATATCCCGGGAGGAAGAGGCGCTCGGGCTGTCCAAACGGGTGGTGTTAGGGGCGTTTGGAACAGCGGATCTTCCGGCGTTTGATCCGAAATCCGTTTTGCATAAAACAGCAGAGATAAAAGCAAAACCCGTTTCGCCGGCGCGTCCCGCGGAAACGACGAAGCCGGTGTCGTTGGAGCGGCCGAAAGCCGGACCCCGCCCGGTTTCTCTAAAGAGACCCGGGCGGGCGGGAAGAACGGGTTCCGTTCCAAGGGAAGTGGCGGATACCGGGCGGCAGGAGAAAAGTTTTGAACAGCTGGCCCTGCTGGCGTCGTCCGTGGTGATGATCGGGATTCATGACAGAAAGGGAGACATGATCGGAACGGGGTCCGGGATTATGATCGGAACAGACGGATATATCCTGACAAACAGCCATGTGGCAAGCGGAGGGAGTTGCTATTCCGTCCGGATTGAAGAAGACGAAACCGTATATTCCACAGATGAGCTGGTCAAATACCATTCGGTTCTGGATCTTGCGGTTCTTCGGATTGAGAGGCGGCTGGTTCCGCTTCCGGTTTACCGGGGCAGCCAAAAGCTATTACGCGGACAGAAAGTGGTAGCGATCGGCAGTCCGCTCGGTCTGTTTAATTCGGTTTCGGACGGCATTATTTCGGGATTCCGCAACATAGACGGGGTGGATATGATCCAGTTTACGGCGCCTACTTCGCACGGCAGTTCCGGCGGCGCGCTTTTGAATATGTATGGAGAAGTAATCGGGATCAGTACGGCAGGATTTGACAATGCCCAAAACATTAATCTTGCCGTCGGCTATGAAAGCATACTTCCTTTTATCAGAGGATTTACATAAAAACAGAAACAAAGGGAAAGAAAGGCTATGTTGGAACGTAAAAAGCTTCGGGACTTGAACGACTTTTTTTTAGAGTTAAATGCCCGGAAAGAAACGGATCAACGGTTACAATGAAGCGGTTAAAAATTTTATCGTGAAATATTATGAGGCGGCAAGGAGTTTCGGGGTAGTAATCGAAGGAAAGATTTCAAATCCGGATGAAAAAAATCTTGCGTATTACGAAGAAATCATGGGCATGGATTTTTTTCTGAACGTCGGGTTTTTCGAAGCGAGCTTAAAGAAATGGCTGCCTAGAATGAACGCGCGCCAGAGAAACGCCGTGGCGGTTTCGGTCTATGATACGTTAGACGGGCTTAAAAAGGCGGGAAAGAACGAAAATATGCTCAAAAACGCATATATTAAGTTCATGTGCTGGCTTTACTATAAATTTGAAAGAATCGTCAACCGGCTTGGCGAAAATGGCCTGCCGAAAATCCTGTACGAAGGCGAGGTCGGAAATTACGAACTGCTGCTGCTTTCCGTGCTCTCAAAAGCAGGATGCGACATTGTTCTGCTCCAGTATAAAGGAGACGGGGAATATCGGAAAAAAGACGCCTCCTGCATCTATTCCGACGAGTATACGATGCCCGGCATGGAGCCGTATCCGGCGTATTTTAATTTAAAGTACCTGCGGGACGAGATGCAGAAACAGACAGACCAAAAACGGCTTTACCGGGTAAAGCCGCGGCTTTCCAACTGTACCAATGCCTGGATCAAAGGGACGGGACTGGAAGACATAGAGAAGGACGCCGGAGAGCGGGGAGAGGACCCCAAACTGTTTTACAACTGCTTTTACCGGATCAGCGGCGTAGAAGATAAGCTGACGTATCAAAACGAATTGTATCAGTTCTGGCTTTCTTTAAAAAACAGCGGAAGAAAAATCGTGATTGCGGAAAAAGAGATCCCGAAGCCTGCGATAGAGGAAATATCCGCCGTTCGCAGGAAAAATTATACCAGGAACGATCAGATGCTGTCCGATCTTTCCTTGAATATCCAGTTTCCCGCGAATACGGAATTACAGAATGTGATGCAGAAAGCGTTCCTTGACGTTTTAATGGAGGAATCCGCAGCGCCCGGCATGAATCTGAATAAGCTGACCAATAAAGCGGTATATTTGTTATGTTGGTTCAAGCGGTATCTTTCGCCGTTGTTTGCAAATTGGAGTATGCCGAAGATTTCCTGTTTTCTCTATCTCGGCGGGGTCAAAAGCGGCAATGAAGCCATGTTTTTAAAATTTCTGGCAAAGCTTCCGGTCGACGTGGCAGTCTTAAAGCCGGATGTCAACGAGCCGTGCTGCTTAAAAGACAGCGTTTTATTTGAGAAAACCTTCAAAGACTCGATGACGCTCGAGGCGTTCCCGAAAGAGCAGTCGAATCTGCAGATGGGAACGGCGGCGTATCAGGCGGAGCGGGAACTGGATACGCTGATGTATCAGGATTCCGGCATTTACCGTGACAGGCAGTATGCAAAGGCAAACGCCATTTCGCTTCGGACAACGTACGAAGAGATCAGAATCCTGTGGGACCAGGAGTTAAAATACAGACCGAATTTCGGTACGGCAGGTTCCATTGTCAGCATGCCGGTGATTTTTGCAAAAGCGTCCGGCGTCAAAGACGGTCAGCTGCAGCCGTACTGGACGGGCATCAAAACACTTCTGACCGGGGATACGATTGTCTTAAAAAACACATCCTATATGGACCCCGCCGAGCCGAATCCCGTCCGGGCGCATGTGACGGCGTTTCTGAAAAACAAAAGGCTGCACAGGGCGAAACTTCGGGAACATCCGGCATATCCTTACGGATTTCTGCGGGAAGAAATGCAGGAGCACCTTCTGGATAAGCTGCAGCTTCTTTTGGATCAGAAATTGATCAGGGGGACGTTTGAAAACGGGATGGAATATACGATCCTCTCGGTTGCACTCGGCATGAAAAAAGACCTGACGAGGATGATTCAGAAATTTGATTTTACAAAAAAGAACCCCAAGCTGGTCTTTATCCATACGACGGAACAGCTGATTTCCCTGGAAGACTCGATTCTGGCGGCTTATCTGAACCTGGTCGGATTTGATATCCTCTTCTTTGTGCCGACAGGCTATCAGGGGGCGGAAAAATACTACAACATGAAAATTTTGGAAGAGCATCAGGTCGGGGAATACATCTATGATCTGCAGATACCCGATTTTTCGCAGATTTCTTCCACTGCACGCCTTTCCTGGCGTGAAAAAATATTTAAGAGAGGTAATTAATTATGGGTCTTGATTTTAGCAGAACAGCGGCTGCGCAGCGACCGGCTGCGGCGGCGGCAAAAAATGAACTGGAAGCGGTCGAAAGCTATGACATTGCCGCAGACAGGCAGAAGATGAACGAAGAGCTGGTCAATTCGGCGGAAGTAGACGCGCTTGTCAGCACGATCGAAATCGACAATCCGGAAACGATCGTATCGTTTGGCGCGGAGGCGGCAGAAGAAATTTCAAGGGCTTCCGACGTTGTCTTAAACAGCATGAATATGTCCCAGATCGACGATACCAGCCAGATGCTGACGACGCTGGGGAAGATCATGGAAAAATTTGACATTGAAGAGATCAAAGAAAATCCCGGCTTATTCGGAAAGCTGTTCGGAAATCTGCGAAAGCAGCTGGATAAGATTCTGGCGAAATATCATACGATGGGCGATGAAGTGGATAAAATTTACGTTCAGCTCAAACAATATGAATCAGAGATCAAACAGTCCAACCGCAAATTAGAGCAGATGTTCCAGGCAAACGTCAATTATTACCACGACCTTGTCAAGTACATACTGGCGGGCGAACAAGGCTGCAGGGAGCTTGAGACGTATATTGCCCAGAGGCAGAACGATATGGAATCCTCCGGCGATATGTCCATTCAGTTTGAGATCCAGGGACTGCAGCAGTCTCTGATGATGCTTGAGCAGCGGACGCAGGATCTTCGGACGGCGGAAAACGTGGCGCTTCAGTCCGTTCCGATGATTAAGACAATGGAATTTTCCAATATGAACCTTGTCCGCAAGATCAATTCGGCATTTATCATCACGCTTCCGGTATTTAAACAGGCGCTTGCGCAGGCGATCATGTTAAAACGCCAGAAAATCCAGGCGGACGCCATGTCGGCTCTGGATGAGAAGACAAATGAAATGCTGGTAAAAAATGCGAAGAACACGGTGGAACAGTCGAAGATGATTACGAGGATGGCTTCCGGAAGTTCCATCAAAATCGAAACCTTGGAAACGACTTGGAGAACGATTGTAAACGGCATCGAAGAGACGAAACAGATTCAGGAAAACGCCAGAAAACAACGGGAACTGGATACGGAGCGGCTCAACAACATCAAAGCAGAGTTCTACAAGATGTATCATAATCCCAATCAGCAAAAATAATCGAATGGAGGAGGAATTGTTATGCCAATTAATTTATCAAAAGGACAAAAAGTAGACCTGACAAAAGGAAATCCGGGACTGAAAAATATCATGGTAGGTCTTGGATGGGACGTCAACGCGTTTGATTCCGGGGCGGATTTTGATTTGGATGCGGCGGCGTTTATGCTGGGAGAGACCGGAAAATGCCCGACGGAAAAAGAGTTTGTCTTCTACGGCAATTTGGAACATCCAAGCGAAGCGGTGAAACACATGGGCGATAATCTGACCGGTGAGGGCGAAGGCGACGACGAGCAGATCCAGATCGATCTTGCCAAAATCCCGGCGAATATCGCAAAAATTGCGTTTACGGTAACGATTTACGATGCGGAAGTGCGCAGGCAGAACTTCGGGCAGGTTTCCAACTCCTTTATCCGCATTGTTGACGAATCCACCGGAGCCGAACTGATCAAATACGATCTGGGCGAAGATTTTTCCATTGAGACGGCTGTTGTGGTCGGAGAATTATACCGTCATAACGGAGAATGGAAATTCAATGCCATCGGCAGCGGTTTCCAGGGAGGACTTGCGGCTTTGTGCGCACATTACGGAATTGAGGTAGCATAGGAGGGAAAACATATGCCGATTAGTTTGAAAAAAGGACAGAAAGTAAGCATTACCAAGGATAATCCGGGATTATCCAAAGTAGTCGTAGGATTGGGCTGGGATGTCAACGCGTTTGATACGGGCGGCGATTTCGATCTGGATGCGGCGGCGTTTTTGCTGACGGATACCGGTAAAGTAGCGGGGCAGGGAGATTTTGTGTTTTTCGGAAACCTGACGCATGCTTCCGGCGGCGTGCAGCATATGGGCGATAACCGGACAGGGGCAGGCGAAGGCGACGACGAGCAGATTTGCGTGGATCTCTCCCTGGTTCCCGGAAATATTACAAAAATTGCTTTTACCGTGACCATTTATGAAGCGGAACAGAGACGCCAGAATTTCGGTCAGGTGAACAATGCGTTTATTCGGATCTATAACGAGCAGACAGGAGAAGAACTGCTGCGCTATGACCTGGGCGAAGATTTTTCCATTGAAACAGCTGCGGTATTCGGTGAATTATACAAAAACGGAAACGAGTGGAAGTTCAACGCGATCGGCAGCGGATATCAGGGAGGACTTGCCGCGCTTTGCGCGAACTATGGTATAGAAGTAGAATAGGGGGACGAAAGAAATGTCAATCAGTTTACAAAAAGGTCAGAAAGTCAGTCTGACGAAAGAAAACGCAGGTCTTTCCAACATATTGATCGGACTCGGGTGGGACGAGGCAAAACGGGCGCGAGGCGGATTTTTCGCGCCGAAGCCGCAGCCGATTGACTGCGACGCGTCCGCGCTTTTATTAAAAGGCGGAAAACTCTACGACAAATCCGATATCATTTATTTCGGGAACCTGCAGCATAAAACCGGAGCCGTATGGCACATGGGCGATAATCTGACGGGAGCGGGCGACGGGGATGACGAGCAGATCGTCGTAGATCTTTCCCGGCTGCCGCAGGAGTATGACAGAATCGTTCTTGTAGTAAATATTTACCAGGCGCTACAGAGGAAACAGCATTTCGGCATGATCGAGAATGCATTTATCCGCCTGGTAGACGGAAAAACAAACCGGGAAATGTGTAAATATAACCTGACGGAAAATTATTCCGGTATGACCGCAATGATTTTCGGGGAAGTATACAGACATAACGGAGAATGGAAATTCAACGCGATCGGACAGGGCACGAACGATCCGGGCATCGGACAGCTGGCACAGCGTTATCTGTAGCCGGCATGACGGCGAACGAACCGTTTGCTTTTTACGACGGCTGCCGGTTTCGGCAGGATAGGATATGACGCATAAGACGGCGCATAGAATGGAGGAAATAAAATAATTATGAAATTTCAGGGACTTACAGATCCGGAAGTCGAAGCTTCCAGAAGGGAGTTCGGTTCCAATGAGATACCGGATTCCGAACCTACAACATTTTGGGAAGAGTTTAAGGAAACGTTTGGAGATCCAATGATCAAGATTCTGCTTGCGATCGCGGTGCTGATGATCGTGATGTTCTTTTTCGGCTATGCAGAAATCTATGAACCGCTGGGAACGATCGTCGCCGTTTTAATCGTGGCGTTCGTATCGGCGAAAACAGGCGTTGCCAGCGATACCAAGTACCGGGAATTAAAAGACAGCACGAAAAAGGATCAGTGCAAGGTACACAGAAACGGCATGGTAGCCGTGATCGATGTGGACGACGTAGTGGTCGGCGACAAAGTGCTGCTGCAGTCGGGCGATAAAATTCCGGCAGACGGTATTTTAGTATCGGGGTCTCTTGCTGTGGATAACTCTGCCTTAAACGGGGAAGCGGAGGAATGCAAAAAGTCCGAAGCGCCGGAGGCGTTTGAGTTGCCGGAAGAGATTACCGGCGATACGTTTGTCGACCGGCATTCTCTGTTTCGCGGCGCCGTAGTATTTGACGGAGAAGGCATGTTAGACGTCAGAAAAGTCGGATTAAAAACCATGATGGGAAAAATGGCGGAGGAAATGCAGGAAGACGAGCCGGATTCTCCGTTAAAAGTAAAGCTTGCAAAACTGGCAAACCAGATTTCCAAATTCGGCTATATCGGAGCGGTCGTGATCGCGGTGCTGTATTTCGGTTATTTTATCTTAAATGCGGGCGGCGTATCGGCATATTTTTCTATGGGAATCGAGCAGATTATCAAAGATATCGTCAATGCGGTATCGCTCGCGGTCGTGATTATCGTATGCGCCGTACCGGAAGGCCTGCCGCTTATGATTTCTCTCGTCCTGATGCAGAATACGAGTAAAATGTTAGACCATAACGTCCTCGTCCGCAAAGCGGAAGGAATCGAGACCGCAGGTTCTTTAAATATTTTATTCAGCGATAAGACGGGCACGATTACAAAAGGAAAACTGGAAGTCGTGGATTTCTTTACGGCGGACGGCGCGTCCATTCCGATCTCCGAATTAAGCCGGCACAGCGGCGTAAAAGGACTGATCGACCTTGCAATCGGAAAAAATACGCAGTCGATGTTCGACGGCGAACACAGAGTGATCGGCGGTAACGCGACGGATCAGGCACTGATGAAATTTATCGGGGAAGATACGTTTCATGCGTTGGAATCGAATAAAGAATGCGTGGTAACAAAAGCGCAGAGTTTTAACTCGACCAATAAATTCAGCCAGGCGAGGATTGAGAGCCTTGGAAAGACATTTTATAAAGGCGCGCCCGAGAGACTGCTGGCGTCTGCATCAAAATATCTCGACGGCGACGGCACGATACGTGAGATCGATTCTGCGGCGCTGAATAAAAAAATAGACGCGCTTGCCGAAAAGGCAATGCGTGTGCTGGCATTCGGATATTCCGAACGGGATCTGACCGAAAATCAGATCAATGACGACATCGTCATTATCGGGCTTGTGGGCATCCGTGACGACGTCCGGGCGGAAGCAAAAGATGCGATCCGTCAGGTACAAAACGCGGGAATTCAGGTGGTGATGATTACCGGCGACCGTTTGGAGACAGCGGCGGCGATTGCAAAAGATGCGGGACTGTTGAACGATGCGTCGGATATCGCGCTTACTTCTGCGCAGTTAAATGAAAAATCGGATGAGGAATTAAAGAAGATCATTCCCAATATCCGGGTCATCGCAAGAGCGTTGCCCACGGATAAATCGCGTATGGTGCGTTTGTGCCAGGAGATGAATTTAGTCGTGGGCATGACCGGAGACGGCGTAAACGATTCGCCGGCGCTCAAGCGCGCCGACGTGGGATTTGCGATGGGAAGCGGAACAGAAGCAGCAAAAGAGGCGGGCAAAATCGTTATTTTAGACGACAATTTCAAATCGATCAAAGATGCGATCTGGTACGGCAGAACCATCTACCACAATATATTAAAGTTCTGCAAATTCCAGCTTGTGATCAATGTCGCCGCGGTAGTCGTCAGCGCAATTGCCCCGTTTTTCGGTGTGGAAGAGCCGCTTAAGGTGACGCATCTGCTGTTTGTGAACCTGGTGATGGACGGCCTTGGCGCGATCATGCTCGGAAACGAACCGGCGCTGGCAAAATATATGGATGAAAAGCCGAGGCGAAGGGACGAGAGCATTGTCAGCAAAAAGATGATGACGCAGATCGTCATTATGGGCGCATGGCTGACGGTGATCAGTTTCATATATTTAAAGCTGCCGTTCTTTGCCGGCTTATTTGAAACGAAAGAGCAGCATCTGACCGGATATTTCGTGTTATTTATCGTAAGCGCATTATTTAACGGCTTTAACGTGCGCGACGACGGGTTTGCGATTTTTAAAGGGCTTCAGGAAAACACGGGATTTTTAAAGGTATTTTTTACGATCATTCTGGTTCAGGCGCTGATCGTCAATGCCGCGCTTGTGCCGTTTGCGGCGTTTACCTGGATCGGTAATATGTTCAGCTGTGTGCCGTTTGGCATAAACGGCTGGATTGCCGTCGTGCTGCTTGCCGTTACCATGATTCCGGTGGATATGGTACGAAAAGCCGCATCAGGCGCAAACCGGACGGCATGATCTTATTTTTCTGTGATCTGGATAACACGCTGATCTATTCGTACAAACATGAGATCGGAAGTAACAAGCGGTGTGTCGAACTCTATCAGGGGAGAGAAATTTCTTTTATGACCGAGCAGACCTACCGGCTTTTATGCGGCATCAAAGAATCTGTCTCCATCGTTCCCACAACGACGAGAACGGTGGAGCAGTATCAGAGGATTGACCTTGGGATCGGGGGTTTGCGGTACGTGCTGGCGTGCAACGGCGGAGTCCTTCTGCAAAACGGAACAGAAGACGACGCATGGTACCGGCAGTCTCTTGCGCTGGCAGAGCCGGCCAGGGCGTCTCTTACACTGGGCAGGGCGCTGATGGAACGGGATAAAAACCGTTGCTTTGAAGTGCGCAGTATCCGGGATTTATTCTTATTTACGAAAAGCAGAAATTCTCTGGAATCGATGGCATATTATAAAGAATGCCTGGATATGGAGCAGGTGGACGTATACGCCAACGGAATCAAATTATACATACTTCCGAAAGCTTTAAATAAGGGAGCCGCCCTGCTGCGCCTGAAAAAGCAGCTGGGGGCGGACGCTGCGGCGGCTGCCGGAGACAGCGTGTTTGACGTTTCCATGTTGAATCAGGCGGACATTGCTGCCGCGCCAAAAGAGCTGCAGGGAGAAAACGGTATGTGCGTCCATGTGCAGTGTATGCCGGGGAAACGGATGTTTTCGGAAGAAATGCTCCGCTATGTATCAGAGCGTATCTGAATATTGCAGAATGCAATATCCGGATACGCTTTTTTTGTACGGCTCCATTCAGCCGCGCGGTTCTGATACGCAAATGTATAAGAGAGCCGTCGATTTTCAGAGAGAATAAAAAAAGTGCCGATTTTGCTAAGGAAAATCAAAAAACAACCGATAAATAGTGTAAGAGCGAAGAATGTATAGTGAATAGATACTATAAATTTCAAGGAAGAAAGGAGATGCTGTCATGCGTATAGAGGCTTATAATCAGGTTGCACAGTTGTATCAGGGCAGTAAATCAGGAAAAAGTCAGAAAGTGCCGGGCGTTGCAATCGGACGGGATAAAGTGACCATCTCACAGACTGGTTATGATTATCAGATTGCGAAGCAGGCGGTTGCAGAAGCTTCAGACATCAGGGAAGATAAAGTCGCTCAGCTGAAAACAAGAGTGGAATCCGGGAGTTATAAAGTGGATTCCGGAGATTTTGCCAGCAAGCTGTTAGAAAAGTATGATGCTCTGCACAGATAAGTGCATGAAGAAAGAAATGAGGAATTACCAGTGGCCAGTTTAATGGATAATCTTGTAGAAGTTCTGGAAGAGGAAAACACGCAGTATGAACGGCTTGTGGAGCTGTCAAAGGATAAGAAGCAGGCGATTATTCGGGCGGATATCCGTGCATTGGAACAGATTTCACAGCAGGAGCAGGATGTTTCGAGCATACTTCTGAATCTGGACAACCGCAGAGACGCCGTATTGAGAGATATGGCGGATGTTCTTGGAAAAGACTTCAAAGAGATGACCATTACCCGGCTGATCGGGTATTTGGAGCAGCAGCCGAAAGAGCAGGAGCGCCTTTCCCAAATTCGTGCCAAAATTCTTGCTACGGGCAATGAGATGCACGAATGCAATAAGCGCAATGAAGCTCTTTTACAACAGGCGCTTGAAATGGTAGAATTCGATCTCACCTTGTTTAAAAGCATGCGGCAGGCGCCGGAAACCGCCAATTACGACAAGAATGCCTGCAATACGGGCGATCTTTTGGGAAACAGCGGTTTTGACGCAAAACAGTAGGATTGACAGGGAGGAAGAATTATGGCCAATTCAATGGGAAGTTTATTTATTGGCGAATCCGGCTTGAAAACAAGCCAGAATGCGTTAAACGCAACCGCCAATAACTTTGCGAACGTTGATACAAAAGGTTATGTACGGGAACGTGTTTTACAGGAAGACAGACATTACGATACATTTAGCAGAACGCCTGCGATCGGACCGTCGCAGGCAGGTCTCGGCGTGGCGATCGGCGACGTGATCCATGCAAGAGACATTTTTTTAGATAAGACATTCCGGACGCAATGGGGACGTTCCGGATTCTACTCTACGACATTCGAGGCGATCGACGAAATACAGACGCTGTTTCAGGAGTTGGAAGGAACGGCATTTCAGGACGCTCTGCTCGGAGAAAACGGTCTCCGCGGCGCATTTGAAGAGTATGCCAAAAATCCCGCGAATGAAGTGAATCAGAATCTGGTCATTCAAAAATCCAGCCTCTTTATCAGCCGGGCGAAAGCGGTATACACTGGATTGAAAAAATACCAGTCAAATTTAAATCAGCAGATGTCCGATACGATCGACGATATCAATGAGATCGGAGACAAAATTCGGGAATTAAATCTCCAGATTATGAAAATTGAAACAGGCGGCATCGAAACGGCGATGGATCTCAGGGATCAGAGAGACCTGCTTTTAGATGAACTTGCAAGATACGGCGATATCAACTACAAAGAACTGGCAAACGGAATCGTAAAAGTAAACTTTGAGAACGTGACGTTTGTAGATGAGACGCATGTATATGAAATCGGAAAGCAGATGGACGAAGAGACGGGATTTATCACGCCGTACTGGACGCATCTATCCAATCTGGAAAAAGAGCAGTATTACAAAGTATACGACACCACGCAGGAAATTTCCACCGCCAAAAAGAACGATATCGGATCGCTGAAAGCCCTGCTTTTGGCAAGAGGCGACAAACATGCAAATTATCTGGATTTAGACGGCGTTTCGATGGAACAATATGATAAAACGCTTGGCAATTCCGTGATGATGAATGTGGAAGCGGAACTGGATATGCTGGTACATACGATTGTCACCAAAATCAACGATCTGCTTGCACCCAATATTGCTTCCAATACGGCGATCAGCGGAACAGACGAAAACGGAAATAAAGTGACGTTTGCAGCGGGAACGAAGATCCTTGATACCGAAAACTGCTGTGTCGGCGCCGACGGGTCGCTTCCGCCGCAGGAGCTGTTTGAGCGGACCGGATGTTCCCGTTATACGAAGGTTCTGGGAGACGACGGCGTAACCTATTATGTTTACAATGAAGAAGATCCGACGGATACGGCAAATCAGTATACGATCGGAAGTATTCATATCAATCCGAAGCTTTTGGAGAGCGAATCGCTGCTCCCGGCATATTTGCAGAACGGCAAAGACGGAGAACTTCCGGAAGCCATCGAACTGGGGAAAGCATTGGAGGCTCTCTGGAACAATGATACCATGTTTTTAAGCCCGCATGATACGACGCCATGTACGTTCGGTGAATTTTACGGCAAAATGATAGGGGAAATTGCAACGTTAGGAAGCGTATTCGGTTCTACCGCGTCCGGGCTTGAGGGTACTGCGCTGGCGACGGATAATGCCAGACAGCAGGTGATCGGGGTTTCTTCGGACGAAGAACTTACAAATATGATAAAATTTCAGAACGCATATAATGCTTCCAGCAGATTTATCAATGTCATCAACGAAATGATAGAGACGTTAATATATCAGATGGGCTAGAAAAAGAGGTGATCGAATATGCCATCAACATTTTTTGGATTAAATATAGCATCTTCCGCAGTCAATGCATTCCAGGCTGCGATCAATACGACGGGCAACAACATTTCCAACGTACAGACAAAAGGCTACAGCAAGCAGGTGGCAAACCGCCAGGCTGCAGAAGGCCTCAGGGTATATCAGAAATACGGTACGACCGGCGCCGGCGTTACGACGACGTCCATTACATCGCTCCGCAGTTCCTATTACGACACCAAATACTGGGAAAATCAGTCTGCGGTAGGCCTTTACAGCACGAAGCTGAATTATTTAAAACAGATCGAAGATTACTTTACCGACGAAGGGACGGCAAACCCCGGATTTTCCACCTGTTTTTCCAATATGTTTAATGAAATGAACGGATTGATCGGAGATGCGGGAGACGAAAATAAACGAAAAAGCTTTATTAGCCAGGCGAAGATTTTTACGACTTATTTTAATAATGTGGCAAACGGATTGAGCAGGCTGCAGAAAGACACCAACGATCAGATTAAAACGCTGGTGGAAACGATCAATGCCGATGCGGAAAAGATTGCTTCTCTCACAAAACAGATCAATTCCATTGAGCTGCAGGGCGGTATGGCGAACGAACTGAGGGATCAGCGGGCGCTGATCATCGATGAGCTTTCCGAGATCGTTCCGATCACTGTAGAAGAATCTCCTGTGACAAACAGCAATTATCCGGATATGTATGTGGGCGGAACCAATTATATTGTAAAACTGGACGGACAGACGATTGTCGACACGTTTGAATATCGGACGCTTACCTGCGTGCCCAGAGAGCATAAAGTAAACCAGACCGATGTGGAAGGGCTCTACAACGTTGTCTGGTCCGATACCGGAATGAAATTCAATATGAATGCAAAGTCCATGGACGGATCGTTAAAAGCGCTGCTTGAGATTCGGGACGGCAATAACGCCGAGAACTTCCAGGGACAGGTGCTAAGCGCCGGGGTTTCGAGCGTGACGATCAAGCCGTCTACGATGACAACGGTTGAATCCATGACAATGGCAGAAGAGGGAATCATTACCATAAAAAATAAAGAATATCACTACTCCGGATTTTCCGTAAAACTGGATGCCGACGGAAATGTGGAATCGTATACGTTCCAGTTTGACGATCGTCTGGACGCTGCGACGATCAGCGATCTTCCGGGAAAGCAGGCAAAGATCGGCGAGACTGTGGACGCAATGGGAATCCCGTATTTTATGGGACAGATGAGCGAATTTATCCGTGCGTTCAGCAGCCGTTTTAACGCATACCAGCAGGAAGGCGTGGATTTGAACAACAACCCGATGGGATCTTTCTTTGTCGGAAACAAATATGACGGTTCGGAGTATGATTTTTCGGATCAGAAGGTTGGAAAAGACGGCGTGACCGATCCGGCTTCCGTAGTGACCTCTACGTCCAACAGTTATTATCAGCTGAATGCGCTGAACTTTACCGTAGCGGACGCGAGCCTTCGGAATTCGGCAATTTTTTCGACGACGGTTAAACCGATGATAGAAGGAGACAAGGAATCTGCGTCGGATATCATTACGGCAATGCAGGTGCTCCAAAACGATGAAAAAATATTCCGCGGCGGAAGCGCGTCGGGATTTCTGGAATGTATTTATTCCGATATCGTAATCGACGCCGGAGAATCCGAAATCTTTTTGGAAAACTTTTCGGATATATCGAGTGCAATTACGAATCAGCGGCTTTCCATTTCCGGCGTAGACGAGGATGAGGAAGCTTTGGACCTGGTGAAATTTCAGAATGCATATAATCTGGCTGCCCGTATGATACAGTGCATGTCGGAGATGTATGACAGGCTGATCACGCAGACCGGCGTATAAGGCTGAACAGAACAGGAGGAATTACGATATGCGAATTACCAATAATATGATGATGAATAATACAACCAAGAATATTAACGGCAATAAAGTCAACGTCAATGCGCTGAATTTACAGATGTCGTCACAGAAGAAGATTCAGCGTCCGTCGGAGAACCCGGTGATCGCCATCCGTTCTCTGCGGCTTCGCAGCACATTGAGCCAGATCAAGCAGTATTCTGAAAAAAATATTACGGACGCAAAGGCATGGATGGAAGCAACCGAGACGGCATTAAAAAATATGAATAAAATCCTGACAGATGTTAAGGCTGAATGTGTAAGAGGTACAAACTCCGATTTGACGGCAGATGACAGGAATACGATTTTAAAGAATCTAACAGCGTTAAAAAATCAGCTGTACAGCGAAGGAAACGCGGATAATTCCGGAAGAACGGTTTTTACCGGCTTTAAGACGGGATCCAAGCTGACGTTTCAGGAAGATGAAGCCAAAACAAAATATGAGATTACGCAGAATTTTACCTATAAAGATTTAGAAGAATACGCATATTACAGCGGTTCGGTTGAGGTTCCTGCGACTTCTGCAGAGGTAAAGGATCTTTCGGAGATTCCGGAGATTTACAAGGACAATTACAACCGCATCCGCCTGCCGTACGATAAGATCGATCAGGTGAACACGATTACCGCAACGGATGAAGACGGAAATGCGATTACACTGCCGACGCCGACCGTATACGAAACGGAAGCAGACTGGCAGGCTGCCGCAGGCGCGAACGGACATAAAACCATCGGCGACAATGAAATCGTCATTATTAAAAATACCGGAGATGTGATTGTCGGAAGCGCGATCAACGATACGTTAAAGAGCGGACGCGCATCGATTCAGGTCGAGTATCAGAAGACAGGGTTTGATAAGGGAGAGCTTCGGCCGGAATATTACTACAACTGTAAGGACGTAACGGATGCTGCCCGCCCGATCGAATACCAGAAATATGACGATAACGGCAATAAAATTTATGAAGATATTAAGTACACCGTTTCCCTGAACCAGACGATTACGATTAATTTACAGGCAGATGAGCTTTTTGATATGAGTATTTATCAGGATGTCGTGGAAATGCTCGACGCCGTGCAGGTTGCGATCAATGCACATGACAAAGTAGATAAGCTCAAGGCAATGAAAAATGAAGCGCAGTTTGCCGACTGTAAAGAAGAGGTGGAAAAATGGCTTGCAGCGGCGGAGAAAGAGGCGTCTTACGCCGACAGCCGTCTGACAGACCTTTACAGCGCGGAAAACGGGAAATTCGATAAGTATATGCAGAAACTCAATATTGCATATACCGAAATGGGTGCAAGAGGCGCACAGCTGGAAATGACAGAAACGAGGATCGACAACCTTAAGCTGACGCAGGAGGAATTACAATCGGATAATGAAGACAAGGAATTGTCGGATATTATTATCGAGTATACGGCGGCTTATAATGCATATCAGGCATCGCTTTTATCTGCCGGAAAAATCGAAAAGCAGACATTATTGGATTACATTTAAAGCGGAGAGGAAAAGCATGAAAGCGACGACAAGATTGTTTGGAGAGATTGAAATCGGAGAAGAAAAGATCGTTACCATTGAGCAGGGGATCATCGGGTTTCCGAACCTGAACCATTTTACGCTGATCTTTGATTCGGAGAAAGAAGAAAAGTCAGGCATTATGTGGCTGCAGTCGTTAGATGACGGAGAAGTTGCCATACCGGTTCTTGTACCTACGGAGCTGATGCCGGAGTACAATCCGACCGTAAACAATGAGCTTTTGGAGGGATTGGGAAGCCTGACGCCGGAAAATATCTATGTGCTTGTCACCGTTACGGTTCCAAAAGACATTCGCAGGATATCCGTAAATTTAAAAGCGCCGATTATTGTGAATACAGATACCAACCGGGGCTGCCAGTTGATCGTAGAAGATGATTATGAAGTTCGGCATAATATCTATGATTTAATCAAGGACGGAAAAGAGAAGGCGGGTGAGTAGATATGCTGGCATTGACAAGGCGAAAAGGAGAGTCTCTTGTATTAAACAATAATATAGAAGTGACGATACTTGAGATTCGGGGCGATCAGATAAAAATCGGTATTACTGCGCCCAAGGAAGTGCCGATTTACCGGAAAGAGGTCTATCTTCAGATTGAGGATGAAAATAAGGCCGCTATTCATCCGAACGGGGTGGAAGCGCTCAAAAAGTTATTCTAATTAATTTGAAGATATCTTCCGATATATACAGTAAATGTGGAAGTAGATAAATGGGACATTCCGGCCGGGAGTGTTTCGGACAATCACACGGAGGTGGTTAAACATGGCACTAAAATCGATAGCGAATCCGAATGCGGCATATCAGGGAAGCGTGCCAAAAGCGGATGCAGTAAGCGAGGGTTCCCAGAAGAAGGCAACTAAAGCAGCAAAGGCGCCGTCGGCGGAGCGAATCAGCCGTGCGGCTCCTTTTGAGCAGGATGTTTTAAACAAAGATGATGCGGACGGTTCCGTAAAGGTAATAGGAGCGGGAACGGAAGCATTGAAGAAGGCGGCAGAAGAGATCAATCGAAATGCAAAAAATTCGGAAGCCGTTTTCGGGGTTCATGACGGAACAAACCGTATTACAATTAAAATCATTGACAAGGATACCAGAGAAGTCCTCAAAGAATATCCTCCGGAGCAGACGCTGGATATGATTGCAAAAGTTTGGGAGATGGCAGGACTGATGGTAGACGAAAAGAGATAGGAGGAAAAAAGTATGCCCATTAGAATCACTGGAATGAATTCTGGACTGGATACGGAAGCGCTGATTTCGGAATTGGTTTCCGCATACCGTATGAAAACGCAGAAATATACGAAAGCACAGACCAAGCTTTCCTGGAAACAGAATGCATGGAAGGCTTTGAACAGCAAAGTTTCTTCTTTTTACAGCAAACTTACCAATTTGAGATATTCGGCAGCATATAATATCCGCACTGCTACGGTTTCCGATACGACAAAGGCAACCGTCAATGCTTCTTCTTCTGCAATCAACGGAAGCTATGCGGTAAAGATCAAACAGATTGCAAAAAGCGGATATCTGACCGGAGCAAAGTTAGGAAATGATATTACCGAAAAAAGTACGCTGTCCGACCTTGGTTATACGGGCGGAGACGGAACGATCACCGTAAATGCAGACGGCAAGACAACGGATATTGCGGTCACAAAAGACATGACGGTCTCCGATTTTGTCAAATCCTTAAACAGCGCCGGCGTGAAAGCGAGCTTTGATTCCACACATCATCGTATTTACGTTGCGGCCTCCAGCACAGGCAAAGCACACGATTTCTCTTTAACGGGAAGTGATACGGACGGTATGTCCGCGCTGAATAAATTGGGGCTTAGCGTTGCTTCGACGGCAGATACCGAGCTCTATAAAAAATGGAGCGCTTATGCAGAATACGATGCCAGCGGAAACTATGACCCTGCAGCGACGAAAAACAAAATCGACGCATTGTTGAATGAAATTCGGAAAGCGCCGGCTACGATTACCAACAATACGGCGCAGATCAAATATGCCAACGCATACAAGACAGCGAAAGAGACAGTGGATAATTACTTATCCAACCTTTCGTCCAGTGAGCAGGATGAGTTCCATGCTCTGCTGAACGAAAAAGATTTAAAGAACGTCTACATAGATCAAAACGGCATCATTTACGATAAGGCTGCAGACGGAACGTACAGTACAAGGGGCGACAATAAGGTCACTTATACAGAAGCGGATCTTCAGGCGAACGGCATCACTATGACGGAAGGCGCAAAGCGGCTGGAAGATTTGGAGAAACAAGCCGGGCTTACGAAAGAAGTGGAAGAGACGAATCCGGACGGTTCCAAAGTAACCAAAACGGTGATAGATACCGAAAAGATCAGTGCATATAAAAACGCACTTTCTACCATGGATGCTTATCAGGTAAAAGACGAGCATGGAGCACTGGTGAACGGCGCGCAGATTGCAGAAGTAGTCGACGCTTATCAGAACAATGATCTGGATACATTAGTAGGTAATTTACAGAGCGATATTGATGCGGCGAACAAGACGTTAAAAGATCATGCGTTATTAGACAATGCGGCGTTTACGGCAGATACCGTAACGGCGAAGATTACAAATGCAGTCGGTATTCTGGACGGTTCGATTCAGGTCGAATACAGCAGCGGCGCCACGCGTGTCAACGGGCAGGATTCGCTTGTGGAAATCAACGGAGCGGAATATGAGTCGGAGACCAATGAGATCACCGTAAACGGACTGACGATTAACGCGCTGGCAGAGACCGGCAACGAGGAAATTACGGTTACGATCGGCAATAATACAAAGGGACTCTATGACAAGATCAAGGGCATTATCAAAGATTACAACGAATTGATCAATGAAATGACCAAATTGTACAATGCCGGTTCTTCGAGAGGCTATGAGCCGCTGACGAGCGAAGAAAAAGACGCTATGACGGACAGCGAAATCGAAGAGTGGGAGAAAAAAATCAAAGATTCTCTCCTTCGCAGGGACGACACGCTGGGAAGTCTCTTAAACGGTATGACTTCTGCGATGTTAGGTTCTTACGAGATCAACGGAAAGAGATACAGCCTTTCCAGTTTTGGAATCCATACGCTTGGAATTTTAAAATCCGCAGATAATGAGGAGAATGCATTCCATATCGACGGAGATGAGGACGATGTGCTCTCCAGCGGAAGCGCAGATAAATTGATGGAAGCATTGACGAAAGATCCGGATACGGTTGTAGAATTTATGAAGAAGCTTACGACCGGATTGTATGATACGATCAATAAGAAAATGAGTTCCAGTACACTGAGCAGCTTTAACGTTGTATACAACGATAAAGAGATGGCAAGAGAATACAGCGATTATACCAAGACGATCAGCAAATGGGAAGAAAAACTGCAGAAAATTGAGGATTCTTACTACAGAAAATTTGCTGCGATGGAATCCGCCCTCGCGACGTTGCAGGGCCAGCAGTCCTATCTTGCAAGTTTATTTGGTTAATCGAGACGCGGGCCATATGGCATAAAAGACAATGTTGTCATTAACAGGGAGGTTAGAAAATGACAAACAAACAGGGATATGCAGCATACGCAAGCAACCGGATTATGACTGCGACGCCGGCGGAATTGACGCTGATGCTCTATGAAGGGGCGATTAAGTTCTGTAATATCGCTTTGGACGCAGCCGAAAAAAAAGATGTGGTAAAAACTCACAATAATATTGTAAAAGTAGAAAATATTATTTCGGAATTTCAGGCGACATTAAACCATAAGTATCCGGTAGCGAAGGATTTTGAGAATGTCTATACGTATCTTCAGCAAAGATTGGTAGAAGCAAATATCAAAAAGGATACGGAAATACTCAAAGAGATCCTGATGCATCTGCGGACGATGCGTGATACCTGGAAAGATGTAATGAAACAGGCGGGCGCGGGAAGATAAATCATAGAAACCCTTCGGCGCCCATAGAATAAAATACCGGCAAGTCAGGAGATTGAAATGGAAGCGGATTATATAACAATCATGATAGAAAGCCTGGAGAAGAAGACGGATGTTCTCGGACATATTATAGAGCTGAACCGTCAGCAGAAACTTATGCTCCAGGACCCAAATCTTCTTCCGGAAGATTTTGAGAAGAATATGGACTATAAATCCCAGCTTGTGGATCAGCTTAACTTGCTGGACAACGGCTTTGAAAAGCTTTTTCAGAGAGTAAGGGAAACGTTACAGGAAAACAAACAGCAGTATGCGGTTCAGATTGAAAAAATGCAGACGCTGATTAAGGCGATCACGGAGCAGACGAATACGATCCAGACACAGGAGATACGAAACCGGGAAGAAGCGTCCCGTAAGTTTGCCGATGTGCGGGATCAGGTCAAGGGCGTCCGCAACAGTCAGAAGGTAGTTCACCAGTATTACCAGAATATGATGCGTCAGAAATCGTATGCCGCACAGGTGATCGATAATAAAAAGTAATTCAGAAAAATTATTTTTTATTATAAAGTATCGGATCCTGCGTCCGATATATATAACAAGTAAACAAGATAACAATTGTTACTTGAAGACGGGAATCAGAAAAGACATATGTCAGAGAGACCGTCAGACTACAAACAAGATTAGCAGCATGGAAGCTGCAGTATATTCAAGGAGGAAAATAATATGGTAGTACAGCACAATCTTACAGCAATGAACTCTAACAGACAGTTAGGAATCGTAACAGGCCAGCAGGCAAAATCATCCGAGAAATTATCATCCGGATACAGAATCAACCGTGCAGCAGACGATGCAGCAGGATTGACGATTTCCGAGAAGATGAGAAGCCAGATCCGCGGATTAAACAAAGCTTCTGCAAACGCACAGGATGGTATCTCCTTAATTCAGACAGCTGAAGGTGCATTGAACGAAGTTCATGCAATCTTACAGCGTATGAATGAGCTTGCAACACAGGCAGCAAACGATCCTAACACCAGCGCAGACAGAGGAGCAATCCAGTCTGAAATCAACCAGTTAGTATCTGAAATCGACAGAATCCAGTCTACCACACAGTTCAATACCATGAACCTGTTAGACGGAAGCTTCGGCGGCAAGAAACTTCAGGTTGGTTCTCTTTCCGGTCAGGCAATCACGATTTCCATCGGAAACATGAATGCAAGCTCTATTGGCTTGAAAGCTGCAGACGTGAAAGTAGATTCTTTCACAAACGCTGGTAAAGTGATTTCCGCAGTAGCCGGCGCATTGTCAAAAGTATCTGCACAGAGATCTACACTCGGTGCATTACAGAACAGATTAGAGCACACCATTGCTAACCTGGATGTAGCAGCTGAGAATACTCAGTCAGCAGAATCCCGTATCCGTGATACAGATATGGCATCTGAAATGGTTCAGTACAGCAAGAACAACATTCTTGCACAGGCAGGACAGTCTATGCTTGCACAGGCGAACCAGTCTACACAGGGTGTATTATCCTTATTACAGTAATTCCAAATTACATAAAAGCCGGCGTTTTACGCCGGCTTTTTTTCTCTTATGGAATCGACCGGAATTTATTGATAAAAAATATTCTATAACATAGAGGTGGATGACAGATGGATATTGCGGCATTGCAGAGTGAAATCGATGAAGTCAGTGTAATCTTATATCAGAACAGGGAACAGGAAGCACTGCGGGCGGCAGGGGAGCTTTTTGGAAAGTTAAAAATAATTACGGATGCCCTGATTTCCGGGAAAGCGGGGGAAAATCAGGAAATCGTGTTATATGTTTCGGCTATGTATCAAACGCTATATGCCGCATACGAACGGAAAGATATGCTGGGCATAGCGGACTGTCTGCAGGAATACGCAATGCTTGCGACTGAATTATACAGAGAAATGATAGGCGGGTAATAGAATGGAACTTTGGGAAAAAAATATCAGAGCGCTTACGGGGAAAAATGAAATGATTTCAGAAAGGATCCGTCAGCAGATTTTGCAGCAGCAAGGGAACGGGATACAGATTCAGACGCTGAATCCGGGCAGGGAAGTCATTACGGTTACAAGAGACGGGTATACCTGGTACTTAAACAGCAGATTGGACCCGGACGGCGCGGCGGATCTGTATGCCCGGCGATATACGGTTAAACCGTTTTATAAATATTTTATCTTTGGGTTTGGCGACGGAAGAGCGGTCCGAAAGCTTCTGGAGAAGTGCGACGACAGCAATGCGCTGATTATCTGTGAACCGGATGCAGGAATCCTGGCGAAGGCATTTCTGCAGTTTGATCTGGAAGATCTGATCTTAGATCCGCGCGTTTGGTTTTGTCTTTCCGAAATGAAAGAAGATATTTACCGTACCGTATTTGCAACGGTTGATTATACGTATATTGATCTGCTGGAATTTTGTATTTTACCGGGGTATGACGTGCTCTATACCGCTGCATGCGAGAAATTTATCGATGAAGTAATCGAGCGGATTTCCTATGAAGTTGCCCACAGAAATACGTATATCTGTTTTAACCGCAGGATTCCGCAGAATATGCTGTTTCATATGAAGCATATGATCGGTCAGAGAAATATTGCGCAGGTCAAAAAGGTTTTGGAAGATGCCGGCGCGTTGGACCTGCCGGCTGTTATCGTTGCTGCAGGACCTTCTTTGGATAAGAATATCAAAGATCTGAAACAGGCGGAAGGAAAAGCTTTTATTTTTGTGGTGGATGCCGCGTTAAAGACTGCAATTCGCGAAGGAATTCGGCCGGATCTGGTATGTACGGTGGATCCGAAAGCGCCGGAACGATTTTATGAAACGGTTGGAGACCGGGAGCTGCTCTGGTGCGGCTGTTCCTGGACAAATGCAAATCCGATCCGCCAATACGGTAAAAAAGTATTTTATTATAATTCGATTGTTCCCTGGTGGGATGAAGCGATTGAACAGGAACTGGGCGAGCCGTTTCCCAAAATAGAATCGGGCGGCTGCGTGTCGGCGGAAGCGTTTCAGGTTGCGCGCTATCTGGGCTTTCGGACGATTATTTTTATCGGGCAGGATCTTGCTTTTACCGGCGGTCAGTCCCATACGAAAGGGATCGAAGGCGTTCTCGGCGATAACGATGCATATATTAAAAACAGGCGGTTGAAGCAGGTGGAAGATACGGAAGGAAATCTGCTGTATACCGATTTTCAGATGGATTTTTACAGGCAGTGGTTTGAAAAGAAATTAGAACATCACGGCGATTTCCTTTGTGTGATCGATGCGACGGAAGGCGGGGCGAAGATCAAAGGAGCGCAGGTACTGACCCTGAAAGAAGCGATCCGGCAAAAATGCAGAAAACAAGTCGACGTATACCCGATGATCAAAGATCTGCCGCCGGCATTTGACGAACGGCAAAGAGCGCGTTTATACCGCAGAATGGAGCAGTGGAACGACTGGAAGAGAGAGTTTGAACAGGAGCTGCAGCGGGGAATCCTGCTGGAGGAAAGGCTTCGGGAAGAAGCGCATACGCTGGATGCCGGTCAAACGGCAAAGCGTTTAAAAGAAATTGCAAGACAGAATTATACGATCAACCATCATCCCATGATCGACTGGATCGTGATGTATGCAAGAAAAGAAGAAGCCGATCTCCAGAAAGATATCCTTGCGAAAGAAGATATGGAAATCGAGGAGATGATGGAACGGAGCATACGCCTGCTCGTATCGTATCAGGAGGGGCTTCCTCTCTTTGAAGAAGATCTGCTGCAGGCGGTCAGCCGATAACAGACAGCATGGTTTTGACTCTGTGGACAAACGTATGGCGGTCTTTGATTTTACCGCCTGCGTTTGATGCAATCTGCAGGCGCTCGGCTTCGTGGGTAAGGTAATAATTGATTTTATGCAGGCAGTCTTCTTCACTTTCATAATATACAAAATCTTCTTCGGGCACAAAATCGTCAAAAAAGTCGGCCTGATAGTTGCTTAAGAGGAACGCGCCAGATCCCATGATATCCATGCATCGCAGCGGGATGCCGGAATAGATGCTTTTTAAGGAAATATTCAGGTTAATTTTGCTGTGCCGAAAGACAAGGGGCATTTGCTCGTAATAATCCGCCGTACCCATAAACCTTGCGTTAGGGATCAGGGGCGAGGGATTATGGGAGTACAGATACAGCGGGAACCGGTCGGAGATCTGCCGCAGCAGGGAAATCCGTTCATTGCTCGTAACTTTGCGTGCAAGAAAATAATTGGCGTATACGTATGCCGGCGGTTCCGTTCCGTCGGACATCGGAGAATAGGGAACGGAGCGCTGCAAATCCTCGATAACAGACGGATGCAGCAGTTCTTCCAAAAAGAAGCGGCCGTAGATTTTTTGCTGTGCCAGCATAATGGCATCAAGATAGCCTCTGGTATAATCCGACAGTCCTTTCAGGCGTTCAAAGAGATTGTGGTCTTCGTTATAGAGCGCGCCGACAAAAGATACGTCGCAGGAAAGCCGCCTGGAAATTTCGGGCAGGGCTTTTAAAGACTGCAGGCGGGAAGCGTTGGCGGCTAACGGCAGATAGTAAACGGTTTGGATTCCGGCATTTTTGAAAAAATGATAGGTCGTTTTGTCAAACAGGAACACATAATTGCAGGGATTGATCAGCGTGCAGGAATAGAGGGATACCAGCGGGCTGTCATATACGTAAGAGACGTATGGCAGCCCATGTTTTTTGCAGCAGTTGGACAGAATCGGATAATAATTAAAAGAAAAGACGAACGCATACGCATCTTTGGAAACGGCGTCGTCAAATGCCAGCGCATAGTCCGTATCGTGCCGTTCGTTATAAGCTTTATGAAAAAATAAACTGCATGTGATGCCGCATGCACGGAATGCTTCGATCATATCCTGTTTTGCAAATGCAGGAGAGTCAAGAAAAAGAATGTTCATTGGTTCTTCCGCCTTTCTTGTGGGGTTCTGGTTGTTTGAATCTGCGTGCAAGCTTTTGCACGGGGCGTTTATACCTGCGCGGATGCGTGAGGTGAAAATGCCAGCGAGAGCATTTCGGATAAACGCCGGGGATAGTTGTGGTATTCTTTTACCGTTTTGAGACCGCATGATGCAATTTCCATACGGTCGCGTTCGTGCGTCAGGTAAAATTCGGTTTTTTCCAGCAATTCGTCTTCGCTTCCGTAAACGTCAAAATCCCTGCCTAAAACAAACAGGGAAGGCAGTTCCGACTGGTAGTTTGTCAGTAAAAAACCGCCGCAGCCAAGGATATCAAAGATCCGCAGGGGGATTCCTTCCCGGATGGCTTTGGAGGTCATATTTAAATTGATTTTACTGTGACGGAAGATGAGGGGCATTTCCGTCAGTGTCTTTGCCCGTCCGCGGTTTTGTACGGGCAAGGTTTTGGTATCGCTTCCGGTGTAGAGATCGACCGAAAAGCGTGTGCCAAGCAGAGACATTGTGCGCATGCGTTCGGCGGAAGTGATTTTGGCGCAGAGATACATTCTCGCCATTACGGCTCTGTCATTTCGGACGGACGCTTCCGGCGGCAGATAAAAATCTTTCGTATGAGTGCAAAATTCTTCTACGACGGCGTCGGTCAATACGTCTTCCAGAAAATAGCAGCCGTAAATCGTTCTCTGGGCATTCATTACGCCGTCCAGATAACCCGTCAGATAATCGGAAGCGCCTTCCAATTGATCGTAAGGGCACTTTTCCGTATACAGGGAACCGACAAACGACAGATCGCTTTGAAATTTCCGGACGGAATCGGGCGCTGCTTCTGCAATCACACGTTCCCAGCGGGCGGGATTGGTTGCCAGCGGAAGATGAAAGACGCATCCGGGGTTTCTGGGAGCGACTTCGCGGTATTGGGCTGCGTCGAAAAGAAAGATCCGGTTGCATTTGTTTTCCACGGAATGAGAGAAAAGCTCAAAGACAGGCGCGTCAACCGTCTGGCAGAGGTAGTACAGGCCGCAGATCTTACAGACTTCCGAAATAAACGGATAGAAATTCACGCTGAAGACAAAGTCATAGGAACCGTTCGATATTGTCTGGTACAAAAGCTGTACCCGCTGCCCTGCCGGAATATTTTTTTCGGTGATTTCCGCAGTGATTTCAAAGACGCTGCAGCCAAGTTCCAGAAAGCCTTCGATCATGTCCGGTTCGCAGATGCTTCCGTACCGGTAAAACAGTAGATTCATATAAAATCACCTCGTTTCGCTGTTGTCAAAACTCTATTGTCATTATATACTAAATGATATGGCGTCAACAAGTATAAATACGAGGAAATAAAACACCGATATATATCAATGATGCCCAAACAGACAAACGGCAGGCGTCATTAGAAAACAGGAGGTTTTGGATTGCGATGTTAAATGGAAAAACGATTTTGGTAACCGGAGGCACAGGATCTTTCGGACATGAATTTACAAAATATGTATTGGAAAATTACGAACCGAAGAAGATCATTATATACTCCAGGGATGAATATAAGCAGTTTGTGATGAGTCATCAATTTTTGGAATACAAAGACAGGCTTCGATTCTTTATCGGGGACGTAAGGGATCGGGAGAGGCTTGCCCGCGCATTCGACGGCGTGGATTATGTCGTGCACGCGGCGGCTTTAAAACAGGTGCCGGCGTGTGAGTATAATCCGATGGAAGCGGTTAAGACAAATATCAACGGCGCGATGAATATTGTAGACGCGGCGTTAGACTGCGGCGTAAAACGCGTTGTGGCGCTGTCTACGGACAAGGCGGTCAATCCGATTAATCTTTACGGCGGAACCAAGCTGGTGTCCGATAAATTGTTTATTGCTGCAAACGCATATGCGGGGGCAAAAGACGTATGCTTTTCCATTGTCAGGTACGGGAACGTAGCGGGGAGCCGCGGTTCGGTGATTCCGTTTTTTCGTAATCTGGCAGCGGCGGGGAAAACGGAGCTTCCGATCACGGATTACCGTATGACGCGCTTTTGGATCAGTTTGGAGGAAGGCGTGCAGCTTGTAATTAAAGCGCTGTCGGAAGCGAAGGGCGGAGAAACGTTTATTTCCAAAATTCCTTCGTTTAAGATTACGGATCTGGCGCAGGCGGTTCTGCCGGGAGCCGCGATGCCGGAAGTAGGGATCCGGGAGGGTGAAAAGCTGCATGAGATCATGGTGACAAGGGAAGATTCCATGCTGGCATATGAATATGAGAAGCATTTTATCGTTTATCCGCATTTTGAATGGTGGCAGGAGAGCAAAATCCAGGCGGGCGGGAAGAAAGTGGAACCCGGATTTGAGTATAGTTCCGGAACCAATACCGACTGGCTGTCGGTGGAAGAAATTGCAGAGCGTTTGAAATCCGTACAGGAGCATTAGAGCAGGCTATTATGAAAATCGTACAAATTGCAGCAGACGGTTCCGGGAAAGAGGAGCGTTTTTTAGAAATTTTATATGACGAAAAGCTGGCGGAAGAGGACCTTTGGATCCCGAGAGAGCTGTTTTTGGAAGCCGGAGGGAGCAACAGAAGGATAAAAGCAAAGCGGCAGTATGAGCTTTTACTGCGTCTGGCAGATATCCGATGCATCGAATTTGCCGAAGACTTTCCGGCGGGCGTTTCGCAAAAAGAGTATATTAAATCAGAACACCGGACCGAGGGGACGGCATGGGACGGCATCTGTACCGATTGTTATCTTTTATCCCGGTATAAGGACCGGCTGCTTGCCCTGGGAGCCTTTCAGGCTGCCGCCGAAAGCATTTTGTGCGCCGCGGACGGGATCGGGATGCAGAAGGAAGCGGCGGCGCAGATGGAAGCGTTTCTAAAAAGGGAAGAATCGTATGAGCGGATAGAAGACGGTATACGGCCGGTTTTAATCTATAAAGGAGAGGAAATCTGTCACAACGTGCTGAACGTGTTTGCCGAACAGTTTGGAGCTGCGTTTCGCCGGGCAGGCATTTTGGTGGAATATTTTGATGCTGCCGCAGAAGAGAACCGTGCGCTGACAAGGTTTATCGGAACACGTTACCGCGCCGTGATCGGCATGCAGACGTATCTGTACAGTATCCGCATGAAAGAGGACGGGCAGTTTCTTCACGATCTGATCCGTGCGCCGAAATTTAATTTTGTGTTCGACCATCCGATCTGGATGAAACACCATATCTTAGAATCTCCAAAAGACATGTGCTTTTTTACGCTGGATTCCAATTATGCGGCGTTTATCCGAAACGTTTACCAAAAGAAAGCGTATCTGCTGCCGCCTGCCGGTATTTTGCCGGAAACCGGGCGAAACGAGAAACGGTATGCCGTTTCTTTTGTAGGCAGTTACGGGGATTTTTGGCAGGAGGCGCGCCTGATTCACGGCATGGAACGATCGATACGCTTTATCGCCAACCGGTTTCTGCTGCTGATGCGAAAACGGCCCGGCCTGCCGGCGGAAGAGGCGTTTTTGTGCGTATTGGAGCATTACGGCATTTGTTGCGGGCGGGAAGAATTTTTGGAATTGTTTTACCGGGTACGCAGGGTTATGTACTGTGTGATGCATTATTACCGGTATCGTGTGATCAAAATGCTGTTAGATGCCGGGATGCGGGTAGACGTATTCGGCGGCAGCTGGGAGAGCTGCCCGCTGGGGAAGTATCCGAATTTGATTTGCCATCCGGATGTGACGACACAAGAGAGCATGCAGGTCTGGCAGCAGTCGGATCTCTCATTGAACGTGATGTCCTGGCACAAAAGCGGTTTTACGGAGCGGATGGCAAATATTATGTTATCGGGCGCCGTGCTTGCCTGTGATGAAACGGCATATCTGAACGGGAGATTTGAGCATGGAAAAGATCTACTGGTATTTCGCCTGGATGCATTGGATGAGCTGCCGAACATGCTTCGGGAGTATTTGAAGAATCCCGAAACGCTTCGGGAAATTTCCGGAAACGGATTTGTAAAAGCAAAAAAAAGGCATACATGGGACAGCCGTGTGAAGGAATTCTTGGAGATATTGGAGGAAACGTCATGTGGAGCATAATTGAAAACCTGCTTTCCGAAATGAGGCAGAAGACAATAGAAGAATATTATGCGGATTTTGCGCGCCTGGAGGGGTGGCTGAGGGATCAGGAGCGGCTGCTGACGCCGAAAAAAGATCATCGGAATACAATTGTAAATTTGTGTGAAAATCTGACGCTGGAATTGTATACGTATCCGGCATGGATGAAAATACATCTGCTTTCGTTTTGTATGAAATGCAGCGAAGAGCGGAAATATGCGGAATGGCTGATGCAGGAAATACTGGAGGCGGATTACGATGCGCTGGGTGAATACAACAAATATTTTTTGTACTGGCAGATGACAAGCGGCACGTTTGACAACGCAAATCTGCAGAGCGAAACGATCGATAAGGGAAAAGCCAGGTTATACCGTGAATTGTTTGATTCGTTCTATCAGGCGGTAAAAGTTGACACGTTTCCATATCTTCCGGTAGAGGAGAGAAACCGGGACCTGGTATTTTTGTTTACGTCGCAGTTTTTGACGGAAGTACACGGTCCGACCAAAACGGTATGTGACCGCGCGTATTTTCTGCAGCATGACTTAAAGAAAAAAGCAGTGATTATCAATACGGGGATGCTTTTGACACAAAAAGGGGATTCTCCTTTTTATAACCGCGCAGAGGGCGGATATATGGAAAAATATACAAAGATGAAGCATTTGAAGTTCCGTGGGGAAACGTTTGAATATGTTCAGTGCGAAAACAATATGCCAGATTTGGATACGATCCGAATGCTGATGCGCAGGGTAGAGGAAGAAAAGCCTTACTGTATTATAAATATCGGCGGCGGAGATCTCTGCGCGGATTTATGCGGGACGATTGTACCGGAAATTACAATTACGACCGTACCTTCGGAACTTGCCGTTACAACCGGAACATTTCAGGTGACGGAACGGGACTTAAAAGCGTCGGATTATGAGCTGCTGCAGATCCTGGGCGTAAAACCGGAACATGTGACAAAAGCGCTGTTTACGTTTGTATTTAAACAACAGAACTGTTATTTTACCAGAAAGGAGCTTGGATTTTCGGAAGAAGCGATGATACTGCTTGTCACCGGATGGCGGCTGGGAAAAGAAGTGCAGGATGATTTCTTAAAAATGCTGGAAAAGCTGGTATGCGGCAAAGATTTGATCGAGGTTGTATTTATGGGGCTGTTTGAGGATTATAAACAGACGATAGCTTCTTATCCGAAACTGGCGGAACAATGTCATTACCTGGAATATCAGGCGGATGCGCTTGCGGTGACGGAGTGCTGCGACCTGTATGTGAATCCCAAACGCAAAGGCGGCGGCACTTCTTCGGCAGAAGCACTGTTTATGGGGCTTCCGGCAGTGACGCTTCCGTATGGAGACGTGGCGGCCGCGGTAGGAGAGCGGTTTTGGGTAAACGATTATGCGGAAATGGCGGATCAGATTATCCGCTACTGCAGGGACAAGGCGTACTATGAAACCATGTCAAAACTGGCAAAGGAGCGGGCGGCGGCATTGACAGACAGTAAAACACATTTTTGCGAGACCTTCCAGAAAATTGAAAGAGATCCCGAATTTTTGTAAAGGATGAGAAGATGAAAAAAGTAAGTGTGGTGATTCCCTGCTACAATGCGGCGGCATGGCTTCCGAAATGTTTTTTATCTCTGGCTGAACAGACCATAGGCATGGAGGATCTGGAACTGATTTTTGTCGACGATGCCTCGACGGACAACGGACGCACATGGGAAATGCTGCTATTATTTGAACGCGCATATCCGGATTCTGTCATCGTGATCCGCCTGGAGGAAAACAGAAGACAGGGTGGGGCGCGCAATGAAGCGCTTCTTTATGCTTCCGGGGAATATATTTCTTTTGTGGACGCAGACGACTGGGTTCTGCCCGGATTGTATGAGACGGCGTATCAAAGGGCAAAAGAGTACGATGCGGATATCGTTCAGTTTGACCATTTGTACTATACGGATCAGACGGGAGAATTTAGAAATCCAAAGGGAACGGAAGCGGCGTTTTTTTCGATTCCTTCCGTGGAGGAGCGTAAAAAATTTCTGCTTTCCGAAACAATCACATATGGCTGCTGGAATAAGATTTATAAAAGAGCGCTGATACAAACGGCGGGAGTCAGGTTTGCGGAACATGTTGTTTACGAAGAACCGCTGTTTGTCTATCCGCTTTTGTATTACGGGAATCGTTTTTTGGTCATTTCCGATGCATTTTATGTTTACCGGCAGAATCAGAAGAGCACAATGCACCGGGATATGAAAGACGATACGACGTTAAAAGACCATGTGGCTGTACAGCATGCCGTTTGGAAATTTATGAAACAAACGGCGTTTTTTGAAGAGTATTATGAAGAATTGAAAATGTATTTTCTCCATACCTGTTTTTATGAGCCGCTTTATTTTGCCGGACTGCGGAATATGGACATTTCGATGGAGCGGTACCGTGCGCTTGAGGCGAGGATAAAAAAAGAGATACCGGATCTGAATCAGTCTGCGTATGAAGCGCTGATTCCCCGTCAGATGGAGCTGTATAGACTGGCGGCGGACGGGATGACGGAAGAGGATTTTTTACGATATATGGAGAAATTGAAGAGGAAGTAAGTGAGACGATATAACAAGCGAAAATTAACAGAAGATTTTGACAGCCTGTTTGAACTTCATGACAGGATAGGGACAGAGTTAAAAGAAGATGCGCATGCACAGGTTTCGGCGCTGCTTGCAAGATGCCAGGAAACGGCCATTTTGGCGGGAAACCGGCTGGAAGAAGACGGCGGTTCCCATCAAAACGCCGTACGGGTTTTGGAAGAATACTGCGAAGCTTTGTATCTGCAGTCTCTGGATCTGTCGGAATATACGATGCGCTCCAGACTGGATGCGTGTATTACGCAGGTAAGGGAATATGTGCGGCAGCAAGTGAATGAGACATTGGAAGTTGTATTTTTGCCGTATAAGGCATCTATGTGGGACAGCTTGGAGAGCGTCTGGCGGGCGGCAAAAGAGGATAAGAATTGTGCGGCGTATGTCGTTGCGATTCCTTATTTTGACAAGAATCCGGACGGTACCGTATCTTCCATGCACTATGAGGGCGGGGAATTCCCTGTCGATGTTCCGATTGTAGGCTGGCAGGAATACGATATTGCAAAACGTCATCCGGATATTATTTTTATCCACAATCCGTATGACCAGGCAAATAAAATGACGTCTGTGCATCTGGATTATTATGCAAAAGAGCTGAAAAAACATACGGACCAGCTGGTTTATATCCCGTATTTTGTCTGTGTGAACGACAACATACCGGCGCATTTATGCGTGCTGCCGGGAAGCCTGTATGCGGACAAAGTCATTGTGCAGTCGGAAAAGATACGGGAAATTTATATCCGGGAATTTCATAAATTTGAAGAGGAATCTTCCTGTGAGGGCATATTCGGGATTGCGGAAGAAAAGTTTCTTGCGCTTGGTTCCCCGAAATATGATAAAGTGATGCAAACCACACGGGAATCCGTTTTTGTGCCGGAGGATTGGAAGAGGAAGTTATACAAAACAGACGGCAGCCGCCGGAAGGTTCTTTTGTATAATACAAGCCTGGTGCAGCTGCTGCATGGGAATGCACAGGTATTACGGAAGATACGCAGCGTATTTGAGCAGATGAAGAACAGAGAGGATGCGGTTTTGCTCTGGCGGCCGCATCCGCTGAGTGAAACGGCGTATGACGCGATGCGTCCGCAGTATGCCAAAGAATACCGCGGTATCGTGGAGCAGTATCGGAATGAAGACTGGGGGATTTATGACGATACGCCGGATCTGCATCGGGCGATCGCACTCTCGGACGCCTATTACGGCGATTGGAGTTCTTTGGTAGAGCTGTATCGGATCACGGGTAAGCCGGTGATGATACAGAATCTGCAAATCATATAGACGGCTTTGGATGGAGGGGGATGACATGGAGTTTCCGGATTCCTGGTTTTTGGATGAAGTAAGAGACGGATTTTTTGTCGCGGGTATGATGAAGCGCGCATGGGCGGCGCAGCTTGAAGTATTGGAAGATATTGATAAAGTCTGTAAAAAACATGGGATTCTGTGGTTTGCGGACTGCGGAACGCTGCTTGGTGCGATCCGGCACAGAGGGTTTATTCCCTGGGACGACGATCTGGATATCTGTATGAAGCGGGAAGATTATAACCGGTTTCTTTCCGTTGCCGCCGCAGAGCTGCCGGAGGGCTATTTTCTGCACAATATCTATACGGACGATGGGTATCCCGAATTGTTTACCAGGGTATTAAACAGCAGGCAGATCAATTTTTCGAAAGAATTTCTGGAAAAATTTCACGGATGTCCGTATGGGATGGGGATCGACGTGTTTGTTTTGGATGCCATCGCACCGTCCCCGGAAGAGGAGGAGGCGCAGTATGAGCTGATATCGTCGGTGTTTGGGATTGTGCAGGCGATGGAGGAAGGCGTGGCGGATGGAGAAGTCCGAAGACAGGTCGAAGCGCTTGCGGGGCTTTTACAGGTGAATATAGATCCTGCGCGTCCGCTGCGCAGGCAGTTACTGCTTCTGGCGGAGGGATTGTGTTCTATGTTTGGGGAGTCTGAGGCAAATGAGCTGACGGAAATGCAGGTTTTTGTACAGGACAAATCTTATCGTATGCCGAAAGCATACTACAGGGAAACGGTGCGGCTGCCTTTTGAAACAGGGACGGTTCCTGTGCCGAAGCTTTATGATGCAGTGGCAAAATATAAATTCGGGGCGTATATGCAGCAGGTCAAAAGCGGCGGCACACATGAATATCCGCTGTATAAAAAGCAGGAAGCGGCGCTTAGAACGAAACGGGGGAAAAATCCTTTTATCTATGAAATTTCAGGAGAAGACCTGAAACTCTGCAGACAAAGAGACAGACGGCGGCAGCCGGCCGTACAGCGGCGCAGGCAGTATCAGGTTGTATTTCTGGTCTGTAAAGCATCGGAATGGGGCGGGATGGAAAGCATCTGGCGGGCAGCCAGCCGGGATCCGGACTGCGCGGCGTATGTGGTTTCGGTTCCGTTTTATTATAAACATCCGGACGGAAGTTTCGGTGAGATGCAGGAGGAAGCCGGGGATTTTCCGGAGGAGGTTTTGGTTGCGGACTATCGGGGGTTTGATCTTTGGACGCAGCATCCGGATGTGATTTATATGCAGCATCCGTATGACGAATTTCATACGGCATACAGCGTACATCCGATGTTTTACACAGACAGATTACGGGAAGCGACGGACTGCCTGGTCTATATCCAACCGTTTGCTGCGGATGAATTTACGGCGGAGGATACGCGGGCGGTAGAAAATATCAAATATTGCTGTATTTCTCCGGGCGTCGTGCGTGCTGACCGTGTGATTGTCCAGTCGGAAGGGATGCGCGGGATCTGGATTGACCTTCTGACAGAAGCCGCCGGGGAAGAGACAAGAATACTGTGGGAGAAGAAAATCATGGGTATGGATTCTTCCGGTGCGGATAAAACGGCGGAATGCAGTGGGAAAGCGGCGGAGCTGCCGGAGGCGTGGAAACCGTTTTTGGTTAAGAAAGATCAGACGATAAAGCGCGTCGTGTTGTTTTATACGGGAGTAAGTTCCCTGCTCGGCAATGCAGAAAAGACGCTCGAGAAGATAAAGCGTGCGCTCGGCATATTTAGGGAGATGAGGGAGGAGATCGCGCTGGTCTGGTTTCCGGAAGCGTGGGAAGCGGCGGAAACCGGCGAAGGACAAAAGACGGCGGAAGCCTATCGGGATCTGGTTTTTTGGTATCAGGAAAGCGGGTTCGGCATTTTGGCTTGCCCCTCCGAGCTGCCGCAGGCAGCGCAGGTATGCGATGCGTATTACGGAGACGGCGGATATGCGGCACAGCTGTGTATTCGAAGGCACATTCCGGTGATGTTGTGGAATGTGGAGGTGTAGCTTTTTGAAAAATTTACGGAAAGCAGTTGGCTTGGGAATTTGGATGCGGAGGAAATAAATATGGGAAAAACAGCATTGATCACCGGAGTTACCGGACAGGACGGCTCTTATCTGGCAGAATTTCTGCTGGATAAGGGATATGAAGTACACGGGCTGATCCGGCGGTCTTCTGTCGATTACAGGGAGAGGATCTCGCACTTGGAAGGACATCGCCGGTTTCATCTGCATTACGGGGATCTGAGTGATTCGATGAGCCTGATGTCGGTTATCGGTACGGTACGGCCGGATGAATTATATAATCTTGCGGCGCAGAGCCATGTGCAGGTCAGCTTTGACGTGCCGGAGTATACGGCGGATGTTGCCGCCACAGGCGTGCTCCGCGTTCTTGAGGCAGTCCGCCTTTGCGGCCTGGCAGAAAGCTGCCGGATTTACCAGGCTTCTACGTCGGAATTGTACGGAAAAGTAGAAGAGGTTCCGCAAAACGAAGAGACGCCGTTTCACCCCTACAGCCCCTATGCCGTTGCCAAACAGTATGGGTACTGGATCGTCCGGGAATACCGGGAAGCATATCATATGTTTTGCTGCAGCGGTATTTTATTTAACCATGAATCCGAACGGCGCGGGGAGACGTTTGTCACGCGGAAAATCTCTCTTGCCGCGGCACGGATCGCGCATGGACTGCAGGAGAAGCTTTATCTGGGAAACCTGGATTCGCTGCGCGACTGGGGCTATGCAAAAGATTATGTGGAATGCATGTGGCTGATGCTGCAGCATGATGTGCCGGAAGATTTTGTGATCGCAACGGGCGAGCAGCATTCCGTCCGGGAATTTTTGCGGCTGGCGTTCCATTATGCCGGGATCACGCTGGATTTTGTCGGGACGGGGTTAGACGAGAAAGGGATCAGCCGGGAAACGGGAAAGGTTTTGGTCGAAGTGAGTCCCGATTTTTACCGTCCCACAGACGTGGTCAATCTGCTTGGAGACCCGGCAAAAGCAAAACGGGAGCTTGGCTGGAATCCGACGAAGACAAGCTTTGAGGAATTGGTGAGGCGGATGGTAGCGCATGATATGGAACAAGCTGCCGCAGAAAGGCGGAACAGGCTATGATGGAGAAAGACGCAAAAATTTATGTGGCAGGGCATCTTGGCATGGTGGGTTCCGCAATCGTTCGCTGCCTGAAACAGCAGGGGTATCGTCATCTGATTACCAGAACGCACAGGGAGCTTGATCTATGCCGACAGGATGCGGTAGAAGCGTTTTTTGCAGAAGAAGCGCCCGAGTATGTCTTCCTGGCTGCGGCGAAAGTCGGCGGCATTGGTGCCAATGAAGCGGCGCCGGCAGATTTTATGTGGGATAATATGACGCTGGAAATGAATGTGATCCATGCAGCATGGGCGAACGGCTGCAAAAAGCTGGAGTTTTTAGGCAGTTCCTGTATTTACCCGCGTATGGCGCCGCAGCCGATGAAAGAAGACTGTCTGCTGACGTCGGAATTAGAGAAGACAAATGAAGCATATGCGCTTGCGAAGATCTCCGGGTTAAAATACTGTGAATACCTAAACCGCCAGTATGGGACGGATTATATCAGCGTGATGCCGACCAATCTGTACGGGCCAAACGACAATTATCATCCGACGAACAGCCATGTGCTTCCGGCGCTGATCCGCCGGTTCCATGAAGCGAAAGAGAATAACGAGCCGTTTGTCACCTGTTGGGGAGACGGTTCGGCGCTCCGGGAATTTTTGTATGTAGACGATCTGGCGGATTTATGTGTGTTTTTGATGAACCATTACAGCGGCAGTGAAACGGTCAATGCCGGAACGGGAAAAGAGATTTGTATCAAAGCTCTGGCAGAGCTGGTTGCAGGTATTGTAGGATATGAGGGGGAGATTCGCTGGGATCCTTCCAAACCAAACGGTACGCCGCGCAAGCTTTTGGATGTGAGCAAGGCAGAGGGGCTGGGCTGGACGTATCAGACATCGTTAGAAAGCGGGATCCGCCTGGCGTATGAAGATTTTCTGGCACATGCTGCACGGATGTAGAAGACGCATATGAACCAACTGTGAAACGTGCGCCTGATCCCGTTTCACCTATTGCTGAACACGGAGGAAATTATGAATATCGTATTATTATCCGGCGGCTCTGGCAAACGATTATGGCCGCTTTCCAACGACATACGTTCCAAACAGTTTATTAAACTGTTCAAAAAAGAAGACGGTTCCTATGAATCTATGGTGCAGCGGGTGTACCGCCAGATTCGCAGCATAAACAAAGACGCTTCCGTTACGATTGCGGCAAGCAGGGCGCAGGTGTCTTCCATTCGGAACCAATTGGGCGATTCGGTCCAAATTTCGGTAGAACCCTGCCGCCGAGATACGTTTCCGGCAATTGCCCTGGTGAGCGCGTACCTTAGGGACGTACAGGGCGTGGATGAAAATGAGCCGGTTGTCGTCTGTCCGGTAGACCCGTTTGTGGAAGACGGTTATTTTCAGATGTTAAAACGTCTTTCCGATCAGGCAGAGAAAGGCGAAGCCAATCTTGTGCTGATGGGGATTGCGCCGACATATCCCAGTGAAAAATACGGCTATATTATCCCGCAGGATGCAGGAGAGATCAGCGGTGTCTTGGAATTTAAAGAAAAGCCGGTGAAAGCGGCGGCAGAAGATTATATCAGAAACGGTGCGCTCTGGAACGGCGGCGTATTCGCATATCGGCTGGGGTATGTGTTAAAACAGGCGCATAAACAGATGGATTTTACGGATTATCATGATTTGTTTTCCAAATATGAAACGCTGGAGAAGATCAGCTTTGACTATGCGGTGGCGGAAAAAGAAGATCAGATTCAGGTGATGCGTTTTTCGGGACAATGGAAAGACCTTGGAACGTGGAATACGCTGACGGAAGCCATGGAAGAAAACTGTGTGGGCGAAGCCATCTTAAACGAATCCTGTTCCAATGTACATGTCATCAATGAAACGGGGCTTCCGATCCTTGCCATGGGACTTCATGATGTGGTAATTTCTGCCAGCGCGGAAGGCATTCTGGTATCCGACAAGGAGCAGTCCAGTTATATCAAACCATTTGTCGACGGCATTACGCAGCAGGTGATGTTTGCCGAAAAATCCTGGGGAAGCTTTCGCGTGCTGGACGTGGAAGAAGAGAGCCTGACCATTAAAGTGACGCTGCATCCGGGGCACAAGATGAATTACCACAGCCATAAAAACCGCGACGAAGTCTGGACGGTGATTTCCGGGACGGGGCGGACAATTGTGGACGGCATGCAGCAGGAGGTTGCTCCGGGGGATGTGATTACCATGGAGGCAGGGTGCCGCCATACGATTCTGGCACTGACCGAATTAAAGCTGATTGAAGTGCAGCTTGGCAAGGAGATTTCCGTAGATGACAAACAAAAGTTTCCGCTCGAATAACAATCAGCCTTTTTTGCTTCGTCCGGCGGGGAAAGATTATCTTTGGGGCGGAAGGCGTTTGAATGATGATTTTTCAAAAGGGATTGATTTGTATCCGCTGGCGGAGACCTGGGAATGTTCGGCGCATCCGGACGGACCAAGCGTTGCGGCAAACGGGATGTTTGAAGGGATGCCGCTGGATGAGATTTTAAAACAAAGACCCGATTTTCTGGGGAGCCGCTGGCGTGCAGGCGGTATGCTTCCGGTTTTGATCAAGCTGATCGACGCCAAAAAGGATCTTTCCGTTCAGGTGCATCCAAACGATGCCTATGCCGCGCAATATGAAAACGGACAGTCCGGGAAGACGGAGCTTTGGTATGTGCTGGATGCTTCTAAGGATGCGTATCTGGTGTACGGCCTGCATCATGATGTGAGCAAAGAAAAGCTGCGTGAAAGCATCGGGGACGGTACGATTGAAAAATATTTACAGAAAATTCCGGTTCAGAAAGACGACGTGTTCTATGTGAAGGCGGGGACGATTCATGCAGTCGGCGCCGGTGTCCTGCTTGCGGAAATCCAGCAGAATTCTAATCTGACGTACCGGTTGTATGATTACGGGCGCATGGATGCGGACGGGAAGGAAAGGCAGCTTCAGATCGAAAAGGCGCTGGACGCCGCGGATCTAACCGGCAGCGCACAGCCGAAGCAGCCGCTTCGTGTGCTAAAGTACCGGCGGGGCTGCGCGACGGAGCTTTTGTGCCGGTGCCGTTATTTTGAAGTTCACCGCATGCTCTTGAATACGGAACGCTGCCGGACGCTGGTGGGGTATCGGTCGGATACGCTTTCGTTCCGCGTGCTGCTCTGCATCGGAGGCTGCGGAACCGCAGTGCCGGAAGGAGCCGATGTGTTTCAGTTTTTTAAAGGAGACTGCATCTTTGTGCCGGCGGATTCCGTAGAGATGCGGCTACATGGGAGAGGGGAGTTTTTGGAGGTTTTGGGATGACGGAGGATGCGGCTATATATAGGACATGGAATCCTGCTGATTTTATGAGTGGTTGATAAAGGAAGCATTGACAGGAATCCATATGGAATTTGGAATTTTTGGTTGTAAAGATATGGAAGCAGTGGTAGGATGAATTAAGAAGTTAAATTTCTAAAAATTTCAGGCAAACGGCATTTCGCCTAAAAATCCATCAAATCCAAAAAATATAAGCAATCAAAGGAGTTGTTATGTAAAATATAGATTCTAAGGTTTTATATGAAGACTACCGATATATTATATAACAGTTATTTGGATTATCATGGATGATACCTTGAGGGATTATATTTAGATGCTTGGTCATAATACGCACTTAAGGGAAAATTTAGATACAAGGATGTAGAGAGATGGGATGTCTAAAAATGGATTCATGAAGGATACTGCCTTTATGAATCTTTCTTTATAGTGTAAGGATACTTATGAGTAAACAAATGAGAAAAATGATGCGGAATTTAATATAAAAATTTGGACAGGAGATGTAGGATGGGTAATTATAAGCTGTGGATGAGTGATCTTGTATTTTATGATGATAATGAAGTGCTTTTTTCAGCGGGGCAGTTTAATGGATTATTTAAAGCAGATTTACGGGTTGGGAAAGCTGAATTTATATCGCCCTTTCCAAATGAACGAAGATTGCAGTCCAGGCTGCATAGTGTTGCAATAAAATACAAAGATGAGATTATTTTTTTTCCTGATCTATCTAAATATATTACTATATATAATGTAAGAAACAATGCCTTTTTAAATATCGAATATCCGATTGAGAATAAAAACAGTACGATGAAATACTTACCCAAAATTGTATCAGGAATATTAGTGGGGTCATCGGTATATGCATTTAGTTCAAAAGATCCTTGTATTTTACGTTATGATTTTCATACAAGAAAACTAAAGGTTTATCATGACTGGGTGGATGAATTTAAGTCATATGGATATAAAGAAAACACAAGTTTTTTTTGTAGAGATATATGCCAAGCAGGAAAATCTATTTTAGCACGAACATATCAAAATAATGTAATTGTTGAGTTTAATATAGAATCCGAAAAAGTATTGTTTCACCAAATAGAAGAGAAAACAGCCGTTGTTATTTGTGGAAATGAGGATAAAGCCTGGTTGATTTCAGAAGAAGGAACAAAACTTTATACATGGAATATCAAAAAAAGAATGTTGGAATCAATAGAACCCAAAAAAGAATTAAAAAATATTAGAAACTATCAATGCAGTGTGGAATTTCAGGGCGAGGTTTGGTTTTTCCCATATTTGTATCGCCCGGTTTTAATTTTGGATCAATCCAGTAATAAATATAAAATAAAGGAGATGTTTAATATAACTGTAGATGAGAAATATAGTGATAATATTTTGGGTTCTGTGTGGTTCAAAAAAGTGTACAACGGAAATTTGTATATGATGTCGGTTTTAGAAAATAAAATATATTGCTTTTCAGATAGCAATTGTAAAGTTTTTTGCACAGAGATCTATATAGACAGAACGGTACGTAACAAGTATTTACTTCAGGAAAAAAATATGAGGCATTTTTCTGGGATAATGCTTGAAGAAGAAGATTCTATTTGGGGAGATACCCGAAATCTAGAGGATTATCTGGATCTGATCGTATTAGATGATTCCGACTTAAGACAGAAAAATAAAATAGAAAGAAATGGTATCAAGATTTATAGATCTTGTACGGAATTTCTGAGAGGAGATTAGAAATTATGAAGAAACAGGTATATATTTTTGGGGCGGGTAATAACGGACAAAAATTATTGGCATATTTAAAAGAAGTTGAAAACCAGGAAGTTGCCGCATTTATTGATAACTATATTCAAAATGTAGAGATTGACGGTATAGAATGCATTAGTATAGATGAAGCAATTAAGAGGGGGGCACAGAATGAAATGGTTTTTGTTTCTCCTGAAAAAAGTGAGGATATTGAGAATCAATTAGAAAAGGAAGGCTTTCAATGGATTTTTTGTTCGAGCGAATGGATGCGTAAAAAAGATTATCCTGTAAACATTTATTATAAACCGAAGATTTTGCAGGAAATGGATTATTGTAAGGCAAAACCTTTTAATCATTATGAGTCACCATATTCGGATATTACAAAAATTCATGAAAATGAACATATATTATTTGATCGCGAGAAAGAAGTATTGGATATTGATTTTAATTTAGAGAGACAGATGGAATTGATAGAAAAGATGAAACAATTTCACTTGCCGGATTGGAATGAAATTCCATTCGGAGGTTACAGATATTTTTATAAGAATCATTGGTTCGGAAAAGGTAGTGCAGATGCGCTTTATTATATGATTAGAATTGTACAGCCTAAAAAAATTATTGAAGTGGGTTCTGGATATTCTACTGCGGTTATGTTGGATACAAATGAATTTTATTTTGATAATAAGTTAAAAATTATTTCTATTGAGCCTCGTACGGAGAGATTAAGGGCTATATTGAAATCGACAGATAATATCCAAATTTATGAGAAAAATTTTCAGGAGATGCCAATGAGTGTTTTTGAAAAATTAGAGGAAAATGATATATTATTTATTGACTCTTCTCATGTATCTAAAATGGATTCCGATGTTAATTTTCTGTTTTTTGAGATATTGCCGCGGCTGAAAAGCGGGGTTTATATCCATTTTCATGATGTGTTTTATCCGTTTATATATCCAAAGGAATGGATTTATGAAGGACGTGCATATAATGAGATGTATATTTTAAGGGCGTTTTTAATGAACAATGCCCAATATAAAATACAGTTATTCGGTCATATGTTGGAATATCAATGCATGGATAAAATACCGAAACATCTAAAAGGATGCGGTTCCGGCAGTTTATGGATAAAAAAATAAAATGAAATGTTTTATGATTTATTATGGGAGGTAAAGAACAAATGGAGAAAAACAGAGTTTTAATATGGGGAGCTGGTCTTCGGGGCAAAGAGGCATATCGATTATTTGACCGTCATAATGGATATGAGGTAGTTGCATTTGGTGATAATAATAAAATGCTTTGGGGAAAGACAGTGTGCCAGAAACCAATTATAGGGCCTATGGATGTTGTAAAAAATAAGGAGATTGACAGTATTTTTATTGCGTCTTCTTATGCAGAAGAAATTAAACTGCAATTAAAAGAGCTTGTAGATATTCCGGTTTTTGATAATATTGACGATCTTGTGATTGGGCGTATATCAATTGATATATCGGGGTATTGCAATGCGATGTGTAAATGGTGTGTTACGGGACGGAAAAATAGGGAGAATAGCGGTCGTCAGGCGCTTTATATGTCATATGTGGAATTTGTAAAAGTATATGAACATTTGTTTCAAAATGGGATGATTGGAAAAGATACGGAAATTATGTTATACAACTGGGGAGAGCCGTTTCTTAATAAAGATTATGTGCATATCATACAATATTTGACCGATCAAGAGCAAAATTTTGCAATCAGCACAAATGCTTCAAAAGTAACTATATTGGAACATAAGGATGCATACAAACATTGTAGTACATTTATTTTCTCTATGCCGGGGTTTTCACAAGAGTCATACGATCGAATACACGGATTTTCTTTCGAGCAGATTAAGAAGAATATCAAAGAATTGTGTAAAAATATAAAGGAGACCGGATTTACAGGGAGCGGGATGCTTTCTTTTCATGTTTATAAATTTAATAAACATGAAATAGGGAAGGCAAAAGAGTTTGCGGAATCGTTGGGATTAAAATTTTATTGCTACTATCCTTATTTTGCGGGCAATAGCATGACAGAAGAATATTTGGAAAACAGAATGAATGAAAAAATGAAGGCAGAGGCAGAACAAGAACTGTATTTATCCCATGTGAAAGAACTTTTAAGTCAAAGGCCTTCAAATCATCGGTGTTTTTTGGAGAATATAATATGTATAGATTATGATGGCAGTCTTGCATTATGTTGTGCAAGTGATAGAGGCTGTGAAAATTATATTTGGGGCAGTATTTTTGATATTAAATCGTTGAAGGAATTAAAGTCAAAGCGTCAGGAAATATTGAAGTGTAATACCTGTGAAAAATGCAGGGCATTGGGAATCGATTATTGGATGGAATATAATCCGTTATATCGGGAAGGGGATGCTGATGAATCATGAAAAGCAAAATATTATCTATATATTTACCGCAGTTTCATGCAATTCCTGAAAATGATGAATGGTGGGGGACTGGTTTTACAGAATGGGTAAATGTAAAACGGGGAAGAAAGTTTTATCCTGGACATTATCAGCCAAGAGAACCGTTACATGATGATTATTATGATCTATCGGATATTAAAGTTTTGGAAAAACATACCAAACTGGCAAAAAAAGCAGGAATTAGCGGTTTTTGTTTTTATCAATATTATTTTTGTGGAAAAAAACTATTAGAAAAACCGATCGAAACATACAGAGATTATTCTAAGGCTGATTTTCCGTATTGCCTGATTTGGGCAAATGAATCATGGATGCGTACTTGGTATCGCGCGCCTGCCAATAATACTTTATTAATGCGCCAAGTATATGGAGATGAAAATGAGTGGAAAGAACATTTTTACTATTTATTAATGTTCTTTAAGGACAAACGCTATATTAAAATTGATAATAAACCGGTTTACATTATTTATATTCCTCAGAATATCCGATATAGAAAGGAAATGTTTACACTTTGGCGAAAATTGGCAAAAGAAGAAGGGTTTGACGGATTGTTCTTAATTGCAATGAATACGTCGCATGGAAAGGCTGACAGGAGTGATGTTTATGATGCTTATTTAAATTTTGAGCCAATGGTTAGTTTGTTTGGAGATGATATTTCTTGGAGAAAGCATATATTAAATTGGAAAGGCAGACATATCAATTTGATTAGAAAGAATCGAGTTAGTTGGATAAACAGAGTATTGGCTAAAAATGACTATTCTTATTCTTATTTATGTAAATTTATAGAAAAGAAAGCAAAAAGGAGCGATAAAAAAACTTATTCAGGAATTTTTTCGGGATGGGATAATACATCCAGAAAAGATGAGGCCGGAATTATTATCAGAGGAAGCAGTCCGAAAAAGTTTGGGAAACATATTTTGAAAATGTTGAGGATATCGGAAAGATCAGATAAGGAATACATTTTTTTAAATGCATGGAATGAGTGGTCAGAAGGTGCATATGTGGAACCGGATAAGAAATATGGTTATAGATATTTAAGGGCGTTAAGGCATGCTGTTTTCAAATATAATAACGAATCAGTAACGAAGGGGAAGGAATACTAGAATGGAGCGAATTATTATATATGGTGCAGGAAAAATAGGCAGGCAATATTATGAATTTCTCAAGCTGCAGAAAATGGATCATATAATAGAAGCTTTTTGTGACAGAAATTATAAACAGATAGGCAAAATAGGAATGGCTGCGGTGAAAGACTATCATAAATTAAAAGGGAAAGGATTGCCGTTTGTAATTGCTGTTTTTGATAGTCAGGAAATATGTGAATTGCTTCAGGATGACGGACAAGTATACTATAAGGATATTGGAGACTGGATCAATGATTATCAGGAAAATGACATGGAAAGAATAAAAATGCGTCTTGGTTATCAAAAAATGCTAAATTTGAACTGGGGGGGGGTAAAAAACACTTTAGATAACCTAAACGAAGAGATGTATAAGATGGTCATTGAAATGGAATTGGACAGGGCTGTAAGAGTATATGGTGGATATTGTCCATGCTGTAAAAAGAAAACTATTTTTGTCTCGTATCATTATTGGCTCAGAGATCATTATAAATGTATTTTTTGTAATAGTATACCCAGGCAACGAGGGGTTATGAAGGTCTTGGAAAAAGAAGTACCGGAATGGAAGCAGATGAAAATCCATGAAAGTTCACCGTGCGGAAGTACGTTTCATGTTTTAAAACAGGAATGCAAATTTTATTCGTACTCCTTTTGGCATGAGACAAAACCGTTAGGTGAACGGTTAGAGGCAAATGTTACAAATCAGAATCTGGAAAAGATGTCGTTTGAGGATGAGACATTTGATATTTTTATAACACAGGATGTCTTAGAACATGTAAACTATCCGGAAAAGGTTTTGGCTGAAATTGGCAGAACATTGAAAACCGGAGGCATACATATATTTACTACACCAATGTATCCGTTCCAAAAAACCAGATCCCGTATAAAAATGGAACAGGGCATTAGAAAACCTATATTGCCGGAAGTTTACCATGGGAATCCGATTGGTGATAAAGGGTCTTTGGTAACGTACGACTGGGGAGGATATGATTTTTTGAAAATGGTAGACGACATATCTGGGATGGAATCAAGAATATTTGAATTTCCCAATAGTAAAGAAAATTTTGAAAATGGACTGGAAGGAGATTTTTTGCAGGTTGTTGTGTCAAAAAAAATCAGAAAATGAAGGGGTAATAAGATGAAGAAAAAAACAATAAGTATTGTTGCGGTATTAGCGGGGGCAGCAGTGGGGGCGGTTAGCGTAATGAAATTTGCAGAAACAGAATTAAAAAAAGAAAGGGAGAATCTGACTCATGCAAATCAGGCAGCATTTAAACATCTGGAACTATTTCTTATGGCGAATCAATGGATCAGGGCAAAACAGAAAGGAAAAAACATTGCAGATTATTTATTCCAAAAAGGGTATCACAGGATTGCTGTTTATGGCATGAGTTATGTGGGAGATACCTTAGTCGAAGAATTAAAAGGATCAAAAATACAGGTGATCTATGGAATTGATCGTAATGCCGATACGCTTGGAACCAGTTTAGACGTTGTCACAATGGAAGATAAATTGGAGGATGTAGACGCTGTAATCGTTACGGCAATTACGTCTTATGATGACATTAAAAACGAGTTGTCGAAAAAGGCAGAATTCCCCGTCATTTCATTAAAAGATTTATTAAATGAAGTTTAAGAGGAATATTTATGGGATATCAAAAAGAAAAGACGGTTACAGTTATCATTTTAAATTATATAAACTATGAAGAAACGTATGTTTGCGTACAAAGCGTTTTAGGGCAAAATTATAAAAATTACAATATAGTCATCGTTGAAAATGGATCAAATAATTGTTCTTATCAGTATCTCAAAAAAAGGCTTGCATCCTATGAGAAAGTAACTGTGCTTCGAGCAGGAAAAAATTATGGATTTGCAAAGGGAAATAATATTGGAATCTGTTTTGCCAAAAGAAAATTTGGATCGGAATATATATTACTGCTCAACAGCGATACGATGATGGAGGATTGTGACTATATCAGGAAGATGGTAGAAGCAGATACAAGAGGAATAGGCGTTATAGGAAGTAAAATTATAAATTCAGACAGGAAGGAATCATATGGGATGTATCGATATGTGACCTTTCCGGCTACTCTGGTATATTATTTGCGAATTATATGTAAATATAAAAAACATCCTCTATATCAGGTTTTAGTGGAAAGATTATTGGAAAAATGCAAGGGCGTTACAGTTGCGGAAGGTTCTGCGTTGTTACTAACGCCTGATTATTTTCGATATTATGGCTATCTTGATCCAAGAACATTTCTATATTGCGAAGAGGAACTGTTATATATTCGATGTAAAAGAAAGGGGTTGGATATGATGGTAAATGATAGAGCGCTTTTGTTTCATAAATATGGTCAGTCCTCTCAATTTCCGCAAACATATGACAATGAGGTCTTTTATAAGCGATTGATATCCTCCTATAAGTTTGTTGTATGGGAAAGTATAAAAATGTATATTCAATTGTTTGGTAAAATTTGATTATTACGGAGGTTAAAATGGAAGATAGAAAACTTATTATTTATGGAGCTGGAGAGTACGGAAAGAGATTATATCATTTTTTTAAATTTGCCGGTGGTAAAGTGGACTATTTTTGTCAAACCGATTGCAATAATACAGAGTCCTGTTATGACGGTATAAACATTATAGATATACAAGAATTATCGGGAATAAAAGGAACTTTAATTGTTTATATTGCAGTTTGTGACGATGAAACAAGTACATTTATCAAGGAGCAGTTGCTTCATTTAAACCGCAGTGATATATATTTATATGAAATGGGAGAATTTATCCATAAAAACATTATAAGCTTAAAGGAAGAAAAGAAGCCCTGTTATTGTAACATATGCGGTAAGAGAGTGGATGGGTTTGGAGAGGCTTTGTGGCCGGGAAAGGAATTATTTGAAAAATATCATGTGATTGGAGGAGGAGGGGTTAGGAAGAATATATATTGTCCGGTTTGCAATAGTACAGAGCGGAGAAGATGGCAGTATTGGGTATTGGGAAAACATACGAATATTTTTAAAAATAAATGTTCTGTACTGCATATTGCACCAGAACCTGAAATTAGTTCAAAGATAAAACGGAATGCTTTATGCGACTACTATACAGGGAATATTGTACCTGGAGCGATGCATATTGTTGATGTTACAGATATTCAATTCAGAGATAATTATTTTGATTATATTATAATGAACCATGTTCTAGAACATGTGGAAGATCAAAAGAAAGCAATTTTTGAATTAAAACGGGTATTGAAGCCAGATGGAGAAATGATTTTATCTTTTCCAATATGCACGGATATGGATACTTATGAAAATCCAAATGTGAAAACTTCGGAAGAAAGATTAAAAGAGTATGGTCAGGAAGATCATGTCAGGCTTTATGGAAGAGATTATAGAACAGTATTAGAGAAGTATGGATTAAAGATCAAAAAGATTTACTCTCCACAGGATGAATGCAGTGATAAAGAAATATCTGAGTATGCATTTGCGGCAGATGATATTATCTTAGTATGTGGTATTGGATAACAGGTTCATTTATTATGGAGGATTCAGATTATGCCTGAACATATATTGAATAGCAAGAATTATGAAAGGAAGATAAAAATTTTCCTGTTCGGAGTGGGAAAAAAGGCAGAAAATATATTAAATCAGATTGAATTAAATACCCAAGATATAAAATTGCTGGGATTTATAGATAATGATTTTAAGCTGTGGGGGGAGGTAAAAAAATTTGGGAAAATTGGTGAATTGCAAATCTATTCTCCTCAAATATTACAGCATGCTGAATTTGATAAGCTGATCATTATGTCCGACGTTTATTATGAAGAAATAAGAGATACATTAGTTTATTGGCATCATATTGATGAAAAGAAAATTGGAGGATTATCTCATCTCATAAAACTATTATTGATGGAAAAGTATAAAGATACAGAAGACGTGGAAGTACAGGAGCTTTTGCGATACTGGGGAAGTCACGAGATAAGCGTATTTAATCATTATATAAAGTCAGAACAGGAACAACATATGGTATATTGGGATTATGTGGATAATATGCCATACATTATGTTTGAAGATAAAAAGATGTATTTTCCATTTGATTATAAATTTCAAATCAGGGATGGAAAAAAAGTTGTAATAGATATTTTGGAAGAGCAGCAGGAAGCATCTCCTCACTTATATATAAAAGATGATATCACAATTGAACAGGGAGACGTCATTGCAGATGTGGGAGTTCAGGAAGGAAATTTTTCTCTGCGTTATATAGAAAAAGCCTCAAAAATATATTTATTTGAGCCCGATGAACGATGGAGAAGGCCTTTATTGAAAACATTTGAAAAGTTTAAAGATAAAGTTGTATTCTGTAACAAGATAATAGGAAGATCCAACGGATTACAATGTACGAATTTAGATACGGTGATAAAAGGCAGATTGGATTTTTTAAAAATGGATATAGAGGGAGCAGAAGTAGAGGCTCTGTTTGGTGCAAGAAAGACATTAAATGAAAACTCTGTAAAATGTTCTGTTTGCAGCTATCATAACAGTGGGGATGAGATGGCGATAAGAAGTATATTGCAATCGTATGGGTATCAAACAACTCATTCTAATGGATACATGTTATATTATTTTAGCCGTGATTTCTATTCTACATTGGATTTAAGAAGAGGAATTGTTTATGCAAGAAAATAGATTAAAATCAGTGAGCGTTATTGTGCCTGTCTACAATGTGGAGCAGTATCTGATAAAATGTTTGCATAGTTTGGTATCGCAGAGCGTCCCATTTGACGAAATTATACTTGTAAATGATGGATCGACGGATGATAGCAGAAAAATATGCATTGATTTTAAAAATTTGTATTCAAACATTATTCTGCTGGAGCAATCGAATCAGGGACAGTCAGTAGCAAGAAACCATGGATTGGAGATTGCGTCAGGGGAGTATATTGTTTTTGTTGATGCAGACGATTATGTTGATCATAATTTGAATTTATGTATTCAAAGGCAGTTTAATCATTGCAATCCGGATATGATGAATTTTGGAGTGAACTATATAAATGAGATAGGAAAAGAATACGATAAATATTGTATAAATGATGTTTATCTTGGAGCCGGAGTTATGTCTGGCATAGAATATTTTCAGGAAAGATTTTGGAATAATTATAACGTGGTCGTATATCTTTTTGCTTTCAAAAGAGAATTTTTGAAAAAAAATGGTATCCTATTTCCTGAAGGCCTATTTTATGAAGATAATGTTTTTTTTGTAAAAGCAGTTTTATGTGCAGAATGTATAATATGTATTCCGAATCGTTTATATATGAGAAGATTACGGCCGGATTCTACTATGACGGGCGAACTGACAGAAAAAAAGGGTTTAGATTATATAAATATACAGCAGTTGCTGTGGGAACAAATAAATCTATATTCAGAAAAAGAAAAATATAAACAGTTTTTTAAATGCTTTTTGACTAGAAGTATAATGCTTCCATTTGTCTTTTTGGATTCTATCAGACAAAATATGAATATTCAAAGGGGTTTTGAGAAAATGGTGTTTCGTTTTGTAAGAGATTGGCTTTGGATTTATGAAGGGATAGAACTAGATTGGAACGATATTTATGCGCTGCAATTTATACTGCCATATCTGAAAGATAATTATGGAATGTCGACGACCCTGTCTGACTTATTGATAAAGGTTCTAAATGGAAAACTAAAAAACCTTGGCTTGGAAGAACCTGATAAGAAAATTGGAATCTATGGTACGGGAAAGCATACAGAAGATTTTTTGAAATTATACGAAACATATGCAGGAAGAATCTGCTGCAAGTTGTTTTTTGTAATGACTACTAAAAACCTGGATATTTATCATGGAAGGGAAGTTCATGACTGTAATAATCTGCCGACAGATCTTGATTTTATTATTCTGTCCAGTTCGGTTTATGCTGAGGAAATGAAAAATGAACTGGTAAAGAACGGAATTGAAATGGGAAAAATAAAGATGTTATATAATAAAAACGACGTGCATGATATTACTCAGATGACGAATTTAACAAATTATAGAGTTCTAAAAAGTTAATAGAGCGTGTGGAGGAATTATTAAGAATGGATTTATCAGAAAAAAAAATCGGGATTATAGCAATCGGATATAATCGCCATGGTTCTTTAAAAAGACTGCTTTATTTCTTAGAGAAAGCAAATTATTCTGTGTCATCTGTTCCTTTAATTATAAGTTTGGATTATTGCGATGATTATAAAATTAAAGAGTATGCCAATGAATTTCAGTGGATTCATGGAGAAAAAACGGTATGTTTTAGCAATACTCGGCTGGGATTGAGAAATCATGTGCTGAAATGTGGGAATTACATTAATGAATACGAGTTGGATGCTGCGGTAGTTTTTGAAGATGATATCGTACCGGCATGGGATTATTATACATATGTCAGACAAGCGGTTGAATGTTTTGGTGATGATGAACAAATAGCCGGAATAGCATTGTATTCTCACAAAAAAAATCCAAATGGGCGTGAACCGTTTCAACCTGCATATAGTCAATATGACAATTATTTTATGCAGTATGCCTGTTCTTGGGGACAAGTATGGACAAAAAAACAGTGGAATTGCTTTTATGAATGGTATCTTGAACATAAAGAGGAATTATTTTGTCAGATAACGGTTCCATCTAATGTATGCGGCTGGCCGGAATCATCATGGCTTAAATATTATATAAAATATTGTGTTGAGAGACGGAAATACTTTGTGTACCCGTATGTGGCTTTAGCAACAAATTTTAACGAAGCGGGAACACATGTAAAGGAAACGGAGAATAGTTTTCAGATTCCAATACTTGAGGGAAAAAAAGAAAATTATTTTTTTGGAAACTTGGATGAAGCAATAAAATACGACGCATTTTTTGAAAGAATTGGTTTGGGGAAAACGCTGGGCGTCAGGGAAGAAGAACTTTGCATTGATTTATATGGAAAACAGCCAAAACACAGAAATTGTAGATATTGGCTGACATCAGGAAAAGCGGATTATCATATACAAAAGCAATATGGAAATTCTCTGAAAGTGAAGGAACAAAATGTAATATATGAAATAGGCGGAAATGAGATATTTTTATATGACACACTCGAGAAAAGGGATAATCATTGGAATGATATGAAGCAGCTTGTCAAAGAATCAAACATTACAGCTGAAAGAAAAGGGTTAGTTCTAGCAGGAGCCGGAGCAAACGGAAAATGGTGGCTGGAGAGGTTGGAGGCTGAGAATATTGAGGTTCTGTGTTTTGCTGACATGGATGAAAATAAAATAGGACGTGAGTTATATGGAAAAAAGATTATTAGTTATCATGAAATGAAAAAGATACAGGACAAAATCAATATATTTATCACAATATTAAATACAAAAGTAAAAAAGGAGCTGGAAACCATGCTGATGGAAATGGGCTTTGAAGCTCAGATCATAGGAAGTCCTTGCTCTGATTGTCAGATTAGTGAAAATAGTAGTGTTTATAATTCCTATTTGGAAGGAAAAAATCTTATGCTTGATGGAGCGGAGTTGATAAACAGTTGGTTGGGGAGGTGCTCCTATCTGTCAGAACATGCAAAACTTAAAAATACAAAAGTGGGACGGTATTCCTGTATTGGACCGGATGTTCAGATTATTATGGGACAACATCCGACTTCCGATTTTGTTTCCATACATCCTGCATTTTATTCCACTAAAAATGAAATTGGTTATTCTTATGTGGAAAAAAATAAGTTTGATGAGATACGAAGAGCGCGAGGGGGATATTCTGTTATAATCGGAAATGACGTATGGATTGGTATGGGAGCGCGTATTATGGAAGGAGTTACGATTGCAGATGGAAGCGTTATAGCGGCTGGCGCCGTGGTGGTAAACAATACAAAGCCATTTGAGGTCGTAGGGGGGGTTCCCGCCAAGCATATTAAGTATCGTTTTAATGAAGAAGAACGTGACTGTCTGTCAGAGTTAGAATGGTGGAATAAAGATTTGAAGTGGATAACAGAACACGCAGAGAAATTTGAAAACATTAAATTATTTTTATCAGATGTATGATGAGCTTGAGGTGGCAGGATGAACATATGGATGTGGGGCACAGGTCGGGCAGCCAAAGAGGCATATTTGAATGGATTAAAGGAAATCAATGGATTTATAGAAACATACAAGACAAAAGAAACTTTTTTTGGTTTGCCTGTTATTGATACACAGAATATCCCGGAAGATTTTCAGTTTATTGTTGTTGCAAACCGCTTTGCAGATGAGATATATGAAAGCTGTGTGGCGGCTTGCCTTGATATGCAAAAGATCATTTTTTTAATAAGAGGAAAATGTACTTGTTATGTAAAACCAACTGACGATCTGCGGGCTGCTTTAGGTGAAAGAAATTTTACGAATTATCAAGCGCAGTATGGAATTACAGAGGATTCTTTTTTGGAAGAGGATGCAGAGCTTTACCAAAAGCTTAACCATAGAAAAACCTTTGAAATTCAGGAAAAATATATGTGGCCAGTGTTGGGGGATAAGTTTGCGGATAATGGAGTAATGGGAAATTATTTTTGGCAGGATTTATGGGCTGCGAAAAAAATAATAAGATCTGGTGTGAACGAGCATTATGATATAGGCAGCCGCGTAGATGGTTTTATTGCGCATTTACTTGCAGCAGATATTAAAGTAAATGTAATTGATATAAGACAGTTTCCGGCAGAAGTAGAAAATTTAAATACGATTGTAGATGATGCGACAATGTTAAGACAGTTTGAAGATGAAAGTTTGCCAAGTGTCTCAGCATTATGTTCATTAGAACATTTTGGGCTTGGAAGATATGGTGATCCCATTGATCCAGAAGCTTGTTTTAAATGTTTTTCTCAATTGCAAAAAAAGGTAAGAAAGGGAGGAAATCTCTTTTTATCTTTGCCGATTGGTAAAGAACGCGTGGAATTTAATGCTCATCGGGTATTTTTTGCAAGAACTGTTATAGAATGTTTTTGGCAGATGAAATTATTGGAGTTTTCATGTACGTCAGAAGGAAGAATCGAATATAATGTGGATATTCATAAATATGATACAGATTGTCATAATGGCGATTATCGATATGGATTATTTCATTTTGTCAAATAAAAATATGTAGGACAATTTTGTAAAAAAGGAATTGTATCAGAGGTTTCATTTTTTGCGGGAGGTATAATATGTTTCACAATTTTATTTCATTAGGTGCATGGTGTCCGACTGCTGCGTCCATGTCAAAATATGGATTAAGGAATGGATCATTTCTGTTTGATTGGTTAGGGACGCCTCGTTTTGAAAGCGTAATTCATTTTATAGAAAATGAATTCAGTGATTTCCTGTTAAAAGAGAACCTAGAACATTTACCAGGTAATGTTGAAGTTTTTAAAGACAAGAAGTTTGATGTTGTTTTTCCTCATGATAGAGAATATTCTGTTGGACTTGAGAAAAGTTATGATGTTTTATACCAGAAGTATCAAAGAAAAATTAATTATTTTAATAAGGAGATGAAAAACAGAAATTGCTTTTTGAGATCTGTAATGAGCGATGTGGAGTTGAAATATATCATAAATCATGAAAAAGATATAAATAGGGCTATAAAAAGGGAAAATAAAGAAAGCGAAATTATTTTTTTATTAAAGAAAGAATTATCTGTTCCGGATAATTTGAATTTTCGTTATTATATTATGCCAGGGATACATGATACGTCAGAGGCTCTTTTAAGAAATTGGTTTGATAATGCGGAAGATTTTTTGTTATATTGTCAATCAAATCTTAGCAAGTACATTATAATGAAAAATGTCGCTTTTGATCGCGAACAGAGAAGAAAAAGAGCGGAACAACAGGCGGTAATTGCAAATTCCCGCTATGAATTACTGCTGAAATTAATAAGATATAATTTTTTGGACTTTTCCATTGGATTAGAATTAATCATATATGGAGCAGGTGATATAGGAAAAGTCTTTTATAGTCAAATAAAAAGCAGATGTTGTGTAAAATGTTTTATTGATTCGGCAAAAAGGGGGGGCAGTGCATTGATGGTATTCCGGTTCTTTGGTTAGATGAATTGGAAGATGCTGATCTGCAATCAACATGTTTTTTGGTCACGGTTGCGTATGATTATGAAAATATTTGCAGAGTAATCCATCGGTATTTTCCAAATGCTGCAATTATATCATTGGAGAAATTAATCCTTTAGAAACAATCGGAGAAAGCGAATGAAAATATCAATTATTACAGCTTGTTTAAATAGTGCGGGAACAATCGAAAAGACAATAAAAAGTATAATAGAACAGAAATATCATGATTTAGAATATATCGTAGTTGACGGTGGTTCCACAGATGCTACGATAGGAATTCTGAATCAGTATGATGCATATATTGATAAACGTATCAGCGAGAAAGATAATGGAGTCTTTGATGCGATGAATAAGGGCATAGAGATGGCAGAGGGTGATATCATAGCTTTTTTAAACAGTGATGACTGGTACGAAAAGAACGCGCTTAGAACGGTGGAGCAAGTTTTTCTGACGAGAGAATGCGATTGTTTGTGCTGTGACAACTATGTTATAAGAGAGAATGGTTCTGTTGTGTATTACGATGCTTCGTGCTATTCTTTTGAACAGTCATATATTCAGATGCCTTATTATCATTCTGCTATTTTTTGCAGAAAAGATTTTTTTCGAAAAAATAATAATTTTAATCTTTTTTATAAAATGGCAGCAGACTATGATTGGTTTTTGAGAACCGTGAAATCGGGAGCCAGATTGTATTATATAAATCAACCTGTATTTACGTTTTGTTATGGGGGAATAAGCAGTGTAAATAATATTGCCTGTGCAAAAGAGACAAGAGAGATTGCACAGCGGCATCTTCCTGTGGACAGGTCCGAATATAAAAAAAAGATTGAGGCAAGATTTTGTGGAGTAGTCATGGATACATTAGAACGAAAATTTCTTCATGCGGAGCTGGCGGAGATTTTGTCTGAAAAAACTTCCAATGTTTTATGGGGCGCCGGAAGAAGGGGGAGTCAGTGTGCAGAGATTTTGACAAAGGCGGGCATTGGGATAGAAGCAGTAATAGATTCCGACAGAACGCGGTGGGGAAAACTGATATGTGGGGTGGAGATTTGCTCTGCTTCTGTTTTAAAGCAGAAAGCCTGCAACTTAATTATTACGCCGGAAAATTATGTGGATGATATAAAAAAAGAGGTAAAAGACATTGGAGACGAAAGGATTCGAATCGTTGAAGTGGATGTATTATATAAAATGGCAGTGGAAAGTTTAGAGAGGAAAGGAATTATTTGAGAGTGGAAAAAGCGGAAATCCCAGTAGTCTGGGGAATAGATAAGAAATATGTATTGCAGTCTTTTGTTGTAATGAGATCTATTTTGATACATTCTAAATGCAGGTACGATTTTTTCCTTCTTACAGCGGATGATATTGAAAATGAGGCGAGAGGATATGAGGATGTTTTAAAGAATGAATTTGAAGCGTTTTCTGTTTATATTCGCAAGGTTAAGGAGGATCGTTTGAAAGATGTTAAGATCTTTAATGAACATCTTTCAATTGCTGCATATTATAGGCTTCTGATTCCTGAATTAATTCCGGAATATGATAAATGTATTTATTTAGACTGCGATCTTATGGTGCAGGGAGATTTAAAAGAACTATTTCAGATTGATTTAGGAAAGTGTTATATTGCCGGGGTAAGAGACTGCCATATTATGGATGAGAAAATGCGGCCCAGTAGGCATCGGGAAATTCTAGGTCTTCCTGATCTTGATTCTTATATTAATTCAGGCGTTATGGTAATGAATTTGAAACGTATGCGGGAGGATCACTGCAGCACTGATTTTTTCAAGCAGATGGAAAAGGAAAATTTATATGAGGATCAGGATATTCTGAACGTATGCTGTTATCCATGGATAAAGATTTTACCGTTAAAATATAATTTGTTTCACTTTTATTTGGGCAAAAATATAAAATTTTTATTTGAATTGCCATATGAAAGATACGAATTTAATTTTGATCATGATCATCCATATATTCTGCATATGGGAGCGTCTTATAAGCCGTGGCTTTTTTTTTCAGTCAAGGGAAGTAAGGAATGGTGGCGTTTGGCAAAGGTATTTTGTACAAGTACAAGTTATCAGTATTATTGGCAGATGTGTTTCAATGAGGAAAGGAAAAACGAGATAGAAAGATTGATAGAACGAGCAAAAGAAGCAAAATTTATTGTTATATGGGGAGCGGGAAAAAATGGCAGGCAGTTGTGCAATATCTTGTTGGAGCATGGGTTAGAGCATCTGCGTGGAATTGCCGATAACAATAAAGATTTATGGGGGAATACATATCGTGGAATATCTATTTTGAAACCCCAGAAACTTATGGAACATCCGGAAGATATTTTGTGGATCATATCATGCAGGATAAATTATTCAGAAATATGGATGCAGCTTAGGCGTAATGGGATAGAAGAGAACGATATACTGCATTATAATAATCGCTATGACGACATGTTTTATTTGCTGTCTTTACAGGAAAATGCATATGAACATGAATTAGATCAACTGGCGAATTTGGAATATGTAAAGAAAATTCCGAATTTGGAAAGTAGAAAAAGATATATCAGAGATATTGTGAAAAATCCTGCTTGTTATACGGAACAGTATTCTTATTTGGCTAGAAAGTATAATTTTAGATACTGGATTGGAGTTTGAAGAACGATATTTCTATTCGTCCCAATGATGATAAATATGGATTTAAACAAAGAGATAGATAATATTGCCAAGAAAATTTCGTGTTGGGAGGGTATAGTGAAAAATTCAATAAAAGACTGCATCAATTGGATCAGGTATATGAAAAAGTTTTAAGGGAAAATGGTATTAAATGAGTTGTTTAGATATTCAGAAAGGAATTGTATGCCAAATAAATATCATGGAGAAGACAATACATTTACATATGTCGGATATGGAGTAGGACACTATTATTCTATCGTGAACAAAGAAGTGAAACGAAACATCCGGTTATCTTATTTATATGATAAAAAATGGGATGCTTCTGATCTTCGGATGTATGACGGAATACCAATTATATCCAAGGCTCAGTTAAAATCGGTAAAGGATTTAAAGGTCGTCATCTTTTCCAATGATTCGACGGTTCAGGCGTCCATTATAAGCGATTTACAGAAAATCGGAGCAGACTTTATATTTGCCGACAGTCTGATCGGCAGACGGATACTGACCGGAGAAATCGTGAAAAAAGAAGGCTTGGACGGCGTATGGGAGGATGTCTGCAATAACAGAATATATTTTGATGAGACTTTGCCTAATCAGGTTCAGATTACTCTCAGGGGGAAAGAGAATCGTGTTCGGTTTGGAAAAAATATTTTCGTCGGTAAGCTGCAAATTATACTGGGCAACTGCGGAGAATGTGTCATAGGAGATCATACGAAATTTATAGATACGCAGATAAACGCCGCATACGCATCGGTTCGGATCAGAGCAGACTGTTTGTTTTCTTCCAATGTAGTAATCAGAACGCACGACGAACACTATATTTTTGACAAAGATTCGCTGGAAAGGCTCAACCGTCCGCTCGATGTGATCATTCATCCTCAGGTCTGGGTCTGCGAAAATGTACGTCTGCTGCCGGGAGCTTATATTGGGACAGGATCTGTGGTGGGGGCGGATGCGGTGACATCCGGTCAATTCGGGGAACATTTAATTCTTGCAGGGGTTCCGGCGAAGGTAATTCGGGAGAATATCTGTTGGAGTAAAGACAGTACCGCCTGTACGAATTTTGAACGGTTAGATGAATGCACATGTAAGGATGCGCTGAAATATTTTTAGCAGAAGGATAACAGTGTTTGGCAGAGGTGATTGGATGGCAACGACAGATATCAGTGTGATCGTTCCTTTGTATCATGGGCTTCCATATCTGGATCAGATGATCAAACAGGTAGAATCGGCGGCAAAAGAATATGACGGAGTGATCGAGCTTCTTTTTATCAATGACAATCCCAGGGAAACGATTGGCTCAAATCTTTCCTCCCCAAAAATGAATATTCGAGTATATAATTCGGCTGAAAACTGCGGAATTCATGGCTCACGCGTGAAAGGGCTTTCGCTTTCCAGCGGAACCCATATTGTATTTTTAGATCAGGATGATAAAATTGAACCGGCGTATTTTAAGAGCCAGATGGAAAAAGGAAAAGATGCAGATGCGGTAGTCTGCCGGATAATAGACGGCAGCACGCCGTATTACAATCAAGCCAGGCGTTTGGAAGACTGCATATGCAGAGAGGCGATGACGCAAAAAGGAAATGATATCGTATCTCCGGGGCAGGTTTTATTGAAAAAGGAAGCCGTTTCCTCTTTCTGGATATCGAATCTGCTGACATATAACGGAGCAGATGATTGGTTTTTGTGGATTTGTATGCTGTGTGAGGGAAAAAGGTTTCATGCGAATGAAGACATGCTCTTTTACCATGTGAAGCATGAAAAAAATGCATCCTCCAACAGTCTTTCCATGTTCGATTCTATTTCGGAAGTATATGAGAAGCTGAAAGGAAATATATGCTGCACATCAAAAGATTTAGAAGGGATTTCCGGCATTGTCCGTTCACATGAAATACGTTTTCTGAAAGAACGGGATAAATTTCTGGCAATGTATGTCCTGATGGATCGCTGGATGACGGTTCGGGAACAGGGGAAAACGATTGCGGAAACGATTCAAAAGGCAGGTTTCTGCCGTGCTGCCGTTTATGGAAGAGGACGCTTTGGCATTAGGGCGGCGAAGGAATTAACAGAGAATGGCATAGAGGTATGTTATTTTATAGACAAGAATGCGGCAGAGCCGTTTGATCACATAAAAACGATTGCACCGGAGGATGTACGGGAGACTGAGCTGCCGGTGATCATCACACTGGTAAAAGAAGAAGCAAAAGAGGTTGCACTTTTTCTTGAAAAAAAAGGGGCAGGTCAGTTGTATTTGATAGAAGACATGATTATGGAGCTGGAAGAAACGGGGGGAAAGAAAAGTGGATAAAATAAACATTGCCATGACAACAGATGAAAACTATATTTTACCTACGAAAGTCACAATTTCTTCGATTTTGGATGCTGCAGAAAGAAAAGTTCCTTACCGGTTTCATATATTGTGCAGCAGGAAACTGGACGAAGGAAGCAGACAGAAGCTGATAGAATTAGAGCGTACATATGATTTTTTAAACATAATATTTCATGAGATTGATGGAGATGAGCTGGAACATGCAGTTACAACTGCCCATATCCCGGTTGCGTCTTATTACCGACTGTACATGGGCAGGGTAATTGATGAAGACAGGTGCCTGTTTGTGGATGGAGACATGATTATAAAAGAAGATTTATCGACTGTGTATGGTATGGAGTTAGAAGGCTGTTATGCGGCGGGCGTTCGGGATATGGGTGTACAAAGCAGAATAGAAGAATTTTCCGAATATGCAGATTACCTTGGAATTGATTCGATGAATGAATATGTGAATGCGGGATTCATGTTGTTTGATCTGAAGAAAATCCGCGATGACGGTTTGGAAGAGGCATTTGTTTCCGCGATGAGCCATGGTTATAAGTATATGGACCAGGATATTATCAATAAATACTGCCATGGAAAAATAAAACTTTTACCGTTAAGGTACGATTATTTTACCGAATATGACGGTTCCGCAGAATGCTGTCAGCGCTACACGGATCAGGAGCTGGACGGGATCGATCAATTGGCTGTTCTGCATTATACAGGTTTTTTTAAACCGTGGCTTTGCACAAGATTAAGAATCAATCGGTATTGGTGGAATCAGGCGAAAAAAATATTGAAGGATGAGGAATACCAAAAGGTATTGGAACAGGCGCATGAATTTGAAAGAAAGAGTGACTGGAGCTATATTGCATCAAGGGCAGAAGAGGAGAATGCACTTGTCATTTTTGGTTTTTCTGAAATTGGCAGAAACGTAGCGGATCGATTGCAGACATCCGGTTATAGAAAAATAGCGGCGTTTGCAGATAATAATCCCGATAAGCATGGAATGGACTATGCGGGCATTTCGGTGCTGTCTGCGGAAGATGCATGTTTTCAATTTCCAAATGTTCTTTGGGTGATCAGCAGCCAAAACGGCTTTTCTGCAATCGGAAGACAGTTGGAGGCGTTGGGAGTAAAGAAGGATAGGATCATCCGATATATTTTAAAGGATCAGACCTATTATAATAGGCTGGATGATACATACCGTGAGTACGAATTGCAGATGTCAGAGGGTTAAGACATGAAAGGCAGATATGACAAAGAAGATATTGATCTTAGGCGGATCGGGTTTTTTGGGCAGTAATTTGGGTGGATTTTTAAGCCGGCATGGTTATGAAGTTTATAGCTTTGACTTGGATTTTCCTATGGATAGAATAGATGGGATTCATTATGTAAAGGGTGATTTTTTTGACATAAGTGATTTGGAACAGGCAGTTTCTGATATGGACGGTATCGTTCATGCAATCAGCACGATCCATCCGGGAAATTCCAATCAGGCATATATGCGGGGGTATGAAAAGGATTTTTTGCAAACCTTAAAATTGTGTAATATGCTGATCGGAAAAAACGTTAAAATGCTGTTTTTGTCATCCGGCGGAACGGTTTACGGCGATTATGGGATTTTGCCGATTGATGAAACGGTTTTGCCCCGTCCAATCAACCATTACGGAAACTTAAAATTGTGCATGGAACATGCGATGCGGACATTTAATTATCAGTTCCATACGAGAATTATTGTGGCAAGAATTTCCAACCCATACGGTCCGGGGCAGGATTTTCGGAAAGGCGTAGGATTTATTGACGCAGCCTTAAAACATGCGATAACAAACACGCCGATAGAAATTTGGGGAGACGGCGAGAATATCCGGGATTATATTTATGTGAAGGATGTATGCAGGATGTTAAGTTTGTTGATCGAATATCAAGGAGAATACGATACATTTCATGTTAGCTCAGGAACAGGGATTACCCAGAATGGAATTATTGAAAAGATGAGAAATATGGGACTAAATCCCAAAGTAATATATCGTGACAGTCGAAGCGTGGATGTGAAGCATATTGTATTGGACAATACGAGAATTATGAATTTATATAAAAAGAAGCTGACAAGCCTGGATGACGGATTGACTTCTTATTATCAATTTATAAAAACGAGATTTATCGGATGAATGGAGGATATCAGAATGTCGGAGCAAGAGGTTATACAGAATTTTAAAGAAATATATGCGATGTTAAAAGACGATCTTTCCAAAGAGCTGTATGTAAACAGGCTTGCATGGCTGGTGACGGGTGATTTCGGATATGTGGAGAAAATCGTGAAAAAAAGCCATCCCAACATGCCGGTCTGGAAGCGTGGGAATGAAGAAGATTTTATTTTGGATTTGCCCCCGGAAAAGGGAATCGTATGCTATGGAGCAGGAAGTTTTGCCAAACGGATGCTGCCATATATGCAGAAACATTTCAAACAGATTGAATTTTGTGATGCCAGTCGGGAAAAACAGGCAAACGGTTATTATGGTTATTCGGTTTGTTCACCGGAAGAAGCCGTAAAAAACGGTAAAGATAAGAGCTTTATTATATGTACCACAAAATATACCGATGAAGTAAAAGAGTATTTGCTGTCGAACGGAGTTTTACAGGAAAATATCGTGGATATCCGGCAGTATTTCTGCTGCGGTACGGGTGACGAATACTTTTATGAAGATTTTCTAAAGTTTTCAAACGAAGAGATTTTTATTGATGCGGGCTGCTGTGATTTGGGGACGACAGCAGATTTTTTTAAAGTCTGTCAAGAGTTAAAGAAAGCATATGCTTTTGAACCGGATGCTTTTAATTATAAAAAATGCAGAGAGAGATTAGAAAGAGAACAGGATACGTTGCCTGAGGTCGTTATGCTGCCGTATGGTACATGGAGCAGCAGTACAAAGCTTCATTTTAATGCTACGGGAGACGGATGCGCGCATATCGGAGACGGGGAAACAGTCATTCAAACGATTGCGATTGATGATGCAGTGGACGGTCAGGATAAGATTACGTTTATTAAAATGGATGTGGAAGGCGCGGAACTGGAATCGCTGAAGGGAGCGCAGAAGGTAATTAAAAGGGATAAGCCCAAGCTTGCGGTCTGCATCTACCATAAGCCGGAAGATATTTTGACGCTCCCCTTATTTATAAAAAAACTGGTTCCGGAATATAAATTTTATCTTCGCAGTTACAGCAATGCAGACAATGAAATGGTTTTATATGCGATACCATGAGAAGGATAGCAGAGTATGAAATTTTTACTTTTTGGAACGGGAAATTATTATGAGCGGTATAAGAAGTGGTTTCCTAAGGCGGATATTACCGCTTTACTGGATAATTCAGAACGAAAACAAAATACTTTGATAGACGGCATTGAAGTAGTTGCGCCGAAGGACGGGATTCAGAGGGAATATGACGCGATTATCATTCTTAGCTTTTATATGAAAGAAATGCAGGAACAGTTGCTGAAACTTGGCGTGCCGCAGGAAAAAATATACCATTTTTATGATTTGCATCAATTACTGCGGGTTGGGGAGTGGAAACAGCCGGTTCAATATTATGGAATACATAGAGGGGCTTTGCATCCTCGACATCAGAGTAATAACAGAATATTGCTTTTGTCGCAGGATCTGGATCTTGGAGGACCGGCGCTTGCGCTGTATCAGGCCGCCAGGGCGTTGAAACGAAGAGGCTTTGAGGTAGCATATGCATCTATGATAGACGGACCGCTTAGGGACAGGCTGCTGCAAGAGAAAATTTCTGTTATTGTGGATGTCAATATGCAGATCGCAGTTATGGAAGATTGCGATTGGATCAAAGATTTCAGACTGCTGATCTGTAATACAATAAATTTTCACGTGTTTTTGACAAAGCGGATAAAGGGGGTACCGGTGATCTGGTGGCTGCATGATTCCGCTTTTTTTTATCAGGGGATCAAAAAGAGGGTTTTAAACGAGATTTCTATGGATCATCTGACGGTCTGCTCTGTGGGGGCGGTGCCGGAGCGGGCGATACATGAGGTTTTGCCTAAAATTTCGGTAAAACGGCTGTTATATGGGGTGGAAGATTACTTTTCCGGGTCAAGGATGATACAGAAGGAAATTTGTTTTATTACGATCGGATATATTGAGTATCGAAAAGGGCAGGATATTTTGCTTAAGGCAATTAAGCTTTTGCCGCAGGAAATCCGGAAACAGGCAAAGTTTTATTTTGTGGGACAAAATACATCCATGCTGGCGCAAGAAGTAATAAAACAGGCCAAGAACATACCTGAGGTAATCGTCACGGGCGCGGTTGACCGTGATACAGTGAATGAGATGCTGAAACAATCCGATGTGATGATCTGTCCTTCCAGGGAAGATCCGATGCCGACTGTTTGTGCAGAAGCTATGATGCATGGAGTGCCCTGTCTGGTATCCGATGCGATTGGAACTGCAGAATATATCAGAACAGGGAAGAACGGACTTGTGTTTCAAAATGGAAATATAAAAATGCTTGCGGAGTATATTGCGTGGTGTGTGTGCAATTACAAAAAGGTAAACAATATGAGAATGTATGCAAGAGAAATTTACCAAAAGTTTTTTTCTGTGGATGTATTTGAACGGGAATTGCTTTGTTTTGTAAACGAGTGCATAACGGAAGGGCACGGGAGTGTAGAGGAATGTTAGATTGGAACGAAACATTTGAAATGTATCAGGGATCTGCAGTTGCTTTATATGGGCTGGGGACAGAGACAGAAAAAGCGCTAAAGGAATTAGAGGAAAAGTTTCATATTGTAGGCTTATTGGATAGCTTTCGGGAGGACGGCTGTTTATATGGACAGCGGATCATTTCGTTGGATGAATGTATTCGGGCAGAAGTACGACTGATCATTGTTGTGGCGAGACCGGGTTCCTGCAGGGCGATCGCCAAACGAATCGGTACTTTCTGCAGGAATAACGGAATTGATCTGATCGATATCCGGGGAAAAGATTTGTGCCGAAAAACACGTGTTACATATGATTTTAAGGATGTCAATGGGACTGCAAAAAATGAACTGGTAAGACTGGCGGGCGGTCATACTGTGATAAGCGTTGATCTGTTTGATACGCTGATCGCGCGGCAGGCGCTTTTTTCGGCGGATGTAATAGAATTGACGGAATACAGGCTGCGGAAAAAGGGAATTGAAATTCAGGATTTTGTGGAAAAGAGATTGAAATATGAGAAAGAGCTCTCAAAAACTTCTTCACCGTATTTAGAGGAAATATATGAGCGTGTGCTGGAACATACGTCTGAAGAAATAACGGCAAAAGAACTGGCAGAGCTTGAATGGGCTGTCGATTATGATTTGATTGTTCCGCGTTTGGATATGGTAGAACTGGTATCCGAATTTTATAGGCAGGGAAAAGCGGTTTATATCATTACAGATACCTACTATACGAAATGCCGGATTTTGAAAATGCTTGAAAAATGCGGAATAAAAGATTATACGGATCTTTTGGTTTCCTGTGAGTATCAAACAGGTAAAACACAGGGGCTGTTTCAAACATTCAGGGAAAAAATAGGCGGCGGAAAAGGATTGCATATCGGTGATGATCTGTATGCGGATATCGAATGCGCCGGCCGGGCGGGACTTTCTTCCTGTCATATCTTCAGTAGCCTGGATTTGCTGGAACTGGCGGGGTATTTGGGACTGCAGGCTAAGTGCGGACATCTTTTGACTAGGCTCAAAGCAGGTATGTTTGCCGCAAGGCTTTTTAACAGTCCGTTTCAGTTTGAAACACAGGAGAAGGCGATAAGTATAAAAACGAGTGCGGATATCGGATTCCTTTTTATGGCTCCTATGATTTGTGATTTTGTTGTATGGTTCAGGGAAAAAGTAAGGGAAAGAAAATTAAAGAATATTCTATTCAGCGCCAGAGACGGGTATTTGATCAAGAAGTTATATGATATGTTAAACGGTTTTGGAGAGTTTCAGAAGCCGGAGGCGTCCGGCGTCTATTTTATGACGTCGAGAATGGCTGCCATTCGGGCGGGAATCGAGGATGAAGATGATATTGGTTATGTTGCCGGAATGAAATTTAGCGGAACACTGCGCCGGCAGCTTTGGGAACGGTTTGGAATTGATGCCGGAGAAGATGATATAGAAGAGAAAACGATTTTTGATTATGCGCAGCAGATCAAAGAGAATGCTGCGGAGCATAAAAAGCGTTATCAACGGTATGTCAGCAGTTTGCCGATCCAAGAAGGAGACGTTGCGTTTTTTGATTTTGTAGCAAAGGGAACCAGCCAGATGTTTGTAAGCAGATGGATGGAACATCATTTGAAGGGGCTGTATTTTTTACAGCTGGAGAAAGATTTTATGCAGGATAAAAATCTGGATATTGAAGCGTTTTACAGTGAAGGCGGCGAAACGGCAATCTATGATGATTACTATATTTTAGAGACGGTTTTGACTTCACCGGAACCGTCGTTTTTGGAATTTGACAGGAATGGAACAGCCTGTTTTGCAGACGAGACAAGAACAGATCGGGACATGAATTGTTTTCTGCAGATTCAAGAGGGAATAGAGGAATATTTCCGGAGATATTTGCAGATATGTCCTGATCCGGCAATGGGTATTGAGAAAGAAACGGATGAATTGCTGCTGAAGATGATTCATAAGGTTGCAATTTTAGATCAGGATTTTTTGAATATAAAGGTGGAAGACAGGTTTTTTAACCGAATGACAGATATAACGGATTTGATTTAGCAGTTTCTTTTATGCTATATTGTGCTTAGTTGTTTTTTAGGTTTGCTTTTGCAGAAAAATTGCATAGATCGGGACGAACGGATCAATTTTTAAAGAAGCGGATCACAGGGGGATAAGACATGCAGACAGAACTATCGGCGTCGATGATGTGCGCCAATTATGCAAATTTAGAGAGAGAAATCGAATTACTGGAGGAAGGCGGCATCGATTCCTATCATATCGACATTATGGACGGACAGTTCGTACCGTATTTTTGTATGGGGATTCAGGATTTAAAATGCATTCGGAGCCTGACGAAAAAACCGGTGGAAGTACATCTGATGATTAAGCGGCCGCTCAGTTATTTAAGCGGTTTTATCCATGCCGGGGCGGACGTGATTTACGTGCATCCGGAAGCGGATTATCATCCGGCAAGCACACTGCAGGCGCTGATCGACGCGGGGGTAACACCCGGAATCGCCGTAAATCCCGGCACGTCGTTTGAATCGGTGAACGAACTTTTGTATCTTGCCAAACGGGTGCTTGTCATGAGCGTGAATCCCGGAAATGCCGGGCAGGTATTTCTCCCCTACATAGGGCAGAAGTTAAACAAATTTTTAGAGGCAAGAAAAGAACGTGACATTGAAGTTTTCTGGGACGGAGCCTGTTCGTTAAATAAAATCAAAACGTACGCGCCAAAAGGCGTCAAAGGGTTTGTGCTGGGGACGACGGTATTGTTCGGTAAGGACAGACCCTATCGGGAACTGCTTGGAGAGGTTCGGAAACACTGCATGTCAAAGGAGGAATCGTTTTGAATTTTGCCATCATTCTTTCCGGAGGAACGGGAAGCCGCCTGAAAGGGATTGATTTGCCCAAGCAATATTATAAGGTCTGCGGCAGAACCATCTTGAGTTATTGCATGGAATCGATCGGCAGGTCCGGGGATCTGGACGCCTATGTGGTTGTCGCCGCAGAGGAATGGCGCGGAACTATTTTACAGGAGATGCAGGAGTTGTTTTCGGAAACGTCTTTCGTCCGGAAAAAATTTCAGGGATTTGCGTCACCCGGAGAGAACCGCCAGCTGTCTGTGTTAAGCGGCCTGTATGCATTGCAGGGACGCGCGGAGGAAACCGATATCGTCCTGGTACAGGATGCGGCGCGGCCGCTTACATCTGCCGGATTGATCGGACGATGCATCGAAGCGGCGAAAGGAGCCGGCGGCGCCATGCCCGTGCTTAAGATGAAGGATACCGTGTATTATAGCGCCGACGGAACGCGTATCGATTCTCTTTTGGAGAGAGATAAGATACTGGCGGGGCAGGCGCCGGAAGCCTTTGCATTCGGCTTATATTTCAAGGCAAACGAATGCCTGGCAAAGGAAGAAATGCTTGCAGTCTGCGGCAGCAGTGAACCGGCGGTAAAAGCGGGGATACCGGTCGCACTGGTAGACGGAGAAGAAGAAAATTTTAAGATTACGACGGCAGAGGATTTGAGACGGTTTGAGAATATAATGGAGGAAGCATGAAAGCTTACGTATTAGAAGGAATCGGGCGGCTGAACTATAAAGACGTGCCCATGCCTGAGTTAAACAGCGGATGGGCGTTGGTGAAGGTAGAGGCGGCAGGCATCTGCGGATCTGACATACCCAGGATTTTTGAAACGGGAACATATCATTTTCCGACGGTTCCCGGCCATGAATTTGCAGGCAGGGTGGCGGATGTCTGCGACGAGAAGGATGGGGCATGGATCGGCAGGCGCGTCGGAGTATTTCCGCTGATCCCCTGTCAGGAATGTCTTGCCTGCAGGGAGGAACAGTATGAAATGTGCCGGAATTATGATTATCTGGGATCGAGGCGGGACGGCGGCTTTGCCGAATTTGCGGCGGTTCCCGTATGGAATTTGATCGAACTTCCGGATGGGATGCGTATGGAAGCGGCGGCGATGTTAGAGCCTGCTTCGGTGGCGCTGCATGCAGTCCGCAGGTTAAAGATTGAGCCCGGCGATACGGCGGCGTTATTTGGCCTTGGCACGATCGGGCTGATTGCGGCGCAGTGGCTGCGCATCTTCGGCGTCCGTACGCTGTATGCAGCCGGACATCACAAAGAGCATGGGATGAAAATGAAACAGACGGCGCACGCATCTTATGAATACCTGGATGCAGGCGGCAAAGAAGGGGATCGGGAGGTGGTTTCCCGTATTTTGGAAGCGACAGGCGGCGCCGGCGTTTCGATTGCGATCGACTGCGCCGGGACAAACGAAACACTGGCCAACTGCCTGAACTGTGTAAAACCGGGCGGACAGGTTCTGGCAGTGGGAAATCCAAAGGGAGACATGGCGCTTGAGAAGGAAGTATATTGGAAATTATTAAGAAAACAGCTTCGTGTAACAGGCACATGGAATTCGTCATTCTGCCATGATCCGGGAGACGACTGGCATACAGTGATCGACGCATACGGCAAAGGCACGCTGCATTTGACGGATCTGATCACGCACAGGTTTGCGTTTGACCAATTAAAGACGGGCCTTGCGGCCGCAAAGGAACGCATCGAGTATCAAAATAAAATTATGATTGTAAATGAGCATGAAGCACATCATCTTCGGTAAACATACGAAGGGGTTCTGTCTGAAGACGCGTCCGAAAATGAGAGACGCTTTGGACTTAAGAAACAGAGAGAAAAAGCCGATATAAAATATATGAGTCTGTGAAAACAGAAGAAAAGAAGAAAGGGCAGGCCAGGAGGCCGGGTGAACGTCATGGAAGATAACAGAGCAGAGCAGAAAGAGGCGTTGGAGGTACTGATCGAATTCAATGACCGCGTATTAAAAAATATGAATATCATTGTAAAAGAACTTTCCGGAGAACGATTAGAGGATACAAACCAGTTTTTAAAAGGGATCGTAGATGCATTGAACTGGGAAATCGAGGTAGTAAACGGTACGATGGGATTGCTGAATGAAGGCAAAGAACGCATTCAAAAAGATGCATTCAACGCGGCGGTTCTTCGGCTCGGCGATGCAATCAAAGCCAATGAGGATACGGCTATGGCAGAGGCGATCTCAGCTTTAATTCCGATGTTTGAAAATCTGGGTGCAGCCGCAAGGGAAGTAACCGCATAGGACGGACAGTAGGAAAAAGCCAGCTTTTGAATAACAGAAGCTGGCTTACTTGTTATATTCCGAAGAATTGGTAAAAGCTGTTTTGGATAGGAGCCGGAATGAAAGTATTGTTTTTTCAATGGCATTCCTTTTTAAACGAGGGGATGGAGCGGGCATTACAAAAATTAAATATTTCATATGAGACGTATGCGTACCAGTTTACGGATTGGGAAGACGACGATGTATTTCTGGAACAATTCGAGAATAAAGTAAAAAACGGGGCGTACCGGGCGGTTTTGTCGGTTAATTTTTCCCCGTTGATTTCTAAGGTGTGCGAATCCTGCGGCGTGCCATATGTTTCCTGGGTCTATGATTCTCCGGTGCATATCCGGAATCTGGACGCCATGAAGCATTCGTGCAGCCGGATTTATTTCTTTGACCGGGGACAGGCAGAAGAATACAAAAAGCAGGGCATAGACGCAAAACATTTACCGCTTGCCGTAGATACGGAATTATTCGGCAAACGGATTCTGCGGTACGGGGCAGAGCAGAGCCGGGCGGATGTTTCGATGGTCGGAACATTGTATCAGACGGAGTACGCGAAGTATACCGCCCCGCTCGGCGGATACGTCAGGGGATATTTGGAAGGGATTGTAAATTCCCAGATGAAAATCGCCGGCGGATATGTGATTCCGGAGCTGGTTACGCAGGAGCTGCTGCTTAAGATGAATGAGGAGTATCGCAGCCTGGATACCGGAGGATTTCAGATGGGAAGCCGGGAACTGGAATTTCTGCTTGCCTGCGAGGCGACCGGACGGGAACGTTATCTGGCGCTTTCCCTGTTATCCCGGCATTTTGCGGTGGATCTGTATTCTGCGGATACGGATGCGCGGCTGGATAAAGTACATTTCAGAGGGTATGCGGATTATTACCGCAGGATGCCGCTTGTTTTTTCGCGAAGCAGGATCAATCTGAATATTTCCCTAAAGACAATCCGGACGGGGATTCCCCTTCGGGTACTTGACATAATGGGATGCGGCGGATTTGTGCTCAGCAGTTTCGGGCAGGAGCTGACGGAGCATTTTGTGCCGGGCGAAGAGTGCGCGGTGTATGAAAGCCTGGAGGATCTGTATGCACAGGCGGAATACTATTTGAAGCATGAGGATGCGCGCATGCGTATGGCAAAAGCCGGATATGAAAAAGTAAAACGGGAGTTTACGTTTGAGGAACGCCTGAAGGAGCTTTTGTCGGGCATATAAGACAGGCGGAAAAAGCTTTCGCCGGGCGTATAATGTAGAATAGGAGAGAACAGAGCAGGAATGAAATATGGATTGATTTATTATCGGGATACGGACAATTTGGGAGACGATATTCTCTCTTATGCGGGCAGGCGGTTTCTTCCGAAGGTGGATTATTATATTGACAGAGAGAGTATGGATGTTTTCGTGCCGAAGGAGAAAGAATCTGTGGCCGCCATTTTGAACGGCTGGTATATTCATTACAGCTATGCGTTTCCGCCGTCTCCGTATCTTGCGCCGCTGTGGATCGGCGCGCATTTTAATAAAGACGGGACAATTTTCGGAGAGTATAATTATCTGGACGCATATGCCGTCCGGTATTTAAAGCAGCACGGACCGGTTGGCTGCCGGGATCATAAGACGATGGAAATGCTTCGGGAAAAAGGCGTGGAGGGTTATTTTTCGGGTTGTCTGACGCTGACGCTTCCGAAATTTCCGGATGTATCGCCAAGTCATGAAATGATCTTTACAGATGTGTCGGATGAGATCGCCTGCTATGTAAATCGTCTGGATACGGGACGCGGGACGGTGCAGCTTACACATCTTCTGCCCGAGAAGGAACGGGGATGGGACGACTGGCAAAGCCGGGAAATACGCCTGGAGTCTTATTTGAGAAGGTATCAGGGGGCGGATCTTGTGATCACAAGGCGGCTGCATTGCGCGCTGCCCTGCATCGCGCTTGGAACGCCGGTGATTCTTGTCGTAAATCAGGACGAAGATTATTTTGACCGGATCGAAAGTTTTTCTTCTTATTGTACCTGCTGCAGCGAAGCGGATCTCTTAAGCGGCAGAATGGACGAAACAATCAAAAATCCTCTGCCAAACCACAGGCCGGAACGTTTGATTGATCAGATGGAAGAGACGATACAGGCGTTTGTGAAACGAATGGAAAACGGTGAGGAAACGTATGCGCTTTTGCCGGAGACGTCCGTATATCAGGAGCTTTATATTGATCGGGGAAACAGTTTAAGGGAAGCAATCCGGATTTTGCTGCAGCGGCAGTATTCACTTGCCATGCAGTATAAACAGGATATGGATACGATGCAGCAGGTATTGGCGCTCGCGCAGAAGATTACCGGTTCCGGCAGTTGACCGTCTCGGGGGATACACATGATTTTAAAGAATGAAAATGATATCTATATGTATTTTGAAACGATTGAGCAGCTTGCGCCGCAGCGGGTATTGGATATCGGGATGTTTTTAAAACGGATCGGCAGCGTGTCCCGGAAGGTTATGGACCGGGAAGTGCCGGTGGAGGTTTGCCTGGACGGTATTGATTTGTTTCCCCAATTTCAGTTTCCGGTCTGGGATACGGTGTATGATGCCCGGGTTTCGCTGAATCGTTTTTTGGCGGAACCAAGGGAAAAGCGGTATGATCTTGCCGTTTTTTTGGGAATGGATGCGTCTCTTTTGGAGCTGCCGCTTTCTCAGCTGGCAGAGGAACTTCCGCAGTGCGCCCGGTATCTTCTGACGGACCGGTTTCCACAGATATGGCGTGAACGTTGGAACAATGCGTTGGCCAGAGATCTTAAGTTAGAAGACAGCGGTTATTATCTTTTGGATTTTGGAGCATAAGGGTATGGATACAAGAATTTATGTCATGACACATAAGAAAATTGCAGTAATTCCGGATCCTGCGTATGTGCCGCTTCATGTCGGGCGGGCGGGCAGCGGGGAACTCGGCTATATCGGAGATCATACCGGAGACCATATTTCTGAGAAAAATCCCCGTTATTGTGAACTGACGGGATTGTACTGGCTGTGGAAAAACGTACGCTGCGATATCATTGGAATCTGCCATTACCGCCGTTATTTTGTCAGGGAAGAGAAGCTCTTGGACCGCGCCTATATTGAGGATAAAATCGCTTCTTATCCGATCATCGTTCCGAACAGCAGTTGTGTGAAAGACGCCGATGTCCGGGAGCATTATGCCAAGAGGCATTATACAAAAGATCTGGATCTGTGCAGGGAAGTAATCGCCGAACAGTATCCCGCATATCTCTCGGCGTTTGATTTTGCCATGGAGACCATATTGGTTTCTGTGGGGAATATGTGGATCACACGTAAAGATATTTTTGACCGATACTGCGCATGGCTGTTTGATATTTTATTTCGGGTGGAACAAAAAATTGATCTGACCGGTTACGACGAATACCAGAGCCGGGTGATGGGTTTTTTGTCGGAGCGCCTGTTTCGGGCCTGGCTTTTAATGCAGACAGAGCCAGTGACGGAAGAAGCAATGAAACTGATCGAACCTTCGGACTTTTTAAATGCCGAAAAAAAAGCAGACCTGATGTATCAATGCGTAAAATTAAAAATCGAACCGCTTCTGCGCCTGTACCGGATGGGGGCGATGCAGGGAACGCTGGCGCAGCCGTTGGATTGTGCGGATGATTTTGAAGGAAAGATGCCGGTATGGGTATGCTGGTGGCAGGGAGAAGCGGAAATGCCGGAATTAATCCGGCTTTGTATCCGGAGCATCAAAGAACGCCTGGAGGAAGAAACCATGGCGTTTCGTCTGGTCACGCTGGAAAATTGTATGCGCTATGTTTCCTTTACCGGATCAGTCATCCAAAAGTTCAATGAAGGAAAGATTTCCTATACGCATCTTTCCGATCTTCTGCGGGCGGAGCTCTTATACCGATACGGCGGGATGTGGATCGATGCGACGTATGTTTTGACAGCTCCGTTCCCAAAGGATATATTTGTATTTCCCATCTATACGCTGCGTTTTCAGACACCGGTATGGTCGGCGGATATTACGAAAGGAAGATGGTCGGGAAATTTCTGGTATGCCCCAAAAGGGAAAAAACTGTTTCAGTTTCTGATGGAGAGTTTGTGGTATTATTGGGAGGTAGAAGATGAGCTGATCGATTATTATCTGATCGATTATGTGATCGCTGCTGCGTTTGAGGAATTTCCGGAAGTGAAAGCGGAATTGGAACAATGCCCGTTCTTTAAAGCGGACGTGTTTGCGTTGCATGGATGGATGAACGGGAAGGCTACGCCGGAGAGAATCGAAAAAGTGCAAAGAGGCGGGTTCCTTTATAAATTAAACCGTCATGCCGATTATCAAAAAGAAAATATGGCAGGTGAGAAAACGATTTATGGGTATTTGTGCGGACAATAACAAAGAAAAAGAATTTTATGCGGTAATTCATGGAATGCTCGGAGAGCTGGCAGGGGGCAGTCAATTTAGCGCGGCGCTTGTGCAGAAGTTGAAAGATGCATACCAGGCAATGGAAGAAGAGCAGCAGAACAGCTGCCTGTTAACGGTTTATGAAATCATGGAAGAGGATTATGCCGCCGCAATTTATTTTATGGCAGTCCTGCTGCGGGAAACAGGGGACAGAAAAGTGATTCGTTATGTGATCCGGCTGTTATCATCCAAACGCTATCCGCTGTGGGAGAGAATGAATGACGCCAGTCAGTTTCGGTTCTTTCTATTTACGGGCGGTATATGGAACGAATATAAAGAATACCGGAATATGCGGCATATGTATGAAGGAATTCTTGAGGAGCTGGGCGACGCTATGAACTGCCGGTATCCGGTACAGCCGTTTGAGATGCGCAGAAAGAAAGTCATTCTTGTTGTGTCTCAGATGATTAATCGATATCATGCGCCGACTGGCTACGTAATACAGATCTGCCGTTGTCTTGCGCGCATGGGATATGAAGCGGAGTGTTATATCTGCCATTATTTCGGCGTGGATGGCTATTGGGATTGGAATAAAAGTTTTTTCAGTCAGAATATGATGCATGAGACAGGACCTTTTGTACGTGAATTTGCAGATGCAGAGGTAAAAGGGTATAATTTTGAACTGCGGGGATCCGATTATATAGAGACGTTAAAGCTGGCGGCAGGTATGGTTTATAAAGAACAGCCGGAGTATGTTCTGGAAATCGGGAGCGAGACAATTCTTGCGGGGCTGTGCAGAGAATTTACGACGGTAGTTACCATGGGGCTGACAGGGAGAGTGCCGGTGACAAATGCACAATTGATCGCCGTGCTTGAGGAAGCTCCTGACGAAGAAGCACTGTGGGATGCATTGATGGAGAACGGGCAGACGGTACTGCCGGTCCGGTTTGCCATGTATCATTTTGATGAGAAAACGTCGGTTCCTAAGTACCGGAAAACGGATTTCGGCATACCGGACGATAACTTTGTCATTGTGATCGCGGGAAACAGGCTGGATCTGGAAATCAAGGAGGCGTTTGAGCAGATTCTGTTTCAAATGCTGGATCTGGAGGAGCGGTTTACGATTGCAGTGATCGGAGAATGTCCTGTGTTTCAGAAGCGGATGGCAGAGGGCAGCCGTGCCGGACGGTTTTGTTTTCTGGGGTATCAGTCGGATTTTAAGAGCGCGGTCGGCATCGGAGACGTATTTGTCAATCCGCCCAGACAGGGCGGAGGAACCGGAGGTTTATTTGCGATGATGGAGGAGGTTCCCGTGATCACGCTGGGCGGCTGCGACGTGGCGGCAGTATCGGGGGACGCATTTGCCTGTGACAGTTTGGAGGATATGCCGGCGCTGGTCCGCCGTTATGTTACAGACCGGGAATTTATGCATGTACAGAAAGAAAATTGCAGAAGGGCAGCGGAGGCAAATTTAAATGTGGATAACGGGGAAGCGTTTCAACGGATACATGACGCGGTAAAAAAGCTTTCTTCTCAAAAATCAGAGAGGGAGGGGGGAAAAAACAATGATACCCTTCAATAAAGCAGTTTATCTGCCGAAGGCGGCGGAATATGTAGAGGAAACATTAAAGAGCAGCCGGATTGCCGGAGACGGGAAGTATACGAGACTATGTACCGAATGGATGGAACAGCGGTTTCGGGCAAACAAAATTTTACTTACAACGTCCTGTACCGCGGCGCTTGAAATGTGCGCGATTCTTCTGGACATTCGGCCGGGAGACGAGGTGATCCTGCCGTCCTATACGTTTGTCTCAACGGCGAATGCGTTTGTGCTGCGAGGGGCGGCGGCAGTGTTTGTAGATATCCGGCCGGATACGATGAATATAGACGAGACAAAAATAGAAGCGGCGGTCACCGAACGTACGAAGGCGATTATAGCGGTACATTACGCCGGCGTTGCGTGCGAGATGGACCGGATTATGGAAATCGCAGGGAAATACCGCCTGCCGGTGATCGAGGATGCCGCGCAGGGCGTGATGTCAACGTATAAAGGAAAAGCGTTGGGAACGATCGGAACATTCGGCTGCTACAGCTTCCATGAAACAAAAAATTACACAATGGGAGAGGGCGGAGCTCTTTTGGTCAATGACGAAGCCTATATCGAACGGGCGGAAATATTGAGGGAAAAAGGTACGGACCGCACTCGTTTTTACCGGGGAATGGTGGATAAATACAGTTGGAGGGACATTGGTTCTTCCTATCTTCCAAGCGAGATCAATGCGGCGCTTCTGTACGCGCAGCTGGAAATTGCCGATCGGATTAATGACGGCAGAAGGAGCGTTTGGAATATTTACTATGAAAAGCTGAAAGGGCTTCCGATGGATCTTCCAATTGTTCCGGAAGGATGTGTACATAACGCGCATATGTTTTTTGTCAAAGTAAAGGATATAAAGCGGCGGAAAGAGATCATGGGACGATTGAAAGAAATGGGTGTCGATGTGGTTTTTCATTATGTTCCGCTGCATTCTTCACCGGGAGGATTAAAGTTCGGGCGTTTTTATGGTGAGGATCGGTATACGACAAAAGAGAGCGGACGGTTGATCCGGCTTCCCATGTGGTATGGGCTTACGCAGGAGGACGCCGCGGCAGCCGCTGAAAAACTTGCGGAAGCAGTTCTGGACAATGAAAACGGCAGAAAGCGGGAATTACAATGAAAAGCAGAAAAAAAGTTGCGATACTGCAGTCGAATTATATACCTTGGAAAGGCTATTTTGATATCATTCATATGGTAGATGAATTTATTTTGTATGACGACGTGCAGTATACAAAAAACGATTGGAGAAACCGAAATAAAATTGTAACGAAAGACGGGCTGATCTGGTTAAGCATTCCGGTTTTGCATACGGGAAAGTTCAGTCAGAAGATCAGGGAAACAAAAGTGATTGACGGCAGGTGGGCGGACAAACACTGGAGAAGCATAGAATACAGTTATTCCAAGGCGGAATGTTTTGAGCGTTATGCAGAGCGGATCAAACGCGTGTATGAAGCCTGCAGGGAAGAAACGTATCTGAGCAGGATCAATTATCTTTTTATTCGGGAAATTTGTGATATTCTCGGTATCGGGACAAAAATATCCTATAGTTCCGATTATTGTCTGGCAGAGGGAAAAACAGAGCGGCTGGTACAGCTTGTAAAAGATGCGGGCGGCGGTTCTTATTTGTCGGGACCTGCGGCAAAAGATTATATCAGAGAGAATCTATTTGCAGAGGAAGGCATTGCGCTTGAGTGGATGGACTATTCGGGATATCCGGAATATGCGCAGACATTGCAACAATTTGAGCATGGAGTTTCTGTTTTGGATTTGATTTTTCATAAGGGACCGGAAGCGAAAAACTATATGAAAAGTTTTGGAATATGAGGACCCGGGAAGGAAAGGAAGAGAACGTTTGGATAAGAATGAAGAAATATTAGAGCAGACGGTGCGTTACTTTAAAGAAAAACAGGACCGGTACGGCGCGACGGTGAAAGGACTGGACTGGAATTCAAAAGAAGCCCAGAACATACGGTTTCAACAGTTGGAGAAGCTGGCAGCGGGGGAGGAGAAGGCTGAGTTTTCTATCTGCGATTACGGATGCGGGTACGGTGATTTTTTTGTATATCTGCAGGAGAAGGGATATCGCTGCCGGTATACGGGAGTGGATCTTGTAGAGGAGACAATCTCCTGTGCAAAACGGAAGTTTGGACAAAACAGAGAAGTTGCGCTGATACAGGGGGCGACGTTGGATCAGACATATGATTATATCGTTGCAAGCGGTATTTTTAATGTCAAAGGGACCGTGGAAAATGAAGAATGGAAACGCTACATGCTGGGAATATTGAAAGAATTTCACAGCCATTCCAAAAAGGGGTTTGCATTTAACTGCTTAACTTCTTATTCCGATGCAGAGTATATGAGAGACGATCTGTACTATGCGGACCCGTTATTCTGGTTTGACTATGCAAAAAAGCATTTTTCCAGGAACGTGGCGCTCTTGCATGATTATGAACTATATGATTTTACTGTGTTAGTAAGAAAGTAGGAATGTGGATTGGAAGCAGGGAAGCTATCGGTATGTATCATTGCAAAAAATGAAGAACAGAATATAGAACGATGCCTGCGCAGTTTAAAACCGTATCCGTTTGAGATCGTAGCGGTAGATACGGGGTCTGTGGACAGGACGAAAGAGATTGCCGAAGCCTATGCGGATCGTGTCTATGATTTTACATGGTGCGAAGATTTTGCGGCGGCGAAAAATTTTGCGGTGTCTAAAGCGTCGCATCCGTATGTCATGGTGATCGACAGTGACGAATACCTGGACGCCGTTGATTTTGACGGGCTGCTTGAGATGCTTTCCCGTCATCCCGGCGACGTGGGGAGGATCCGGCGGGTGAATATCCTGACCAGAGAGAATGAGGTACAGGAGAAAACCGAGTGGATCAACCGGATTTTTCCGAAAGAACAATACCGGTATGAAGGGCGGATCCACGAACAGATCGAGGCGGCAGACGGAAGAGAGTATCGGACCTACCAGACGCCGGTTGTCATCCGGCATACCGGCTATGACCTGCCGGATGAGAAAAAGCGGGAAAAGGCATACCGCAATATTTCCCTGCTGAAGCAGGAATTAAAACGGCTGGAAGAAGGAAACGACGGAGAAAAAATCCCTTATATTCTCTATCAGCTCGGAAAAGGATATTTTATGGCGGAAGAATATCAAAGCGCCTGCGGGTATTTTTCCCGGGGACTTTCCTTTGATTTAAATCCCGGCCTGGAGTATGTGATCGATATGGTAGAAACATACGGCTATGCGCTGCTCAACAGCGGCCGGCCGAAAGAGGCGCTCCAGTTTGAACAGATTTATCCGGAATTCGGAAATACGGCGGATTTTCAATTTCTGATGGGACTGATTTATATGAATAACGCCTGTTTTGACGCCGCCGTTTCAGAATTTGAAAAAGCGGCGCGCCAGACGAGCTGCAAAACAAGCGGCGTAAATTCCTATGCGGCGTATTATAACATCGGTGTGATCTATGAATGCCTGGGCGACGAGGCGCAGGCAAAAGCTTATTACAGACGGTGCGGCACGTATCTTCCGGCAAACAAACGGCTGAAGCAATGGAGCGAAGATGCCGGTAAAAACGGGCAGAATGAGAAACAGAACAGAAAGAAGGAATTGTGATGTATATTCCATATGGAAAACAGAGTATGGACGAGGCGGATATTCAGGCAGTCATCGAGGTGCTAAAAAGCGATTTTTTGACGACGGGACCGAAAATAAAAGAGTTTGAACAGGCAGTGGCAGAGTATACGGGAGCAGAGTATGCGGCTGCAGTTTCCAACGGTACGGCGGCGCTGCACGCGGCATGTTTTGCTGCCGGGATCGGTCCGGGGGATGAAGTAATTACGACGCCCCTGACATTTGCGGCGTCGGCAAACTGTGTGCTCTATTGCGGCGGGAAGCCGGTTTTTGCGGATGTGGATAAAAAAACATATAATATCGATCCGGAGGAGATCAAAAAAAAGATCACAGACAAAACAAAAGCGATCCTTCCGGTACATCTGGCGGGGCAGCCCTGCGATATGGAAGCAATTCATGCCATAGCCAGGGAATACCGCCTGACTGTGATCGAAGACGGAGCGCATGCGCTGGGCGCGTCTTACCAGGGGGAAAAAATAGGAATGCTTTCGGATCTGACCACGTTTAGTTTTCATCCGGTAAAACCGATCACCACCGGAGAAGGGGGCATGGTGGTTACGAACGACAGAACATTGTATCAGCGCATCTGCTTATTCCGCAGCCATGGGATTACCCGGGATGCAGACCGGATGGAACATAACGAGGGCGGCTGGTTTTATGAGCAGCAGGCGCTTGGCTTCAATTACAGGATTACGGATATCCAGTGTGCGCTTGGTGTAAGCCAGATGAAAAAGCTGGATACGTTTCTGGCGGAAAGACGCAGGCTGGCGGATCGCTACACAGAAGCATTCCAAGATTGTTCCGACGTCATCCTGCCGTTTCAGATGCCGGGAGGAGACAGCGGCTGGCATCTGTATATCATTCAGGTAAAACACCGGGACAGAAGAGAAGTATTTGAGGCGCTTAGGGCAGATGGGATCGGCGTTAACGTGCATTATATTCCGGTTTATTTTCATCCGTATTATCAAACGCATGGATACCGCGGGGTACACTGCCCGAACGCGGAAGCCGTTTATAAGAATATGATCAGCCTGCCGTTATATCCGGGACTGACAGAAGAGGAACAGGATTATGTGATTGAGAAAGTAAAGCGGCATATTCGATGAATGCCGCGGTACGCAGGGGAGATGCTTATGAATCCAAAACAGATCGCATTTATCAGCTGTGTAAATGATAAAGAAGAATATATGGAATGCAGGCATTATATTGAAAAACTGTATATTCCAAAGAGCTATGAAACAGAGTTGATTGCCATAGAAGGAGCTTCGTCTATGGCTGCCGGGTATAATGCCGGCATGAAACGTTCTGATGCGGAATATAAAGTATATCTACATCAGGATGTATTTGTCCGAAATCGTTATTTGATTCGGGATTTGTTACGATTGTTTCAGTCGGACGAAACAATCGGTATGGTCGGAATGATCGGAGCAGGAAAGTTCGATGGCGCCGCTGCCGGCTGGGATTACAAAAGTATGCAGGAGAGTGATGATGCTTTTCGTTTGGCAGAGCCGTCTAGGGAAAGCGGTTTTATGGAGGTGCAGGCGACGGACGGGCTGTTTCTGGCAACCCGTCATGATCTTCGGTGGAGAGAAGATATTTTTGACGGCTGGGATTTCTATGATATTTCTCAATGCATGGAATTTCAAAAGGCAGGGTATAAAGTTGTGGTTCCGTACCAGAAAGAGCCCTGGTGTTATCATGACAATGCATACAGCAAAATGCTTCGGTATGAACATTACAGGGAGCGGTTTTGCCTGAAATATGCAAAAATGGGAAACTTTCTTTTCCGGAAACGAAGCGAGCATCTGCTTGCCTACGAACAGGCGAAGGAGACGGCAAGAAAAGAGATCGAAGCGCTGATGGCAGCAGGGTATGTCAAAGAGCTCAGGGATTTGTTTTCCAATGCAAATAATCAGGGATATTTGTATTTGAGAGAATACGAATCGATCGTGCAGATTGACTGGCTGGAAGAAACGAATCGATCGCCGATCCGTTTTTGGGAAGCCGGCATGACGAATGAAGAATTATTTTTAAAACTGCGGAACCTAAAATATGCGTTGAAGCGGATAGAATATCAGGCGGAAAAGACCGGCGATCAAAACTGGATCGAACAAAATTATTCCCAATATGCCGTGGCAGTCGTGTGCCAAACTTATGTGTCGGACGGCTGTCATGAAAGAGTCATGGAAGGAGCGGGAATATCATGAAAAAAAAAGCAATTGCAATTATTACGGCAAGGGGAGGCAGTAAGCGGATTCCGAAAAAAAATATCCGAAACTTCTGCGGAAAGCCGATGATCGCCTATTCCATTGAGGCGGCGTTAGACAGCGGGCTGTTTGACGAAGTCATGGTATCTACGGACAGCAGAGAGATTGCGGATATTGCCGTAACATGCGGCGCCGCCGTGCCCTTTTTCCGCAGCGCCGAAACGTCGGATGATTTTGCCTCCACGTCGGATGTGCTGCTGGAAGTGATAAGGCGGTATCGGGAACTGGGTCAGAGATTTGATTATATGTGCTGTATCTACCCTACCGCGCCGTTTCTTACGGCAGAAAAACTCAAAGAAGCCATGCGTCTAATGGAGCTAGAGCAGCCGGTTTCGGTGATGCCGGTGGTAAGATTTTCGTATCCGCCGCAGCGGTGTTTTGTCCAACGGGAGGACGGAACGATTGCATACAAATATGAAGAATATCTCCGGTCCCGCTCGCAGGATCTTGAGCCATTATATCATGATGCGGGACAGTTTTACCTGTATCATACCGAAACGTACCTGCGGTTCAACGGAGTGGTCAGAGAGAACATCCTGCCGATCATTGTTCCGGAATCCGAGGTGCAGGATATTGATACGGAAGAAGACTTTAAAATTGCGGAGCTGAAATACCGGCTTTTGATTTCACAGGCGGAGTGTAAAGGAGAGGGGTTATGAATCTCTATGAAACAATGAAAAACGGCGTATATATTATAGCCGAAATGTCGGCGAACCATGCCGGAAAGATAGAACATGCATTTCGAATCATAGAAGAAGCGGCAAAAGCGGGAGCCGACTGCGTGAAAATCCAAACCTATACGGCAGATACGCTCACACTCGACTGCGACAGAGAGGAATATAAGATCAAGGGCGGCCTTTGGGACGGATATCGATATTATCAGCTGTATCAGGAAGCGTATACCCCATGGGAATGGCAGCCGAAGTTAAAAGAAAAGTGCAGGGAGGCGGGCGTGGATTTTTTGTCTACGCCGTTTGATCCGACGGCGGTGGATTTTCTGGAAGAGATCGGGACGGAATTTTATAAGATCGCTTCGTTTGAGCTGGTGGATATTCCTCTGATCGAATATACGGCGCGCAGGGGAAAGCCGATGATACTTTCGTGCGGCATGGGCAGTGAAGAGGAAATCGAAGAAGCTTTAGAAGCATGCAGGCGGCAGAACAATGAGCGTGTGGTTCTGTTAAAATGCTGCAGCCAGTATCCTGCAAGGTATGAGGATATGAATCTGTCCGTCATACCAAAGATGCGTGAGCGCTTTGGCGTTCCGGTCGGATTATCGGATCATTCCATGGGTTCTCTGGCGCCTGTTGCGGCGGCTGCCCTTGGGGCGAAGGTGATAGAGAAACACGTTTGCCTAAGCCGTGATATAGCAAATCCGGATGCGGGATTTTCTATGGAGATGGAAGAATTTGCAGACATGGTTGCGGATGTGCGAAATGCCGTCCGGCTGCTGGGAAAGCCTTCGTATGAGCTGACAGAACAGGAAAAGAGCGGGCTTGCCATGCGGCGTTCTCTGGCGGCGGCACGCCCGATTCATGCCGGTGAAGTATTTACGCCGGAAAATATAAAGAGTATCCGCCCGGCAATCGGCATCAAACCTAAATATTACCGAAAACTGCTGGGAAAAGCGGCAAAAAAGGCGTATGCGTTTGGCGAGCCGATTGATGAGACGGAAGTATAGCCGCAGGGAATGCGGTCTTAAGATGGGATGAGAGAAACGAGACAGAAACGGAGCGGAGCAGATGGCGTGTTATTTGAGAGCGGCAGAAAAAGAAGATATGGATTTACTGTTTGAATGGGCAAATGAACCTCTTGTGCGGAAACATTCGTTTTCAGACAAAGAGATCACGTATGAGGAACATAAAAAGTGGTTTCAAGCTTTGCTGAACGATCCGAACAGGCGTCAGTATATCTACATGAAGGAAGAACAGCCGATCGGACAGGTACGTATGGAGCTGGATGGAGAAACGGCAAAGATCGGTTACAGTATTTGTGCCGGTATGAGGGGCAAGGGATACGGAACGCTTCTTCTGCGGGAAGCGTGCGTTTGTGCCAGGCGGGATTTTCCGGACATCCGGACGTTTGTCGGAGAAGTAAAACCCGAGAACCAGGCATCAAAGCGTGCTTTTTTCAAAGCGGGATTTTATGAGAAAAAATATACCTATGAAGTATCGGCGGATCAATTTGATGCAAATTGTCAGGGTTTTTAAAACCGGTATCCCGGTATAGACCGGAGAAAACGCAGACGTAAAATGTTGTATGAAGGATAAAGCCATGTTATATATAAGAACGGATATGAATGAGACGATCGCCACCGGACACATGATGCGTTGTCTGTCGATCGCGGATGCGGCAAAAAAGCAAGGGCAGGAGACGGTATTTCTTGTAGCGGACGCTCAGGCACAGGAGCTGTTAAAAAAAAGGGGATATGCATACCGGATTCTTGGTTCGGATTGGAACGATATGGAAGCCGAACTGCCCATTCTCCTGGAGACGGTCAAAAAGCTGCAGATCAAAAAGCTGCTGATCGACAGTTATCGGGTGACTCCGGCATATCTGGATCAGCTTTCCGCGGCGGTAAAAACATATTATATAGATGATCTGAATGCGTTTTTGTATCCGGTGCACGGACTGATCTGCTATGCAAATTACTGGAAATCGTGCGGCTATCCCGCCAGGTATCTAAAGACAGAATTATACCTTGGGTTAAAGTATGTCCCTTTAAGAGAAGCTTTTGCCGGCTGTGAAAAGAAAACGATCCGGCCAAAGGTAAAGAATCTGCTGCTTATGTCCGGCGGGTCGGATCCCTGTGATATGACGTTAAAGATTTTAGGGCGCCTGCACAAAGCGGCGTATGAAGAAATTCATGTAATCTGCGGGAGATACCATACAAGATATCATGATCTGTGTAAGATGTCCCTTAGATATCCGAATCTGCATATACACAAAGCCGTAGATGATATCGAAACCTATATGGAACGGGCTGACCTTGCGGTTTCCGCCGGAGGAACGACATTATATGAATTATGCGCCGTGGGCACGCCTGCAATATCCTATTCTTTTGCAGACAATCAGCTTGAGAATGTGAGGACTTTTGACAAAGAAGGGATCATTGCGTATGCGGGCGACGCAAGGAAGCAGGACGCAGCGTTTCATATCGCAGCGATGCTGGAAAGATACCATACGGACGCCGCATTGCGGCGTGAACGGTCGGAACGAATGCAGGATTTGGTGGACGGAACAGGTGCAGGAAGAATTGCGAAAGTGTTGGCGGAAGGCATATAAAAACGCATGGGAGGGATTGGAACGTGAAACGGCTTTTATTTTTTGCCGGCGTCTATGATACGCTGGATTTATTTATCTATGAATTGAAACGGGAATTGGAAACTATGCAGTATGAAACGATGGTGTTTGATGTAAGGGACATGCAGCAGAGTTTAAAAAACCTGGCGCAGTTTGTCGCGCGTCCCGTGGAGGCTGCCGTTACATTCAATAATCTCGGGTTTAACATGGAACTGCATCCGGGCGTGAATCTGTGGGAAGAACTGAACATTCCCTGTATCAATATTTTGATGGATCATCCGTTTTGTTATCACAATGCGCTGGCGGCGGCTCCGCGGAATGCCGTAGTCCTCTGCACGGACAGAAACCATATGGCGTATGTCAGCCGGTTTTATCCTAAGATTCCGGTTTCCGGGTTTCTGCCGCACGGGGGAATCGAAGCATGCGGCGTTAGAAAACCTGTCAGAGAACGAAAGATAGACGTATTATATGCCGGCGGACTTTCCCGTTCGTTTGCAGAGAATGTGATTCCGGATTTATCCGGATATCAGGGGTTTGACGTGAAAAAAGTCTGTGAGGAAGCTTACCGGATGTTAACGGAACATCCGGAGAGGACGACGGAAGACGTGCTGGAAGAGGTTCTGCTTGCGGAAGGCGTATGCTTCTGCGGGCAGGAACTGGCGGAGATTATTGCAGATTTACATGTGGTTGATTTGTACGTGGTTTCTTATTTCCGGGAACAGGCGGTAAAGGCGGTGGCAGAAAGCGGAATTGAAATTACGCTCTACGGCGCCGGATGGGAAGACTGTGCATGGATCGGGCTGCCGAATGTCCGTTACGGCGGGCGGGTCGCTGCAGAAGAAATTGTGGAACAAATGAAAGACGCCAAAATAGTCTTAAATACGATGACCTGGTTCAAAGACGGTACGCATGACCGGATTTTTAACGGTATGCTGCAGGGAGCGGTTGTGGTCTCCGACAGCTCAGTCTATATGAAAGAGGAGTTTTGCGGGAAACCGGATGCAGACGGGACAGACCGTCGGGAACTTCTGCTGTTTGAACTGCAGGAAATTTCATCGTTGCCGGACCAAATCAAAGCATTGCTGGAAGATGAAACGCTTGCGCAGGAGATCGCGGATCGGGGATATGAAAAAGCAAAGGCAGGGCATACCTGGCATAACCGCGCAGCGGAATTAAAACAGGATATTTTGGACCAAACAGAGCTGATGGATGTTCTGCATCGTTCGGGAATAGGAGAATATAGGGTATGAACATAGCGGTTGCGTCAAACAGGGCGTTTCTGAAATATTTATATGTAATGCTGACTTCGTTATTGGAACAGGATAGCAGAGGGGACAGAGATATCTATATTTATTTGCTGTCTGCAGATTTCAGTGATGAAGATGCGGAGATGATCCGGCGGTTGGTGGAGGGGTACGGAGAATGCTTTCACTTTATCCGGATAGAGACAGACTGGTTTCCGAAAGAACTTCCCCGCAATGAATATATTACGGTGGAATCGTATTTTCGTCTGGCAATTGCAGATCTTCTGCCACCGGAAGCGGAGCGTGTGCTGTATCTGGACGTGGATCTTATTGTCAACCGGTCTTTACGCGGGTTTTATGAGACGGACTTTGAAGGAAAGTCGCTGATCGGATGTCCGGACGTTACTTCTGCAGCAAAGGAGTATCTTGCAGGGGCTTCGCTGTTTGCAGCGCTGAAAGAAAAAGAAGGATTTTTGTATTTCAATGCGGGGGTTTTACTGATGCATCTTAAGAAACTGCGGCAATGTTATACATTTTCATCTTTTATGGAACAGGCGGCTGCGCTGAAAGACGAGCTGGTGTTTCATGATCAGGATCTTCTCAATTACCTGTTTTGGAATGACGTCAAATATATGCAGGCAGAACGATACAACCTTCCTGTGAGAACGGCATACAATGCGGGATTTGACGAAACATGGGCGAGGGAGCATACGGCGGTATGGCATTATGCGGGCCCGAAGCCATGGCGTCATAAAGAAGTCCGTTATCCGTTGGAACGACTTTGGTGGGACTATGCAAAAAAGACGCCGTATTATACGGAACTTCTGGAAGAGATGGTGCTGCCGGAAATTGATACGGGTTATATGGACGAATTGTTCCGTCAGTTAAAACAGGAGAATGAACAGTTAAAGGCGGTTGTGGATCAGTGTATGAAACTGCTGGGTCGATAAGCAGGCAAAGATTTTTATTTGACAACCCCAGGGTTGTGTGTTAAGCTGAAACGGTAAAGTGAATAACAAAATCTTCAGGGCAGGGTGACTTTGCAGATGCAGGGAATTCCCTACCGGTGGTAAAGCCCACGAGCCGCAAGGCATGATTCGGTGACTCTGATTCAACCGCACAGGTTTGATCAGCCAGAATTCCGAAGCCGACAGTATAGTCTGGATGAAAGAAGACATAATATCGTTAATCAGAAAAGTGCGTACGATACCATATCCGGCTCTGGAATAGAATGCTATTTCAGAGCCGGTTCCTGTATGGAAGAAGCCGGTCAGAGAGGGTGTGGACGATGAGACCAGAAGATTATATGATGCTTGCAGTAGAAGAAGCCAAAAAGGGAGAGGGCTTTACAAATCCCAATCCGATGGTGGGAGCCGTTCTTGTGAAAGACGGGCGTATCGTCGGCAGGGATTATCATCACAGATACGGGGAATACCATGCGGAACGGAATGCGATAGTTCACTGCGGCGAAGATTTGGACGGAGCCGAACTCTATGTGACGCTGGAACCGTGCTGTCATTACGGGAAGACGCCGCCCTGTACAGAGATTATCCTAGAGAGCGGCATACAAACCGTTTACATTGGTTCCATGGATCCCAATCCTCTGGTAGCGGGAAAAGGCGCGGAAATTTTAAGGCGGCATGGCATCGAAGTGATCACCGGGATCTGCGAAGATGAGTGCCGTAAGCTGAATCGTGTTTTTTTTCACTATATCCGCAGCAAAACGCCGTATGTCGTGATGAAATACGCCATGACGGCAGACGGAAAAATAGCGACGAAAACCGGGGCGTCGAAGTGGATTACCGGGGAAGCGGCAAGGGAGCGGGTACACAAAAGCCGTCATCAATATATGGGGATTATGGTGGGCGTGGGAACCGTGCTTGCCGATGATCCAAAGCTGACCTGCAGGCTAAAAGGAAAGAGGAGTCCCGTGCGTATTGTCTGTGATACGAACCTGCGGACGCCGCTTGCATCTGCACTCGTAAGAACTGCAAAGGAGACGCCTGTTATTCTTGCGACGGCTGTCCGGGACGAAGAAACGATACGTCCCTATCGAGAGGCAGGCTGCAGGGTTTTAGAAGTTCCGTTGGAACAAAAACACATCAATCTGCAGATTTTAATGCAGAAGCTGGGAGAACTGGGTATCGACAGTATTTTGTTAGAAGGCGGCGCAGAGCTTAATTACAGCGCGCTAAAGAGCGGAATTGTGCAGGCGGTGGATATGTATGTCGCGCCCAAGCTCTTTGGAGGTTTTGGCGCAAAAACTCCGGTTGCGGGCGAAGGCGTAAACCTTCCGCAGGAAGCGTTTGTTCTCTGTGAGCCAAGGATCGAACAGATCGGAGAAGATATTTTGATTCAGTGGGAGGTAAAGCCGTGTTTACGGGAATCATAGAAGAAAAAGGGAAGGTTCTTAGAACGGAGCCGGACAAGCTGCATATCCGTGCCCAAAAAGTGCTGGAGGGAACAAAGGTCGGAGACAGTATTGCGGTAAACGGCGTATGTTTAACGGTTACCGCCCTGGACGGCTCGTTATTTACGGCAGACGTTATGCCGGAAACGATGCAGCGGAGTTCTCTCGGCGCTCTGCGATCCGGCAGCGGCGTTAATTTGGAGCGGGCGATGGCGGCAGACGGCCGTTTCGGCGGGCATATCGTATCCGGGCATATCGACGGAACGGGGACGGTAGAGAATATTGTAAAAGACGGCAACGCCGTCCGCTGCCGGATCCGGACGCAGCAGGAGATTACCCGGGGTATCGTGGAAAAAGGGTCGGTAGCCATAGACGGAATCAGCCTTACCGTTACGATGGTACAATCGGAGCGGTTTGAAGTATCGGTGATTCCCCACACCTTAAAAGAGACCATATTGGGGGAAAAACGAATTGGTTCCGTTGTGAATCTGGAAAATGACATCATAGGCAAGTATGTGGAGCGCCTGCTGTTTAGCACACAGAAAGAAACGCAGGGAATGGCGCAAAAAGAAACGGTCCTGACAAGAGAATTTCTGCTTCGGGCCGGATTTTAAGAGGAGGTCGTAATATGGACGAATTATCTGCATTCGGCTCGGTGGAGCAGGCTCTTGCGGATTTAAAAAACGGTAAGATTATACTGGTAACAGACAACGAGGACAGGGAAAACGAAGGAGATTTTATCTGCGCCGCGGAATTTGCCACAACAGAAAACGTGAATTTTATGGCAGTACACGGGAAAGGATTGATCTGTATGCCCATGGGGCAGTCTCTGGTAGAGAAACTGATGCTGCCGCAGATGGTCGCTGACAATACGGATAATCATGAGACGGCGTTTACTGTATCCATCGACGCGGCAGAGACGACAACCGGAATTTCTGCCAAAGAGCGGGGAATTACCGCCAGAAAATGCGTAGATGAACATGCAAAACCGGAGGATTTTCGCAGGCCCGGGCACATGTTTCCCCTTCTGGCAAAGAAAAACGGGGTACTGGAACGGGAAGGGCATACGGAAGCGACCGTAGATTTAATGCGTCTGGCAGGGTTAAAAGAATGCGGGCTTTGCTGTGAGATTATGCGGGAAGACGGTACGATGATGCGGACGCCGGAGCTGATAAAGCTGGCAGAAAAGTTTGGAATTACCATGATAACCATTCAGTCGTTAAAGGACTACCGGAAAGTACACGAGAAACTGGTGCAGAAGGTTGCCGTAACGAAAATGCCCACGCGTTTCGGTGAATTTATTGCCCACGGCTACATCAATACGTTAAACGGAGAACACCATGTGGCGCTGGTAAAAGGGGAGATCGGAGACGGAGAGGACCTTTTATGCCGGGTACATTCCGAATGTCTTACCGGAGATGCGTTCGGATCGATGAAATGCGACTGCGGACAGCAGCTTCAGTCGGCGATGCGGCAGATCGAAGCGGAAGAAAGAGGCGTACTTTTGTACCTGCGCCAGGAGGGCAGGGGGATTGGACTGATAAATAAACTGCGGGCGTATGAGCTGCAGGATCAGGGAATGGACACGGTAGAAGCCAATCTTGCGCTCGGATTTGAGGAGGATCTGCGGGAATATTATATCGGCGCTCAGATTTTAAGGGACCTGGGCGTAAAGAGCCTGAAGCTTCTGACGAATAATCCCAGAAAGATCGACGGGCTTTCGGAATTCGGGTTAAGTATCAAGATGCGTGTGCCGATTCAGATGGAGCTGACGCCGTTTGATTCTTACTATATGCGGACGAAGCAGAAGAAAATGGGGCATATGCTGGATTATTAGAGACAGAATTAAAAAAACAGAACAGGAGATCAGAATATGAATATATTTGAAGGAAATATAGTAGCAAAGGATGTCAAAATCGGGATTGTGGCAGCAAGGTTTAATGAATTTATTACCTCAAAGCTTTTAAGCGGCGCAGTGGACGGTTTAACCAGACATGACGTAAAAGAAGAACAGATCGATGTGGCATGGGTGCCGGGAGCGTTTGAAATTCCTTTGATTGCACAGAAGATGGCGCAGAGCGGAAAATATGACGCCGTCATCTGCCTGGGAGCCGTGATCCGGGGAGCGACAACACATTATGATTATGTGTGCGCGGAAGTATCCAAGGGAATTGCGCAGATTTCCCTGCAGACGGGGGTTCCGGTTATGTTTGGCGTGCTGACCACCGATACGATTGAACAGGCGATCGAGCGCGCCGGAAGCAAAGCGGGCAACAAAGGCTTTGACTGCGCGGCGGGAGCAATTGAAATGATCAACCTGCTCCGGAGAATATAAAAAAGATCTGTCGGCGGTATAGACAGAGCAAAGACCTCAAATCTTATTGGTTTGGGGTCTTTTCTTGTTTATTGTTACAGTCTTATCAAATATACTGTGAAGTATTATGTTTGAGCGGCAATAAAAAATACGAAGTTATGTAGATACCACAATCCTAAATCCGCCCGAAATCCAGGCGTTGCCTGGTTTATTTGGTTGTTGACGTGTTTGGTAATCGGTGTTAATATTAAATAAGTTTATAATTAATTAGTACCTGTTGATACACGCTGAAGAGGATATCCGTCAGGGATAGGAAAGGGGTTTATTATGAAAGCAAAACAAGTATTGGCCGGAATGCTGACAAGTATCATGCTTGTGGCAAACGTTCCGGTTTTTGGGGGAGGGAATTACCCGATGCCGGTAAAGGCAGAGGAAGCGTCTGCCAGAGAACCTGTCCGTTACAGGGCAGTGCCGGGAAGCAGTATGAAAGTAGAGTCGGACTGGAACTGTCGAGAGGATGCAAAATTGGACAATATCAAATCGGATGCCGCCAATTACGCGCTTTCCCGTTATAATACAGGGGGAATACCGAGATCGAGCCAGTTAGAAGCGAGGAACAAGATTTACATCAAACTTGACAATCCGGCGAACGTATCAAAGCTTGTCTGGTGGGCGGATGAAGATGCGATAAGCAACGGTTATGGCTGGAACGTGCATAACGGAACGTTGACGCGCTGCAAGATATCCGTGACAACGGAAAGCGTAGCCAGCGCGGAGGCTATGAGAAACCTGGCGGAAAATCAATGGACAGTTCAGGAGGGTGCTACAGGGGATGTACGGCTGGACTCCAATGACGACAGCAACAAGAACCATGGTTACTGTGAACATGGCAATGATGAGGAACATACGTTAAATGTAGCGCATGATATTAAACTGAGCGATTGCTTTACCGATATTCCTCAGAATATTACAGGTATCCGGATTGAAGTATTGAATACGGCGGGAGCTTATACGGGAAGCAGCGGGGATCAGCCGGAAAAAGACGAGCGTGATACCTATATCAACGGCCGTGAATTATGGGTTATGACAGGCGAAGGAAAAGAGAGCAAACTGACCGGATTGACCGCATATGCAGATTTTGCAACAGAAGCGGGCTGCGGCATTGAAAAGCTTGTCGACGGCGTAATTACAAAAGAAGGAAGAATGAGTTCTCTGACAGAGCCTGCAGCCGGAGAGACAAAAGAGAACGGTCAGTCTCCCTGGAAAAATAATCACAGAGAATATTTTGCAAACAACAATATCTATATCGATATCGGAGCGACAAAAACGCTTGGAAAACTGACGTATGTGCCGGGAACGCAGAACGGATCAATCAAGCGCTGCAATATCTATACTTCCAATACGGTTCCGTCAAGCGGGAAAATGGCAGATATTGAGGATTGGGAGCTGGCATATACCAACGTCCCGGTACCGGATCAGGACGGAAACATAGATACGTCACGAGACTGGTCAGAGTATAACGGGTCTTTGAGCGCTTTGGGAAATGCAAAGGAAGCTGTTTTTAACCAATATAAAAATGCGAGATATGTCCGCATTGAAGTCATCAACACGCAGGGAAGCGGGACAGAGAATAAGTGGATCAATATCGGACGCGTCTACATATATGAGGCGGAGGCCGTATATACAGGAACGGTGGAGAATGTGGCGCTTGCTTCCAGCGGGACGCAGGTGGCTGCTTATACAGGAACCTTCCGTGATGCTTCTTCGGGACAGAACTTATCCCCGGACCGGGCGATTAACGGTCTTGGCAATGACATGACACAGCCGAATAAAAACGGTTGGCATTACTGGGTGGGAACGGTTCCGCTTAGAGATGCAAGCTTAAATTCGATTGCGAATAATGTAAATTATATGGTCTTAGACCTCGGAGAACATACGACGGTGGATCTTTCAGAGATTCAGGTTCGCTGGCAGAATAACGCATGGGCAAGCAGATACAGAATAGAGACCAGCGTTACGCCGCCAGGAGCTACAGGAAATGTCATTACAGGCGACACGACGGTGGTGACAGAAGATACGCTGGAAAAAGAAGGCTGGACAACAGTTGCAGAGTACCCGGGGGAAAAAGAGAATCCGCGGGATCGAGTGAACAACGCAGGTCAGGCTGCTTATGCGTATCCTCTGGATACATTCAGCGGTGAAGAGCTTTCGACAAAGGAACTGGGACGTTATGTTCGTATTGTTATAAACGAAGTCAGCCAGGGAGGTTCCTATACCGCGCCGGGATTACGTGCATTAGAGATTCACGGAATCAGGCAGACCGGAGAGATCAGTAATCTGGATCTGGATCTGAATGAAGAACCGGTGTATGCGGGAGTTATGCGCAGACCGGATACACCTCAGGGCGCAAACTATCATCTCGAAGATTACGACTGGTACAAAGACGGGACGAAGCTGGATAAGGAGAAGGACAGCTTTGGCGCGGGAACATATACATTAAAAGCTAAAGTGGCAACACGGTACGAACTTGCAGAGCTGGTAGAGGCGACCATCGGCGGACAGCAGGCAGTGATAGAAGAAGGTACGGAAACCAATTCCGGCGGAGAGACCGTATATACGGTGAGCCGTGAGTATACCATTGAAGATCCCAGTGCAGCAAAACAGGCGTTGGAGACGTATCTAAACCGTACGGATGTTAAAGGGGCGTTTGATACAAATAACAGGGATGAGAGCAACGGGAACAAACTGATTTACCGAATTGAAGGCTGGGAGATTTTCCGTGCCGCATATGTAGCTGCAAAAAGTATGATAGAAATGACGACGGAGGGAGGTTCGTCGGATGTCGTATGGTATTTGAAATCGGAATATGTTAGTGCGAAATCGAAGCTGGAGCGGGCATTTAACGGACTGATACGACGTGGTGAAGGAAATATCATTGAAACGGATAAGGATATGCCGGACGTTACGGTCATACCTCCCGCATCGGGAGATTCTCCCGCTAACGCGAAACTTACCAACCCCGGCAAACTTGAGAATGAAAATCTCGGACTGGTGCGGGAGCGTGATCATTCCAAACCATACTTCCATGTAGATGAGTCTGGATATATGCATGGAAGAGTAAAAGCTCCCAATGATGATGAAAAAAACAGTCTGTTCAATTTTAGCGGAACAACAAAATTTATGATCAAATGCCAGGTCAAAGTTCCGGAGCAGGTTACGAAAAAAGAAACGATTGTCGGAAGGTTAAAAGGCTGGGGTCTGCAGATTCTGCCCAGGGACCACAGGAATAACACGACAAAAAATACAGACAATCCGACGGAGCAGCTGATTGCGTTCGCTTACAGCAGCGATAGCGTATGGCCGCAGGCAACCTACAATATACCGACGGAAGGCTGGTACGGTCAGGACCATGATGTTGTGGCAGTCTTTAACGGAGGATATTTCCAGCTGTATGTAGACGGCGAGGCAGGCGAGTACCGAAGAACGGCAAACAACGAGATCACGTCGGGACCTCTGACGGTGAACTACAATACCAGCACATTCTGCGTCGGTTACAATGAAAATCCGGAAGTGTCCGGGAACATGGAAGATTTTTCGGGCGGAATGAAAGATTTTGCAATGTATGTAGGTAAAGACTGCCTGAACGATCTTTCCACGCTGGAGAGCGCTTCCGGACAGGAGCAGAACAAAAAGGAAGTGTTCGAGCAGGCGCTTACAGCACTATTGAACGGAACGGATGCAGATGTGACTCTCACAGGAGAACCCACGAAGTACGATGTTTCAAGGACTGTATGGGAATTGGTAGAAGACGGCGAAACAACGGCGCTGCCGGGAGGAAGCGCATTTGAACGCTACAGGGATTATAAGGTTACAATCGATATCAGGACGACAGAGGGAGATCGGTTTGACAAACAGCAGGCAATTTTAAGGACAGGCGAGGGAGATGACGCGGTTCTTGCGCATGAAATTGTACCGACCGAGGAAGAAGTATTGATTCGTCTCAGCTATATATTCCGCGGAGAAAAGCATCCGAAAGAGACGCTCACGGAATATCTGGCAGGTCTTGCCGACGAACTTGAGATTCGTGTAGAAAATGACAGCCTGGTAAATAAGGATAAGACAACAGGCACAAAGAAATATACGACGGCAGGCTGGAACGAATTTGTACCTATTTACAATGCGGCTGTGGAACAGGCAGAACAGGATAAGGCATGGGGAGCGGAAAACAATGCCGATCGTTTCAGTAATGCATTGACGGATCTGCAGGAAGCAGTAAGAGTGTTAAAGACAAAGACAGCCAACGGACAGTGTGAATGTGTGCTTGGAACCATTACGTTTACCGGAGAAAATATTGCGCTGGATGAGGCGTCAGCTGAAATTACTTTAAATGCTGTATGTACGATAGACAATACGAACTGTATCCGGCATACGGGGGATGCAAAAGCTGAGGCAGTGATCACATATACCTGTGACGAAGAGAACGAAGCGGGAGCATCTATCCAGGGAGACAAACTGACTGTGACACAGGAAGGAAGTGTGACGGTAACTGCCAGAGTACAGTTAGTAGACGAAGGCACGACTGCGGCGGAAGGCACGGCGGAAGCGGTATTTACTGCAGCAAGCACACCGGCTGATGCAGGCGATCAGGAAGGGCTGAACACTGCAATCGGGGCTATAGAGAGCGCCATTTCAAAACTCAAGCAGTCGGATTATACACCGGAGAGCTGGCAGGCGCTTTTGTCAAAGCTGCAAGAGGCAAAAGATATGCTGAGTGATTTGGCGGCAATGCTGGAAGGAACCAGCGATAAAACAGTGAACAAAAATCAGGTCGCAGGCATGATTGAGGATCTGGATGTAAACAAAATTCTGGTGAAGAAGGAAGACAAAACCGCGCAGGCAAAAGAAAACCTGCAGAAAGCGATCAAATCTGCGGATGCGGTCTTTGCAGCCGGCAGCAAGGATTATACCGATGCGGCATGGAAAGCGTTTGAAGAAGCTTACAAAGCGGCGAAGGCAGCGCCTGCAAATGCAGACGCAAATACGCTGAAAAAACTTACGGATGCACTGGTAAGCGCACAGGCGGGCCTGAACAAGCCAGTCGTGTTGGGAGATACAAAAACGACCGGCGGCATGCAGTATCGTGTGACAAACGCAGGCAGCAGGGCAGTAATGCTGATCAAAGGCAAAGATGTAAAAAATATTACAATTCCTGCAGCAATTACAATCAAAGGCGCGTCTTATAAAGTGACGGCGGTTGGAGACCAGGCATTTGCAAATAAAGGCAAGATTCAGAAACTGACCATCGGCATAAACGTGACAAAGATCGGTAAAAAAGCATTTATGAAATGTAAAAAACTGAAAAATGTTATTTTCAAGGGTGCAAAAGTGAAAACCGTAAAGAATAAAGCGTTTAAATCGACCGGTTCAAAAGTGAAAGTGAAGCTTCCGAAGAAGCTGAAAGGCAAACAGCGCACTCAGCTGCTTAAGAAACTGAAAAAAGCGGGAATGAAAATCAAATAAGGCATAGGATAATATATGAAACGCTGCCAAACAGATCGAAAGTATCTATGAGGCAGCGTTTCAATAATTATAGCGGCAGACAGCGTTTTGGTCTCAAAAGAGCTATTCTATGCAATATAGCTTTAATATGTTGTAAAAAGGGATGAAAATATGTTAAAATGTCACTATAATAGAAAGACAAGGGAGGTACATATGAACAAATTATGGAAACGAATACTGGCAATGACATTGGTATTTGGTCTGACTGCCAGCAGCATTTGTTTCAAAACGGAAAATGATGCGGCATGGGCAGCGGAACCCGATTTGACGGACGGGCTGGTTGGATACTGGACATTTGAAGGGGAAACAGAATCAGATCGCCTTGCAAGCAAGGCATCCGTCTCTAATGTGACTGCGGTCAAAACGGGAGACGGCGTTACGTTAAACGGTTTGGGTGAAGGCGGCAGCAACGGAACGATATCTTTTCAAGGCAGCAACAGCTCATATCTCACATTAAATCTGGTGAATGCGGGCATGGGATTGACGTCTTCCAATGCATTTACACTCGGAGCATGGATCAAATATCAAACGATGACAGGCGACAACACAAGCGTTTTTCATCAGGACGGAACCGGCAGCGGAAGAGCCATTCTAACGATTGGAAGCAATGGCAAATACGGCACGTATCTGGATGCATCAAACCGGTACTGCAGCCAGACAGTGCAGAGACAGAAGTGGCATCACATTATGTTGTCAGTGGACGCTGCAGACGTTTCACCGAGAAAGGTCCGTTTTTATCTGGACGGCGTACTGACCAACGAGGAGACTCTGACCGGAAGCCTTGTAGACGGCAGCGGTAATATCCGCGTCGGTGCGCACAGAGATCATGCGGCTAATTCTGCAGTGAACGGGACAATGGATGAGATCCGTTATTACAACAAAGTGATCGATGCTTCTGCCGTCAAAGCAATTTATGATCTGCACAGCGAAGGAATGGAGACGCAGGAGGTAAGAGAACGGCTGCAGACATGGATTGAAAGGGCAGAAGCGCTGCATGCAGACGGCACGGATGAAGCGGCGGCAAACCTGCGGCAGGCAATCCAAAGAGCGGAAGCAATCAAGAACAACGCCTCTGCGCAGATTATGGAAATCGAAGAGGTGATTACACAGCTTCAGGAAGCGGTACAGGCATATGAGGCGGGCATGCCGATTACAATTGAAGTAGATACTTCCAATGAGATAAGGAATATTCCGTCCGCTATGTTTGGCATTAACCATCGTTATCATAATTATGGCTACGGAACCTGGGATCGTGAGAACAATAAAATCAACGATGCGTTTGATGCGCTTACAAAAGAAGCTAATTTCGGTTCCGTACGTTATCCGGGAGGTACGGTTTCCAATCTCTTTACCTGGAAAGACACGATAGGCGAGGAGAGAACGACAACGATTGCCGGAAATAATTTCTATTCCAATGCCGGAGAGCAGCCGGTAGATCCTGCGTTTGGCGTGGATGAAGCGATGAAGTGGATTTACGACGATTTAAATGCAGAAGCGATTTTTGTCTATGGCCTGGGAAGAGGAAATCCGGAGGATGCGGCGGATCTGGTCGAGTATTTAAACGCGCCCAACGACGGAAGCAATCCGAACGGCGGAACAGACTGGGCGAGAGTGCGTGCGGAAAACGGGCATGAAGAACCTTACGGCGTTGTACGGTTTGAACTTGGCAATGAATTCAGCGATACGGGGCAAAATTATTGGATGTCGGGACTCAGCGAAAATAACAAGGGCGTTGTGGATCTTTATATTGAAGGCGACCGAATGACGATTTCCGGACAGACCAGTTATTTTCAGACCAACAACAAAGTGGCAAAGAAGGGTGACTGGAGAGCGTCGGCGTCTTTGAGCGACGGAAATCCGAATGAGGAACGTTATGTGTATTATCTTCCGGTTGTACAGGATACGGCGGAAGTATTTGTCGCAGGAACAAAGTGGGAAGTGGTAGATTCTCTGGCGGACAAAGGAGCAGAGAATGTGTGCACTTTTGACTACAAAACAGGTAAAATTACTTTCGGAGACGGGACAAACGGCAATATTCCGGCGCGGGGGGCGCAGATTACCTGCAATTATAAGACAGATCAGGCGGGATTTGTCGCTTATTATGAAGCGATGAAAGCAGTAGATCCGAATATTGAACTTTATTCCGGCATTTATGACGGGCATCAGAACAGTTTTATCGACAAGATGCATCAAAAGGGATACGATGACAAATATGACGGCGTCATTATTCATCCCTATAGCAAAAGCGTTACCGGTTATGGAGATTCTCTGGTAAAAGCAAAGAATTATTCCAATCAAATCGCAACCTATAAAAATAAAATGCATACGGTGACAAACGATGACAGTAAAAAAGTGGCGGTTTCCGAATTTGGAATTTTAAGTGTCAGTCCGGCAAGCAATTATCAGACTTCTCTGGGGCATGCGATTTATATTGCAAACCATATGATCGACTGTGTCAATGCCGGAGCGGCATACCAGAACAAACACTGCCTTGTGGATACCACGGCGGGAAGCGATAATCTGGGCGCGTGGCAGCAGTGTGTCATTCAGTGCCATGAGGGGAGTGAAGGAAACCAATATGTATCGACTCCTTCCGCCCGTTTGTTCTCCCTATTCAATCAGATGACGGGAAATCATCAGGTCAGTGAGACGGTCGTGGGCAATGACGTATTTACAGGCAGCGGAAATACTGCCGTGAATAACATCAACGTATATTCCACGACAGATGATGACGGAAACACGTATGTTATGGTTGTGAATAATAAAGAAGAGAGCGCGGCTTCTGTTGCACTTTCGATAAAGGACCGGAATCTGACAGGACAGAAGATACAGGTCTGGTCTCTGGCGTCGGAGAATGTAACGGATATGAATACGTTAGCCGAACCGGATAAAATAACGGTGGAGAAAACAGAAGTCACGGCGGAAGAGGGCAGTTTTGTTTATACACTGGCTCCTCATGCCGTTTACAGTTTTAAGATCCCGGAAGAAAAGCCGATTGATGCCGGAGAGATTGTAGAAACCGGCAGTCAGGAAGGCGGAATGGTAACCGGAATTCCCGATCAGGCGATGCCGGGGGATGTTGTGACAGTGACGGCAGAACCGGAAGAAGGTTATGAATTTGCCGGCTGGTTTATCAAAGGCAGTGAAGAGATGCTTTCCGCAGATAAAAATTATACGTTTACGGTGACGCCGGGACAGACGCTTCAAGCAAGGTTTGCAAAGAAAACATTTCAGGTGAAGGTGACGGCGCAGACGGGAGGAAGTGCATCCAGCAGCGTATCGCAGGCCCCCTATCAAACGTCGGTCACCGTTACGGCATCTTTGCAGGCGGGTTATGAATTTGCCGGCTGGTATGAGGGAAATAAGCTGGTATCGAAGGAGATCCGTTATACGTTTTCTTTACAGAAAGATACGGAGCTGACGGCAAAATTTACGAAAAAACCCTCGGAGCAGGAAACGATAACAAAACCGGAAGTGCCCAAAGGGCTGAAAGCGAAGAAAGCAAAGAAGGGAATCCAGTTAAGCTGGAAAAAGACAAACGGAGCGGACGGTTATGTGATTTACCGTTCTTATAAGAAAAAGAAGGGTTATAAAAAAATTGCCGAGATCAAGAAAGGCGGAACGAAAAAGTATCTGGACAAGAAAGCAAAAAAAGGAAAAACCGCTTATTACAAAATCAAATCTTACAAAAACAGCAACGGTAAAAAAGTGCTGAGCGGCACATTTTCTAAAGTGGTAAGCAAAAAGCGGTAAATGGTACTGTGTAAAACGGGTAAGTTTGTTACAATGGTGACATGAATAATAAAATAAGCAGGAGGTATGGATGTATGGACAAACCGGTATTGGTGGTTATGGCAGCAGGCATGGGAAGCCGTTACGGAGGCTTAAAACAGATGGATCCGATGGATGATGCGGGACATGTAATCCTTGATTTTTCCGTTTACGATGCCATGCTGGCTGGATTTGAAAAGGTAATCTTCATCATAAAAAGAGAGAATGAAGAAGTATTCCGGGAATGTATCGGAGACCGGATTGCAAAACGGATGCAGGTAACATATGCCTATCAGGATTTAGATGCGCTTCCGGAGGGGTATACGGTTCCCGAAGGCAGGCAGAAACCGTTTGGTACGGGGCATGCCGTTTTATGCTGCAAGGATCAGGTGAACGGACCGTTCGCAGTGATCAATGCGGATGACTTTTACGGGCGCCGTGCATTTCAGATGATTTATGATTATCTGAGCAGTCCGAAAGAGGAAAACGGCAGGTATCAGTATGTGATGGTGGGTTACATTATGGAAAATACCCTGACGGAAAACGGACATGTGGCGAGAGGCGTCTGCAGAATCGATGAAAGCGGTCATCTTGTGGAAATCCACGAACGTACCAGGATTGAGAGACACGGGGATGAAACGGTATATACCGAGGACGAGGGCGCTTCCTGGGTGAAAATTCCGGAGGGAAGCATTGCATCTATGAATATGTGGGGATTCGAGCAGAATCTGATGGATGAGCTGGAGCAGCGTTTTCCGGCATTCTTAGAAGAAAATCTGTCCGAAAATCCGCTCAAATGTGAATTTTTCCTTCCGTCTGCCGTACAGCAGCTGATGGAGGAACAGAAAGCCGAAGTTGCGGTATTGAAATCCGAGGATCGCTGGTATGGAGTAACATATAAAGAAGATAAAGAAACCGTAATGAAAGCAATCGCAGATTTTAAAGCAAACGGGATTTATCCGGAACAATTATGGGAAGCATAAGGAGAGGGATACAAATGGAAAAGAAACAGCTTTTGAAACAGTTTTTAGTAGAGCAGGATGTGGTTTCTGTAGAGCCGTACGGCAGCGGACATATTAATCATACATATCTTGCCAAAATGTCAGAGGGCAGGAAATACATTCTGCAGGGGATCAATACGACGATATTTAAAAATACGGATGAGCTGATGGAAAATATTCTGCATGTGACGTCGTTTCTGCGGGAGGAGATCAGCCGCACAGGCGGAGATCCCAAGAGAGGGACGCTTACCGTAGTCATGACGAAAGACGGATCTTCATACTATACGGATGAAGACGGCAGTAAGTGGCGCGTATATGAGTTTATTGAAGGCGCACAGACATTTGATGCGGTAGAAAGCAAGGAAGATTTTTACCAGAGCGCCGTAGCGTTCGGCAAATTTCAGGCGCAGCTTGCCAATTTCCCGGCGGAGACGCTGCATGAAACCATTCCGAATTTCCATAATACGGCGAAAAGATATCAGGATTTTGAAAAAGCAGTAGAAGCGGACGTAAAGGGCAGGGCTGCCGAAGTGCAGGAAGAAATTGCGTTTGTGCGGGCAAGGAGCAAGGAAGTATCCGAACTTCATGATATGCTGGCAAAAGGCGAGCTGCCGCTGCGGGTTACGCATAACGATACGAAACTGAACAATATTATGATCGATTCCGATACGCATCAGGCGATCTGCGTGATCGATCTGGATACGGTAATGCCGGGACTTTCCGCGCATGATTTCGGCGATGCGATCCGTTTTGGGGCGAATACGGCTGCAGAAGACGAGCCGGATGTATCAAAAGTATCGCTGTCCCTGGAATTATTTGAGATTTACGTCAAAGGATTTTTAGAAGGCTGCGGCGGAAGGCTGACGCCGAATGAAATCAAGGTACTGCCGATGGGAGCGAAAATGATGACGTTAGAATGCGGCATGCGTTTTCTGGCAGATTACCTGGAAGGCGACGTTTATTTTAAAATTTCAAGAGAGAAGCACAATCTTGACCGATGCAGAACGCAGTTTGCGCTGGTAGCGGATATGGAGAAGAAATGGCAGCAGATGTGTGAACTGTGCCGGTAAGCGCCTCAGGTGATGAAAAGAGAAACGTGGGAACAGGACCGCATGCAGAAACGGTCTGATCCTTCGCATAGGCGCTGAAAAAATTATATGTTTTAAAGGATAAGGTTTAAGAATGAGACTGCTTTTTATACGGCACGGAGAGCCGGACTATGAAAAAGATTCCCTGACTCCCAAAGGGTTTCGGGAAGCGGAGTATCTTGCAGAATATCTTGCAGGCGAAAAAATAGACTATTGTTATGTTTCACCTCTGGGAAGGGCAAAGGATACGGCGCTTCCCACCCTTCAAAAAAAGAGGATGCAGGCGGAAGAATGTGACTGGCTGCAGGAATTTCCCGCAAAAGTCATACGGCCTGACAAGGGATATAAAATCAACTGCTGGGATTTTCTGCCGCAGGACTGGACAAACGTCAGGGAATATTATGACAGGGACGCATGGGCTCAGACTGCTTTGATGAAAGAAGGCGGCGTGTGGGAAGAGTATGTGCATGTGACAAAATCGTTTGACGCGCTGTTAGAAAAGCATGGATATGTTCGGGACGGTAATTGTTACCGCGCAGAACGGGCAAATCGAGATACGATTGCATTCTTCTGCCATTTTGCATTGGAGTGCGTGCTGCTGGGGCACTTGATCGGCGTTTCGCCGATGACGCTCTGGCATGGGTTCTGCGCTGCGCCGTCCTCCGTTTCCACGGTGATGACAGAAGAGAGGAGAGAAGGGATTGCATCATTTCGTATCAGCCGATTCGGAGATGTTTCCCATCTTTATATCAAAGGGGAAGCGCCGTCCTTTTTTGCAAGATATTGTGAAACTTTTGACAGTGATGAGCTGCATGACTAAGTGATAATAAAAAGAGCTGCAACCGTTTTCAGGCTGCAGCTTCTTTTTTATCGCTTTTATTCTGATTTTGTGTATCCGTTGCTTTTTAAGGATTCTTCACTGGCTTTTAAGGAAATTTTGCCGCTCCCATCGCCGCCTGCCATATCCAGCAGACCTTTGGATGTCAGTTCTTTTACGGCGTCTCCTGTGGTGTCAACATCTATATTGAATGTGATGGTGTTATCTTCGGCGGTCATTTTACAGCTTACGCCTTCGATTTCGTTATACTGTCCTGCTAATTCTTCGTAAACGGAATTGAGCTGTTCTTTTACGTCATCCTCAAAGGAAGAAATATCAAATTCGATCACTTCCGTAAGCTTTTCTACGGTATCGCCTTTTGCTGAAAAGGTCATAGTGTCTTTTGCTTTGAGTCCGTTTTCTTCCATTTCGCCCTGGTATGTAACGGTCTGTTCTTTGCCTCCACAGGCTGTCATTGTAAATATCATTCCCAGTGCCAATAAACCAATAATTACATGTTTCATTCTTTTCATATCATCTTCTCCTCCTGTTTATATGATATTGTATTTTTTTATGCAATGTAAATTTTACTCCCTGTTGTATAGGTTTGTCAAGTGCTCGTGTGGTTTTTGGACTTTAAAATACTCTATTGAATAAATTTCATTTATTTACAAATACTATCATCACAGGAAGTTAATTTCATAAAAGAGATTGCGCCGCGGCGAACGATAGAAAATGTAAATGGAGGAATATTTCATATGAAAGCAACAGGAATTGTGCGCAGAATAGACTAATGCGTTATAATAGGACAAGGTTAAGGAAGCCGCATAAATGCAGGGTTTTCGCTGATTTTGTCCAAACTAAAACACAGGGAATCCGGCGGCAGATGGACCAAATACATAAGAAAGGAAGGTTTGCTATAAGGATTCGCAAAGACTCTGTAAGTGAAAATTGCCACAGGGGGGCGGGCCATAGTTATTATCGCTCTGGATTTCTTTTTACAAATGAAATATAGATAGGCTGAAAATTGGGAGAAATAGAATTTGATTGGGAGAAAATTTAGATAAGTTAAGAGCCAGATTGGGAGATTCAATTCCGTCTGGCTTTTTTGCTTATATATAATTAGGCATGGAATAAATGCCAATAATTTATGAAGATAGAATTGGAGGAAAATGTATGAAACAGGCCTCTTATTGCGGTTACAGCAACACGGTAAGCCCCGGTATGTGGTCTGGAGGCATTGTAGGGCATGCCTGCGCAGGAGGATATTGTAAGTATTCTTAATAAAATACGTATTTTTGGTGCAAATACGCAGAAAAAGGCTTCCGACCATGACCTGCTGAACCGCATTGTCACATGGTCTGGCAGGAGGCTGAGAGGGGATAGACGCAATGATTTTAATGTCCCAGGGCTACACCAGCAGTGAGATCGGGGAGCACATGGACGCTTCTGCAAAGCTTGTGTGCGCATGGGCTTCAATGGTGAGGAAGTTCCTGAAAGCATATCCGGAAGAGGAATTTATTGACACAAAGGGAAACAAGTGATATATTTGTCGTATAAAGAGATAAATATATCACAATAATGGGAGGATTAAGATGAAAACAAATAAAAAGAAAATTTGGATTGGCTGTGGGATACTTTGTGTGTTGAGTGTGCTTCTTTCGTCATGGTACGCGGTAGCTTATAATGATTCCCGTCTGGTAGTTCCGATGGATTTTAAGGATTCTGTATTTGACATAAAGGATTTGCCGATGATTGTTTCGCTTTCTCTTGTTTGTGTTTATCTTGTTGCACTGTTTGTCATGCTTTTTATCCATGCAGGAAAAAAGCAGAGACAAGCAGTAGAAACAGGTGTCACCCGTAAAATAAATCCAAAGCTGGGGTGTTTGGGAATATTGGGATTTTTGGGGTTTGCCGGTTTCTGGACATATCCTGTGGATGGTACAGTTTTTCCGTTTGCGTTTTTCCTGTTCTTCGGTTTTTTTGGTTTTTACTATGAAGGAAAGATGTCAGGAACATTTATGGATGAGCGTTTCCGTGAGAACATTGTCCGTGCGAAGCTGAAAGCATATAAAATTACTTTTGGAGTCATGCTTATTGCGCTGATAATTCTTTGTCAGGGAAAACTTTTTGGAAATCTTGAGTACACTCTGATTGCTGTGATTATTACCCTTTCCCTTGCACTGGCTTCGGGGATTTTCCTCTCTGAATATTTGCTGTACCGGTATGACCATGACGATCAGGCAGAGGAAGGCGGGGAATAGGATATGGCAGAATTTGAATGCAGATTAAAAAAGTACAGGCAAATGAAAGAACTGACACAGGAGCAGCTGGCAGAAAAAGTAGGGGTGCGCCGAGAAACAATTATGCGCCTGGAAAAAGCGCAGTATAATCCGTCATTAAAGCTGGCAGTTGATATTTCCAGGACTGTGGAAGCCCCGATTGAAGAAATTTTTGTTTTTAAATGAAAATTGCCCGCTGTAACATTTCGCGGACATTTGCCTGCTAAACTATAGTGAATGGCAAAAACCTGCCGTTCACAATAAACGCTGTCACGTTTCGCGAGCCAGCTTATTGTAATAAAATTTAAAGGAGTGCGGATATGAAAAAGATTTTGCTGGTAGAAGATGACGACCTGTTAAATAAAACGCTGACCTACAACCTGATTTCTGAGGGTTATGATACCATATCGGCCCTGAATGTCGGAACAGCCGCCGAGTTACTGGTTCAGGCGGAATATGACCTGGTACTTCTGGATATTAACCTGCCGGACGGCAGCGGCTATGACCTGTGCAGGCTCATAAAGCCGGAGAATCCGGACACGCTGGTGATTTTCCTGACTGCCAACGACCAAGAGAGCGACCAGATCCGGGGGTATGAAGTTGGGGCGGTGGATTATATCACCAAGCCTTTTTCCATTGGGGCGCTGCTGCGGAAAATACGGGCCATGTTCGCTATGCTGGAACACCGTGGAATGGCAAAGGATTTCTATGATGACGGCAGGCTGTTTTTGGATTTTTCGGAGCAGAGTGCTGCGCTGAACGGAAAGACCATTACCCTTTCCCCCATGGAGTATAAGATGCTGTACCTGTTCTGCAAAAATCCGAAACAGATACTGACCAGGCAGCGGCTTTTGGAACGGCTGTGGGATATAGAGGAAAATTATGTGGACGAACATACCCTGACGACCTCCATCAGCCGTATCCGTGGCAAGATTGAGGCGGAGGGCGACACTTACATCAAAACGATTTACGGGATTGGGTATCAATGGATGGGAGGCGAGAGAAAATGAATCTGGGGCGAATCTCTGTAAAGGGGGTATTCCTGCTGGCCTGGGGAGGTATGGCGGTTTCCATGCTGGCCATCTGTGCAGTTCTTTTCCGGATGACAGGCGAGAGGTGGATATTGATTGGCAGCGGTCTGCTGACGCTCTGTGCCTTTGCCTGGATGTTCCTTCTGACGGCTGCTTTCAGTAAACGGCTTTCCGTATTTACCAGGGAACTGTGCCGGGCGATGGATCAGATGATAAGTGGAAGCAGGGAGCCTGTGAGGGTTTCGTACAGTGATACACTTTTTGCCCGTATCAGTTACCGCCTTTCGCGGCTGTATGATATTATGCAGGAGAACCGGCGTAAAGCGTCCGGGGAACGGCAGGAGCTGCAGATGCTGGTGTCGGATGTCTCTCATCAGGTAAAGACGCCGGTAAGCAACCTAAAAATGGTGTCGGACACGCTGCTCTCAAAGCCGGTCACGGAAGAAGAACGGCGGGAGTTCCTTAAGGGCATCCGGAATCAGACGGAGAAGCTGGAGTTTCTCTTTCAGGCTCTTGTAAAGACCTCCCGGTTGGAAATCGGGGCGATCCGGTTGGAAAAAAACGACGCCCCTTTGATGGATACACTGGCGATGGCCTTAAGCGGTATTGTATATGCGGCGGAGAAAAAGAGAATTTGCGTATCGGTGGGCTGTCCGGATGACCTGCGCCTTTTCCATGACAGCAAGTGGACGGCGGAGGCACTGTTCAACTTGCTGGACAATGCGGTGAAGTATACTCCCGCAGGAGGCGCAATCCGGGTTTCCGTGGAACAATGGGAAATGTATGTGAAGATTGATGTGTCCGATACCGGCAAGGGTATCCCGGAGAGTAATCAGGGGGCTGTTTTCCGGCGTTTTTACCGGGAAGAAGAGGTACATGGTGAGCCAGGGATAGGCATAGGACTCTATCTGGCCCGTGAGATTGTCACAAAACAGGGCGGATATATCAAAGTGACATCTAAAATCGGTAAAGGTTCAACGTTCTCGGTTTTCCTTCCCTGGAGATATTTTCGGTGAAATGTCCGAATCTTGTAACATTTTCCCCATCTTTTTTATGCTGCTTCGGACATTTCTGTGACATTTGGGTTTTAAAATGTCCTTATCAAAGGAAAAGGAGCATTTGATTTATGAATGTATTACAAACAATCGATTTGAAAAAGTATTATGGCAGTGAGCCGAACATTACCCATGCCCTGGATGGCGTTAGCCTCTCTGTGGAACAGGGTGAATTTGTGGCGATCGTCGGAACGTCCGGCAGCGGTAAATCCACCCTGCTTAACATGATGGGCGGGCTGGATACGCCCACGTCCGGCAATGTCATTGTCCGTGGGGATGAACTGGCAAAAAAGAACGATGAGGAGCTGACGATCTTCCGCCGCCGCAACATCGGCTTTATCTTCCAGAACTATAACCTTGTCCCGATCCTGAATGTCTATGAGAATATTGTCCTGCCTGTGGAGCTGGACGGCGATGTGGCAGACGAGAAGTTCATGGACGAGATTGTGAGGATGCTGGCATTGGAAGACAGGCTTAACAATATGCCGAACAACCTATCCGGCGGACAGCAGCAGCGTGTCGCCATTGCCCGCGCCCTGATTACCAAACCGGCCATCATCCTGGCCGATGAGCCCACCGGAAATCTGGATTCCAGGACCAGCGCCGATGTGCTGGGGCTTTTAAAGCGTACCAGCATGGAGTTTAACCAGACCATTGTTATGATTACCCACAATAACGAGATTGCCCAGCTTGCTGACCGAATCATAAGGATTGAGGACGGCAGGATTGCGGAAAAAATTGCCGTAGGCGGCAATTAGGAGGTGGCGAATCATGACATGGCCTTTTGATAATGATACGAGTACAGTAGAAAAGAAACTGGCAGGCCGCAGCTTAAAAGCTGACAAACGCCGGAGCGTTTTTATCATCCTTACGATTGCCCTTGCCGTCTGCCTGATGGGAACCCTCTGCTTTATCTACTCTGCACAGCAGAGGAAGACGCTGGATGGCATTCTGGGGCAGTATCAGGCAGGGTGCGGCGGCCTGAACAGAGAAGATGTCAACCGGCTTGTAGATGCAGGACAGTTTGAAAAATGGGGTTATACGGCAGGCGCCGGTTCGGTCCGCCATGAGGACAGCGTTTTGAATGTCAGCTTTGTAAGCCCGGAGATGATCGACCTGATGGGCTATGGAGAGATTACCGGATCTTATCCCCAGGGGGAGGATGAACTCTGTGTGGAGCGGTCTTTTCTCAATTATTTTGGTCTTTCGGCAAAAGTGGGCCAGACCCTTACCCTGGATCTTGGCAGGGGCGAAAAAACTTATACCGTCACAGGCATTCTGGAATCGGAGAACATCAGCCGGATTTTTACGGTATGGATTCCGGAAACCGCCGTAGAAACAGACAGCCACAGGGCGCCGTATGAGTTGTATTTTCGCTTTGCAGGGAGTCAGGTCATGGAACCGGCTGGGCTTCGCATGGACATTGAAAGGTTTTTTGCGGAAATGGACATACCGGCGGACCGGACTTTTTACAGCTCCAGCTATTTTGGGATGGTGGATCTTTATTTGGGAAGCGGGATGGAGATTTATGTCCTGTCCGTACTGATCGCTGTCATCTGCGCCATCGTAATTTACAATATCTTCTATATTTCCGTGGTGGGAAAAATGCGGGAATACGGCCGCTTAAAGGTGTTGGGAACGACACCGGGACAGCTAAAGCGTGTAGTGAAACGGGAGAGGCGTTTTCTGACTGCGCTGGCGGTTCCCATGGGGCTGATTTTCGCTGCGATGATCGCGCTGGCAGCCGTACCCGGTTACTGGTCCTGGAGTGACAACCTCCGGTCTGCGGTGATTATTTTCCTCCTGACTTATGGAATGGTTCTGGCTGCTACCAGAAAGCCCTTGTCCATGGTGGGAAAAGTATCTGCCATTGAAGCGATCCGGGCCACCGCCTATTCCGGGTATCAGGGGCGCGGTGTTTCCAGACAGATACACCGCCGCCTGACCATGACCCGCCTGGCTCTGATGAATTTTTCACGGAACGGCAAAAAAGCATTTGTAACGGCCACCTCCTTAAGCCTGACGGGGATTTTGCTTCTTTGTATTTCCGCCTACGCAAATTCGGTGGATGTAAAAGAAATGGCTCAGTCCCAGTTTGGCGACAGGAGCCAGTATCTGCTGCAGTATGAGAACTATGCCGGCCGGGAATTTTTTGAGATGCAGAAGGAAAACCCTCTGGGGGAAACTTTGCGAAAAGAGCTTGCGGCGATTCCCGGCGTGGACTTTGTTACGGCTTACAGCATGGCCTGCGTGGAAATTCCCGCCATCAGTGATATTCCGGGCAACCGTGAGCATGAGCCTTTCATCGTCAGGGGAATTGACCAGGAGAATATGCTTAAGATGTATGCGGGCGATGCGGTTCTGGATGGAACTGCGGATTACCGTCAGCTGTTGGATGGGAACGGCATTCTGGTCTGTCCGTCAGGCAGTGCGCTGAAGGAAATTTACAGGACGGATTATCAGGTTGGAGATACCGTTACCGTTTCCTGCTATAATGGACAGACAAAGACTTATACCGTGATGGGGCTCGTTGAGGATATCCATATTGGAAACACGGCCCATTTCTTTATCCTGCCAGAGGAAGAGCTGTCCGTCCTTTATCCGGAAATTCCGGATCTTACCGGCTATGTGAATGTTCACACCGGACAGGACAGCGAGCAGCTGCGGCGGGCGGTATTTCGCGCTGTACCCGATGAACGGGTGGAAATCGCCGGACTGGATGATCTGGCGGCCGAACTGGAAATCGGTATGCGGGGAGAACTTGGCCGGCTCTACAGTATTCTGGCCTTTATCTTTGTGTTTGCCCTGATCAATCTTGCCAACACACTGATTACCAATCTTCTCACCCGCCAGCAGGAGTTCGGCGTGTTCCAGTCCGTTGGCATGAGCGGACGGCAGCTCTCCCGGATGCTGTCCTTTGAATGTCTGTATTATATAGGGATCACACTGCTTGTTACCCTGACGGCGGGGACGGCATGCAGCCTGGCTGTGTGCCATGTTTTTGACAGAATGGGGATGTTCGGGGAGATCACGTATCATTTCCCGGTGTTTCAGGTATTATTGTTTGCAGCCGCTCTGCTCCTGGTGCAGGGAATATTTTCAGTATGCGCAGTTCGCTATACCAGAAGGCTCTCACTTGTAGAGCGGATTAAGGCGGTGGACTGATGCGTGGACTGATGGAAAAAAATTTATACAGCATTTCGCGGCAGCAGATAAACATTTTACAGCAATTTGATTGTTTTGATATTTTTGGCAGGCTATAATAAAATATTCTTTGTCAGCGGCAAAAGTTTACCTTTTGCCGCTGACCATATAATGCGTGTTAGCGGGAAGAATGTGCCTGCACATTTGGCGGGCGGCGAATGACGATTATGACGGGGAGGCGGTACGTTGCTTTATATTGCAATCTGTGATGATGAAAAACATATGTCCGCTCATATAAGGGCTTTTGTCTCTGATTTTTTCCGCAGGAAGAACAGGGAAATCAGCATTCAGTCGTTTTTAAGCGGTGAAGATCTGTTAAGCTACAACGGGCAGATTGATATTTTGTTTCTGGACATCCAGATGAAGGGCATGGACGGCATAGAAACGGCAAGGAAGCTGAGGGATTCTAAGTTCCGGGGATTCCTGATCTTTATCACGGTACTGAAAGAGATGGTGTTTCAGTCTTTCGAGGTGCAGGCCTACGATTATCTGGTCAAGCCGGTGGAGGAAAAACAGTTTGAAAAGACGATGGAGCGCCTTTACACTTCCATGCAAAATGCCAGCGAAGACAGCCTGCTGGTGCAAAAGGGATATGAGGGGCGCATTATCCGGGAGGAGGAGATTGTTTTCTGCGAGATCATAGACCGGAAAATATATCTGAACCTGGCTTCCGGCGAGGTTGTTGATTATTATGAGCGGATCGAAAATCTGGAAACGAAGCTGGGCAGCCATTTTTTCCGGTGCCACAGGAGCTATCTCATCAACCTGAAGCATTTAAAAGGATATAAAAACGGGACTGCCTGTATGGATAACGGCAAAGAGGTTCCCGTATCACGGCTGCGGAGTAAGGAGTTTTCCAGTGTTGTTCTGCAGTATATGAAGAATATGTAAGGTTTTTTTACATATGGGGGCAAGTAGCATGGCTGAGTATTTAGATTTTTTTAATGTATATATAATGGGCGTTGTCGAGATGTCCTTCCAGTTTTATTTCCTGGCAAAAATTTTGAAAAAGAAAATGTGGCCTCCTTTTTATTTCCTGTTTTCAGTAGGTGCAGTGATTATCAATGATTTTGTTCCAGCCAGCACAATCATTGGCTTTGCGGTACTTATTTTTCTGCTCACAGCATACGGGACTGTTATCTGCCGTGCAGGTTTTAAGCATTCCCTTCTGTATGCGGCTCTGGCAGCGGAAATTATGTTGCTCTGCGGCGGAATTGTAAACTCGATGATTAGTCTTCCATACCCATGGCTGCCGGCCTTTTTCCATGAGACAGATAATATTGCGGCCATGCTGGTCAGTGAGGCGGCATCACTGGTTCTGACCGGTTTTTGTTATTATATGGTGTACCGTTATTTTTCCCGGGATGATCTTGATCCCGTGGATGCTCCTGAAACCACAATGGGAATGCAGCAGATGGTTCTGATCTTCATTCCGATCCTGATGATATTTATTATGAGTAACTATATCAATGCGATTGAATATGA